>Ga0209582_1000025_pt1 | contig 179799 bp, 144 predicted proteins | sample KloWWTmetKNB5Kit_FD_187176 | JGI IMG/M metagenome (GOLD analysis project Ga0209582, IMG submission 187176) | Active sludge microbial communities from Klosterneuburg, Austria, studying microevolution and ecology of nitrifiers - Klosterneuburg... | ecosystem: Engineered > WWTP > Aerobic digester...
GCCGTACATTCGTTCGGTATGAATACCATGCAGACCTCTTCTTAGGCATGGTGCAGTTGGCTTGCGTAATGATAATTCTCAAAAGTTATTTTTGAGATGGCTTCTAGCATGATCACGATCGCACCGGTAAGTGCGATCCCCATGTCTTTCTGCGCATCCCAAATATCACCTTGGCTGCCGAGGTATGCCGCACCCTGAGCAGGGAAGAATACATCGGCCACGGCCCATTCTATCAATTCGTAAGCACCGCTGAAACTGAGGGTGATCTCGACAGGCAACACCCAACATACCCATTTGGGCCATTGAAAATGGTTCTTGAAATAATCGCGCATGGGGTAGGCGAGGAGCAAACCGAAACTGCAGTGTACAATTCGGTCGTACGGGTTCCGCTCCAAGATCATCGAGTCCTTCAACCAATAGCCGAAAGGGTTTTCCGCGTACGTATACATCGCACCGTAGATGTGGAGTAGGATGTACACGAACATCATGGTGTAGCTGAGGTCGCTGAACTTGAATTTGCGGTGGCTCAGTGCAAGGCCAACAATGAACACCGCCGTAAGTACATTCTCTGTAACCCAGTTTGCATGATCCGTAGTTCCTAAGAACGTCCAGGCCCAGACTGCCAGAAAAATGCCAAGAAAGACCTTCAGTAAGGTATGCTCACGAAAGGGGACCCGACCAATTGAAGAAGCGGTAGTGAAGGACATCGTGTGATCTATTGGGTCTGAACGAATAGGCTAAAAATTATCTTCTTCGAGTGCATCATCCTTCTCCTTCTTCTTCGTTGAGAAGCGATAGCCAACCGTTACCGCATAGACCACGTTCTGCACCCTAAGAAGGCGATCAAAAGGTGTAAGGCTGGTCTGAGCTCTTACATCGAATGTCATACGTTCACTTTCAAGGCCAATGCCAGCGAGACCACTGAATTGGAATCGTCTTTGGGAATTGGTCAGGTCAATCTTTATATCATCGATTTTCACCCCATTGGTCCAGCTTTTGTACCTACTACTGACCAAATAACCAAAACTAGGACCAATAAGAAGGAAGAGACCATTGGGTTCTTTATTCGTGGAGATCTTGGCAAGAAAGGGAATCTCGATGTAACGATAGGTATTCTGTGTACGATTGCTTATTGCGGGGTTTCGGTAAGCTGAGCCTTTGGTAAGCCAAAGCGCTTCCACCAAAAGACCAACCTGCTGATGAAGTGGCGCTTCGATGTACCATCCTAGAACGGGTGCCAAACGCAAATTACTTGAGTTCTGGAAGAGCGCACCAGTTGTCTGCGTTGCCATGCCCAACCCAATACGCGGGCCATGGTGGCCTCCCTGAGCAAAACAAGTTCCAGCGAAAAGCACGAATGAGAATAGTATTGATCTATACATGCCACGAAGATCGTAGGATCTTGCGTATCCGAAGCGAAAAAGGAAAAAAGGTCGGTCCAAGTAGAACTACGACTTGCTCTTTAACGCAGCCATCTTCAGAACAGCTACGGCACAATCGATGCCTTTGTTGCCGTGTACACCACCACTTCGGGCACGTGCTTGTTCCATGGTATCGTCGGTGAGCACACCGAAGATCACGGGAATACTGAACTTAAGGGCAACATCCATTATCCCTTGCGTGGTTCCGTGGCAAACGAAATCGAAGTGAGGCGTTTCGCCACGAACCACGCTGCCAAGACAGATAACGCCATGAAGGTCTTCTTTCTCCAACAGGTATTGAGCGCCGCTTGCTAATTCGAAGCTACCGGGCACCCAACATTCAATAATGTCGGTTGAAGCAACCCCATATTTCAATAAGGTCTCACGTGATCCCGCACGAAGCGCATCGGTTACGTCCAGATTCCATTCGCTCACCACTAGGGCAAAACGAAGACCAGCGCCACTAGGGACGCTGGACGGATCATGTTCGGAAAGGTTATGTGTTGCTGTGGCCATGGACTATCCGCCCATTGCCTCCGCGCGCCCAGCATACTTTTTCGCTTGGTTAGCATCCGGGCTATTCGGAAACTCAGTTGCTACGCGATTGAAGGCTTTCGCTGCACCAGCCCAATTCCCGGCCTGTTGGTGCAGGATCCCTGCTTTCATAAGGTACATCGGAGTAGTGAATTCGTTGCGAACCATGCTGGCAGCCTTTTCGAATTCCTTCACGGCTTCATCGGTCCGGTCCAATTCAACCAATGCATCTCCAACATTGCCAACGGCCATTACACGAAGCACATCATCATCCAGATCGGCCTTTTTGTAGTGGTCGATGGCAAGTTCATAATCACCCTTTTTCATGTAGATCGCACCCAGGTAATAGTTGGCCAAATTGCCAGTTGGTGTGCTGGAATACTGATCGGCGATCGAAATGAAGCCAGGCCACTCGGTATCGCCGTTCAATGCGCGGTCAAGAGAGTCGATCTCAAAGTAATATTCCGCTTTCCACATCAATTCCGCTGCTTCTTTTGCCTTAGGTCCAGAAACGAAATTCTTATAGAGAAGAGCGCCACCAACTATCGCCAAAAGAGCGACAACGCCGATCAGGATCGCCTGTTTGTTCTTTTCCAGGAATAACTCGGTACGTGTATAGACTTCTCCAAGGTCAACGTCTTGCTCAGTTCCCTTAGGCTTGTCTTGTGAAGTGATCTTATTGCTCATGTAGGTTAGCCGATGTTCACGGCCGGTATTTTTGCTAACGAGGCGCGAAAATAGGCGTTTTCCCGATCCCTGCATGTCTTGGATCGTAGGCAGTTGTGCTCATATGATCGTTCGATCTTGACCGGCGCGGGTTTGGACCAGAAAGAACCATTGAAAATTCCTGCTCAAATGGTCTGTGCTAGGCTCCTACCTTTGTGATCCATGGATTTCCATCTCGGCCGCTTGCATATTCTGAATTTCCGCAATCATCGGGATGCTGAGCTGGAGCTGGGTCCTCAGGTGAACTGTTTGGTTGGCTCAAATGGTACCGGTAAGACCAACTTATTGGATACGGTGCATTACCTCTCGCTGACCAAGAGCTACTTCGATCCCATCGATGTGCACAATATCCAGCACGGTGAGGATCAGTTCATGGTTCAGGGGACACTGCACACTGCAAATGGGGAGGATACCTTATTGTGCAGTGTGCGTAGAGGCCATCGAAAGGTATTCAACCGAAATCGAAAGGAATATCCACGGTTGGCCAATCACATTGGGCGCTATCCCGTGGTGATGGTAACACCGTATGACGGGCAATTGGTGCTGGATGGGTCGGAGGTCCGGCGAAAGTTCATCGATGGGCTTATTGCGCAATTCGACAAGAATTATTTGGATTCCTTGATCAGGTATAACCGTGCCCTGTTGCAGCGGAACGCCATGTTGAAGCAATTCGCGATGGATGGGCGAGGATCAATGGAAATGCTTGAACCGTGGGACGAACAATTGGTGAACCATGGAACGCTGGTCTTTGAAGTGCGCCGGGCATTCATGAAAGAGATGGTACCGTTGCTGGAAAGTCATTACCACGGCATCAGTTCTGGCCCCGAAAAGGTGGCCCTTACATACCGCTCAGCGCTGTTGGAGACGTCGATGCGTGAATTATTGCACAATTCCTTACAGAAGGATCGGGCTGCGCAATACACTACGGTTGGTATTCATCGGGACGAACTGCTCTTTACGATCAATGACCAACCCTTGAAACGATACGGTTCTCAAGGTCAACAAAAAACCTATTTGATCGCATTGAAATTGGCCCAGTTCGATCTTACACAAGCGCGATCAGGACTCAGGCCCATTTTACTGCTTGATGATATCTTCGACAAGATCGATCCGCAACGCATGCGCCATTTGCTGAAATTATTGAGTGATCGCAAGTTCGGGCAGGTCTTGATCACCGATACCGATGCATCGCGCTTGCATACCGCGTTGGACGGGTTGGATCTGGACGTACGTTTCTTCCACCTTGCACACGATATACCCATCAGAAGTGAAAAAGTCGAACGAACAGTCGCTTAGTCAGGTCTTCGACCATTTGATCGATGCATATGGTATGCGCGAAAAAATGGACGAATTGGACATAACCTCTGCATGGGATGATGTTGCCGGCCCCATGATCGCGCGGCACACAGTAACAATTCGTCTGCGTAAAGGTCGCCTCGTGGTTAAGGTGGACTCAGCTCCGCTACGGCAAGAGCTTACCTACATGCGTGTAACGTTACAGGAGATCCTGAACCGAAGAGCTGGAAGAAAGGTCGTGGAAGAAATAATCCTGGAATAGACCAGTGCCGCGGCCGGATAAGCCGCAGATGCGCTTTAGTACCGCTCCCTTCCGCTAAAGAAGAAATTTCCTTCAATGACAGCATTTTGATCGCTGTCACTACCATGCACGGCGTTCTTCGCTTTGCTTTCCGCGAAACGCTTGCGCAGTGTTCCTTCCGCTGCTTCCGCTGGGTCCGTAGCTCCGATCAACGTACGGAAATCAGAGACCGCGTTGTTCTTCTCAAGGATCGCAGCTACGATAGGACCGCAGGCCATATAGTCAACAAGCTCACCGTAGAACGGGCGCTCTTTATGTACTTCGTAGAAAATACCTGCCTCGTCTTTGCTCAATCGCGTGTATTTCAAGGCGATGACCTTAAAGCCCTTGCTAGTGATCATATCGATGATCTTGCCAGTGTTTCCGGCTGCAACTGCTTCCGGCTTGATCATCGTAAAAGTTCTATTGCTCATGGGGGGTGTTGAAAAGAAGGCGCAAAAGTAATCGGTCAGATGAAAGATATGAGGTCTGAAACATTATTCCTTTGTTGTATGTAAAACACTTTTGCGGCCGATCTCCGGTCTCAGGTGTTTCTTGCCCTTAAGAACATGATCATCCGTAAGCTACTTTTTGCATCCTTCATTTTCACGTTACTGTCCTGTGGTAATGATAGTGCTGTGACTGAAAAAGCGACCGACCTTGTCATCGGCGATAATGGTTCGGCCCAAACAACTTCGGTGATCTATCAAATGCCTACGCCGAATGAATTGTTCGTTCTCGTGGAGAACTTGGGTGCGAAACAGACCAAAGCCTCATTAAATCCAACATCCAACGTATCGAGATACGCGAGTTTGAAGGCACGGGCAGTGAACTTTGGTATATATAGTTCTGACCTGGTTTACGCCAGTGTTCATGATCAGCGTGTTGAGATCGCACGGTATTATCTCGCTACGAAGAAATTAGCGGATGGTCTCGGTATCTCCAATGCATTCAGTGATATGGAGTTCGTGCGATTGGAACGGAACATAACCAAAGGCAATGCTGATTCGTTGGAGATCATAAGTACAGAAGCCTACATCAAGGCATACGAGAAATTGCAAGCGGAGAGCATGGGGCCGACTCTGGCACTTGTTGTTGCAGGTGGTTGGGTCGAGAGCATGTATTTGGTCATGGAGAATATGGATCCAGCTGCACCTGACGCGAAATTGATGAAACGCATAGCCGAACAAAAATCAAATCTGGAGAACCTGATCGAGCTTATGGGAGTGCAAAGTGCCGATCCTGAAGTTGCTTCGCTCGCAAAGAGCTTGTCTGGAATACGTGACATCTATGATCAGGTCAATGTCACGCGCAGCGTACATAAAGGAGAGTCTTCATCCGGAAGGATGGTGCTTGGGGATGAGATCACATTGGACCTTACCATTGACAAATATCTTGAACTGTCAAAAGCGATCGGAGAATTACGCACTGAATTGATCAAACCTGAAGACCAACCGAATATCTGACCCTAATGACCATGAAGAACGTAATGTCCAGATCACTACTTACCGGCTTGATCCTCGTGCTCCTTGACCATGGGGCCTTTGCACAGACCCAATGCCCGGATTTTCACAGGTTCAATTGCCAAGGTTCAAGTGATAAGCGGTTTTCGCAGAATGGTCAAAGCAAAAGCGCCAATGTTAAAGTCGGCACAGAAACTGAGTTGAACATCATTATTTATGGAGGTCAGGACTACCACATCTCGCTTTGTCATGATGAAAAAGTGCTTGGGGAGAACCTAGCGATCCGCTTGGTGGAAAAAGTACGCATGCCGGTTGAGTCGGTGGAGGAAGTGAACAGTAAAGAACCAGTTCTGGATGAAAACGGTAACAAGACCGGCACCACACAGGAAGTTACAACAAAGATCACGAAGAAGCTGTTTGAGGAAGTAGAGAAAGTGATCTGGGACAATACGGAACACGAAATGGCCCAATCGCTTGATTTTTCGTGTACTTCAACGAAAAGGATCGCTATTGAAGTGATCGCAGCAGGTGCGGAATCAACTGGGAAGAATACCAAAGGAGAGCAGTTCGATATTGGTTGCGTTGGTATTCTGATACAGCATATGGCCACACCTGAAGTTGGGTTCGAGGCGCCATGATAAGGTAAGTTAAGGAATAAGACCAATGTCATGGGCGGCTACCTTTGCCGCCCATGTCTATTCTTACCGCAGCCGATCCACGCGTTGTTCAATTGAAGGAATTGCTGGCTGGAAGCAAGCGTATTGCAATTGTTGGCCATTACAACCCGGATGGTGATGCCATTGGTTCCACACTTGGTCTTGCCCTGGTTCTCAAGGCAGCGGGGCATACGGTACAGGTAGTAATGCCGAATCCTGCTGGGGCCTTTTTATCGCGTTTGACCGGTTATTCCGAGATCGTGTGTTTTACGGAACGCCCTGCCGCTGCACTTGATGCGATCAAGAAGTGTGATGTCCTTTTTTGCTTGGATTTCAATCGTTCCAAACGCACGGGTGGGTTGGAGGAAGTAGTTGCTGCAGCGCCTGTCCGGGTGTTGATCGACCACCATCAGGATCCGGAAAAATTCTCTCCCGTTATGTTCTCCGATACCAGTGCATGCTCTACATGCCAAATGGTATATGATATCGTCAATGCATTGGGTCTTTCGGAATTGATCACGCAGGACGTGGCAACATGTCTTTATACGGGCTTGGTAACGGATACCGGTTCATTCCGGTTCCGGAGTACAACGGCTCACACCATGAAAGTTGGAGCAGCGTTGATCGAGAAAGGAGTGGATATTGAAGCAGTTCACAGTTCCATTTCGGATGATAATACGGAAGACCGCCTGCGTTTGCTTGGCTTAACCTTAAGTGAGCGCATGCAGGTGTTACCGGAATATTCCACAGTGATCATATCGCTTTCAAAAGAAGATCTGAAACGCTACAACTTCAAACAAGGCGATACGGAAGGATTCGTGAATTATGGTCTGAGCATTCGTGGGATCCGTCTCTCTGCTTTTTTTGTTGAAAGACCTGATATGGTGAAGATCAGTCTTCGTTCCAAGAACAATTTGTTCGTGGACAAGTTCTTGGGCGAGAATTTCCAAGGCGGTGGACATCGAAATGCCGCAGGTGGTCAGGATGAAGGTCCATTGCAAAGCACTGTCGACCGTTTCAAAGCATTGCTTCCAGGACTTATTAATGAATTCCCAGCATGAAGATCTGGCTCATCTCAATTTTCGTTCTGGCCATGGGGTGTGGCGGTGGAAGTATTCCTTCGGAAGTTGATCAACATCCGATGCCGGATCAAGAAGCATTGATCAAATACAACCAGAATGCAGTTCGCCAAGAGAATCAGGACATTGATGACTACGCAGAACAACATGGTCTGAAGGTCTCTAAGACAGGCCGAGGGCTTCAATATTGCCTATTGCGGAATGTCGAAGGACCAAATGCTGTAGCCGATCAATGGGCCACCGTGAATTACCGCGTGGAATTGTTGAATGGTGATACGGCCTACGCCACCAAGTCTGGAGAACCCGAGTCGTTCTTGGTTGAAATGGACGATGTTGAGAGCGGCCTTCATGAAGCAATTCAATTAATGTCTCCGGGAGATAGCGCCGTGGTGCTTATACCATCATACCGTGCACATGGCTTGATCGGAGACCAGGACCGGATCCCGATGCGGAGCTCATTGGTCTACCATATTGGTTTGCTGAAGCTGAGTGACAATAAGCGATGAAGAAGTGGTTCTGCGTAGGAGTGATCGCTGTCCTTTTGGTCGGTTGTAGATCCTCGCCATATGACGGATTCAAGAACGTCGGTGACGATATCCATATCAAATTGCACAAGCTGGGTGATGGTTCTAGCCGCACCTTGGATCAGGATAGTGTGAAGCTTAGGATCCGCGCATCACGCCTTGGAGAAGAGCCGGGAAGTTTCTTGAGTACGGAGAGCTGGTACGCAGGAAAGGACATCCGGACAAAAGCAATGGCCAAGATATTGGACCGCATGAACGAGGGCGATAGCCTTAGTGTGATCACGTTAGGAAGTGCGTTGCCATGGAATGTGATCATAGAACAGCCAACGGACGCGTTAACCGATACAACGCATATTCGAATGGAGGTCACTGTAGTGGAAATACTTACCCCCGCAATGATCAGATCAGCCTTGGAGAACCTCCGCAGATCTGATCCGGACGGCTATGAAATGAAGCTCATCGATGCTTACAAAAAGCTCGAGCCGAGAGAATGGGTACGCTGGGGAACCAGTGAGATATTCTATGTGATCGATGGTGAGATCAAGAATGACATTACAGTTGTTAAAGGTGATGGTGTCACGATCTCATACAAAGGCGTTTGTATTGAGAATGGGAAGGTTTTTGACGATACGGATAGGAATGGAGAGCCATTGAGTTTCCGATTCGGTGATAAGGATCAGGTCGTTTCCGGCCTTGAAGTAGCAATAGCTTTATTGCGCGAAGGTCAAGAGGGTAGCTTCCTCCTTCCATCTTCATATGCCTTCGGTACGAAAGGAATTCCTGGAGTTCTGGAACCTAATATGCCGGTCAAATACACAGTGAAGTTGGTTCGCGTGGTTCGAAGTCCGGTGTAATACGAAGTGGAATAAGTTGTCTCAATTAGTTCAGGCCCATCTACCAAGAATGAGTACGGCAGGCCTTTTGCCCACGGGTTCTTTGTGCAACCGCCATTGCTTTACCGGTCTGGTGATCACGGAGCCATTTGGTTGCGTAATATCAGCTGCAATACACAGAAGTGTTTCAGGTTTACACGTTTGAAGCAGGTCGGCTAGCAAGGCATCATTTCGATATGGCGTTTCGATCATAAGCTGTGCTGCACCTGTACGTTCAACTTCGCCTTCCAACCGCTTTATCATTTGTTTCCGCTCTTCGGTGGACCTAGGCAAATAGCCAACGAACGTGAAATGTTGTCCGTTCAGACCGGATGCGGCCAGTGCAAGAAAAAGTGAACTTGGCCCGGTCAACGGATGAACATGAATGCCATTGGTATGCGCCATTTGCACCAACAATGCACCAGGGTCTGCGATCCCGGGCATACCTGCTTCACTGATTATTGCGCCGTCCTTACCGTTCGCAAGTTCGGCTAATAGTGTGCGTGCTTCTGCTGGTGTGGTGTCCTTATCCAAGCGGTGCATTAATAATGAAGCCATATCGATATCGGGCACCATACGGCGAAGCATTTTCCGCGCGGTCTTTTCGTGTTCACAGAAATAGAGTGTAATGCGCGCTGCAAGAGCAATGTTCTCCGGAGGTAATTGCTCTATGCCGCCATGCTCGCCTAGCCAGACCGGCATCAAGTACAGATCTCCGTTCTTCATTGCTTTAGATCTTGTATCAAGTTCGTGCAGGCAATGGTCAGCATTTCATATACCTCTTCGAAACCCTCATCGCCGCCATAATACGGGTCCGGAACTTCGCGAAGTGGGTGGTCCGGCGCAAGGTCCATGATCAGTCGTGCCTTCTGCGCAAGCTCTGGCGTTGCTACAATTGCGCGCATATTGTTCAAGTTACTTGCGTCCATTGCAAAAAGTAGATCGAATTCCTCGAAGTCGATTGGTCGGATCTGCCTACCGCGCAGGTCGCTGATGTCAATGCCATGGTTCCGCATCGCAGATCGCGCACGATCATCCGGCTTGTGGTCGATGTGGTAGTCGCTGGTGGCTGCGGAATCGGTAACTACATTCAGGCTTTCTTTCCGGATCATCGCGCGAAGAATTCCTTCCGCCATGGGCGATCTGCAAATATTTCCAAGACATACCATTAGGATCTTTTTGGGTTGCATGGTGCGAAGGTGCGAAAAAGAGAAAGCCTCCGGAAGGGGAGGCTTTCAAATTCGATCAAGTTATCGATCAGTGTATGCTCAGTTTCTTTTCAAGGTCTTCCAAATATCCCCTGAACTGCTTATCTGTTTCCTGTAGGTTGTTCACGGTCCGGCATGCATGGAGCACAGTTGCGTGATCCTTGCCACCGCAATGTGCACCGATGTTCGCTAGTGAACTCTTGGTCATTTTCTTAGCGAAGTACATTGCGATCTGACGTGCTTGTACCACCTCGCGTTTCCGGGTCTTGCTCTTCAGAAGTTCGATCGGAAGGTCGAAGTAATCACAAACAACTTTCTGGATGTAATCGATGGACACTTCACGTGCCGTGTTCTTAACGAACTTATCGATCATCTGTTTCGCAAGATCCAGCGTAACTGCTTTCTTGTTCAACGAGCTCTGCGCGATCAAGCTGATCATGGCACCCTCCAGTTCACGGATGTTCGTGGTGATGCTATACGCCAAGTATTCCACCACCTCCTTCGGTAGGTCAATACCTTCTGCATACATCTTATTCTCAAGGATGGCGATCCGCGTTTCCAGACCGGGTGTCTGAAGGTCAGCGCTCAACCCCCACTTGAAGCGGGATAGCAAGCGTTGCTCCATTCCCGCCATTTCGACCGGTGCCTTATCACTCGTGATCACCAATTGCTTACCAGCCTGATGCAGCGCATTGAACACGTGGAAGAAGACGTCCTGTGTTTTTTCTTTTCCCGCAAGGAATTGCACATCGTCTATCAAGAGTACGTCCATCATTTGATAGAACTGCGTAAAGTCTCCGACCGTGTTGTTCTTCACCGCCTCAATGAATTGCTGCGTGAATTTTTCAGCGGATACATAAAGAATGGTTTTCTCCGGATGGTTCTTCTTGATCTCAATTCCGATGGCATGCGCAAGATGAGTTTTGCCTAAGCCGACCCCACCATAAACAAGCAATGGATTGAAGGCAGTGCCGCCTGGCTTTTGAGCCACAGCATAACCCGCACTGCGTGCCAATCGATTACAATCTCCTTCGATGAAAGAATCGAAGGAGTAGTTGGGATTCAAATGACTTTCAACCTTGATCTTTCGTAATCCTGGAATGATGAATGGATTCTTGATGGGGCTGTTCGCCACATCCACCGGCAATGAAACAGGTGAATTCTTTACCTGCCTCGCATTACTGGTCGGTACACGTACCGTATATGGGTTGGCACTTTGGAAACCGTTCTCCATGATGATGGAGTATTCCAAACGCCCTTCTGTCCCAAGTTCTTTTTTAATGATCTTTTTGAGTAGCCCGATGTAATGCTCTTCGAGCCATTCATAGAAAAACTGCGACGGTACTTGAATTGTCAAAACATGCTCTTGAAGTTTCAAAGCTTGGATCGGTTCAAACCAGGTCTTAAAACTTTGTTGACTCACATTGTCTTTGATAACATCCAAACAACGTCCCCAGATCTTCTCGTGGTCTTTCTTCATTGAATGTTCAGAGAGTTAGGGATTGGGTTGGTGAGTGGTTGATCGTTACGAACATGTTGGTTGAAGAACATCTTCGTGTAACGGGTCGCAAATATGGATCGAAGAAAGTGAAAAAAAAAAGTAGAAATGTGTTGGGCGCATTAAAAATTTTACATGCACTTCTCCCAGAACCGATCGCTGTCGGATAAATGGATGAACCGCACCCAACAACGTATGGCAGATCCGGGCAGATAGAATTGGCCGCGAATGATCCGGTAGGATCGTAAGCCTCAGAAAAGTATGGCGAGAATACGCTCATTGGAACCGGAAAGAGAAGCAGACAACATTAGGATGCGAACAAGGTACATCAAGGAATGACGCGGTGCAAGGGGCACCACTTGGAATGTGACCAATGAGGCTAACTTTCGCCACAATGTACAGTCAGAGAACATCGTTCAGGGTGAGATATGGTGAAACCGACCAGATGGGTTATGTCTATTATGGTGACTATGCGGAGTACTTCGAGGTAGGTAGGGTAGAGGCATTGCGAAGCATCGGCTTCCCGTATCGCAGATTGGAAGATGAAGGGATGATGCTCCCTGTGCGTGACATGCACGTAACCTATCATTTACCTGCTCGGTATGACGATCTGATCACTGTGTTCACGTACATTGATGTGTTACCAAGTGTGCGTTTTGCATTTCGCTACGAGGTAAAGAATGAAAAAGGTGAGTTGTTGACCGAGGCCACGACGACGTTGGTCTTTGTTGAAAAAGGAACGATGAAACCTTGCCGTGCACCACAGCAATTGATAGATGCTTTAGCTCCTTACTTCGAAAAGAAATAGGTGCATTATGGATCGGTCCGCGTGAAGGTCGCGTCACTGAGTGCCCATTTTTCCATGAATGGATCCACGGCACTTTTCGGAAGGGCAATGCGTGCTACGCACTTTTCCGTGAACGCAGTTTCAAGGATCCGGCCATCCGAATTCAGAACCTCTTGCTTGATCGCATCGTAGTCCGAATAGTTGCAGACAACTTGGATCGTGTCTCTAACAATGCGTTCAACAATGGATGCACTCTCCAATGCCAAGCGAGCACTTTCTCCATAGGCTTGTACAAGCCCACCTTTGCCTAATAGCGTGCCCCCGAAATAACGGACCACTGCAACTGCGCAATAGGTAAGGTCATTCCCTTGAATGTATCGGAGTATTGGTTTGCCGGCGGTACCATTTGGTTCGCCGTCATCATTCGCTCGTGTGTGTTCGCCATTATCACCAAGCACCCAGCCGTAACAAACATGACGTGACGCGGGGTGTTGTTTTGCGATCAACAATGCACGCTCCTTGAACTGCTCTTCATCCGCAATTGGAAATGCAAAGGCAATGAACTTGCTCCCTTTTTCACGATAGATCCCTTCACTATCTCCTGCAACGGTCCTGAAAATATCGGAGGTCTCCATGTTCACTTGGTCACCAATAAAGCAAGTGCAATAACGGCAACAGCGATACCAATGAATTGCGGTCTGCTTGGGCGGTCGCGGAATATGAGGTACGAACCTATTGTGCCGAGAAGGATCACACCGATACTCAGCAATGGAAACACCGTACTGGCCGGGAGTCCACTATGCGCTAGGGCCTGTAGGATGAATAATAAGGCGAAGAAATTAATGACACCCAGAACGATCCCGCCGATCCAGACCTTAGGGTCTTTGAAGGCTGCGAACATTTTGTTGCGCCAAATAAATAGCAATGCGATACCTCCGGCCCATATGAAACACATCGTTGGGAACACACCTTCCGTTGCCGGTGTCAGGTGCATTCGCTGCACGGCGTTCAAGGAGATATCGATGGATGCAGTTCCGAAAAAAAGTAAAAGGGGTAGCTTCCAGTTCCGCGCTTCAGCACCCTTGCCCATGGCCGAAAGTGGCACAGCCACCAATGCACACACGATCCCGATCCACGCCAATATCGTTGGTCGTTCATTGTATATAAGGACAGTGAACAGGACCGTGATCACCAAACTGAGTTTGCTCGCCACCGTGCTGGCAGCCACACCAGCGCGTTGTGTAGAAAGTGCAGTCAGATAGAATACGCCGATGAACAATGTCCCTACACCGGCACTTGGTAACCATAGCTTCGAAAGATCGCCTGCAAGCCAAGGTTGAGAGTACAATGCTCCGAACAGAAATGCTACGAAATAGTTCAACGTAATAACCGGCAGAATAGGAATGTTACGCTTATCGAAAATGCGGAACAACAAAAAGATCGCTGCGCCGGAAATTGCGGAAAGCGTTACCAGAACCATTGCACAAGCGGGTTGATCCCGAGTAAGGAAGGTGAACGTGGGTTGATGTGGAAGGTTATCGTGTCCTCTTCGATCGCTAGTGTCCGCGTTGCTGACGCATACAGCATTGGGGCCGGTGTTCCTTTCCCGAATAGTGGCTTTCCGTAGATCACTCGGGCTTCATCCCAATGATCCTTTTCGATGAAATGGTTCAGTAATTCGGCACCGCCTTCAACGAGGATCGATCTGATCGACCGTTCATGTGCAGCTTTGAATATGCATTCGATCGGGTCGTCATTAATACCGATCAACTCTTGTTCAATATCAATATCAATATCATCTCGCCGTTCACGTGTGAAAAGGATCGACGGTGTACTCCTATCATAGACTTTGGAAAGTGCTGGTGTGTTCCCTTGTCGATCAAGGATCAATCGGATCGGAGACGGGCCATGGACCAACCGGGTTGTCAGCTGTGGATCGTCGTTCAGAACCGTGCGACTTCCGACCAAGATCGCTTGTTCCTGACTACGCCAAGTGTGGACCAGCGCGTTTGATGCAGCACCACTGATGCGCTGAACAGTTCGGTCATTTCGGGGATGTTGGTCCAAAAAGCCATCCGCAGAACGGGCCCATTTCAGAATAACGTACGGCCTGTTGTGTTCCACAGAAGTAAGGAAGCGACGTTGATACCAGTGACACTGCGCTTCATTGATCGGTCCGGTCACCTCAATTCCTGCGTCCTTCATGCGCTGGATACCGGTGCCTGAAACCGCAGGAAAAGGATCTTGCTGACCGATCACAACGTGCCTTACACCACGCGCAATGATCAGGTCTGCGCAAGGTGGAGTTTTGCCATGGTGTGCGCACGGTTCGAGATTCACGTATAGGATCGCATCAGGTGGAATCGGGCTTTGACCAAAGGCATTCAAGCATTCTACCTCAGCATGCGGACCTCCGAATGATCTATGCCATCCTTCTGCAAGCAGTTGATCTCCCTGCACCAGCACGCAGCCCACCATCGGATTGGACCCTACTGCTCCGATCCCGCGGGTCGCGAGGTCCAAGCAACGTTGCATCCAATGATCGTGATCTGGCATATTTGCCGCAAAGGTGATCGATCAACTTGGAATCACGTCGTGCAACACCTCGTGGACCTGCGTAAATGTGATTGATGGGTTACTTTCGCCTCGTGCTTAAAAGTGGGGAAATAGTGCATAGCATCTTGGGTCGATATCGGGAAGCGTTATTGCCAATCCATGGTGCCACGGAGTCTCGGGCAATTTCGAGAGAAGTTTTCCGTCATAAATATGGATGGGATGCGTATCAAATGGAACAACATTCATTGGATCTACTTACTGATGACCAGAAGAACGATCTTGAAGCAACGCTGGGCAGATTGGTGAGAGGCGAACCACTACAATATGTATTGGGCAATGCGTTGTTCATGGGCTTGGAGCTCTTTGTGGGCCCGGGTGTACTTATCCCAAGGCCGGAGACGGAAGAATTGGTGGAACGCATTGTTTCCAACGGATCAGTTCCGAAACGCATTGTTGATATTGGGACGGGAAGTGGCTGCATCGCCTTAGCGCTGAAACAAGCTTTTCCGGATTCGAGCGTTATCGGATTGGATGTGTCAATTCAAGCGCTGGCGATCGCGGAACGTAATGCCATTTCAACAAAGTTGGATGTGCAATTCGTAAATGCGGATGTATTAGCTGACTCTTTCGCAATTCCACATGGAACTGACCTGATCGTGAGCAATCCACCATATATACGGCGAACAGAAGAGCTTTCTCTAGCGACCCACGTTCGGGAGCACGAGCCCGGGTTGGCTTTGTTCGTGGAGGATGGTGACCCCTTACTATTCTACCGACGGATCGCTGAACAAGCCAAGGTCGCATTAATTCCTGGCGGCGCTATCTGGTTCGAAGGACATCAAATTTTCGCAACGGATGTGGGTGTAATGCTTGGCGATATGGGCTATCGGTCGGTGAACATTGCACAGGATCTGAGTGGGAATCCACGTTTCATTAGTGCTATTCGATGAAAGGGGCGTTGGCCATAGCGCTGATGTTGTTTTCTGCTGGGTTGGTCTCGGCACGCGCAGAAGCAGATTCAACAGCCAAGGTCAAAGCCGAATTCCGCGTACTCTTCAACTTCGATTTCCGCCGCACCTTCGTCAATGCTGACCCTGTTTCATTCTATGGTTTCCGACTGGGCGCACAACGGAAAAAGGACATAATCGCTGTTGGATTCTATGGATTGGGTAACCCCTACATACAGGAGAATGTGGATCTTGGGAGCTTGGGTTCAAGGGAACTTCGGACCAATTTCGATTTTACCACCTTGGCTTATGAGCGGGTCCTTTTGGAGACGGAACGATGGACCATTGGTCTTCCGCTGTCGGTCGGTTTAGGCACTTACCGTACAAGTTACCTCGATAGTACCGACCATTTACAACTGCATTCCACGAATGAACTGGTACCGTTGGAAGCGTCGTTGCATGTGGATTACAACATATTTTGGTGGTTCTTTGTCGGAGTTGGTGGTGGCTATCGGCACGTATTGGCAGCGGACCGGAATACTACCATTACATTGAGTGATATGAACTATTTTGCCAAGGCCGGTTTGCGAGTTGGAGCATTGGTCAAGCGTGCTAGAAAGGAGATCCGTAGAAAACGTCGACAAGCGCGTAAAGGCGATGGAACATAGTACGGCGAAGCTTCGGATGGATGAACTCGGCAAAGTGCTGGAGCATCATAACTATTTGTACTACGTGAACGCTTCACCGGAGATCTCGGATCAAGAGTTCGATGGCCTCTTGAAGGAATTGAATGATCTGGAAACGACCTACCCGGAACTAGCGGATCCGAATAGTCCCACGCAGCGGGTTGGAGGTGATATCACCAAGAATTTCCCGTCAGCGACCCATAAGTGGCCGATGCTTTCTCTGAGCAATTCCTATAGCCGGGAAGAAGTCGCCGAATTCGTTGCGCGCGTGGATAAGGAAGTTGGTAAGGCTACCTACGTCATGGAGTTGAAGTATGACGGAGTGGCCATCAGCCTTACGTATACCAACGGCCGATTGGTCCGGGGCGTAACGCGAGGCGACGGAACAAAAGGAGAGGAGGTGACCGCTAACGTTCGGACGGTGCATGCCATTCCGATGCGCCTTCGCGGTGAGGGTTGGCCAATGGAATTCGAAGTGCGAGGAGAGATCGTTCTGTTGCGCGAACAATTCGAGAGGTTGAATGCACAGCGATCAGCCGCAGGAGAGGAATTGTATGCCAATCCACGGAACACGGCAGCAGGCTCCCTGAAACTCCAGGATCCGAAGGAGGTTGCGCGACGAGGCTTGAACAACTTCATTCACGGTATGCAAGGTGATGATCTGCCTACACGATCACACTACGACAATCTGGTCAATGCGGGTAAATGGGGATTTCACGTACCTGATCCGCAACGGCGATTCATTGAAAGAGCCACGGATCTTGAAGGGATCATGGCATTCATTGATCATTGGGATACGCATCGCCATGGCTTGGAAGTTGAAACGGACGGCGTCGTAATTAAAGTAGATGATATCGCGGTGCAGGAAGAATTGGGGAGTACGGCAAAAAGTCCGCGCTGGGCCATCGCGTATAAATTCCAGGCGGAGCAAGCATTGACCAAGCTCAACAACGTGGTCTACCAAGTCGGTCGTACGGGGGCCATAACGCCGGTCGCGGAACTGGATCCCGTTCAGTTAGCGGGAACTACAGTAAAGCGCGCATCCATCCACAATGCTGATCAGATCGCGAAGTTGGACCTCCACATTGGCGATATGGTCCAAGTGGAAAAGGGAGGCGATATCATACCCAAGATCATAGGTGTGGATCTAACACAACGGCCTGCTGATGCACCAACTGTGAGGTTCCCGGATGGGTGTCCCGAATGCAATACGCCGTTGATCCGGTTGGAAGGAGAGGTGCAGCATTACTGCCCGAATGAACATTTGTGCCCACCGCAGATCACTGGACGGATCCAACATTTCGTAGGGCGTAAGGCCATGGATATGGACGGCCTCGGTGGTGAAACGGTAGAGGAACTCTTCAGGGCAGGCTTGGTGAATAACATCGCTGACCTCTACGAGCTAAAGAAGGATCAACTCGTTGCACTTGGAAAAGGGTGGGGTGAAAAAAGTGCCGATCAGGTCATGAAGGGAATAGAGGCAAGCAAGAAAGTCCCGTTCGAGCGCGTGCTATTTGCGATAGGCATCCGCCATGTGGGCGAAACAGTGGCCAAGAAGATCGCCCGGTCCGTAGGTAGTATGGAACGATTGGTAGATCTGGATCAGCAGGCACTTGTGGGCATGGAAGAAGTAGGTCCGGTCATCGCGGAGAGCATTGTGGATTTCTTTGCTGTACAAGGGAATCGGGACGTTCTGCAACAACTCCGGGACCATGGCGTGCGCATGGAATTGGACCCATCTGAAATAACCTTGGTCGGAGATAAGCTTAAAGATAAGACCTTCGTGGTCTCCGGGGTGTTCCGGAACTACACACGCGACAGCATCAAGGAAGCGATAGAAAATAACGGTGGCAAGGTCTCTGGATCCATTTCCAGCAAGACCAGTTACGTATTGGCAGGAGCGGATATGGGCCCGGCAAAGCGTACAAAAGCGGAGAAATTGAACGTGCAAGTGATCGATGAGGATGAATTCAATCGGATGATCAGCACATGAAATTGTTCGACCGATTCAAGGAATGGATGGGCATACGGCGATTGCTACGTGATCTGACGCAGGATAGAAAGCCGTTGGCTCGCAACCTAAGCACCGCACGTAAGGTCGCTATCGTATATGTGATCGAAGATGAAGCAACGCACAACCAAGTGCGTAATTATGTGAAGCGGATCAAGGAGGAGATCGGCATTAGTCATATCATGGCGATCGGTTTTGTGGATAGCAAGTTCCAACCACATTACCTGCACGCCAAGTTGAACTTCGACTCGTTCACACTAAAAGACCTGAATTGGTACCGCATTCCACATGGTAACACCGTAGAGAATTTCATGGCCGAGGAATATGATGTGATCATTGACCTCACCTTGGAGGACCGCTTACCGATACAATACATCATGGCCAAGAGCCGCGCACGTTTCAAGGTTGGGCGGCTGAGTGATAGCAACAAGCGGATCCTGGATATGATGATCGATATGGCTGGTGGTCAAAGCTTACCGCAACTGATCCAACAAGTACACCGTTACCTGCTCATGATCAATTCCGAACAGGTAACTTCTTTTAATTAGAAACACGCATTTCATACAATGGATGATCGTTTCCGCGGCCTAGGTGTAGCCTTGGTCACCCCGTTCCGTTCCAATGGCCAGGTAGATCATGTGGGTCTGGAAAAACTCATCGAGCACCAGATCCTTGGCGGTGTGGATTATGTGGTGAGCATGGGCACCACGGGCGAAAGCGTTACGCTGACCAAGAAAGAAAAGGAACAGCTACTGATCTCTACCAAAGAGATCGTTCGGAATCGCGTTCCGATCGTACTCGGAATTGGAGGAAATAGCACAGCTGAAGTGATCGAGCAGTTCCAGTCCTTCGACATGGACGGCGTGGATGCAATACTTAGCGTGAGTCCATACTACAACAAGCCGACCCAAGAAGGGATCTACCAGCACTACAAGGCAATTGCCGGTTCCAGTCTTCGCCCGATCATTCTCTACAACGTGCCAGGCCGCACAGGGAGCAACATGGCAGCCGAGACCACCTTGCGCTTGGCCAAGGATCTCAAGAACATTATCGCAATTAAAGAGGCCAGCGGAAATCTGGACCAGATCGGTACCATCCTCAAATACCGCCCTGCGGATTTCATGGTGATCAGTGGCGATGATGCCTTAACATTCCCACTGATAGCGCTAGGAGCGGAGGGCGTGATCAGCGTGGTCGGCAACGCGCTCCCGAGTGAATTCGGTGCTTTGGTTAATGCAGCGCTAAAGGGTGATCTCGAAACCGCGCGCAAGGAACATTTCCGGCTGCACGATGTGATCAACTTACTCTTCGTTGAAGGGAATCCAGGTGGAATAAAGCACGTCCTGAAAGTCCTCGGGATCTGTGAGGATACCATGCGTTTACCGCTTGTGAACATTAGCGAGGCAACAGCGAAGAAGCTATACGGAGCCTTGGCAGATGCTGAGGTGGTGAAGTTGTAGGGTTGTAAATGCTTGGATCGTTTCATCCAGAGTTCCTCCGCATCCAATGGTCTAATATTTTGAGGAGCACCTTGCTCTTAAAATTATCCCCAACCTTCCCGACCTTCGTGCCAACGATGGATTTTCTTGCCCTTGATTTTGAGACTGCCACACCGCAATTGGATAGCCCTTGCGAGTTAGGCATTGCAATTGTGAGAGGCGGCGTGGTCCGTGAGGTCAAGAACTGGTTGATAAAACCGCGGTATTGGCCGTATTTCAGTCCGTGGAACGTTGCGGTACATGGGATCCGGCCAGAGCATGTGTCCGATGCGCCGCGTTGGGAAGAGATCTGGCCAGAAGTGGCTGAAGTCTTGAGTGGCGCAACCATCGTAGCGCACAATGCGAGTTTCGATATGGGCGTGTTGCGCAGCACATTGGCAAGTCATTCCATTCCGCACCCAACGTTCCAGTATTTCTGTAGCGTAAGCATGGCGCGCAAAGTTTGGCCGGGCTTTCCAAAGAACGATCTGAAAACGCTCTGTGTGCGACACGGCATTCCACTACAACACCACCGCGCAGGAAATGACGCAGAGGCCACAGCTGAATTGGTGATCCGCGCTGCGGAGCAAAAAGGCGCGGAGGACGTTACCGGATTTCTATTGGGCGAGAAGCTGAAGGTCGGCGGATTCTACCCCGGAGGTTGCCGCACACCAGGCGGAAAGGTCGTGACGTGTAGGATCTGATCCAAAATCTACTTGTCGGTGATCGGCGCGTACATCTTCTTAATGCGCATCAATGGCCCCGGACAATGCGTCGTGTGGCAAGTGGCGCACCCAAGTATCAATGCGTTGTAAGCAAGGGCTCGATCTTTCTTTTTTGCTTTGTACAGCACGTCCAGTTTTTTCAAATAGTCATGCGCAAACGTGGGGAATGTAATGGGGTCAATGTGGATGCCATCGGTAGCTTTCGCAGTGAGCAAAGTGGCTGCTTCGGTCGGGTAGGGAGGTAACGTGCGCTTCGTACCAAGCGTAGCCTTCACGCTATCCGCATGTATGGCCAATGCACGCATTACGAGGGCCAATTCACTGGGTGGTTTAAGATCCTGGATCGAATTGGATACCATTATTGAAGCATCCGGTCGAGGTCCGTTTACGCTCGATCTCGCCGAAATTGCCAAGATCGCCACGACGAGTAACGTAATGATCGAAAAAACGGTAGTTCTCATGCTTAGAGCAAAGGTACGCGCTGTCACAATGTCCGAAAATTCTTGCGGCGTGGATATTGTTAAACCAGATCGTCTTGGAAGCACTACGAACAGATCCCGTAACCGGAGGACCCGAAAAGAAAAGCTCGCGAATGGTCATGGCGGCCATACTGCCGGCCTTGGCTGTGATACTCCTTTGGTGTATCTATTTCGTCGACGAGACCTTTCAACTTGAATTGAGCAATTATGCGGTGTTACCAAGGCATACAAAAGGGTTGGTCGGAATACTCGTTGCGCCGTTGTTACATGATCATTCCGATCATCTGCAACACCTTTGGAACAACTCCATTGCTGTGTTCATGCTCGGCTGGAGCCTTATGTATTTCTACCCGCGCAAGGCAGGTAGCGTGATCGCGTTCGTGTGGTTGTTCGGTGGTGCGTGCGTTTGGTTAATGGGCAGGGAGAATTATCATCTTGGGGCGAGCGGGGTTGTTTATGGCATGGCCGCGTTCCTGTTCATGAGTGGATTATTGCGCAAACAACGGACGTTGATGGCACTGTCGCTGTTGGTGGTTTTCCTCTATGGATCGCTGCTTTGGGGCATATTCCCGTTGGTTCCACACATAAGTTGGGAGAGCCATTTGTGGGGTCTCGTCAGTGGTATTTTCATCGCCTATTTCTACCGCGATGTTGAGCCGGCCGTGCAAGACCCAGTGTCGATCACCTTTGACGATGAGGACGAAAATGAACTTGGTGAAATTGAGAATTTGAATTTGCCACAAGCCGGTCTACCTGGCATTCGTGTGATCTACCGTACACCGGGTCTAGATCCTCAGCAGCAGGAAATGGATCCACGGCAAGGACCCTATGATCCCAATAGGACAAGTAGTACGGGTCCTGTGGATGGCCTTCAATAAAAAATTGCCTCGGGCATCGCACCAGAAGCGATGCTTTAACAAAAAGAAAAAGCCCTTCCACTCAGAGCAGAAGGGCTTTCAACTAATTCGTTCTAGTGCTTACATCCCTTTCAGGGCAGCGAGTTCAGTGCCTCCACCGATCAGCTTCAGCAGTCCATCCTCCATTTTGAAACTATCCACTTTGCCAAGCATGGATTTAATGGAATCTTCGGTTGGCTGAACGTCAGCGCAATACTTTTTAGTGGATCCAATGCTCTTAAAGCTGAGCGCATCACCCGCCAAGGCAACTCCGCCCATCAGGCTATTACAGCCACCGAATCCTTCGAAGTTCTCTCCGGCCAATTTCAACCAGGGTTGCTCGGTTCCTTCCGGAAGATCCAGCGCATTTCCACCTAAGGACTGCAGTACCCACTTGGTATCCGCGATCGATGACATTGCATCCATGCTCTTGGTACCGCCATCGGTATCATTCTTACACTTATTCGCACTCATCAGAATGAACAGTGAAAGCGCTATCGTTAGGTTCTTCATCATCTCGGTTCAAGTTTGTGTTCCTTATGGAAAAACCGTGCCGATCAATTGTTCAGCATTACAGGCATCACCAACATGAGAACATCTTCTCCATGTTCGCTGGCCTCTCCTGGCAATAGGATGCCCGCGCGGTTCGGAGCGCTCATCTCAAGGATCACGTGTTCCGTATCCATGTTCTGTAACATCTCGATCAGAAAGCGGGAGTTGAACCCAATGGTCATTTCCTCGCCATCATAATCACAGGTCATGTTCTCCTTGGCCTCATTGGCGAAATCCAGATCTTCTGAGCTAATGGTCAATTGACTTCCGTTGATATGCAAACGGACCTGATGGGTGGTCTTGTTCGCGAAGATCGAAACGCGTCGGATCGAACCTAGGAATGAAGCACGATCGATCGTGAGCTTGTTCGGATTCGTTTTAGGGATCACAGCCTCATAATTCGGGTATTTGCCATCGATCAAACGGCAAACAAGCAAGGTGTTATCAAATTTGAACGAGACATTGTTCTCATTGAATTGCATGGTCACGTCGGCATTCGTATTCGCCAGCGTGTTCTTCAATAAGTTCAGTGGTTTTTTTGGAACGATGAACGAAGCAGCCTTAGGGGCACTGATATCCGTTCGCTTGTAACGCACCAGTTTATGCGCGTCGGTGGCTACGAAACGGATATCATCTTCCGTCATTTCGAAGTAGATACCGCTCATAACGGGGCGCAGATCGTCGTTACCCGTAGCGAAGATCGCCTTGTTGATCGCTGTAGCCAGCGTGCCAGCAGGGATAACGAGGTCGGTTGCATCTTCCAGAACCGGACTTTTCGGAAATTCAGCACCGCTGAACCCTGTCATTTTATATTTACCCTGATCGCTGTTGATCTCCACACCGTGGTGTTTCGCATCAATGGTGAAGGTCAGCGGTTGCTCAGGGAACGCTTTCAACGTATCCAGAATGATCCGGGCAGGAATTGCCACGCTGCCTTTGTCCTTGGCTTCCACCGGCATGCTTGCGGTGATCGTGGTCTCCAGATCACTGGCGGTTACGGTCAATTGCTTTCCGTCTATCTCAAAAAGGAAATTATCAAGAATGGGCAATGTGTTGCTACTGGCAAGTACACCTTGTAACGATTGGAGCTGCTTAAGAAGAGCGGTACTGGATACGATGAATTTCATCGGGCTGTCTAGAATGAATTTTTAGGTCGCGCAAAGGTAGCCGGACAAGCCCTCGAAAAACCCCCATCTTATTAACACGACTCGACCTTTATCCACAATATTGATCGGTATGTTTCGGATTTATGGGAAAACGGTTGCAAAATGCGCCGTTCAGCTTCCGTTTCACCGTGCCATGGACTGTACCGGTTGCAATATTGAATTGAACGTGGTACGCTGAACTACCGTGACCAAGGAATCCTCCACCAAGGCATACATCCTATCCTTGTCGTACAGTGGCTGAGATACATCGAAAGTAGGCTCCGTTCCCGTGTAAGGCATATACCAGAATTTAACCTCCTGCTCGCTTCCATTTCGGTTGAATGTCTTGATCACATGGTGCGGCAGGGCCGTCAATAACGAATCACGCATGATCGGTTTCATGGTACGATCGATATACTCGTAGTTCAAATTCTGATAAGCGAGTAAGGCACCTTTGACCAAAAAAGTATCCATCGGAAGGGGCACTCCTTGCAGCGTGGTGAGCTGGACATCACCCTTTTCATTTTGTTCAATACGGTAGGACGCCTTTGCGTTATGTGGAAATTCACTCTGCACGCCAGCAAGGTCATACAGGTCGGCAAAGTGGAACACGGTCGGTGCGCGCCAATCATCCAGAACGGTGTTGAACCGTGTATTCAGCACTCCGGTGAACCCGGTCATGTTCATCTCGAAGGGGCTACTGCTCCTGCCGACACCAGGTTTTTCAAGCAACATATAGGTCCCGAAATGGTCTTTGGTAGCATGCCCTACGATCCAGATCTTGCTTGGCCTATCACCGCCTTCATAGATCTCTACTTTTTTGCCTCCGGCAGCCATTTCACGCAAGGTGTACGCTTCCGCACTTTTGGCCACAGGGCTGCGCACCTCGATGCGTTTGAAGGTGCGTAGAAGCAGGTCCACACGCTGTTGTTGCGGTATGAGGTCATTGTTCAATGTCCAGCCGTTCGCGGTTCGTCGCAGATCAATGCTTTTTTTATGCTGATCCACGATGTAAATGCGCGTAACCCCGGCCGTATCCGCAATGGCGAAATCGCTCAACGGCACATCCAGTGTCGTAGCCGATGAACGCGTGTTCAGCCACCATGCCACAGCACCAAGTACGGCAAGCGTCAAGATCAGAATGCCTTTTTTGTTCATGCGGTGAAAGTTGATCTGCGACGACGATACAAGTGATAAGCGATGCCTGCGAGAATACTGATCAGGATCGGTAATGCAACGGCGATGATCTGCCAAAAGGAGCGTTCCATAGCCACACGTTGCGGATCCAGCTGTCTTAGGGCGATCGCTCTGGAACGTATGCTGATCAGTGCCTTATCATCTAACAGGTAGTTCATGCAATTGATCAACAGTTCGCGATTCCCGTAGATCTTTGAATTGGCATAGCGATCGAAGCCAAGCATGTAGAACATTTCTTTGGCCGGGTCGATCCGGTTCTCGATAACGTTGCCATCGGAGATAACGATCTGAGCGGTCCGGGCTCCTTGTTCGCGGTATCCGACCGTTGGGTCGTCCGTAAATTCCTTCGGCAAGAGATCAACGAATGCGGATGTGAAATTTCCTTCCAACAAAACGGCCACAGGCAAATAGGGTGTGGTCGTCCGGTCGAAACCCATATCCGCCTCCACTACGCCAAGGCTCACGCGGACCGGATTCCTCAACATCCGGGTATAAGCCGATGTTGAGAGCAGTATCGTTTTCTTCACATTGTCGGTCGCGATGGTATCCAAGCTGCCAACGAAGCGCAGGTGGATCGGGTCCAGGTTCGATACGATAGGGTGCCCACTTGTTGGAATGATCACGGGTTCGAAGTACCACGGGAAGCGCTCCAATTTCCGTTGATTACCGTACGGTTGCGTATAGATCTCGATCGGTGCGCAATTGCGATCCAGCAACAGGTCTTTGTTCAGGCGAACACCGTAGGCGAATAATTGATCGTCCAGATCAAGGTCGTACGGCCGTGCCATGGATACCTGATTCGTGCGCAAGCTATCCAGGTTCGCGTTCATTGCATCGATCAGCCAAAGGACCTTACCGCCGTTCATGATGAACTGATCAATGACATACCGATCACGTCCAGCGAATGTGCTATCCGGCTTAGCGATGATCAGCGCATCATAGTTGTTCACGCGGAAATTCATTTTCTCCGGTCTTATGCTGAGCGCATCCAACTTCTCGTCGATCCGAACGGTGCTGACATCGTATTGCTCCTTAAGCAGGTTGGTCATGTCCGCGATCTGCATACCGGAGAGTTCACCTTGCCCTTCGAGGAACGCGATCCGCGGTTTCTTCAGTGTAATGGCCTGTCTGAATGCGCTGGCCATTTCATACTCGAGGTTATTCAGCGAACGGTTCACGATCTCCGCATCCGGGGCACGCAGTTGCGTCTTGAGCAGCTGCACGGGAACGGTCTTATCGCGGTATGTTACCAACGCACCAGGGAAAATGATCCGCTCTGAATACGCACCAGCTTCCTGAAGGCGAATGCTGCTATACGTCAGACCCTGTTCTTGCAATTGGTCGTAGATCTGCTTCCTGGTCTTTTCGTCCGTACTGGCATTCGGGTCAATGAAGCTGTATTGGATCTTGTCAGGTTGATAGGCCCGCATTTCATCCAAGAGATCTTTCGCGGCTTGCGATAACCGTTGCAGATCAGCCGGCAAGCCACCGGTCAAATACACTTTTACATAAACGATATCCGGCAATTCCTCCACCATTTCACGGGTCGCCGGCGTGAGGGTAAAGCGCTGCTCATTTGTAAGGTCGGCCCGTACGCGCAAGAAGGAACCGATGAACAGGACCACACACACGATCCCCACGCCGATAGCCAGTTCCAGAAGGTCGCCCGAACGGCTGCTCCGGTTCCGAGGAGATGATGTTGCGCTTTTTGCCATCACCATTTACGACTTTGCAGGACCGTACGCGTCAACAGAACGAAGACGGTAATGACTCCAACGTAATAGAGCACATCGCGGAGATCCAGGACACCGCGGCTCATGCTTTCATAATGCGACTGTATTCCAATGGACCGAATGATGCCCTCGAACGCACCGAATGTTTGGAAGCTTGCGATCAGATCAAATCCCAAGTACAGAAAGAATGAGATGAACACTGCAATGAGAAAGGCCACGATCTGGCTATCGGTAAGGGACGATGCGAAAATGCCAATGGCCGCGAAACATGCCGCCAGCAAGAATAAGCCGATGTAGGATCCCCATGTCGCTCCTTGATCGATCCCACTAAAGGAGAGTAGCGTGTGCACGAGTAATGCAACCCCTCCGGCGATCACCACGCGGATGAATACGGCTTGGATCAGTTTCGCCATGGTCCATTTCGGCGTGCTGCGCGATCCTTTTTTGAATACGGACCAGATCATAATGGCCAGCACAATACCGGTGATGGACCAGGTGCGCACGGCAATTGAACTTGCGATGGCATCACTTGGGAAAGCGTGCGCCAAGGCCAAATGGTCCACCACCCAAACATAAATGAGCGTCGGAAATAGCGCGAAAAGGACCAAGAGAACGGAAGCACCGTACTTGGCAAGCACCACATGCATTTCCGATAGTGGTTTCGTGAGCAGGAATTCGATGGTCCCGTTTCTTTTTTCCTCACTGAAACTGCGCATGGTGATCGCAGGAACAAGAAACAGGAACACCCATGGTGCTATGAAGAAGAGCGGCCCAAGGTCAGCGTAACCGGAATCAAGGATGTTGTTCGGGAATACCCACAGGAATAAGCCCGTGAGCAGTAGGAATACCACCACAACGATCTGGCCTATCAGTGAACCAAGGAAGCCTCGGAGCTCTTTCAATATCAATGCCCTCATACCGAACGGGCCGCAAGATAAGCGTGCCTAGAACGAGAACGAATGCCGTTGCTTGGATGATCCATGCCGTTCTGTGAAAAGAAGGGGAGTGTGGCCGTAATACCACTACCGTTGTTCAACCGGAAATTGCGTTGGAAGATCTATTCCGAGATAAGAGCAAGATCAGAATTCAATGACCGATTTACGTTCCCTTTTCGGCTTCTTCGGGATCTTCGTCTCCTCTGAGTTGCAGTAATTCCGGACGATGTATTGCGCCTGGGAATCGCCCATCTCGCCACAGACCCTCCAATCTGCACATGCCTTTTCCTTGTTCTCCAGACCATAATAGCACTCAGCACGATAATAATGTGCTTCGGCCAGGTTCAGAGAGTCCGTAGTGATCACCTTGGTCAAGCGCTCAATTGCTTCATCGTATCGTTCCATCTCGAACAATAAAATAGCCGCACTCATGTCACCCCCAACAATACCGGGCTTTATTTTCAATGCAGCTTCAATGTCCTCAAATCCATCTTCTTCTTTGTAAAGTTCACCTTTTACTACGCCTCGTAGGAAAAGTGCGTCGGCACTGGCAGGTTTCAGATCCAACGCACGATCCAAGGATCGCAAAGCGGCGCTATTATCCAATCCTAGATAGTTGGCACATGCCTCGTTGTAATAGGCATCTCCGTCATCCGGATCCAATTTCAACGCCCGGTTGATGTCTTGTATCGCATCCTTCAAACGGCCTTCTGTGATGTGGATCGCACTGCGGCTTACAAAAAGCCGCGGATCGGTATCATCCAGTTTCTCGGCGATGACATAATCCAGCAAGGCACCGTGCAAATTTTTCTGGCGCTGCTTTATGTCACCTCTCAATTTATGCGCGCCGGGCAGCTCACCGTTCAGGGCGATCGCGCTATCGGCATAGGCCTGAGCTAGATCATAGGTCTCGGCGGCATACGCATTTGTCGCTTTCGCTAATAACTCGTCAGCGGATGTTTGGGCGGATAGCGCAACAGGAAGAACTAGAATCGCAAATAATAGGGATCGGAACATGGGGCTAAGATCGTTGAAACGCGCTTAACCCAGAAATCATGCCAAGGCTTTCGTGACCCAACAGCCACTACGCACTGAACAGGATCATGGCGCCTAATGCTCCCGATCCACCGTCCAAGCTTCCGCCTTTTCCTCGAAAAGTTGTTTAACTACGGGCCATACGGATGCGAATACCTCGGATACACGATATGCTTCAAGATCGGAAACGACATTCCAGTGGCTGTAGGTAAAAAAGACCCGTGGATCATCCCGGTCGTGCAACAATTCCAGATGGGAACACCCCGGAAAACTACGGATCTTCGGTTTCCAACCTTCGAAAAGCTTTTGGAACGTTCCGATATGTTCCTGAGCAAAGGTCATTTTAACGATACGAATGATCATCTCACCCAATCGCCAAAATCGATCCGTACGGCATCTGACTCGTGTACTCCGAACAGTCTGGCAGCTCCGCCACCACTGCCTTCCACGCCTTTATTCACAGCGATCTCCAGGAGTCCACCGGCACCGAAGAATGCGACGCGATCACCAGCCGGGACATCAGCGTAGGTCTTATCGATCTTCGCGATATCATATACTGTTCTGCCAAAACCGATCTTGAATGTTCGCCCTTTACCGACCTCGTCGAATAGTTGCTTTCGCACATTGGTGACAAGATTGCCGTACGAGTCGATGTAGACCACTTTCGCCCGAATGCTCTGAGCGTCAGTGGCTGGTTGGAATCCGATCTGGTCCTTTATCCGGGTTACCTTTCTGCCAATAACATCCGGAGTACCGCCACGTGCAAGGTGGCAGGCTGCTTTGACGAAGACACTTTTGGTAGGGAAGGCAGCATGGTCCTCATCCAACAGCATGGTCAATTCGAACGCTTCGTGTGGTTTACTATCGAACAAGAGTGCGAAGATGCCATTGTCCGCACCAATGAAATAATGCCCGTCGTGGCGTACCACAAGATGTTGTGTTTGTCCATCGGCCTCGGGATTCACGCCAATGATGTGAATGGTGCCTCGCGGGAAATTCGGGTAGGCCTGCCGAAGCACGAATGCCGCTTGGGAATTATTGAATGGTTTGATCAAATGGCTCACATCCACGATCATCGAATCCGGACATTGGCTCAGAATGGAGCCTTTGATGGATGCGACATAGTGGTCCTTAAGACCCATGTCCGTGGTGAGTGTAATTATGGCCATGGGAAAACCTGAGCGCTAGGATTACCTTTAGGGCCATCAAACATAATGGGATAGGAACCTCGGAAACGGAGTTCCCAAAAGACTAATCCACACTGAGAAGGTAAAAAAGAACTGAAAGAAAATTCGCCGAACGATTTTGATCTTGACAAAAAGATCGTAGCTTTTCAGCGGTCGTTCCGGTAAATGATCCGACGCAAACTCACAGAATTGAACGAGAAGCTAATTACCATAGAAGGCATCGATCCAGTATTGGTGCTTGGAGCCAATGATAGCAACCTTCGCATTATCAAAGGCATTTTTCCGAAACTCAGCATTATCGCCAGAGGTGATACGATCAAAGTAACCGGTGCTGAAGCCGACATTGCTCTATTCGAGGAACGATTCAAAGAACTCGTAGAGCACGTGGCACGCTACAATGAAATGCCGCGAAAAGTGTTGGATGATATCATGGGGGCCGGTGAAAAAGGCGCAAATGGGGGCGAAGAACCTGACGTTCTGGTATTCGGCAATGCGGGCCTGCGCGTAAAAGCGCGGACGGCCAATCAGCAAAAACTGGTGAAAGCGGTGGATGAGGGCGATATGGTCTTTGCCATTGGCCCGGCCGGTACCGGTAAGACGTATACAGCCGTTGCACTGGCTGTACGTGCACTGAAGGAGCGCCAAGTGCGTCGTATTATTCTTACCAGACCAGCAGTGGAAGCAGGGGAGAACCTCGGTTTCTTGCCTGGTGACCTCAAGGAAAAACTGGATCCTTACCTACAACCGTTGTATGATGCGCTCAAGGACATGATCCCAGCAGCCCGTCTGGCGGAATATTTGGATGAAGGGGTGATCCAGATCGCGCCTTTGGCCTTTATGCGTGGGCGCACATTGGATCATGCATTCGTGATCCTGGACGAAGCACAGAATGCAACCTTGCCACAGCTGAAGATGTTCCTGACCCGTATGGGACGGAACGCCAAATTCGTGATCACGGGTGATATGACACAGGTGGATCTTCCCGATCGCCAGCCGAGCGGATTGCTCCCGGTAGTGCGGATGCTAACTGGTGTGGATGGCATCAACGTGGTGGAGTTGGATGAAAAGGACGTGATCCGCCATGAACTGGTGATCCGCGTTCTACGCGCTTTTTCCAAGTTGGAAGAGGGCAATAAAGCGGACAAAAAATGACCACGACCTTGTCCGGAACATTAATGCGTTCCGATCTTAAGCTTGCCAAGTTGGAAAGCGTCTATCACGGTAAGGTCCGAGATGTCTATCACCTGAACGATGGCCGCACCATCTTGGTAGCGACCGACCGTATCAGCGCGTTCGATGTGGTGTTGCCACGCGGCATTCCGCACAAAGGCCAAGTGTTGAGCCAATTGAGCTGGCACATGTTGCAGGCCACACGGCACATTGCACCGAACTGGGCCCTATCAGCGCCGGATCCCAACGTCGTCATTGGCAAACGCTGCGAAACCGTAAAGGTGGAAATGGTGGTACGCGGTTACTTGGCGGGCCATGCTTGGCGCACGTATCAGACCGGCGCGCGAACATTATGCGGAGCAGTGTTACCGGAGGACATGAAGGAGAATGACCGCTTTCCTGAACCATTGATCACACCCAGCACTAAGGCCGATGAAGGGCATGATGAAGATATCTCGCCTGACCAGATCCTGAAAAGCGGACTTTGCACGGAAGTGGAATGGCAGACCATGAGCCGCTATGCGTTGGCGTTGTTTGCTGAGGGCACCCGGATCGCGAGTGAACAAGGCCTGCTGTTGGTGGATACGAAATACGAGTTCGGTCGCACGCGAACGGGAGAGATCCTGTTGATCGATGAGATCCACACGCCGGATAGTTCACGCTATTTCTATGCGGATGGATATGCCGAGCGCCAAGCCAATGGCGAACGGCAGAAGCAATTGAGCAAAGAATTCGTCCGCGAGTGGTTGATCGCCGGAGGCTTCATGGGCAAGGAAGGGCAACAGGTCCCGGAAATGGACGATGCCTTTGTGCAGAGCGTCACCGATCGCTACGTTGAGTTGTACGAACGGATAACCGGAATGACATTCGTGCCAGCGGATACCAGTGGGATCAACGAGCGGATCCAGAAAGCGTTGGAAGGATAAGTGGGATAGGTCTCTAGGGCGTTGAGTCCAACATTCAGTTTGGGCTTTCTTTTGCTCAAACGGGTGCATTCATTGAAAACACAGCTTCTGCGACCCTTTCTGGGTCAAAACACAGCATCGTGTTATGTTTTTCTGATATCTACGACCCATTTCAGGGTCGAAACATCCGCTTTATCCGACCCTGAAATGGGTCAAAGAGATTAGATCTCGGACATACCCAGCAAGTATTTCGACCCAGAAAGGGTCGTACAACGGCAGTAACGTGATTCAAAAGAGGCGATAGCCTTGAACATTCAATTCACCACGATCGCCTTCATGGTCTCAACCTTGCCGTTGATGTTCAGTCTATAGAAATAGCTGCCCGCCGCTAAGCCAAGTTCACCGGTATTGATCGGAATCACATATTTACCGTAGCCCATTTGCTCATCGTTCTTGATCGAATGGAGGAGTTTTCCTTCTTGATCCAGGATCTCCAGTCGAACAACGGCTTGGTCGTGTAATTTGAAAGACACATAGGCTATTCCTGAACTCGGGTTCGGAAAACTGTCAATGGCCTCGGTTTGATCCGTTGGTATGGTTTCAACGTTGGTCAAAATTTCCTGGAGCGGTGTAACGTTCGTCCAAATGCTAAGTTGGCCATTGTGCAAGCGCGTCCAAATAGGGCGAATGGTATCGTTGTGCGCTACGATGTTGGTGTAGTCCCCGAAAAAGACGCCATCATTGGGTATGAATGGTGATTCGCTGATCTTCCGATTGAGGAAGCTGGTGCCGCCATCAGCTGAAATGGCCATGTAGACATCGGTCTGCGTATCGTCATAGGTTCTGCGGTCGTAGAAAACGAAATAGAGGTGACCGTTGGTCTGGTCGATATCCATCCAGGAAAAGAACTGATGCTTTCCGGGTGTATCATCATTCACACGAGCGGGAGCGCTCCATGTAGTTCCGCCGTCGGTAGACTTGGTGAGCCAGATATCGGTATCATCCGGGCCATTTCGTTGATCACCCCAATTCACGTAGATAGTCCCATGGTTCGGTCCACCGCTCAGGTCGCATTTTGTAATGGGAAGCCCATTGGCACGCCCAAAACCGGGAATCACAAGGTCCCAACCTTCTGGCATTGGGTCGATGGAGATCTCTTCGCTAAGCCAAGTTATTCCGTTGTCCAAAGAACGATTGAAAACAAGACCATTCGGACCTGTCCATGCAACGTATACTTCACCATTCGGACCGATCGCTGGTGTAGCACCTTCCACTGTGTTGTCAGAATCAATGCAATCCCCATCTACTTCATTGATCTTTATAGGCGTGGACCACGTGGCACCACCGTCGAAAGAATGTGCGTAAAGAATAATGCTCTTATCGTTGGGGTCACCGGATCCGTAATCATCGAACTGAGTCCACGAAAGGTGGATGTTATTGTTGCTCCGATCGATCACGCTCCATTGTTTGTCCTGCGCTTTGGTTCCGTTGAGCCCGGTAAATGTGCCTTCGGACCAGGTTGCACCATCGTCTGTGGATCTTTGGCAGACAATGCGATCGATCCAATTACCTCCGGGTGGGTTGGAAAGGTGGAAGAAGTAGAAATTCCCCGCAGTATCCACATCGAGCGCTGGATCGCCCCACACACCATACGGTGAAGTCAAGGTCTGTTCCGACCATGTATTGCCCCCATCATTACTTGTGTACACATTGTCCAAGTTAGCCGCGGCCACCATCGCACTGATGTTGTTCGGATCGAACATGATGCTCGGCTCATTCGGATTATTGGCGTTGCTGATCAATACGTTCTGCGCACTAGAAGTGTGGGCAATAATGGTAAGTAATAGGCTGATGACTATCCGCATTCAATTCTAGGTTGATCACGTGGGTGCAAGTGATCCGTGTTCGACGATCCGGTCAATGCAATTTCTGTGCTACTCAACACCCAGTCGGTATTCCAAGGCCTTAACAAGGTCTTCCAGTATGGCCTTCTTGTATGCATCGGTCTCAGACTTTGCAGCACTACTCACCTTTTTCAAAGCGAGACGTGCGTCTTTCTCCGGCCATATTTCCTGATTCTCGATCACGGTCAGGCATTCAAAACATTCACCCGCATCTCCGGAAATGGCTAGGTCAACGAACCGATCCAAATGATCACGCAGATCCAGACCCGCGTTCCAGAAGGTTGCAAGAATGGTCTGCCGAACATCCAACAGGGTAGGGTCTTCCAGTGCTGCAAAGAGTTGATTCGTGGCATCCTTGGCTTTTACTTGGAACAAGAGGCTCGTGATCCGGTTCTGGATCTTCGCATCCTTTGTGCGACCGAGCGCCTGCAGCAACGGCTTGATGGCGCGTGCATCTCCATCCTCTTCTATTCGGGTCAGCGCAGTTAGGATCTGCACATCATCATCGCTCAACAGCGCTGCGAAAGCGATATCCATGCGCTTGGTCTTCGTAATAGTAGTGGCCATAGCGCAAAGGTAAGAGAGGGGTGGTTAGTGGATGGGATAGTGGATAAGGTTGAGCAACGGTTTGGCTGTTTGGCCTGTGGCTCAGATCGTGCGCTGGCTATAGGCGGCCATACTATGACAGAATGATATCTTCAGTTTTTCACAAGATTGATTATCAGCTTTATCATTAGATCTCTCTGTTCAGATGGGCTTTGTGCAACAGCCAATGCCAAGGCAACAAGTGTGTTCTCGTCGATCTTCGGCATCCCGTTTTTTTTCAAGCGATGTTTGTTCTGCTCAAGGTACCAAACGAATATAAATGATCCGATCCTCTTATTCCCATCGCTGAATGCATGTCCTTTGATTATTGAATAAAGAAGTTGGGCAGCCTGTTCCTCAACCGAGGGATAAGCGAGTTGCCCAAATACAGTTTGAGATATGCTTCCAAGGATCCCAGCGAATGATCTATCCTTTTCGTTTCCGAAGAGTTCGCTCGCTTCCCCCTTTTCTATGAGATTGTCTTTCAGTTCCGCAATTGCTGATTTTACCTCTACATAGTTTATTTTATAAATGACGTCATCATTGAGTCCACTAATTTCGAGACTGCTGCTATCGAATTGATTCAGAAGTTCGAATGATCTGGAATATGCCGTGATGATGTTCAAAAAACCAGAAGTAAGCTTCTCGCCATCTAGAATTCGTTGCTCAGTCAGTGCACTTATTGCGTTTCTCAATCCTTCGAGTTCGCCCTGTTTGTCCTTGAGTATTCGTTCGTTGATCGTATATCCCCGAACCAGGTGTTCTTTGAGGCGTTCAGTCGCCCATTTTCTGAATTCGACTCCTCTTTGGGACTTCACTCTATAGCCAACAGAGATGACCACATCTAGATTGAAATGCTCTATCTCCCTGGTTATCTGCCGACTACCCTCCGTTTGAACTAGGCGGAATTTCCGCCTAGTTGAACTTTCGTCAAGTTCACCTTCGGCATAGAGGTTTTGAATGTGTCCGCCAACCGTTCTTCGAGTCTTGTCAAACAACTCTTCGATCTGTTTACCACTTGCCCAGACCGTATCCACCTCGCTATCAAGAATGACATTGAGTTCAACAAGTTCATCTGAAGATTGGAACAAGATCATTTCGGATTCACTTTCAGCCATTGTGGAAAGTTACTGTTTCAGCGGAATTGAAGACAACGTCTGCATATCCGGAAGTTCCGGATATGCTACTACATCTGGTCACTGTTTACGTATATGTTATCCAGCTGGTTGTCTTCAAATATAGCACCTTGCAGGTTCTTGATCTTTGCAAGAGAATCACCGCTAACAAGATATCGGCACCCCCACAAAACAACAAAGGCCCCATAAAGGCCTTTGCGCAATGAAATAAGGATAGGGTAGGTCTACATCCGGGCATAGCTCCTGCGTGCTGGGCGGCGTTTGAATTTGTAGGAAAGCTCAAAGCCCATGTAACTGAAGTTATCCAACAGGCCTGGGTTACCACGCTTGGAAGTGCGCTCGCTTACATAGCCATCCGTACCCCAGCCGGTAGGGTCACTGATGTAACGTGCCAATTCCTGTTTGCCGGGATCACCTTCGTAGGCTTCGTCGATCTCAGCATAGGTTGAGTACGCATCGCTCACATCGTCGATCATATCAGTGGTGAACATCAAATAGGTGAACTCTACGCCGAGGCTGAGGTCCTTGGAAAGCATATACCGGACACCTGCTCCGATAGGCACACCGATGTGGAACGGAGAGACCTTGGATCTACGCGACGCCTCACCCTTGCCATCACCTCCTTCGGTTTGCCAGCTATAGAGGTCTGTCTCATACTTGCCATCACGCTCAATAACATTGGAAGTTGGGGAGCCCCGTGGTGCATCCCGAACGGTACCATCTTCCCACCAATAGTAGCGGTTGTTGATATCAACTGCACCATTGAAAAGATCGGCTTTCGGTTTACCGTAATACACGCCTAAACCAAGGTGGAAGAACATGAAGAACTTCTGCTGGAACAACGGTTGATAAGGCTCGCGGTATGCATTCAGTACCAAGTGGCCGCTGGTGCCGATCAGGTCATTCCTGAAACTTAACCCACGTTTGTAATTGCGCAATTCACCAACCTCCTTGCCTTTTATCGGTGAGCGTTCGTCATAACCCGTACGGAACCAACTGATCCGCGCTTCGGCGGTCAATGAACGTGTAACGTACCGTTTTGGGTTGTTGAGAAAATCACGGAACGTGATCATCATTCCGGGACGCGTGCTGTTCCACTGCATGGGGCTATCCACGTTTCCAAGATCACCGTAATAGTTGGTAATACCGGTCGATAGACCCACCTCAACATTACGCTGGCCGTAGGTAGCAACGCAGATAAAGCATATAAAAGACAGGGTAGCGGTTAGCCTCATTCTACCGGAATTTGATACGAATATACGATGAACAGACGCGTTTTGGATCAGAGGGTTGCCTTCAATTGGTCAGGAAGATATGCACAATTCGTCCCCAGTGTCCAGCAGTTGGACGTAAAACGATTCAGCGTAGTACCGAATGAAGGCGAACTACCGTTCCCCGAAGATCGCTGTACCGATCCTCACCATGGTGCTTCCGTTCGCTATGGCTAATTGGGCGTCTCCGCTCATGCCCATGCTCAATTCGCTGAACAAAGTAGGATCCACATCATTGTTCGTCCGCAGCGATAGGAACAGTTCGTTCAGCTCCGCAAACTCTTTGCTAACGGAGAGCTCATTCTCCGTGTTGGTCGCCATTCCCATCAGGCCACGGATCCGCACATTCGGCCATTTCGCAGCTAGGTCATTCTCGAGCAAGAGACCGATCTCTTGGTTGTTCAGACCATGTTTCGTTTCCTCCTCTGCAATGTGGACCTGTAGCAGCACATCTATGGTCCTTTCCGCCGAACTTGCTCGTTTCTGGATCTCGTTCAACAGTTTTTCCCCATCAACCGCGTGTACTAAATGAATGAACGGAGCGATGTACTTCACTTTGTTGCTTTGCAGATGGCCAATGAAATGCCACTCGATATCGGCTGGTAGTAGCGCCTGTTTATCGCGAACCTCCTGCGGGTAATTCTCACCGAAAGCGCGATGTCCGAGATCGTACAATGCCTGTATTTCTTCAACCGTTCTGGTCTTGCTCACGGCAATGAGCTTCACGTTGCTTGGCAATGACGCTTTTACCGCATTGTACCGTTGTTCTAAACCTGCACGATCAATGGTCATGTGGCAAGATCAAACATCCTCCAACGAGTAAACGGTAAGTCCGCTTCTCAACTTGGGCTCTATGTACGTGCTTTTCGGAGGCATGGTGCCGCCCGTATCAGCGACATTCTTCAGCTCATCGAAACTTATTGGGAAGAGATGGAACGCAAGCACTGCATTTCCATTCTCCACGATCTCATCCAATGCGCGTGTACCATTGATGCCCGGAATAAAGGTGATGTTCGGGTCGGTGCGTAGATCGTGGATACCGAGAATAGGCCCCAATACCAATTCACTCAGCCGTGCCGCGTCCAATTTACTAACGGGGGAAGCACCTTCCGGAGCGGCTGGTAATCGCAGCGTATACCAATGATCTGAATTCCGAACCGCAACTATTCCAGGAGCAGCATAGGGTGAGGAAACCTGCTTCAGCTCCCCGATCTTGCTCAATTCATCCAGTAATTGTTCATTGGTGAGGCCATTCAACGTGGTTACGGCGCGATCGTAATTGTAGATGTACAGTTGCGAATGTGGTACGATGAACGCAAGGCACCAGGCCGAAGGGTCAACATCAGTACATCCACTAGTAACGGCCAAGCGCGCACTGCTTGCCATGCGGTGATGTCCATCTGCAATATACAGCGCAGGAAGCTCCGCGAAACGGCGTTGGAGGTCTTCGCGGAATTTGGGGTCAGGAACCGCCCAAAGGCGATGACGCACACGATCGGTGGTTGTAAAATCGTGATCGGGTCGTGTGTTCAGATAGGGGTCCAGCAGGGATTCCCAACCTGTACCTTCGGGTGTTGTCAATAAGACGGGTTCCGCATTGATCCCGGTGTGCTGGAGGTATTCCGTGAATAGCGTTTCGCGTGCAGTGAGCGTTTGTTCATGCACTTTTACCAGCCCTTCTTGATAAGCCTTGACGCTAACGCCTGTAATGACCCCTCTGGAAAGGTTCCCTCTGCCGGTCTGTTCGTAGATATAGATGCAGGGTTCGGGATCGCGCACAACAACATCTTCATCACAAAAGGCTTTGAAGGCGATGCGTGTTCGATGGAAACGGTCGCTTCGCGTAAGGTCGGGGCTCGATCCTTCATCCGGATGGACCACATGCAGGAACGTGTAGGGGTTACCGGCTAGCTTTTCTGCAAGTTGCTCAGCAGTATAGGAGACGAAGGAACGGGTACCCACCAAATGGGCCTTATCCGCCGCTGGGCGCCACGCACGGAACGGCCGTAGCTCGATCATCCGTTCACCGTCACCGTGCTGCGCCAGGAGATGATCTGGTCCGCCAACTCATCACCGACACGGCCTTGTGCTTCCGCAGTAGCTGCACCGATATGTGGGCTAAGACTCAGATCTTCTGACGAAAGGATCTCCGCACTTGGTGTTGGCTCATTCACGAAAACATCAATGGCAGCCGCACGAACGCGACCGTCGCTCAAGGCTTTGATCAACGCCGTTTCATCTAAGCAGCCACCTCGTGCTGTATTAACGATCACAACACCGGGCTTTACCTTGCTAAGCTCTGCTTCACCCATCACCGGTTGTCCATCCTTTTGTGCTGGGACATGAATTGTGATCGCATCTGAATTCTTCAATAATTCATCGATCTCCACCAATTTCACTGGTACGCGGATGGATGTACCGCCAATATCCAGGTCGATAGCTTCAGCAGTTGCGGTATGATCCGCATAGATCACACGCATCCCGACCCCGATCGCATAGCGGGCTGTCCATTGTCCAATTCGTCCGAAACCGATCACGCCCAGCGTTTTTCCACGAAGTTCGCTACCTTTCTCGCATTCTTTTTTCAATTCCTTGAAACGTGAAGCACCTTCGTTCGGCATTGCGCGGTTTGCTTTGTGCAGGTTGCGCATCATGCCGAATAGATGGGCCATTACCAACTCTGCAACACTAATGCTCGATGATGCCGGTGTGTTGATCACGGTCAGTCCCTTGCTGCGCGCATAGGCCACATCGATATTGTCCATGCCTACGCCACCTCGGCCGATCAACTTCAAGTTCGGGCATGCGTCAATGAGGTCCTGTCGCACTTTGGTAGCACTGCGCACAAGCAGCACATCCACTTTTTCCTTGTTCAAATAGGCCTGCAATCGGTCCTGTGGAACGTGATCCGTTGTCACCTTGAAACCCTCCTCTACCAAGCTCTCTTTTGCTTGGGCCGAAACTCCGTCGTTGGCGTGTACGCGCATAATTATCCGTTCTTTTTAGCAAATTCCTCCATTACATCAACAAGCACTTGCACGCTTTCCAAGGGGAGCGCGTTGTACATGCTTGCACGGTATCCGCCCACGCTGCGGTGGCCGCGAATACCACTGATCCCTGCTTCTTTCCACAGTGCATCGAATGCTGGTTCCAACGCAGGGTCGTTCATTACGAACGTAGGGTTCATGTTCGATCGATCCTCAACAGCCGTTGTGCCTTTGAAAAGTGGCAATTTGTCGATGGCCGAGTACAGTAGCGAAGCTTTCGCATCATTGCGTTTCTCAGCGGCAGCAACACCACCATTCGCCTTCATCCACTCCAAGTTCAGCATACTCACATACACCGCATAAACTGGAGGCGTGTTGTACATGCTGTCCTTCTTCGCGTGGTTATTGAAATCCAGCATTGGGCTTATGGTCCTGCCCGTCTTACCTGCTTTATCTGGATCAAATAGATACATGGTTGCTCCTGCAGGTCCCATGTTCTTCTGTGCTCCGGCATAGATCATGGCGAAGTCCGCGACATTCACTGCGCGACTGAAAATATCGCTGCTCATGTCGCATACCACTGGAACCGGGCTTTTCGGCATTGCCTTGTACTGCGTACCGAAGATGGTATTGTTGGTGGTGAAGTGGAAATAATCCGCATCGGAAGGGATCGTAAACCCTTTTGGGATATAGCTGAAGTTCTTGTCCTCGCTGGTTGCAACCACTTCCACGTTTCCATGGAGTTTGGCCTCTGTCACGGCACGTCCGGCCCATTCCCCGGTGTTAACGTACGCCGCCTTACCATTCGGTTTCAGGTAATTGAAAGGCACCATGTGGAAACCCATGCTAGCGCCACCACCGAGGAAGATCACTTCATAATTGTCCGGAGCTCCTAACAACTCCTTAACCAGCGATCGTGCACTGGCCATGATCGCCTCGAACGGTTTGCTACGGTGACTGATCTCCAGGATGCTAAGTCCGCTCCCATCAAGATCCAACACCGCCGCTGCGGCTTTCTCGAACACTTCGCGTGGCAGAATGCAAGGGCCAGCGCTGAAATTATGGACTTTCTTCACGGTTGCAGTAGGCATGGGATGAACGATTTCTTGTTAAAAAACGGCGCAAAGGTAGGTCGGGCGGGAGGGGATGGACAAACGCGAAGTTTAGATGGGAACAGATGAACGTTCAAAAACGCCTTGACCTTCGTGAGCCAACCTACGGCTTCACTCCACGCTGCGGAGCATTGAAGATCTTCAAATTGGCCTTCGGATCCTTGGCATCAATATCCGCTTCATACCACCATCCACCTTTGTACCAGAAGAACGCATCCTGTGTCATATCAGGACCATAGAATGCGGGTTGGCCTACCATATCAGGTTTAGAAGGCGAAAGGTGATCCAAAAGGATCGCTTCCATTTCGGGCATATAGCGCAGGCTCATGGTGCTTTGCGCGGAGAACGCATAGATCTTACGCACTTGTTTCAATTTGCCTTTCCCGAAGAACGGTGCACCGAAATGAGGTTTCCCATTCCTGAAACTGAGCACTTCGATGACCTTGCGGGTCTCGGCCTTGCTGTAGCCTTTCCAACCCAGAAGTGTGTAGAACGTGGTACCTCCTTTAATTACTGGGATGACCTGGTAGTACAAGGCGCCATACCATTTGTCCGGTCCAAGCTCACGCAGTTCGGGAGAGGGTGTTCCCTTCGTCCAATCGCGTAACTCGAAGAGCTGTTGTTTCTTCCCTGCATTCACAAGTAGAAATCCTTCATACAGATGCGTTCCATCCTCATGCGGAACATTCCATGTAAAGAGCCGGAAGGCATTATCAGGAGCATCGACGCGGCTCATAGGCAGGCTGTCATAATTACGCCCGAAAGATTCGTCGTTATCGAGCAGAGCGCGCATATCCGCTTTCAACACGGTATTCAGGCTATCGCGCAGCACATCCGTATCAGCGAGCGACAGGGCCTTGAGTGATCCAATGGCCCGTGTTTTCAGCTCCGGTTGTGCGGTAGCGGAAGAAGCAACGAGTGCTATCAAGCACATGATAACGATCGACCTATGCATCATCAGAGCACGAACGTACCGATCGTATGCCAAAGTGTGTAGCATGTTTTTGGGAAATTGTTCACGAACTCGAAGTGATCAACACGGATCGCGCATCAAACGTAAAGCTTCACTTACGTTGCCATGGATCAATCCCCAGCAATTATCTAGTGGCAATGATCAAAAAGCGCTCAGCACTTAAAGGTGCATGAACTCCTTCTTGGCCAGCAATAATTCCTTGGATTCGCGGTGGTCCGGATCGTCAACACAACAATCAACAGGGCAGACCGCAGCGCACTGGGGCTCGTCATGGAAGCCAGTACACTCCGTGCATTTATCAGGAACGATGTAATAAACGTCCATGGCCACCGGTGTATTCACAGCGTCGGCATCATAAGCGTTACCGGTAGGCAGTACCTGCGGCCCATGCAAGGAGGTTCCGTCGGTCAATCGCCATTCAGCACCACCTTCGTAGATGGCATTGTTCGGACATTCTGGTTCACACGCACCACAATTGATGCATTCTTCGGTTATGATGATCGCCATGGCGAGAGCGTCTACTTTTGCTGGCCTGTTCCGTAAAGTGGAAAGGAATACTGCACAAGGCATGAACCCTAACAAGCGGGCGCAAAGATAAGCATGCGTGAAATGGATAAGAAATTGAAGGTGGTGGTTATGCCTTTGGAGGCTAGGGTAGCGGCGTTAGCCCAATTGGGCCAAGTAATGCGGGCAGTGGGAGGGCGTAGAACCTGGCAGGATCATGCTTTAGGATTGAATAAGGAGGAATATGCTCAATTGGAGGAGCTGGTCCAACGAGCGCAGAGCGTGAATGGCTGGGCCACGGAAGAGAATGTACGGCATGCCATGAAGGCTTGGGGTGCGACGCTTTCGGCAGAAGCGATCAACAATTGGGTGGCAGCCTATCCCGCACTTTCCAAAGCAGGTGATAAAGCAGTCACGGTCGGTCTGATATTGGCGGGAAATATTCCGCTGGTAGGCTTACATGATGTGATCTGTGTATGGCTCAGCGGCCACAGGGCGACAGTGAAATGTTCGTCACAAGACCCGGAACTGATCCCAGCCTTGATCACGGTACTTGATCGCTTTGCGCCGGGAGCGGAGGATCAGATCACATTTACGGATGAGAAATGGGGCGCTGTGGATGCGATGATCGCTACCGGCTCCAACAATAGCGCGCGGTATTTCGAGTACTATTTCGGTCATTTACCGAACGTTGTCCGAAAGAGCAGGGTAAGTGTCGCCATACTGGATGGTACTGAAACAGAGGCCGATCTTGCGGCGTTAAGTGAAGACATTCTGCGGTACTTCGGTTTGGGTTGTAGAAATGTGTCGAAGCTTTATTTGCCGCAGGATTTTGTGCTGGATCGTTTGTTCGAAGCCTTTTTTCCATGGAGCGCCATCGCAAACAACAACAAGTACGCGAACAACTATGATTACACGCGGGCGATCTGGTTATTGGATAAAGTTGAATTTCTCGACAATGGATTCCTTTTGTTGAAGGAGGATGAAGCGATCACAAGCCCTGTGGGAACGGTATTCTACGAGCGGTACAGCGATCGAGCGGACGTTGAAAAGAAGATCGCGGAGAATGCTGATCGGATCCAATGTGTGGTAGGGAAGAAGCACTTGAGCTTCGGTGCCACGCAACAACCCGGCCTCTCGGACTATGCCGATGGCGTGGATACGATGAAGTTCCTGTTGGAGTTGTAAAAGTCCGTTACGGGCAATACTCAAAACAACCGAGGTCGAAACCGCTTCCTGTGCCGCAATACCGCGAGTTCCCGTCGAGATCAGTGAGCGCATCCGGTGATGGTGCATCGGACTTGTCCCGTGCGTTGGAATTTTCGCCAAGGTGGAAGTCACGATCACCCGTACTGACGAACCCCGGCGATTGATTCTGCCAATAATTCGGGCCGAACTCAGGCCCTGTTGCTTGGGTGGTCCGTATCATCATGCGTTCAATTGAACCACTCGGTAACGCGGTCTGGTCCAATTCGAACTGGAATTCATTCTCATTGGCACCGTAAATAATGCCGTTGGTAAGGCTGAATCCGGTGATTTGCCCTAGCTGGATGGCTCCAGTAAGATCCCGATACCCGTTGGTGATGTAAAATGCAGGAGTTTGGCGGATCTCGTAGTCCCAATAATTGGCAACGGTGGTATGATCGAAAAAATACTCGCCGCCACCGGTCAACGCTATGCTGTATTGGCCGCAATCGCCGACCAGCAGATCAGTGCTCGTGATCTTATAGTTACGGCTCAATATCCCAGCTGCACTACAGTTGCGTATCCGTACTTTGTTCAGGATCAATCGCGCTTCGCTCGTTGGTAGATCCGGATAGAGCGGGAACGGTTCACATTGGATGCCGATCAGTGCGTTCTTGATCGATACGTACTCGAATTTGTTGTCCATCCCACTGGGACCTTCGTTGATCCAGATCCGATCCCATTGACCCGGTAATTCAGCGAATTGTTCCTCACGGCGGTCACCTTGGAATGTGATCGGGTTCTGTAAGGTTCCATTCGCGGTGATCTGTCCACCGCGATACACCCACAGTCCGGCACCGCCATGCACGTATATGCGCGCACCAGCTTCAATGGTAAGCGAATTACACGAATCGACAACGCCATAATTCAAGAGAACGATCGGCTTTTCAGCAGTCCAGATCACATTCTGTCCGCATATCTGCACTCCGTTCTGATCATAACCACCGGCGATGTACGAGAATTGCGGAAAATCTTGTATGCTCTGCACAGGAGCGTTCGGGTTCGGGTAAAAAAGGGCGTCCTGACCCCAGGCCATCAACCGCACTTCCTGCTCAGTGCCATTGGTATTGAACAGGATCCGGTCCTCAATGATGAACGGGGTATTCACACCGCCCGGACCAAGCGTAGCTTCAACAAAAACATAGAGGCTGTCGCCACCGAGCACTTCCACTTCCGTGAATGCGGTACCGGTAGCACCATCAACGTTGATCCGATAATCCGAGGCTGATCCACCTTCAAGAGCAACATTGATCCGCACGGCATTGGCATTTGGGTTACGCGCTGTAAAGCGCTTGGTAACCGTGCCGACCGTTGTGAAGACGGTATCGAACAATACTGTATCCTGGCTGAATTCCAGACGGATCCCACTGTCATCGGTGAAGCGTTCGTTCTTGCGACACGCGAACAGCATGGTCGCCGTGACGGTAAGGAGAATGAATGTGCGGAGCGTTTTCAAGGCGGCAAAGATGGTTCGATCAGGGATAACTACGATAGGAACAGGATGTAATGATAGAGACTAGTGATCTGATAGTCCTATCGGACGATGCGATACTACTACGCATGTAACTGCCGATCATTGCGTTCAAGCCTACACTTCACTTACCTTTCGACCATTCCTGCCGGAATTCGACAACGTTCCGCTTGCGGGGAACAAAAAGGGTAGTACATTTGCCGCCCCAACGCAAGAATTCCAATGAAAGCGGACATCCATCCAAACAATTACCGTGTCGTCGTGTTCAAAGACATGTCCAACGACCACATGTTCCTCGGCAAAAGCTGCGCGAACACTAAAGAAACCATCACTTACGATGATGGTAACGAGTATCCGGTCATAAAGCTGGATATCAGCAATACCTCACACCCGTTCTACACCGGTAAGATGATGTTGATCGATACAGCTGGTCGCGTGGATAAGTTCAAGAAGCGCTTTGCCAAGCACCAAGCAAAGAAGGAAGAAAGTGCTGATAGCGCTGAGTGACCTTCGAATTGAAATGAATTCAAAGCCCTTCCGGAATCGGAAGGGCTTTTTTTATGTATACAATTTTGGGTTTAAGGATATTAGCCAGCCTTGATGCAAGTATCTTCCTGAGAGGTGGCCTAACAAATCCCGAAAGGAGGCCTCAGCTCTGGCAAAGGCGTAAAGTGTGAATTTAACTATAGGTAATTAAATTGATGCAGATCAAAAGATTATACGTACTGAAATTGATGATGGTCTAATGATGAAGTGCTCGGTCAGCTCACCTTGTGGGCATCATTCTTAGCCAATCCTTCATGGATCATTTCTAAGGCCTTGGCCATCCGACGTTTACGCGATTCTTCCTGCTTGGCGTCATTTATCCATTCTACATACTCCTTTTTGTGGGAATATGAGAATTTATTCCAGTTCTTCCACGCTTCTTCATGGGTCTCAAGGCATTGTTGGAACTCAGCAGGGATCTCAAGTGCTTTTCGAGTAGGTTTGGCATCCCCAAGCTTAACCCCGCTTTGATTCAGTTTTACCGCTTGCGAGACAAGATCAACGAAAGCCTTTTCATCTATAACATCCGCTTCCTTCAATTTATAACCGCGCATTCCTTTGGCCTCGGTCTTGCTATCCGATGCAAAAAGTTTCTTGGTGTCCTTGATCAAAGCGCCTTTATGGAACCAAACTGCAACATGGTTCTTGAAAGCCGCAAAGCCGATCATAACTCCATCATGATCGAAGTGTGGTGAATTCCATTTCCACGTTTCTTCCACTTCCTCATCCGTAGAGTGTACCAACTGTCTTAACCGCACCAACAGCTTACGCTGCCATTCCGGTAGTTCAGCGATATATAAATTGATCTGTTCTTGAGCGTGCATGACAGGTCGCGATTTGGGAGGCCGAAACTAACATCAGTTCCCTGCTGGCCTAATACAAAGTTAACACCGTTCAATGATCGTAGCGTATCCTTGACCTACGCCAATGCACATGGTACAGAGGGCATAACGCTTGCCCGTGGCTTGGAGTTCCAAAGCTGCGGTCTGTAATAGTCGAGCACCGCTCATACCCAGCGGATGGCCTAGAGCAATTGCGCCACCATTGGGATTTATTCGAGGGTCATTGTCCGCAATACCTAATGCCCTTGTGCAACTAAGTGCCTGAGCGGCGAATGCTTCGTTCAATTCGATGATGTCCATCTGGTCGAGCGACAGACTGGCGCGCTTCAGGGCAAGTTTTGTGGAGTTTACCGGTCCAATACCCATGATCCTTGGTTCGACGCCTGCCACAGCACTTGTCACAATTCGGGCGATCGGCTTCAGTCCGTGGGTTTTCAAGGCTGCGTCACTCGCAACCAGAACAGCTGCAGCACCATCATTCAAACCACTGGAGTTTCCCGCGGTTACCGATCCATTTTTTCGGAATGTCGGCCTAAGCTTGGCCAAGATCTCTACCGTTGATCCAGGTTTGATGAACTCGTCCTGGTCAAAAACGAAGGGATCAGCTTTGCGCTGAGGGATCAGGACCGGCACGATCTCTTTGGAAAAGCGTCCAGAAAGTTGAGCTGCAGCAGCCTTCTTATGGCTCCATGCCGCGAACTTGTCCTGGTCTTCACGGCTGATCGTATTCTGGTCCAAGAGGTTCTCTGCCGTTTCGCCCATACCCTCCGTACCGAACTTCTCGGCCATCAGTGGGTTCACGAACCGCCACCCGAAACTGCTATCATACATCTGTGCATCGCGGCCGTAAGGCGTTGAGGTCTTACTGATCACCCACGGTCCGCGGGTCATATGTTCCATGCCTCCTGCAATGAAAAGGTCGCCTTGGTCTGCAGCAATGGCCCGTCCGGCATGTACAACGGCACTCATCCCACTCGCGCACAACCGGTTCACGGTTTCTCCAGGGACAGACACGGGCAAACCGGCTAAAAGCACGGCCATCCGCGCAACGTTCCGGTTATCCTCTCCGGCTTGGTTCGCGCAGCCCATTATCACATCATCCAATGCAGCAGGGTCCAATTTGGGGTTGCGCTCCATCAAGGCTCTCAACACATGTGCTGCTAGGTTATCCGCTCGCATTGGTGAAAGCGAGCCAGTGAAACTCCCGATCGGAGTGCGAATTGCGTCTACGATGTATGCAGCCTTCATGTAATGGGATCAGGTTGGTCTTCTGGAAACCACAGTTTACCGGTGCGATAGACCGTGCCTTTGAACAGTGCAACAAGGGTGTTGTTCTGGTCGGTAACGTTGATGTGATAGATCGCTATGCGCGATGTTCTGCTTTTTTCGGTAGCTACTGCACTGAGTCGATCACCTTCTTCCACGGGCTTGGTGTGGCTAATTGAAGTTTCCACTGAAACTGCTTGTATCCCATACGAATTCGACGCAAAGGCCAGACAACTATCCGCCAACGCATATGTAATTCCGCCATGGGCGATCTTGAAACCATTCAGCATTTCATATCGAACGGTCATTTGAAGAACACAAACTCCCGGTGCCACGTTGATCCGTTCAATTCCGAGCCATTTACTGAACGGGTCATTGTCGTACATCTGAGCTACGACCTTAATTGCAAGCTGTTCCGGAGTGATCACGATAGCAAAGGTATCATAGAGCGCATGTAATACCGAAGTGAATTAGATCTCCTTGGGCAGCGCACCTTCATGTTGAAGTAGCCACCGTTTGCGCCATATTCCTCCGATGTACCCGGTGAGCAGCCCATTACTCCCAATAACGCGGTGGCAGGGCACGATGATCGGGATCGGGTTCTTTCCGCACGCATTTCCAACAGTCCTGCCAAGTGCACGGCCTCCAATGTGCTTACCAAGTGTTTTATAGGACGCGGCTTTTCCATACGGAATGTCCTGTAGGGCGCGCCACACCAATTTCTGAAATCGAGTACCTACTTGCTGCACGGGAAGGTCGAATTTCTTTCGTTTCCCTGCGAAATACTCTTTCAGTTGTTTTTCTGCTTTCAGTAAAACCGGTGGCAGTTTTGCATGCCGTACGGGCAATGGTTCGAATGAAACGGCCGTGATCAGTTCATCATCGCTAGCTATCCAGATCCTCCCGATCGGCGTGTCTAGCGCGACTACGTGCGGTGATGCGAACAATTCCGGATCACGTTGGGGTTGTTTCCGTTTCATCATTGAATGTCCTTGTCAGTATATTGATCGCAAAATAATGAAGGTATGACATGGTTCAGCAAAGACTATAACCAGTTCTTCAAGGAATTGGCCGCGAACAACACTAAGGAGTGGTTCGATGCGAACAGAAAACGGTATGAGAAAAGCGTGAAGGAACCTTTCAAGGTCTTTGTTACTGCGGTGATAAAGCAGGTCCACACTCATGACAAGGGTGTCAATATTGAACCCAAGGATGCGATCTTCAGGATCAATAGGGACATTCGCTTCGCAAAGGACAAAACCCCGTACAAGCTGAACTTGAGTGCAATCGTTTCACACGGTGGACGAAAGGATATGACTGCTGCGGGGATCTATTTCGAGCTCGGTCCTGAGAACGTAAAATTCTATGGAGGTGCCTACATGCCTGATAAAGACCAATTGATCAAGATAAGAACGGCGATCATGGCCGATCACAAGGGATTCCGCAAAGTTCTGGACGGGAAAGCATTCAAAATGGTGTTCGGTGGTGTACAAGGAGAGAAGAACAAAGTGATCCCAAAAGAATTCAAGGCTTTCTTGGAAAAGGAACCGTTGATCGCGAACAAGCAGTTCTACGTAGGAGCTGAATTGCCTGCCAAATGGGTGATCGATCCGAAGTTGATGGAGAAATTGATGGAGCACTACATGGCCATGAAACCGTACAATGAATGGCTGGTGGCGGCGATGAAGTGAGGATAGAGGGAGTCGCGTCAGAACGTGTTCTCACGCGAATTGTGGTAGTCTTCAGATGCTTCTAAAGCCTTTTAGTGCGAGTTGATCCATCGATATAGGTCGAAGTTTGGTCACCAACAAAAAAGCGCCCGCTTTTCAGCGGACGCTTCCTCGACTTTCACCCGGAACCTAGTTGGCTTTGCCAGTAAGTTTCACGATCAGGTCTATGTTGTTTGCGATCACCAAGTCCTTTGCAGGGCCTGGGAACGCAACACCGTATTTCTGACGATCAAAGGTCATTTTGCCTGTAGCGGTAACCGTGCCATCATCACTCGTTGCCATTTCGATCTCCGTAATGGTCTCGGTATCGGTCTTTCCGCGCAGCGTTAGTTCAGCTTTTGCGATATTGCCTTCAACACCAAGGATCGTCAAGGATGCCGTTGGACTTTTCTCAACATGGAAGAATTCTTCGCTGGCTAGATGTTTCATCAAATTTTCCTTTGGGCGATCGGCGGAATACCCATCATCCGTTGGGTTGATCGAGGTCATGTCCACAACGAATTCGCCATTTTGAAGGATACCTCCCTTGGTGATGATCTCTCCCTTGAGCACTTTCATATCGCCGCTGTGGCTATAGATCTTTGCACCTGTCATGTTACCGGACCACATTACCCCGCTGGCAGATGGGTCTATGGTATAGGTGACGATTTTGCCAGCTTCAACCGCTAGACTATCGGCAATTGCTTGGTCTTTTTTTGCTTGGATCTCCGCCTCACTTGGGCCACAGGCCACTAGAAAAAGTGCGGTCATTGAAAGTGCAGTGAACAGTTTGGTCGTCATTGGAAAATAGGGATGGGTTTGTTTTTAGGTCGGCAAAGGTAATGGAATTTTGTTTCCATGGAAAATAGATTGTCGTTCCGTGTGTGGTGCAAGGACGGTTGGTTGAATGCGGTACTCAATTTCACACGAAGAACCGCATTGGAATTGCGTCAACTATTCGCCAATTTCTTCAGCAATGGCGAGGGTCGGTACCTATCTTCACCATATTCGGATTGCAGTGCTTCCAATTGTGAAAGACAATTCGCGTATCCCTTTTCTTGTGCCCATTGCAACAAGCCTTTAGGGTAGTTCACACCCTTGGTCATTGCAAGGTCCAGGTCTTCCTTACTGGCTATACCCAGTTGTAATGCATCTACCGCTTCGTTGATCAACATGACCACGATGCGGTCCACGATCATCTGGTGTAGATCGCGATCGGTCTTGGGTTCCGGAAGTGATGCATCTGTCGAATAGTCGTAATACCCTCGTCCGGTCTTTCTACCCAACCAATTTGCCTCCACCATGCGTTGCTGTGTTAGGCTGGGCCTGTAACGCGGATCATAGAAGAACGCTTTGAACACACTGCTTGTAACCGCGAAGTTGATATCGTTGCCAATGAGGTCCATTAATTCAAATGGTCCCATTTTGAAGCCACCAACAGTTTTCATGGCGTGATCTATTGTAGCCATATCTGCTATTCCCTCTTCGTGGATCCGTAATGCTTCACCATAGAAAGGTCGAGCAACTCGGTTCACGATAAAGCCTGGTGTATCCTTGGCAATGACAGGTGTCTTACCCCATGCCTTCATGAGCGCTACACACGCCTTGGTGTGTTGTTCATGGGTTGCCAATCCTGGTACCACCTCAACCAATGGCAATAATGGAGCTGGGTTGAAAAAGTGAAGACCGATCACACGTTCCGGCAATTTGCATGCTGCTGCGATGGACGTAACGCTCAGCGAAGAGGTATTGGTCGCTAGTATGGCATTTGGGCCAACGGTCGATCCAAGCTGCTCGAATAATTGCTTCTTGATCGCGAGGTCCTCGATGACCGCTTCGATCACCAATCCACAATCCGCGAAAGCATTGATCTCAGTGGCATACGTAAACCGGTTCTGAATAGCCTTGGCTTCATCTACTTTTACTCTCCCCTTTTCGACCAAACGTTCCATGACCTTCTTCAGCGCGGATCGGGAAGCGTCCAGTGCCTGTTGGCGCATGTCGAACAGCACCACTTCATGTCCGGCCTGCGCAGCAATTTGCGCAATACCACTCCCCATTGTACCAGCACCGATAACACCAACGATCATATCTTTTTGCATAGCGCGAAGATCGGGCAAAGAAGGTCAGTTGCCTTTATAGACCGGTTTTCGTTTCTCCAGGAATGCATTCACGCCTTCGGTGTAATCATGACTGCGACCAGCGATGGTCTGCAATTCATTCTCCACGTCAAGTTGGCCATCCATGGTATTGTTCAAGGACCGGTTCAATGCTTCTTTGGTAAGTGCGATGGCCTTAGTTGGCATAGCAGCGAGCTTTTCGGCAAGCACGGTAGCTTCATTGATAAGATCGGCGTCGGGTACAGCTAGCCAGATCATTCCTTTTTCTTCAGCCTCTTTGGCCGATATTTTCGGGGCCAAGATCATTTGTCCAAATGCATGTTGCATACCAACCGAACGGGGTAGGGTGAAGGTGCCACCACTGTCGGGTATCAATCCGATATTGATGAAACTTTGGATGAAATTGGCGCTTTCCGCAGCAAGGGTCATGTCACAGGCGTATGCAATGTTCGCCCCTGCACCAGCAGCAACTCCGTTCACAGCAGCAATAACGGGTTTAGGCATGTTGCGAATTCGCCGTATGATCGGATTATATTGCGTAGTCAGGATGTCCTCGATCTTGGTACCCGGGGCAATGGCTTCGGCAAGATCCTGCCCAGCACAAAATGCGCGGCCCTCACCTGTCAGAAGTATCGCGCGGATGGTTGCATCCTCCTTACATACATCAAGTGCATCAATGGTCTCAAGCGCCATTTCGCGGTTGAAACTGTTCAACTTATCGGGTCTGCTCAACGTGATCGTAGCAACGCTGTTGGTGATATTGAATTGGATGGTTCTATAGGACATTATGCTTTCTTTTCAAAGACACTTGAATTGATCAAAAGGTTCCAGACATGCGCTACATTTCCACAGTGCCTTACAAGCTGTACTGCCGAACGCGGATATCATTACCGTATCATTCGAACCACATTGTGGGCAGGGAACTATTGGAGCCGCACCTTTCAATGCACGGATGTCGGCTGTTTTTTCGGGAGGTGCAATACCGTAGGCTTTTAACTTGGCTTTACCTGCTTCGGAGATCCAATCAGTGGACCAAGCGGGTGCCAATACTTGGGTCACTTGGAAATTGGTGATACCAGCACTGCGTAGCTCACTTTCAATATCCTGCTTCATAACGTCCATGGCAGGACAACCTGTATAGGTTGGCGAGATCGACACCATGACCTTGCCGTTCTTCACTTCCACATTCCGCAGAACACCAAGCTCCCGTACGCTGATAACAGGCACTTCAGGGTCCTTCACGTTCTCAAGTAACGCGTAGATGGCTTCTTCGCTGATATTGTCTTTATCCAGGGACATGGATCTATTGCGATCGTGATCATTGACTTCTGACGTTAGGCTACGGATGCATTTTCCTAGGAATGTACTCACTAGAACTGTTGTTCACCACTCAGCGCCAGGATATGCGCGTTGTAAATACTGCATCTCAGCTAGCAATACGCCCATGTGCTCACTATGCACACCTAGGCGTCCACCGGTCGACATGTAACCGTCTTCTGGTCGGGTGAGGGTCGCTTCTTCAAGAACGGCTTTTACGGTTTCTTCAAAGGCCGCCCTGATCGGTGCCATGTCCGGAACGATACTTGCTTTTACCAAGATCCCATCAGCTTCATCCTGAATGAAAAGGTCACCCGTGTATGTCCAAAGATCATTCAATGCGGTTTGTACACGCTGGTGACTTTCTTCGGTGCCATCGCCAAAACGGATGACCCATTCTCTTGTCGCGTGCAAATGGTAACGCACTTCTTTAACTGCTTTGCCTGCTATTGCTGCGATCCGTTCATCAGTGCTCTTGGTCAATGCTTCCTGGAGGAGCAGATGCCAAGCATCGTACAAAAAGCTACGAACGATCGTATGGGCATAGTCTCCATTCGGTTGTTCGACAAGTTTAGTGTTAACGAAATGGCGCTCAGGACGTAGAAAAGCGAGGTCATCTTCGCTCCGTCCCTTTCCTTCAACCTCACCGGCGTATTGCAGGTAGTTCCGTGCTTGTCCTATAAGGTCCAACGCGCGGTTCGTAAGTGCAATGTCCTCCTCTAATTGTGGTCCGTGTCCGCACCATTCGCCAAGTCGTTGGCTGAGTATTAAATTGTCATCACCCCTGCGTAGTAAGTAGGTGAACAGGGCTTGTTCTTTGGTCATTTCCTCAAGTAATGTGTTCATTTAATAAGTCGATGACGGGTCACTCATCATCAACTTACCAGCATTGTATGCTCAAATATATTTCGCCCCTTCAGGCATGGTATAGAAAGTCGGATGACGATACGTTTTATCATCCGCTGGGTCGAACAACATCTCCGCATCGTCCGGTTGGCTGGCACTGATCGCGTTGGCCGGCACTACCCAAATACTATTGCCTTCTTGCCTACGGGTATATACATCGCGTGCATTTTCGATGGCCATTTGAGCATCTGCAGCGTGCAAACTACCCACATGCTTATGATCCAACCCTCGTTTGCTTTGGATGAACACCTCCCACAGCGGCCAGTTATTGGGGTTCTCATTAGTTTCCTTGGTCATTTTCGATCTTTGTATTCGTCTTTGAGCGTATCACTAATTTTCTCCGAAGGTGCTTTTTACCTACGATGATCCGGCACATGCAGCAACACGTGATCAACTAGTGATCATGCTGCTTTTCGTTTCGCCTTCTTTGCCGCATAAGCCATAGCGGCTTCACGCACCCATGCACCTTCGTCGTTTGCTTTATTACGGGCTACCAGTCGTTCTTTATTACAAGGTCCGTTTCCTGCCACAACATCATTGAACTCGGACCAATCGATTGCTCCCCAGTCATATTGTTTCTTTTCCTCATTCCATTTCAGGTCCGGGTCAGGGATCGAAAGTCCGATAACTTCGGCTTGTTGGACGGTCCGGTCAATGAACATCTGTCGAAGTTCATCATTGCTTTGTCGTTTGATCTTCCAACGCATGCTGGCCGCACTATTGGTACTGTCAGCATCGCTTGGTCCGAACATCATAAGGCTCGGCCACCACCAACGGTTCAGGGCATCTTGTGCCATTTCTCGTTGTTCTTTCGTGCCTTTGCACAACACCGCCATGATCTCATACCCTTGCCGCTGATGGAAACTTTCCTCCTTGCAAATGCGCACCATCGCGCGAGCGTAGGGCCCATAGCTTGTGCGGCAAAGCATTACCTGATTCATAATAGCTGCTCCATCAACTAGCCAACCAACCGCACCAATATCTGCCCAAGTGAGCGTGGGGTAGTTGAATATGCTGCTATATTTTGCTTTTCCCATCAAAAGGTCATCGATGGTCTTTTCGCGGGTCGTACCAAGTGTCTCACATGCACTATACAGGTAAAGACCATGACCAGCTTCGTCCTGAACTTTTGCCAATAGGATTGCTTTGCGTTTAAGACTTGGTGCTCGACCGATCCAGTTCCCTTCCGGTAGCATACCCACAACCTCACTATGGGCATGTTGGCTGATCTGTCGTACCAGTGTTTTACGGTATTTCTCAGGCATCCAATCCTTGGGCTCGATCTTTTGTTCAGCATCGATCTTACCCATGAACTGTTCTTCTAACTTCACATCGTCCATTGTTCGGTATCTTATTCCTTAGTGCGCTAAGGTACGAAGCAGGCATGTGATGTAAAGATGCCCCGACTCATCCTTTAGCCGGTCGACAACTGCTATTTTTGGCGCCCTAGTTCGTAACACGAATTCGGTTCGCTCGTCCATAAGCTATACATGACCACCTCTCGAATGGCACGATTCCACACCCTAGAAGTTGCCCGGATCACTAAGGAGACCGATGATACCATCGTTATTGGCTTTCACGTTCCGGCCGGTGAAAAGGAGGATTTCAAATATATACATGGACAATACCTTACGCTTAAACTTTCCGTGAAAGGCGAGGAATTACGTCGGAGTTACAGCATCTGCAGCAGCCCGTTGGATACGGAAGAGATCCGAATTGCTGTAAAACGTGTCACCAATGGCCGGGCAAGTACACAGATCGTGGAGAATTTGAAAGTTGGCGATAAGCTGGAGGTGATGCCTCCGATGGGTTCCTTCTATACGCTGATCGACCCTGCGCATGAGACGCATTATGTGGCGTTTGCAGCTGGAAGTGGCATAACCCCCATCATGAGCATTCTGAAAACGGTCCTGCGAAGTGAACCCAAGAGCCGCTTTACATTATTCTATGGGAATACGGACCAGGATCGTATCATATTCCGCAAACGATTAGAAGAGCTGAAACAGCAGCATGGTGCACGCCTGGACGTGCATCACATCCTTACGAAAGGAGAGGACGAGGATATGTTATTCAATGGGCGCATTACTGCAGAAAAGGCTGTAAAACTGCTAAGCCGTTTCGTTGCGGACCCATTGGATAGGGAGTTCTTCATTTGCGGTCCGGAGCAAATGATGGTAAATGTGAGTGAGGCTTTGGAAAAGCAAGGCGCTAAGAAAAAGAACATACACATCGAATTATTCAGTACCCCGGTTACCACGGAAGCGAAGAAACCTCAGCTGCATGCTAATGACGGTGCGTTTTCTGGAACTGCGAGTGTGAAGGTCATATTGGACGGCAGGGAACAGGTTTTAGAAGTAGATGCTAATGGAGATGCTGTGCTCGATGTTGCACTTGATGCCGGCATGGACGTTCCGTACGCATGCAAAGGCGCGGTCTGCTGCACGTGTAAAGCCAGAGTAGTAAGCGGCTCAGTTGAAATGGAAATGAACTATGCACTAACGGACGAAGAAGTTGCGGATGGCTATGTATTGGCTTGCCAATCGCATCCACGAAGCGCTGAGGTGACGATAGATTTCGATCAGCGTTGACGCCGTTGGAGCGCTAGGAATAAAATAAGCAAGGCGGGCTTACGGGCCCGCCTTGTCTTATCTCCTGCCTTTAGTTAAGTTTTTTTGTAAGGCGAGGAAGAAGAAGTTGGATCGATCAATTTCCTGCGCTTGCGTAGTTGTTGAATTTAGCTTGAATGTGGGCGAGGTATGCTGCGCTATGATAGAACCCTCCCATTTCCGGATCATATCGAACAATGGCCGAAGGGAAGTCGGTGAAGAAAGGGTCAGCCTGCTGAGTGCCTTCTGGAAGAAGATCGACCTTACACACGTATGCTGGGTATTTTACAAGGTCCTTAGGCAGGCTTGTATCCATATAGATCATTTTGGTTTGGAAACCAGCTTGTTTGAATTGAATGGAGTAAGCCGCATCCAAGTCCAATTCAAGGGCATATTTTCCTTTGGGATTGGTCTGAACGACAATTATCTCCTCATTCTCTTTGTAGAGTGTGATCTCCGCTCCTTCAGCCTTTTCGCCTTGCAGGGTTACTTGGCCGGTTACAGGAACGTACCAACCTGTTGCTTGTTCACGCTTATCCACAAGGTTACCTTGGGCATAGGTGCTTTTCACGGTACAAAGTGAGAATAACAAAAGACCTGCGGTGATCATGCCGGTCAGTTTATTCATGTGTCGGGAGTAATACATTTCTGTTCGTGTTTTTCGAGCGTAGTTGGTCGTCTGAACGGAAAACTTCGTGAAAAGGTTACAAAGGCCATTTTCAAGGACTTCCTGGTTCATGTAATGCGGTGATCGGCAGAACTGTGTTTCTTTGCCTTTATGGAAGTTAAAAGGCATGTGGTGGTCGGACTGTTGTTATTGGGAATAGCGCTCAACTCTATAATATCTGTCCATGGGCAATGCGATCGCTGGCAACAGCGGGTACAGTACAAAATGGACGTGGAACTGAATGATAGGACGCATCAGTACATGGCGGATGCCTCGTTGTTCTATATGAATAACAGCCCGGATACGCTTCGAGAGATTTTCTTCCATCTCTTTTTCAATGCGTTCAGGCCTGGTAGCGAAATGGACGTACGCTCTCGCAGCATCGTGGATCCGGATAATCGGATCGGGGATCGGATCGACAGCTTGGAACCTCAACAAATGGGGGAGCTTCATCTCATGGAAATAACACAGGAGAATAAGTCTGTAGAACAGATCGAAATGGGGACGGTTACCAAAGTGATCTTGCAGAAAGCGCTCTTACCGGGAAAAAGCACGGTATTGCGCTATAAATTCAAAGGTCAGGTTCCGATCCAGATCCGCAGGGCGGGGCGTGATAATGCGGAAGGTATTGCCTACAGTATGGGACAATGGTATCCAAAGTTGGCAGAGTATGATCAACGTGGCTGGCATGCGGACCCCTATGTCGCTCGCGAATTTTTTGGCGTTTGGGGAGATTTCGATGTTACCCTGACCTTGGATTCAGCCTACACCGTGGCAGCCACAGGGGTTTTGCAGGATCCGGAACGTATCGGAAAAGGCTACGCACCTGTCCAACCTGGTCATTCCGCCAAAGGCTCTACCATTTCGTGGCATTTCGTTGCTAAGGATGTACATGATTTCGCCTGGTCAGCGGACAAGGATTATATCCACACAACAGAACAAGTACCGAATGGACCGCTGTTGCGTTTTTTTCGAAAGAATGATCCCGAAACTACCGAAGCATGGAGTCAGTTACCGGAGTATATGGTGAAGTGTTTCACATACATGAACGCTACGTTCGGTAAGTATCCATGGCCTCAATTCACGATCGCTCAGGGCGGTGATGGGGGAATGGAATACCCCATGTTAACATTGATCAATGGGAAACGCAGATTAGGAAGTCTTGTCGGAACTAGCGTACATGAGGCACTTCACAGTTGGTATTATGGGGTTTTGGCAAGCAATGAAAGTCGATACCCATGGATGGATGAAGGGTTTGCGGAGTATGCTGGTTCGAAAGTGATGAATGAGCTATTTCCAAAACCGACCGATCCACATGCTCCGGCGTATGCAGGTTATTATGCATTGGTGAAGAGTCCCGAACATGAAGCGCCAGTGATCCATGGTGATCATTTCCTGACCAACCGTGTTTACTCGAATACGGCCTACAGCTTTGGTGAGGTGCTCGTGAGACAATTGGGTGCAGTGGTAGGAGAGAAGAAGTTGGCCAGTGGGCTTCTGCGGTATTACAAGACCTGCGGTATGAAACATCCGGAACCCATCGACTTTGAGCGCGTGATGGAAAAGGAAAGCGGATTGGAGCTGGATTGGTATTTTGATGAATGGATCAACACAACGCGCACTGCCGATTACGGAATACGTAGCGTGCTGCAGATCGGCAATGAATTGCACATTGGTCTTGAACGAAATGATGATCAGCTAATGCCCGTGGATCTGGCGATCCAGTTGCGAGATGGCAGCATTAATTACTATCACATTCCACTGTCGTTAATGCTGGGTGCGAGACCTGCCAACAGTGATTCTGAAGCCTATACCAATTTACCGGCTTGGCAATGGACCGATAATTATTACGACCTCGTGATACCGGGAACGATCACGGATGTTTCCAGTATTACGCTGGACCCATTTCAGCGTGTGGCCGATATTGACCGGAACAATGATGTACTGAAGATAGTGGAAGGTGCGAATGGGTTCCTAAAACCATAAGCTTAACCACCGGCTATCATTGAAGCATTTCAAGGCCAGTCACGCAGCGACCCCTTCATCCGTATGTGCATTCACCAGTTTGTGCTGTATCTCATATGGAACCTGCTGATAGGCATGAAAGTGCTCGGTGAATGTTCCTCGGCCCTGCGTTAGACTGCCCAACGTGGTGCAATACCGGCCTAATTCAGCTAACGGCGTATGCGCTAAGATGACCTGATATCTGCCTGCTCCATCCACGCCCATGACAACACTCCTACGTGTCTGCAGGTCGGTCATAACATCGCCCATCAGATCAGCAGGGACACGGACCTGCAATTCATGGATCGGTTCCATTAATTGAGGGTCGGCCTCATTGAATGCTTCACGGAAAGCTTGCAGACCAGCGATCCGGAAGCTGATGTCATTGCTATCCACAGGGTGCATTTTGCCATCGAACACGACCACACGGATGTCCCTTGCCGGTGAGCCGGTGAGCGGTCCGTTCTCCATTTTTTCCATGATCCCTTTCAGGATGCTGGGTAGGAATTTATTATCGATAACACCACCCACGATGCAATTGTAGAATACCAATACGCCACCGGTAGGCAATTCAACGACCTCCTTGCCACGAACGCTAACACCGGTCGGGTCCGGCATGCCTTCGTACCAAGGGTCGATGCGCAGACTCACTTCCGCGAACTGACCGGATCCACCGCTTTGTTTCTTATGACGATAATTCGCTTCTGCCGCTTTCCTGATCGTTTCGCGGTAGGGTACACGGGGATCGCTATATGCAACGTCCACTTTGTAGTGGTGCGCAAGCTTCCATTTAAGCAAATTGAGGTGCAATTCACCTTGGCCGCCCACCACTTGTTGTGCAGTTTCCCGGTTGTAGGTTAGTACGATCGTTGGGTCTTCTTTCTGGATCTCCAACAATGCTGCATGGAGCTTTTCCTCCATTTTCACATCAACCGCTCTGATCATTTGTCTAATGCGCGGTTGCGGGAACGCAAGCGGAACCAGTTTGATCCCTTTACCAGGTGAGTGTAATGTATGTCCGGTCGAGGTTTCTTTCAGTTTGATGGTGCCTCCAATATCACCGGCTTCCAAAAGGTTCACATGCTTTCGTTCCTTACCCTCCATAATGAAGAGCTGATTGATACGTTCGATATTACCCGTGTTGTCATTGGTAAGCTCCATGCCTTCTTTTACCGTTCCGCTCATGACCTTGAACAGGGAGATATGACCAGCATGTGGTTCAATGACCGTCTTGAATGTGAAGAGAACAGTAGGCCCATCGGTCTGGCATTTCAGCGAGCCGCCACCCTCCAGTTCTTCCGCGGGCATTTCGGTTGCGCTTGAGGCTACATTATCGATAAAACCCATTAGTCGGCCGCTACCCATGTTTCGCAAAGCACTTAAACAGAAAACAGGAAAGCATGTGCGTTTCATCATTCCGAGGTTCAGGCCCGCTCGCATTTCATCCTCATCCAATTCGCCTTTGTCAAAGTAGTGTTCCATTAAGGTCTCGTCATTCTCCGCTGCTTTTTCGACCAGCACCTTATGAAGCTCCTCTGCTCGTTCAATCTCTCCAGCAGGGATAGGTAGTTTTTCAGGTTTGCCACCATCATCCTTGAACACATACATCTTCATCTTGAGCAGATCGATGATGCGATGGAATCCCTCACCTTCTTCGATCGGATACTGCATCACCGTAACTGAACTGCCAAAGTGGATCTTGGCTTGCGCAACTGTAGCTTCGAAGTCAGCATTCACGTGATCCAATTGGTTCACACCAATGATCACTGGACGGTCGTAATGTTGCATATGCTCCCACACAAGGTCCGTCCCCACCTCTACTCCGTGGCGTGCATCGAGCAGTAATAAGCAGGTATCTGCAACACGTAATGCGGGTATGGTCTCGCCCACTAGGTCATCCAGTCCAGGGGTGTCCAGAATATTGATCTTGAAATTGCGCCATTCCGTATGCAGGCATGTGCTGTATACGCTACTGCTGCGCTTGTGTTCCAACTCATGATGGTCGCTTGTTGTGTTATGATCCACAATGTTTCCGCGGCGATCGATCACTCCAGCTTCGAACAACATGGTTTCGGCCAGGGTGGTCTTGCCGCATCCGTGGGATCCAAGGATCGCGACGTTCTTAATGTGTTTTGCATCGTAGGTCTTCATGGCGCAAGGAATTAAGATCCTGTGCGGCCTAACCTAAAATGTTCCCACACTACTGCGGGTGACCGATGCAGGATGATCGTGAAACGAAAAAGAACGAACTTCGAGGCTATGAAGATATGAAAGGATCGGATAAAACAAGAACACCCTGCTTTTTCGGCAGGGCGTTCTTGAGTGATCTACTGGAAGGTCTCAGTTCAGAGCTTCCATAGCACGGTCTCCTTGTAGCGTATTGAAGCGAGCCAATACCTCGTCATAACTACTGGGTAAGTTCAACTCCTTCATGGGGTCGAAAGCGAGATCATTACTTTCCTTATAATTTGAATAGCACCGTTTCGCAATTTGCTCAGGTGCCTGCATCGACGTCTCGTCCTCGCTCTGCTTGATCTCTTTCTTCATCGGTCGTATTCCCATGCTTTCAATGCTGCGTCGACCGAAATGATCGGACCACTATTGATAGTGTTGTTACAAAGATATGGTTAGGAAGACATAAAAGTAAAGAAGTAGTACAAATGTTAGGTCAAGGATTGGAGGGCCAACCATGATATGGGATCATAAGATAATTCGGAGGATCGGGATTGATAACCTTTGGTCGGTTCTCGGCAATACGGTCATTTTTGATCTAAGGATAGCGTCACTTATCTTCGGCACCGTGTAGTGGTCCAATGTTATCTGGAGGAGATGTACTTAGGTCCGGATCCAAAGGGTTGCATTGGTTAGATCAAAAGAACATTGATCGAAAAGGGAATCCCGTTCAACCGGGAGCTGTTCCCGCAGCTGTAGACTGCTGAAGCTTGTTGCACAAAGCCACTGGGATCAAGATCCGGGAAGGCGCAACAAGTAGGGTAGTGAGCCAGAAGACCTGCCACCACACAATAGTTCGGCCACGGGAAATGGCACGGTAGCTAGTGCATGGGCGCCTACCATATCCTGGGGTTTCACCACATTAACGCTGTGCGGTGAACGCAGCACCCAAAAAACAATTAACATGTATCGTTCAATTCTTTCGTGTGCAGCTTTCGCTGTGGTTCTATTCGCAAATGCTCAACTGCAAGTGCGGCAGGTCTTCGCTCTCAGTGAAGGCTATTTTGATTACGCCAATAGCGTACAGGTCATTCCGGTAACGCTTGGATCCTATGACCCGGGAACAGGTATGTTCCAGACCGTTGCAACATTGACGGGGCCTCGCTTCGGATCCGATGTGCTGGTAGATGGTGCTACCGTATTCGTAGCGGCGGATGATCGTATCGTAAAGTACAGTGCGGACGATTATACGGAGCTTGACCTTGCGATGGTACAAGGAGTTAGAAAGTTGGCGATCTGGAACGATAAGTTGCTTTTGACGCGCGGAGAACTCGGCGGTCTCGACCATTATTTCGAGGTTCGGGACAAGAATACCTTGGATCTGCTTTGGAGCATAGACCCAGTGGATGGATTGACGCGAAGCGCAGAAGACGTGGTCGTTCTGGAGGACAAGGCCTATCTCGGAGTGAACAATGCGTTTGATTGGGCAAACCTTTCCGGGATCATTGGAGAAGTTGATCTTTTAGCGCAGACCTACGGACAGGAAGTGGATCTAGGCCCCGCTGGGCTGAATCCAGAGAAATTGTTCGTGGTCAACGGCATGTTACATTCATTCAATAACACCGATTTTTCCAAGAGCAGTATCAGTACCGTTGATCCTCAGATATCCGCATTACAGGGCACTACGGATGTTACTTCTTTATCCAGCTGTGCGGCTTCTGTAGTTTCCGGAGATAACATCTACTTCCTGGAATATGCTCAGAACGAATTGGCGCGATACTCGATCAGCAATGATGCGGTTCTGGACACGTTGTTCGGATCACCTGCGGTCTATGGTATTGTAGAGGACGATCTGAATAACGTGCTTTATGCCACAACGACGGACTTTTCCAGTACTGGAGAATTGCTTGTGTTGGATCTGAATGGAACGATCCTATCCAGTGTGCCAGCAAGTGTTAGTTGCGGAAATCTTGCTGTTGATACCCGCAGTACCACAGGCATTGGTCCTATCGAACTGCCTTCTTTCAACCTGTTCCCGAATCCAGCGGACGATAGTATTACGATCCAATTACCAGAGCAAAAAGAGGCATTGATGGTCGTTGTGCTGGATGCTACGGGTCGTACGGTCCTCACCACCAGAACACAGTTGACCGGTCGGACGGTCATCGATATCGATCAATTGGTGCAAGGAGTATACACAGTGAGCATAGCTGATCATACCCCCATCCAATTTACCAAATTCTGATCGGCAGAAGCTTACATTTGCGGCCCCCATCGGAAAGAATGATCTTTTCGTTGGGGGTGTATGCCTCCTTAGCTCAGGGGTAGAGCAGCTCACTCGTAATGAGCAGGTCGTCGGTTCAAATCCGATGGGAGGCTCCCTAAAATGAAAGCCCTTCAATGAAAATTGAAGGGCTTTTTTACGCCTTATTACGAAAAGTGTCGGAGCGGTAGATCTACGCAACACGCATAGAAGCACGTGCAATTGCCGCAAACTCGTGCGGCGTGGACTGCACATCAACGAGATCCACGACCTCATTCTTTACGAAGCGTACTTCCCATGTACTACCAGAGCGTTTTTGTTGATCGGTCCATAGCGCGAATTCAATACACGCAAGGTCGGGCTCAATGTAATGAGCGAACAAGGTGAATCCAGCGCTGCCCCCGACAGGTGGAGAAAGGATGAACTGCACCGATCTGCCATCACGCAAGAAACCGTTGGCAAGGTCAATTGCCAGACTGTCGCAATGGACACTCGCAGCTTTTAGGAATGCGGTCACCCGTTCGTCTCCAAGCAACTTATGTGCATGAATGGTTGCAGTATGGTGTGCGCTTCCTTGCATTAGCGGAAGCAAATCTGAGGCAAGAAAAATAGCGATCCAAATGTATTCGACCAACCGTATGAACTTGGCGGCAAGAGGCCGACTCTGCTCTATTTGCTCACTTCATCGATCTGCGAATTCCGTGCAAGCAGCAACGCAAGTGCTTAGTGTGATCGCTATTCGCCCTTGGTAGCGATCATGACCGAGATAGGGCGATGGTCGCTCAACTCAATTGGCAATGTCTGAAAATCCCAGGAGATGATCGACTCGTCGTGTAGAATATGATCGATCCGGAGGCCCGGCAAGAAACCGACATACGTTGCGCCGGTCCCAGAGCCACTTTCACGGAATGCATCAACCTTATTTCCTTTCAGTTCATTGTAGCTGAAGCTCATTGGAACGTCATTCATATCTCCACAGTAGACCACCGGATGGGGGCTAGCGGCCATATGTGCGGCAATACGTTCAACTTCATCGCTTCGGAGATCGAAACCGCGGTGTAGGCGCTTCAGAATACGAAGCCCACCGGTACGAATGGAGTCCCGGTCCGTATCCGTATCCAACTTTTCAATGAACTTGTAATCCTCATCGCCGAAATGATACGAGGCCAAGTGCGCATTATAGACTCTGATCGTATCATCCTTCAAAGCAATATCGCTCCAAATACATTGATTGTTCGGGTTCTCCGGGAATTTGATATCGCCTTTTGCAATTATTGGAAAAGCGCTGAAAGTGGCGATACCGAAATGCGTATCCAGGCGCGTGTGCTGGGTGTAGCGATCATGAATGTGGGTATATCTGAATTCCTTTAGGAGTGCATCCTTGGTCCTGAAAAAGATGGTGTTGCGGCTGTAAAAGAATTCCTGCAAGCATAGGATATCGGCGTCCTGTGCATGTAATTCTTTGAAGATCGCATCGCGCGTAACCTTGTTTCCGGTCCAATTGTACAGGTCGAATAGGCGCACGTTCCACGACAATAATTTGATCGGAGCGGAGGCTGTCAGTTCCGGTGCATCGGTATTACCGAACAATTGAAAATGATCTGCCACATGCCCCCATCCGAACAACAATACAATTCCTGAAAGCAACATCCGTTTCCGTCGAAAGACCGCCCACCAGATCAAGAAGAAGAAATGGATCAATAATTGATAAGGGAAGCTTAGTGCCAAAAGTGCCGGTATCCAGAATGTCTTTGGGCTGGTATAGGGTGCCAAATAGGTGAACAACAACAACATTGCGCATAGGATATTGATCCACCACATTGGCAGATGCCACCTTGAGGGGCGCTTTTTTTCCTTCGTGCTATTTGTTATCGTTTCAATTGGGCGTGGATCGGTATGCCGTGATCGTACTATTTACCATTGCCCTCTTTGAAGAGGATGTTCTTCTCGTCCTTGCTCAAACTATCGTAACCACTTTTGGATATCTTGTCGAGTATTGAATCGATGCGCGCTTGTTGGGCCTGTTTTGCGGCGTTGTAGTCGGTGTCGTTTCGCTGTGGTTTTTTAGAAAAGGGTTTTTCTACCCGCATTCTTGAACCACTTTTTCGTTTGAATGGTCTTGCCAGTTTTTCCAATCCATCAATGAATGTCGTAGCCCAGTCATTGCCATTTGTGAGCTGTCGCGAAGCGAGGATACCGAATAGTGCACCGCCAATATGTGCTTCATGTGCCACTCCATCCGCCGTACCAACGCCCATCAGATCCAAGATCAGGATCACACCTGCAACGTACATTAGTTTCACCTGGCCAAAGAGAAAGAGGTTCACCACCATCTGAGGGCGGTAAGCTGCAATACCGATCAAGACACTGATCACGCCTGCCGATGCACCCATTACAGTTGCTCGAGGTGCCCCTGGTGCTACGTTCTGTAGCACTGCGAAAAGTAGAAATCCGGCTAGACCTCCAAGCATGTAATATCCCAGTAACCGCTTGCCGCCTAAAAGGTCTTCGAACATTCGGCCGCCCAACCAAAGGAGTATCATATTCCAGAAGATGTGGCCTACACCGGTATGGGTGAACATGTATGTGATTACCGTCCAAGGTCTAATGGCGAGGTCGCTCAGGTTGGAAGGTGCGGTAAGCCATTGCTCAACATAGACATGGCGCATCATCAGCGCGGTTCCTCCGTCCCATTGGGCAATGATCAAGAACACCAAATAAAGCAGGACCAATGCAACGAAAACACCAACATTCGCAAGGATCAGTTTCACGGTCATGCCACCGGCACGCCATTGCATCCTTAGTTCATCCATAATTCCCATAGCGTTCGGTCTGCCTCTTATTTTTGGTTGTTGAACAACGGTAGCAAAGGTCGTGCCTACCGATCAGTCAATCGCGTGCGAAAATGATCCGTGATCAACAACGTGCTGATCGATCAACTGGATGCGTTATCAGAACGCTTGTTTGGGGCCATCACCCCAGATCTTTAGGAGGATGAAACCAACCACCATTCCGCCGAGGTGAGCGAGGTGCGCAACGTTATCACCGGGGTTATTCTGAATTGCGCTGTACACGGATATTCCCGCAAAGATCCAAACGAAGTAGCGTGCTTTGATCGGTATGGGTAATGGGAACATGATCAATTCCACATTGGGGAAGGTGAGTCCGAAGGCCAGCAGGATACCATACAAAGCACCGGAAGCACCTACCATGGATGTGTTCATCAAGAGATTCAACTGGGCCATATCGGCATCAACGAAATTCTGTCCGTGGACCAACGCTTCAGCACCCATGGACTTTACTTCAGCAACCGCTTCTGGACTCATGTAATCCAACATGCGCATATATTCAAAAGCGTGTGCACCTGAATAGAACAACGCAGCACCTACTCCGGCGATCATGTAAAAGATCAGGAATTTCTTCGCGCCCCAGCGGTATTCCAAAGGTGGACCGAACATATACAACCCGAACATGTTGAGGCCGATGTGCAACCACCCACCATGCATGAACATGTGCGTGATGAGCTGCCATGGTTGGAAAAGCGGAGAGGTGAAAAAATGAAGCCCGAACCACGTGTCCATGCTGTCACCACCAAAATCTCCGAACCCGGAGACCTTGATCAGAAAGAAGATCACATTGATGATCAATAGGTTCTTAACGACGGTTGGGATCCCGGATAAAGGGTTCTGTGAGAATTGCATCATCGTTCGAAACGTTCATTGAGCTCGTCGAGCCCGTAAGTGATCAAAGTCGGTTTGCCGCTGGAGGTGGTGTACGGCATTTCGCATGCGAAGAGGCGGTCGATCAGGTCAAGCATTTCCGCGCTTGTCAAATTGCGCCCGCTGCGGATCGCCATGCTGCGCGCCATACCGGTCGCTAACACTTGGTGCCGTTCATTGCGCAGACCACCTTTCTGCTGCTTTAGTTGTTCCAATAAATTCTCGAGCAAGCGGGTAGGGTCTTCATCCGCAGCTTCGGCAGGCATCCCATTCACTTGAACGGTTCGGCCCCCGAACAATTCCAGATCGAAACCCATTTTCCGTAGGTCGGGCAGTACTTCTTCCACCATTGCCAGGTCTGCGGCATTCAATTCTACGTGACGCGGAAAGAGCTCGGTCTGGGTAAGGCCTGCGCCGCTCTCGAGTAACTTGAGGTTGCGCTCAAACAAGACCCGCTCGTGGGCACGATGTTGATCCACGACCATATAGCCGTTCCGCAGTTGAGCCAAGATGTAGGTTCCGTGTAACTGGAATAACGGGCGGTCACTTTGCTCGCCATCCAATTCGCGCGATGGCAAAATGCGTGGTTCGCTGTATGGCCGACCGTCCATTTCACGGGCCGGTCTGTTTGCCTCATCTTCGATGGTGTCATCCACTGGCGATGCCAACCCCATATTGAATAACTGTTGCCAGCCTTCGGCACTCGGTCGTGGCGGGGCCGTGAATGCGCCTAGATCACGTGGGTTCCAGTCGGGTGCTTTGCTGGACGCAGCAGCACTGCTGAACGCTGCGATCATGGCCGGCTCCGGTTCAAAATCCAAACTGGGCACAATGTTGAATCGACCCAAAGCACGCCGTACAGCTGCATGAACGATCGCATAAATAGCGCGGTCATCACGGAACTTGATCTCGGTTTTTGTAGGGTGGATGTTAATGTCGATCTGTGCCGGGTCCAATTCGATGAACAAGAACCAGGATGGGAAATTTTCTCGAACCACCAACTCTTCGTAGGCACGCCGGACCGCATGGTCCAGGTAGCTGCTGCGGATGAATCGTTGGTTGATGAAATAGTATTGCTCTCCGCGCGTGCGCTTTGCGAATTCGGGCTTCCCGACGAAGCCGGTCACGCTCACGAAATCCGTGTGTTCTTCAACCGGGACCAACCGTTCATCATACTTACGGCCGTAAAGGCCAACGATCCGCTGACGTAGTGCTGCACTTGGTGTCGCATCATCCAACGCACCGCTCAGGTTGAACTCTTGAACATCGTTGTGTACGACTTGGAAGGCAATATCCGGATGCGCCAACGCCACACGATGGAATTCTTCCATAACGTGCTTCAGTTCAACACCATCACTCTTAAGGAACTGCCGGCGGGCCGGGACATTGTAGAAAAGACTACGCACCGAGATCGTGGTTCCAATAGGACCGGCCATTGGGTCCTGCGTACGAACGCGACTTCCTTCAATGGTGATGTGGGTTCCAAGCTCCTCGTGCTTATCCCTGGTCTTCAGGTCAACTTGTGCAATAGCAGCGATACTCGCCAAAGCTTCACCCCGGAATCCCTTGGAGCGCAACGTTTGTAGATCATTGGCTTCACGGATCTTGCTTGTAGCGTGTCGTTCGAAACAAAGACGCGCATCGGAAGCACCCATTCCGTGCCCATCATCGGTCACTTGGATCAGTGTACGACCGGCATCCTTGACCACAACGATGATCCGCTTAGCGCCGCTGTCCACACTGTTCTCCAACAGCTCCTTTACAACGCTGGCTGGACGCTGAACCACTTCGCCCGCAGCGATCTGGTTCGCCACGTGGTCCGGTAAGAGCCTGATCAGATCGGCCATGATCCGGAAGCGAAAGGGTTGGTGTATGACATGCACTTATGGAGATCGAACAATCGATATCCGAAGAATTCGTGCAAAAGTAACTGCTGGTGCTGAAGGGAGTTCGGATCGGTTCTTGTTCATAGATTCCTTCATCGATCCGCATGATCGGCAATATGATCACGTTTTCAGTTGTAGAATAGGCGCTATCACCATCAATTCGTTGTTAGCAAGTGAGCGGTTCCGGCCTTGATCTTGCGCATGACCACGGATAGTTTTGGGCTTCCTTAATGAAGAATACTCTTTCCATACTCGCTGTTTCCGCAGCATTAGCCCTATTTTTCAGTGGTGTTCCGCACCAGGATCGTGCTGTGGAATTTCCACCGCCTTTTCTGAAATCGGCCACGCCATGGGCCGACTCAGTATTCAATACGCTAACGTTGGATGAACGCATCGCCCAGTTGATGATGGTGGCTGCGTTCGGCAATAAGAACAGCAAACACGTAGAGGAAGTTGAGCAATTGGTCCGCGAACGGAATATCGGAGGGTTGATCTTCTTTCAAGGTGGTCCGGGTAGGCAAGCAAATTTGACGAACCGTTATCAAGCGGCCGCGAAAACGCCGTTGATCCTAGGGATGGATCTGGAGTGGGGCTTGGCCATGCGCTTGGACAGCACGATCCGTTTCCCAAGACAGATGACGTTGGGGGCAATACAAAATGACGAGTTGATCGAAGCGATGGGTTTGGAGATCGCACGGGAAATGAAGCGGCTTGGCGTACACATCAGTTTCAGTCCGGTGTTGGACGTGAACAACAATGCTGCGAACCCGGTGATCAACGACCGCAGTTTCGGTGAGGACCGTGAGTTGGTCGCGCAAAAAGGTATCGCCTATATGCGCGGGTTGCAGAAAGGAGGCATCATGGCCACAGCGAAACATTTCCCCGGTCACGGTGATACGGATACGGATTCGCACAAAGCATTGCCGGTCATTATGCACGATCGAAAACGCTTGGATGAAGTGGAACTCTATCCGTTCCGGAGATTGATCGCTGAAGGGCTATCGGCCATGATGATCGCGCACATGGACGTGCCAGCACTGGACAGTGCCGTTGGCGTACCAAGCACGTTGAGCAAGCCGATCGTTACTGATCTTTTGCAGACGGAGATGGGTTTTGAAGGACTGATCTTCACCGATGCACTGAATATGCAAGGCGTTGCAAAATTTGATAAGCCCGGGGAGATCGAATTGCGTGCGTTGATCGCTGGAAATGATGTAATGCTCTTTCCTCAGGATCCGGTTAAAGCAATTGAGCGGATCAAGCTTGCGGTGGATAGCGGCGAGATCGCACGATCGCTTATTGATACAAAATGCCTGAAGATCCTTCGCGCGAAAGAATGGGCAGGGTTAGCTAAGATGAAACCGATAGCGACCAAGAACTTACAAGAAGACCTGAACCCTGTGTCGGCTCAGTTACTGCGTAGAGAGCTCTATGCAAATGCCATTACGGTGTTGAACGACCACAATAACATCTTGCCGATCGGGAAATTGGATTCTCTGAAGATCGCTTCGGTTGTGATCGGCGATAGCGTCGGAAACCCTTTTCAAATTGGCCTCCAGCGCTATGCTGATGTGAAAATCTTCCGTTGCAATAAGGCCATGCGGCCGGATAGTATTCAAGCATTGTTGCGGAAGTTGGAGCAGTTCGATCGCGTGATCGTATCCGTACACAATACCACCTGGCGCTTGAACAAGGACTTCGGTGTTCCTGAATCTTCGATGGATATCATTCGAGAGATCGCTGCCAAGAAGCCGACCATTTTCGCCCTTTTCGCGAATCCGTACACGCTGACCAGAGCTTATGGATCCAACTACATGGCTTCGGTGTTGGTGGCCTACGAAGAGACCGAAGAAACGCAAGATCTAATGTCGCAAGTGATCTTCGGTGGCATGGGCGCGAATGGTAAACTACCCGTAACACCATCATCATTCTTTGTATTGGGCGATGGCAAAGAGGTGCGTTCCAATGGTCGGTTGGCGTATACGTTGCCCGAGAGCATTGGCATCCGTAGTGCGGATCTCGCTGCGATCGATGCCATCGTTGCGGAAGGCATTAGCGCAAAAGCCTATCCTGGTTGCGAAGTATTGGTTGCAGTGGATGGCAAAGTGATCATGAACAAAGCTTACGGCAATCCAACATACGAGAAACTGCGTCCCACAAGATCCGATGATATCTATGACCTGGCGAGCATCACGAAAGTGGCTAGTACCACACTCTCGTTAATGAAACTAGTGGATGAAGGAAAGGTGGATCTCGATGATACTTTCGGTAAATACCTCCCGGAATTGAAAGCCGATCATCCGGGTCATGCGCGGATGGAATTGCGCGATATGCTTACTCACCAAGCAGGATTGAAGCCTTATGTTCCATTCTATTTGAGGTTGATGAAGGATGGAAAGTTGAAGGCTGGAATTGCCAGTGACAGCGCCACAGAGAAACACAACGTGCGCGTTGCCGATGGTCTTTACATCCCACAAGCTTATCGCGATAGCATGCTCACGTGGATGCTTGATACGCCTCTTGGAAAGAAGGGTGACTACGTCTATAGTGACATGGGTTATTACCTCTTGCAGGAATTGATCGAACGCGTTACTGGCGAGCCGCTTGAACGTTATGTGCAGCACACGTTCTACGTACCTCTTGGTGCAAGTACATTGGGCTATAAGCCATGGGAGCGCTTTGCAAAAGGCCGCCTAGCACCGACGGAGTTCGATGTTGCATTCAGAGGGAAACAGATCCAGGGTGATGTACACGATCCGGGCGCAGCCATGAAAGGCGGTGTTGCCGGACATGCAGGCTTGTTCAGCAATGCGAATGACCTGGCCATAATCATGCAGTTGTTGGCCAATGGCGGCACCTACGGAGGTCGGCGTTATTTGAGCGAGAAGGTGGTAACTGAATTCACGAAGTGCCAATTCTGTTCACCCAGCGGAACGGGCAATCGACGTGGCCTTGGTTGGGATAAACCGGAGCGTGGTAAAGGTGGTCCTACGTGCGAATGCGTGAGTTATGCGAGCTTCGGGCATACTGGATTTACAGGAACCATGGCCTGGGCGGACCCTGACGCCAATGTGGTTTACATCTTCTTGAGCAACCGGGTTTATCCGAATGCGACCACGAACAAATTGGCAAGCATGGGCACGCGCACCAAGATCCAAGAGGTGATCCACGATGCCGTTGCTGCGCGCATTCGCCCTGAGCCACTGGCACGGACGGGGGTGGTGAAGTAGGGTGGAGTAGAAAACCAGATCCGCGGGAACGGGGTTGTAACGGTTAGTTATTATCTTTTAGCTTAAAATGGTTTGAATGAGATCCATGGCACGTTACGCTTTCGCATTAATACTTTTACTCGTCTTGGTCGGGTGTGGTGGACGTTGTGGCAAACCAGAAAATTTTGCTTTGCGAAGTACCGCGCTCGCATATTTCGGTCCATTCCTTGATAACAGTTATTGGGTATACCAGTGCGTAGAGGATACTTCCGTACTGGATACGATCACCTTGCATGGTCGACTGCATCGTATTGTGGAATTGGGTTCGGATTCAAGATGTAAACCGGACTATTCGGAAGAGTTATCATATCTGCTAATTGGTGGTATGGAGAGTGATACGATCCGGGTATGGTTGTCCGCTCGGCGATCCGACTCTTTTTATATGAACGGATCGTTCCTGGGTGATCAGCTTTACTTGTATGGAGATATTGAAGGTGACACCGATTGGTTCTATGTAAGTGACTATTGGAATGATGAACTCGTAAACCATGGTTCCCTGGCCATTGGAGGTATAACTTACGAGGGCGTTGTACAGATCAAGAAACCATGGGGAAATCCGTTTCCTGAACAAGTGCCATCATTCTGGTTGGCTCGTGGCGTCGGAATGATCCAGTTCCAGCTGTATGATGAAACCCTTGGTGAGCAAAGGACATATCAGTTGAAGGAATATCTTATCCAATAGTTCTTAATCGGATCGTTATTTAAGTTAAACCGCCGCAGGGTCTGCGCCTCGCGACCCTGCGACCGCTGAGATTGATTGTTACGTATTTCACCGCACGGTAGGTTGATAGGGTAGTTCATGGCGGTTCAACTCCGCTTTAATACTCGACAAAGCCATACTATTCTTTGGGAGAACGAAGCCCTCGACTAAGTCCCCATGTTCAAAAAACACACATTGTAACCTATCTGCTGGATCACCGCCGAATCTAAGTATCAAGAAGGCCTTGAATAATGCAGATCCCGGATAGTTTTCTTCTCCAAATTCAACTGACTCGGGAAGGCTCGGATCATATTGGAAGAATGAGATCATAGAAGTATTGTTGATGTTTTCCAATTGATGATCGAGAACTCGAATAATTCCGGAATGGATCGAATCACGATCTCCATCCAAGTAATAGAACGATTCACTAATTCCTTCTTTTGATTGAAGTTGGTAAACTTTGATCGAAGACGGTATGGAGATCTGTGATTGAAAATGTTCTTGACCAATGTCCTTATCAGAATTGGTCGTACAACCGCATACAAGCAAGATAGAGATGAATGTGCCGACGAACCTATGCTGATCTTTCATCAATAATTTCGTTAATCCAGCAGGTTCTATGCCTCGCGACCTCGAAGGTACGGCAAATCAAAAGCTGAACAAGGCAGAAATCAAAGACCACATTTACACCTGAAAAGCAACGTAGTTCCATCCGATCGGCTCAACATCGTAACTTTACGGGACGAAACCTAGCGCCATGGATATTGCACTTAAGAAGCTGGACCTGATGCAGCGCCTCATGTTGATCTGGGATGAAGCGGCACTGCAACGCGTTGCCAAGGTCATAGAGAAGGAAGCACCTTCCTCAATAGACCCTGATGATGATATTACGGATGAGGAGTACGCAGCGTTCCAAGAGGAGCTTGCCAAACGAGATCGCAATGAGATCAAATTTTTCTCAGAGGAAGAATCCATTCGCATTATCCGACAAGGGTCGTAAGAATGAAATACCGCTTGGATGTAGCGCCTAGCGTGGTTGCAGAAGCGAGGAAGGTCTATCTATATAGAGAGACGGAAAAGAAGGGGTCCGGCAACAGGTTTGTCGATTCGTTGGTCGAATGTTATGTAAGGATCAAAGCAAACCCATACGCGTATCAGGTACGCAAGGATCCGTTCCGTCATGCTTATCTGCATCGACTGAAATTCCGTGTAGTTTTTAAGGTAGAAGGAGATCTGGTCTCGGTTGTTCAAGTGCGGCACACAAGTCGCAAAGTCAGTAAACGATTTGGGCCATAAAACCGAGAAAGGTTTACTTCTCCGTATCAAAGAGGTGATCCACGATGCCCTTGCTGCGCGCATTCGCCCGGAGCCTTTGGCACGGACGGGGGTGGTGAAGGAGGAAGTGGGATCCGCCTCAGAACGGATACCCGATCGCGATATTCAGAATGAAATTATTCCACAGTTTCGGAGCTTGATCGTCGAATACCCAACGGTCTCCTTTTGGTAGGTCCGGGCGGCGGAGCGGGGTGGCGAGGTCCAGACGGATCACGATCACTTCGGGGTCGAAGCGAAGACCAACACCAGCTCCAACAGCGAGTTCATCCAACGCTGTGTCCCATTTGAATTGGCCTCCGGGGCGTTGTGGATCGTCATTCAAAAGCCACACGTTGCCGGCATCCGCAAAGATGGCGGCCTTGATAGGTCCGCCGATCACCCAGCGGTATTCCAAGTTCGCTTCGAATTTGATATCGCCCACTTGATCTATCAATAGGTTCTTTGGATTGTCGCTGTTCACTGAAGGAGAATAGGTGCCAGGGCCTACACCGCGCGCCCTGAAGGCACGCAAGCTATTGGTGCCGCCGCTGTAGAATTGTTTCACATACGGTGTTACCGAACTATTACCGTAGGGCACTGCTACCGACGCCAGTACGCGTGATGCGATCTGGGCCCCTTTGTTACCGATCCGTTGGAACCAGCGCACTTCGGGACGGAAACGTACGAACTGCGAGTAGCGCTCCCCGAACAGCTTGTACCCTTCCTCAGGACGAGGGCCGCTAATTGCATTCACACCGGAAATAATGTTACCTCCTTCATCTGTACCTACGCTGAGCAGCCACCACGAGAGATCAGCCTTACTGCGTTGTGATGTACGCATGTACGTATATCCTACGCCCACGATGAATTGCTCGTCGAAACTTCTGCGGATGGCGGGGTTGCCATTGAGGAAGGTGTTGAACACATCGCTAGCATAGTAGAGGTTGTTGTAGCTGATGTCCAACACCTTCAGATCATGCCATACCTGAGTATTGTAGCGCCAGACATAACTGTACGCCCCGTTAATGGATTCCAGACCATATAACCCGATCCTCCGGAAAAGTCCATAACCCACATCAATGCGCGTGGTGGGCACGGAAAAGCGGGCAGAGCGTAGAAAGGGCAGAAGCGCAAGTCGTGGAAGTACGAGCGAGGCTTTGATCCCGATCTCGTACGCATTCGTTCCCTTGTTCTGTCCGGCGAGTTGCGTTTCGAAGCGACCATTCAGATCCACGGTAAGCAATTCTGCGCCGCGTAGAAGATCGCGATCCTTAAAACCCACTTTTAGCCCTGGTCCTGCGAAGTTGTTGCTCTTGCTGGTGGCATTCAACTCGGTGAAGAGCGAGAATCGCTTTTGAGGAGTAAGCAGAACATCCGCGATCAGTGAGGCTTGTTTCGTACTGTCATCACGGAAATCAACCTGCACACTTCGGAAGGTACCGTAACTACCCAAGTAACGTTTGGTCTGCTCTGTGCGCAATTGCGAGTAGTAATTCCCGGCGCGAAGGAATACTCCGCGTGTGATCGTGCTGGGCCGGAACATGTTCAGGTAGTTGATGTACTTCAGGCTGTCTTCCGGGAACGTATCGTTGGGTGCAAGAAGATCATCATGATCGCCATGCACGAAGACCTCGCTCATGCGGTATCGCGTGCGTTCGTCATTACCGGTAGTGAGCTTTACACGTAAGCGCATATCCACCTGATGGTCCCCCACGGTGGTATCGGCTGCGAATTCCAGATCATCGTCCTTGAACCGATAGAATCCCATGTTCCTCAATTCGTCCGCCACGCGTGTGCGCTCTGCGATCAAGGCTGCCAGGTGGTAAGGGTCATCGGGTTTGATGGGACTTTTTTCCTTCGCCATTTGAATGTGTTTCTCCAGCGTATCGATACTGGCTACCGTTCGCGAACTATCCGTGTAGGCAATGGTACGTATGCGATGTACCCGGCCTGGTGTTACAAAAAAATCCACGCTTGCGGTGCGGCCTTTATTCTTCGTTTCGTGTCTGGATGTGGCGCTGAAATAGCCCCGGTTGTTCATTCGGTTCGCGAGTGCTGCATCAATATCCTTCAATGGCACTTCGTCGAAATAAACCGGTTTCGAACCGATCTTGTACTTCAGCAGATTCCGTAGTCCTTTGCCTTCCCGTTTAGGCTCCTTCGTCATGTTGTAGAGCGCAACAGTGGGCCGCATTCCGAAGACCGTGTTGTTCGGTTTGGGTTCGATAACGTTCTCCAATTCTTTCTGAGCTGCCGCAGCATCGGCTTCGGGGTTCTGGTTGAACCGGACTTCGTAACCACTGAACAACGGCCGTTCCGGTGTGGCGTATTTCAAACCACGACAACCGCTAATTAGCATGATCAACGCGATCATAAGAGGATATGTTTTTGCAGTTTTCAGGACTTCTCTTTCTTGCGTTCTTGGTGGTACATCTTCTATCTTATTCTACCGTCCGGGCGGAGGCTCTTCCGCCCCTCCTTCCCCATTTTCCGCGCGTCTTATCCTTTCCCTCTCCCGTATCCGGCCGCGTTCATTCTCTTCGAATTCCTTGGTGTACATCAATGCTACACCGCTATTGGTGATCTCGCCATCGTAAAGATCATACGCGTTCTCGTGGAAACCATGAATGCGGAAACGCCCGTCCTTCGTTAGATCATAGAGGATCGCATATTGTGCTGCTCGCGTGTTGCTCACGTTGCTCACTTGGCTGTTCGATTCATTCACGCCAACCGAACCTCCGACTTCAAAACTCAGGCGATCGTTCATTATGCTCTTGCTCACTTTGTAATCCACTGAAGTGCGCTGATAGGTTTGGTTCCCACTGGCTTGATCGTAAGTGTTCACACCCAGCTGGATATTTACGCCCTTGATGTATTTGCCACTGAGTTTGTTCAATTGATCGGTAAGCAATCCGTTAACGCTATTCCGCGCGGCACTGCTGGCGATACCGCTGCTGGGTGAACCGCCACTAGCTTCATCCTGAATGAAACTGTTCAACACCAGCAACCCGAATACTTGTCGATTTCGTTCATCGATACTGCCTGTTTGGGCCAGCTGCTCAAGTTTGCTGCTCACCTTCGGGTAGCTGTTACGCAGGTCGCGACTCAGGTCAATACCGAAATCGATCTTAGGGTCCTTGATGGCGCCATCCACACTGATCACCACTTCGAATGGGATGGGTTGTTGCAATCGGTTGCGTTCCACATCCGCTATGCCGCTGCTACTGCTAGCAACAAGCGGGTAGGGTGCACTTTCTGATATGTACCTTGCTTTGATCGCCATTGTCGCATCCAATGGGTCACCGTACCAGCGCACGGAACTTCCTTTCACCAGATCGAAGCGTTTTTTGACCAGGCCATAGAATTCAAGTGTATAGCCACCTTCTTCGATCGTGAAAGGGCCCTTCAGATAAATATCACCCTTCGGTGAATAGCGGAACGTAAGGTCTCCATTTCCCCTGAAGGTTGCTTGGTCGCCCGTAGTGGGATCCAACACCACAGCGAATTGTGCACCGTTGTCGATCAATATGCGAAGGTCCAATTCCACTCCCGGCAGATTGGCCATCAGACTATCTCGCAGCACTTCGCCATCCGTACTTAACGCCAAGGTGTCATAAGCATTCAAGTTATCGGTAAAGACCACCACACCTTCAGCTTGCACCAATTGCACTTTCGAACCGGGCAATACTACGCTGAAGTCCGTGCCGCTCAATATGCCAACAGTTCCCTTCAGCAATGGTTTCTTGGCCGAACCGGTTACTGTAAGATCCGTGCTCGCGAACAGGTCTCCGTAGAACAATTGGTTCTGATCGTACGTACTGCTGATCATCTGGAATTTATCAGTCTGAACTTTAAGGTCCAAAGTAGGTTCAGCCATATTCTTGAGTCCGATATCTCCATTCAATTCGAACGTATTTCCCAAGCTATCCGAGAGTGTGAAATTCTTTAGTGATGCATTCTGAGCAGTTAGTACCAACCGTTCGTTCTTCAGCGTGTAAGTGGCTCCGGTCATGATCACACCCACAGCAGCATTATTGAAGTCCAGACTCCCTTCCATTTCTGTCCGCTTCCCCTGTTGCGCGTAGCGCACCTTACCTTTTATACCTCCGTTCAGCGCATAGAGAAAGTTACTGACGAAGGGTTTCAGAAAGCTGATATTGCCAAGGTCTATGTCGGCTTCGGCACGGACCGCAGTATTTTCTCCAGTGGTGATCCTGGTGTTCGCATCCAATTTGTTCTGGCTGTTGGATAATTTTGCGGAGCCATCGTAGGTGGTGCTGTTCCGTTGGTCCGCGTTGAGGGTGAGTGTTCCAATCGGAGTGCCAAGTGTAGTCAGATCATTGATCGTGATCGCCGCTTTCAACAGACCATTCTCACTACGCGGAATGGCCACATCACCATCAATAGTGCCTGTAGCGACCGGTACGCTGTCCATAGTGCTCACCAAGTTGGTAAGGGTTGCCAATCTGAATTTGCCCAGCAGAACGTGCAACGCATCGGGTTCTGTCTTTAGTTCCAGACGCTGGTCTTCGGAGCGCAGAACGAAGTTCTCAGCACGCATTCCCTCTGCATCGAAATGCAACAAGTTCGTGCTATCGGCTTCCCACTTTATGTGGTCCAGAACAAGGTTCTCTTGAACGTGTAAGGTCCGGATCTTCTCAACATCCCGTAGGACCACTCCGATCAGGTATTGCTCAGTGCTATCCTCCGGCTGCACACGTAACGTAGTTATGAGCGCCCCTGCATCAGTTCTTGCCTTCACTTCCAGCCCATCAATATAAAGTGAATCGCGTTGGATGTGTGCAATGGTGATGTCTCCGTTCAATACGGCGCGTTCGGCCTTTACAGTGGTATGTAGTTCCTTCACACGGATGCTATCATACACGAGTAAAGGCATGTCGATGGTGAGGTCGATCACATCAGCATTACTGTCGTAGGTCCCCGAGAAGTTTTCCAGTTCTATGGCTTGTAATTGAGGCACCAATAATCCTGTGAGCCACTCCGTACGAGGTAAGGTGATCGCGAGGTCCATGCGTTTGCCGGTCCTAGCAATGAACGTAGTATCCGCAGTGAACAGGCTGATCAGCTTTTCGCGTGTACTAGGCAGTAAACTATCGATGGATAAATTGGTATGGTAGGCGAGTGTAATGGCATCGCTTTCGATCTCGAACGCAGTGGAATCGGTATTGAGCAACCCCTTCGCCAAGAAGCGTTCAAATTGGAAATCACGTTCATTATTGGCCATGCGCAGGCTATCCGCATTCAATTGGAAACTACCGTAACCATCGGGGTGGAATGCTGCTCGACCTTTCAAATTTCCATTGAAATTGAGCGCTCGATCCATTAAACCCAGTGCTTGCAATTTCAATGTATTCACCGCAATATCGAAACGTGCGGTGAGGCTATCTCCATTGCTAGGCCACGTGCCATGAGCATTGAGCACAAGATCGATGGGTTCCGCTCGGACAGTAATATTCGCATGGATCGAATCGCGCAGCGCATCGGCGACGATCTTTAAACTGCTGAGGTCATTGCCTTGGTAGCGTAATTTCTTGGGAAGAACTTCGAGATGGGCGATCCTGTTCGGTGAATTGATCTGCGTTCCGGAACCTTTGATGCGCGCACTTATGGGTGCGATGGCCGTGTCCTTCATGAATGCTGAAACGCGAAAGCGATCCACGTCCAGATCGATGTTGAATGCATTCGGAATGCTATCGCGCCAATCATCCACTCCAACTTTACCGCGTACTGATCCAAGGTCACTATCCATGTCGATGTTGGCCCGCATAGAACCATTGTCACCGGTGGCATCGGCAACTAGTGTGAAGCGTTCCGGTAGTACCATTCCCTGAGGGGTGAAGAGATGCACCGTCTGCCGTATACCCGCTCCCATCGTGATCTGTTCAATACCAAGCGCGAATGTTGATCGGGGCCAATCCGATGCATTCACAATGTGCCCTTTCAACCGTACTAGCGAACCTTGATCTCCGTCCAACAGCAATGCGATCGTATCCAGCGTCTGAAGCGTTCCACGTACGTTGACCTTCATTGCTAAGACCTCGTCCATGGTCAGTTCATTCGGAACTTCGATATCAAAGGCTTCCAGCAGTGGTTTCAATTGGGCAATATCGAGTTCTGAACTTGCTTTCAGTTTAAGTGGAATTGTTTTAGGGTCGCGATAGATCCGTGCGAGTTCCCCTTGTTCCGCTAGGGCTTCAAAGCTGATGGCAATCCCTCCAGCAGTAACCGATCCGTTGTTAATTGCGAAGCGTGCTGGAGTAGCATCCAACTTCAAGGAAGCTTCAAACGGAGTATCCTTGTGACCGGTCATCGCTTTCAACTTATCAATATCCGCAGCGATATTTTTGTTGTTCACCGTTAGGTCTTCCAATTCTAGCTCTAACTTTTTTACGACCAAGTGCTCGGGATCAAATAGCTTTTGTGCATCACTAACAGTGCTGGTATGCATAGCGAATTCACTTTCATTGATCGATACGGTTTTCGCCGTGATGTTCCAGTCACGAATGAAGAACCGGAAACCATCATTCTGGTCCAGCCAGATCGGTTCTTCTTTCAGTTTCTCTGTGGTGTCCGGTATCGCCTTCAGCATGCCGAAAGTGAATTCATTCAGCGATAGTTTCTCCAGTGAAGCCTGTTGTTCCGTTAGGTCCATGGCATCCGCAATAACTTCAACTTTCCCGGCATACATCCAAAGACTATCCCCCGTATTCGTGGTCTTCATGGTGAAGGATACGTTCTTCAATCCGAGGTTCTGAAAGCGAATATCCAAGCTATCCAGTGGATTGATCAGAGCGGGATATTCGTCCGCTTTCGGAGGCGATGATCGGGTCCGCATGGCGATCTTGGTATCGCTGAGTTGTAGATCACCAACGTAATAACGCTTCTGGGCAAGGTCTAGATCATCCATATCAATGGAAAACTCACCCAGATGCAGGTCCAAAGCCAAGTGCGAAGGTTCAAGTTCCAGGTCCAGAACGATATTCTTCAGCAACACATCTTCGATGGTAAACGCCCACCCGCCACTTGTATCTTTTGGTGCAACGGTCACGGTATCCTTTGAAGCAAAACCATCGATCACGAACTGGAAATTGAAGACACTATCGGCACGTTGGATCACTGTTGCTCGGACATCAGTTAGTTGCACCCCGCCCAACAAGATCTTTTTTTGGGTGAGTGCTGTAAGAGCTAAACGTGCTTTCACATCACCGGCATAGAGCAGCGTATCACCATCCTGTCCTTCTACATAAAGCCCTTCCAACGAAACCCCGATCGGGAAGCGTAAGGCGAAATGCCCGAGTTGCACTTCCGTTCCCGTCTTTTCTTGAAGGAAAACGATCGCCTTTTTACGAATGAAGTTCTGAACGGGTGGAACATAGATCAGAACTGCGATCAATGTGATCAGGAGAACTGGCCAGAAAGCGATATGTAGAAGTACACGAAGAAGCCTGCGTCCTATGCGTTTACGCTTTGGCGCAGGCCGTTCATCGTCTTTATTTTTTGTTCCACTCGCCAAGGCCCCTAAAGTACGTGCGCGCGATAGCGCCATAAACGTGCCGGATCAGGAGATCCAAACATTCATCGGTCGATCCCGCATATCGTCACTCCGGGCGCAGGGAGGCTTTGCGACTGGAGACCCGGATCAATACCAAGCCGATGCACGCTCATATCTGGGGAAGCACTGCCCCGCACCGAATAAGGCTTTACCCGCCAATTGCAAGCGGTTTCACTTCACCCTTCTCCGTTATCCAGATGTACTTGATGATCTCCTTCACGTCCTTCTTTGGGAAAGCCTCGGGCAGTTGGCATTGGAGTGTAAGGTTATAGGTGTACTGCACAGGAGGCTCGGTGATATCGGCATGTAGAATGATATCGAAATTACCATAAGGAACCTTGTTGTAGAACAGCGTATTCGGCTTGCGGATATCGTTCACCACTTGTCCGCGACGTTTGCTGTTCAAGCTGCTTTGGGTACGCGATTGGTAAGCGGTGTAGCGGTCCAACGGGAAATAGGCTGTGTTCTTTTCTGCACCAAGTCGATGGCTTTCCTCTACCTTCAATCCGAGCTTCTCGAAGTTGCTCAGCTTCTCTTTCATCAACCGCGTAGCGAAGATCCTGAGTGTATCATAACAAGCACTTTGCTTCTCAACGAAGAAATCCACTTTCACCAGATCGTAGATCTCCTCCTTAGCTGCTGCAGTCACTAATTTATCAAGCACCCGAGCATCCGTGAATTTCACGTGGATGTTCTTCTGGATCTCAAAACCTGCTGGTACCTCCTGGTACGTTTTGCTGAATAATTTCCGTGTAGTCTCGATCTCATAAACGGGCACGAACGACAACATATCCGCAAAGACATCACGCTCTTTTACGCCATGCACTTTCACACGATCGGTAAATCCGCTGATGCGCATGTTCATTAAACTATCGGCCTCTTCGGTATTCTGCCCCAATTGCGAAATATGAAAAATGGCCAAGTAACTATCGGCCTTCATGTTCATCATTGCATTCACTTCCAACACCAGCACATTGCCTTGTATCGATGCCTTCACGGTCTGTTCAGCCTGTTGAAAGAACATACGGCTATTGGTCTCATACATCAGGTTTCCCATGGCTTGGGACCTGGCCTCAAGGGCAACGGTGAAAAGAAAAAGCGCGAGAAAAAAATGTTGAACGTGTCTCATGTTGTGGTGTTTGCCGAATAGGTACACCACACGATCACTTTCGTTCAATCGCGTTCGGAATTCTGATGATCCGGATCGTTCGGATGAGGCGTTAACCGACGTGATCCCGCATAAATCTCGTAGCGCAGGAACCTGCAATCCAATGCACCATTGAACAACTGGATCTTCGGCTTGGGCGTGAGCTTGATGTATTTGGCCGCTTCCATATTGCTTGTCAGGATCCATGCTGTCCAACCTGGCCAATTGTGTTTGAGTGTGTCGCCGATCATCTTGTACATGGCATTGATCGACTCGTCATCACTTGGTGAGTTGATGCCGCGCTCGTCCATACGTTCTCCGTACGGCGGGTTGAAGATCAACGTACCTGCGCGGTCCGGAGGTGGTTCGAGATCCGCAAAAGCACAATGACGGATAGTGACCACATCATCGAGCTTCGCGTTGCGCAGCGTTTCCTTCGCTTTACCAACGGTTACGCCATTGATATCGCAGCCCCAAAGAATAGGGCGTTCATCAATGATCTTATCCACTGCGCCGTTGAAGATGGTTTCATAGAGATCGGCATTGAAATCATTCCAGCGCTGAAAACCGAATTGTGCACGATGAATGTTCGGCGGAATATTCGCTGCGATCATCGCTGCTTCGGTGAGTATTGTCCCTGATCCGCAAAATGGATCCACCAATGGACTACGCTTATTCCAATCGCTCAACAGGACCATTCCGGCTGCCAATACCTCATTCAAAGGTGCGGCGTTGGTCTCTGTGCGATACCCGCGATGATGCAAAGAGCCTCCCGAACTATCCAACGAAAGTGTGCAACGATCTTCATTGATGTGCAAATGGATCCGCAACAACGGGTCCTCCGTATCCACCGAAGGACGAATGCCATACTTATCCCGAAAACGATCTACCAGCGCATCTTTTGCTTTTTGCGCGACATATTGCGAATGGCCGAAATACGTCGAATTCAACGAAACACGGAACATGAACGTGTCCTTCACACCCATGAACGTTTCCCAATCGATCTCGCGGAGGGATATGTATAATTCTTCTGGACTACGTGCCTCGAATGTTTCAAGCGGAACTAATATTCGCAGCGCGGTACGCAAACACAAATTCGCCTTGTACATGAAGCCGAGGTCCCCGGTAAAGCTCACAGCACGGTTGTGACGCTCCAGATCCCTTGCCCCAAGTTTCAAGAGTTCCAGCCGCAACACCTCTTCCAATCCATGAAGGGTTTGGGCGACCATACGGAACGAGGAGGTTGTGTGTTGTTCTTCCAAAATCAGATGAACGTTAGCTCAGTTATGACGATGAACGCGTGAAAGAAAGACATGTATCAAGGACCTTTCTTTTTAAAATCGCCATTCTGCCATGCTTGCAGGAATTGAGCCCAGGCGATCGGGTTGAAGAGATTAATGCTTGGTGTACCTCCAGAATTATAAAGGCGGGTCTGGTCTGCGGCCATCGCATAGCGGAAGCTGGTATATGCGTCCGGCGGTAAGTTCTCCATGCGTTGCATCATTTCCGCAGGTGAAAGGTTGCGCATAGCGATCTGGTAGTCATCCTCCGGCAAGCGAAGACCCAAGAATGCATCGCGAAATTGCTCGCGTGATGGCCATGGGGTCACAACGAACTGATCCAGTAGGACCGTATCCAGTTTCAGTACATGGATCAGGGAATACTTGTTCTGACCTAGACTATCCGGGATCACATATTGCGAGCGTTTGAAGCCGACCGCGGAGAACAGGATCGTATCACCTTCCTGCCCCACGAAGCTGAAATATCCGTATACGTCAGACATGGTTCCACGATATGAATTCTTGATCAGAATATTCGTGAACGGCACTGGCATCAGACTATCGGTAACAATTACACCGCTGAATTGCACAAGATTTGGCTGACCAGGTTGGGCGTAAGCGCTGGAGGCAATGAAAAAGATGCAGAATATGGATAGAACGAATGTTTTCATTGTTGACAAAGGTAGTTGGTCTCAAACGTGTATTGGGTCAATTGCCATACCAAGCTTAGTATTGGTTCTGTGAAGAACTATGGCAGAAGTCCATGGGTGTTAGCAAGTGAAACCGATACATTTGGCGAAACTCAACGAACCAATGCGTGCGATCCTTACGCTAACCGGCACCTTTAGCATTCTTTGTGCTTCAGCACAGATCTCCATTTCTGAAACGGATATGCCAAGTGCTGGAGATACCATGCGCTACAGTACCATAGCTGCTCAGGGTATCGATGTGCTTTCAACAGGAGCTGGTTATACATGGGATATGAGTCTGCTGGTTCCGCAAGGATCCAGTGCAGATACAGCAGTGACAGTAGGGTCTACGCCTTTGTTGTACCAATTCTACTTCAACAACCAGATCCTCTACCCGCAACATAAAGCGGACTATGCGCAGAAAGGACCCAGTTTTGGGGCACAAGGCCTCCAGGTCAGCGATGTGTACGAGTATTATAAGAAAGGCACGGATGGTTTCAGGAATGTTGGTTTCGGGGCATCGATTAATGGCGTGCCGGCGAGCGTTCGTCGTATTCCCGTGGATGTGGTTTATGAATTCCCGATGAATTTCGGTGATGTGAGCAGTTCGTCAAGTTTCTTCGAACTTACCGTACCCACGTTGTTGTATTACTCACAAAGTCAGCAACGTGACAATGTCGTTGATGGCTGGGGAACTTTGAATTTGCCTACGAATACCTTCCAAGTATTACGTGTGAAGTCGGTGGTTCAGCATCATGATTCGGTCTATATTGAACAATTCGGGACCGGCTTCGGGTTCGATCAACCGGAAACGATCGAATACAAATGGCTCGCTGCCGGTATGGATGCACCTATATTGATCGTAACTACGGTTGGAGGTGCAGCAACGACGGCACGTTTCTTCTACGACAACTCCATAGTGACGACCATTGTTGAAAATGAACAGCTGACTCCTAAGATCTATCCGAATCCGGTATCCGATATGCTTTCTATTTCGATCCCGAACAAAATGACCGGTATTGCTTCCATCCATGATGCGAGCGGTAGAGAAATTCGTGGAGGCATCCGGTTGAATGGTACCGATCTCTTGAAGGTCGATGTCGCACAACTGGAACCGGGTACCTATGTGCTGCGTTCGGTCGGTGGTGAGCGACCATGGAGCAAAAACTTTGTTGTTTCACACTAAGGCCGGGACAAGTAGTTGGCTTGATAAGTCTTTCGTAAACCTGCGATCAACTCGGCGTGGACAGCCAACCAATTGATCATGGAACTAGGATCTTCTAAGGCAAGAATATCGGATAGATCTTGTCGTCGTTCTGTTCTGGCAATGGTTTCCATTAACTTTCCAAGCACCCACCGACCTTCGTCGGCCTCGCGTTCCAATGGGGCATCATCGTGCGCATGGGTGGGTCCGTTCCGTAAGGCACTCCATCCGTATTGTCCAGCAGCCCAAACCGCGTAGCGTATTTTCCCAAGACCGTTCATTCCGAAGCGGTGGGCTTGTGGAAGGTGACCGACTTCATGCGCCAAAAGGAGTAATGAAGCACTATGCTCCGGACCGCTTGTGTGATGGGTCCCTGCGAGTGATCGTTCCTTGAGATAGATCCTTGAACCCAACACGAACGCTCCACCCCGACTACGCGGGTACCACGGGAAGTGCAACCAATTAGCCGTATGCGGATAGATGCGTGCGCGTTCCAGAAACTGCCGTTCAACACCGGAAACAGCGTGTAACAACTCCAGTAGCGGAACAGTAAGGCTACGATCGGACCTGACCAACATTGCTGCAAAGGTCGGAGGCTATTAATGGTTTTGGGCGACTTCTCGGAAAAATGAAGCGTTCTCTGCCAGTATGACACAACAATGGATCCGGCACGTAGATCGTATTAGAACGCGTTATCGTGTTGGCAACTATCTTCGCAGCGCAACAAAAAAAACCATGAGAAAATACCTCGGAATCATAATAGTTCTTGGCGTTATTGCATTGATCGCAATGTGGGGCGTTGGCTTTTACAACGGCACAGTAGGCCTTAATGAGGATGTGACCAAGCAATGGAGTAACGTGGAGAATGCCTACCAGCTTCGCGCGGATAAGACCAAGAATCTGGTCGAGATCGTAAAGGGTGCTGCGGATTTTGAGAAGGAGACCTTGATTCAGGTTACGGAAGCAAGAAAGCAGGTGTCAGACATTAAAATCGACCCGAGCAACCTTACCCCTGATGCAATCCAACAATTCCAAAAGGCACAAGACCAATTCAGCGGAGCGTTATCGCGATTATTGGTGACCATAGAGCGGTACCCGGATCTGAAGGCCGTAAAAGGTTTTCAGGATTTCCAAGTACAATATGAGGGAATGGAGAACCGCATCGGTGTGGAGCGTCGTAAATTCAATGACGTCGCACGTGACTACAACACCCGCATCAAACGCTTCCCGGGTAATCTACTTGCGGGTATGTTCGGTTTCAGCGAGAAAGGATATTTCGAGGCACAGGAAGGTACCGAGAATGCTCCTGATATCTCCTTCAAATAGATCGTGCTTTCAGTAGAGGAATTTATTACGCTTGCTCAACGAGAGCAGGTAGAGCGTGCGATCGTAGCGGCAGAAATGCTCACGTCCGGTGAGATCCGTGTTCACTTGGACCAACACATCGAAGAGGATGTAATGGACCATGCGGCCTTTATTTTCGAAGCATTGGATATGCACAGGACACGCGATCGTAATGGTGTTCTGATCTATATCGTTGTAGGCGATCGGAATATGGCTGTTCTTGGCGATGTCGCTATCGATAAGGCGGTGCCCCATGGATTTTGGGATGAAGTCTATCATCTTCTGAGAACGCGTTTTGCTGCAGGAGAACAAGTGGACGGCTTATGTGAGGCGGTAACCTTGGTCGGGCAAAAGCTTCAGCAATTCTTCCCGCTTTTACCCAGTGATACCAACGAATTGCCCAATACGATCACAGTTGGTAAGCCGAACATTTCATCGAGCACCAAGCCATGAGGATCGCATTGCTATTTGCGGCCATTCTGGTTGGTATTTCCTCACGTGCGGCGAACTTCGACTGTAGGTTGATACCGCCCGCTAAAAGTGAACAGATCAAATTGGTATGGCAGTTCACCGAGCTTTTGAGCAGTAGTGAGGAGGCACAGCTCAACGCAAAACTGACCCAATTCGCACGGGAGACGAGTAACCGCCTTTTGGTGATCATTGTTGATACGCTTTGCGGACTTCCAGAATCGGATCTGGCATTTGATATTGGCGAGAAGTGGGGGATAGGAAAAGCCGGTTTTGATAATGGACTTGTGCTGTTGGTGAAACCAAATGGACCGCCAGGACAGCGTAAGGTGTTCATTGCTATTGGCTATGGCCTTGAGGGAGGTATTCCTGATCTGATGGCCAAGCGTGTTGTTGATAATGAGATCATACCGAGGTTCAAAGAGGGCAACTATTATGCAGGTATCAATGCAGGAACCACCGTGCTGATGGATATTGCCAAAGGCGAGTACGATGAACAGAGCTATGGCGAAGATGAATTTCCTTGGAGCATATTGATCTTCTTCGGCATATTCGGAGCCATCATGTTCTTTGGTTGGCGCAATCGCGTTAGCAGTTATGCTGCGACCAATAAAGTGGATTTTTGGACTGCGATGTGGTTAATGAGCCAAATGACCGATCGACATTCAGGAGGGTCCAGAGGCGGCGGTGGTTGGACAGGTGGAGGCGGAGGAGGATTCAGCGGTGGTGGTGGATTCGGTGGTTTTGGCGGCGGCGGATTCGGCGGAGGTGGAGCCGGTGGATCCTGGTAGGGTCCTTGGGGAGCGACGATCGAGAATGAACAATGATCAAACCCATGCCTGCCAAGATCGGACCCGAACAGATCCCTTCTTTCCGACTGATCCAAGTTCCGTGAATAAGTAGTAAAGGATACGAACAATGAGTTTCAAAAAGTGGATCGGAAGTGGATTGGGTTGGGCGTTCGGCGGTCCTATAGGTGGAGTTATCGGCTTTGCCATTGGAGCCATGCTGGACCATATGCAGCCGCAGTCCAGGTTAGAAGAAGGGGATACGCGTTATCGCCGGACAACACAGAGCACCACGGGTGGTGACCTCACCATGAGCTTGGTGGTGCTTACCGCAGCGCTCATGAAAGCCGACGGTAAGGTCACACAGCGCGAGCTGGACCATGTCCGTCAATTCTTTTCGAGGGAATTCGGTGCAGCGCAAGCTGGTCAATTATTGATGGTGTTGCGCGATGTACTGAAGCGCGAGATCCCTGTGCACGATGTATGTGAGCAAATACGGCAGAACATGCCCCATGCCGTGCGCCTTCAATTGATGCATTATTTGATCGGGTTGGCCAATGCGGACGGTTCAGTGGACCGCAGTGAATTTGATATGTTGCGGCGTATTGGCCATGGTATGGGCATAAGCGATAAGGACCTTGGTTCGCTCAGTGCAATGTTCCGAACGTCAGATCCAACTTCAGCATATAAGATCCTGGAGATCGAACCGACAGCAACCGATGATGAAGTGAAGAAAGCTTATCGCCATATGGCGAAGAAATATCACCCGGATAAAGTAGCCCAACTTGGAGAAGATGTTCAAAAATCGGCAACGGAAAAATTCAAGAAAGTGCAAGAAGCGTACGAGACGATCCAGAAGAAACGCGGCATGAATTGATACCGCCAACTGGTGTTGTTATCCTACATCTCGCATAAAGAATAGTATTCCCTTTACAACCATGCTCCTTCTCCTTTCACCTGCCAAAGATCTGTCCACATTGCCGGCGCCGACCGTGAAATGCACGACCATCCCGGTTCTGTTGGAGCATAGCCAGCCCTTGGTGAATAAGATACGCGGGTTTACCGCGAAACGCCTGAGTAAATTGATGGGCGTCAATCCCAAGATCGCGGAATTGAACGTGGAACGCTATCAGCGGTGGAACACGCCGTTCACGCAAAAGAATGCTACCCCAGCAGCAATGCTGTTCAATGGTGAAGCTTACCGTGGATTGGATGCCCGTTCGATGGATGCTGCGGATCTCGCCTTCGCACAACATTATTTGCGGATCCTTTCAGGCTTGTACGGTGTCTTGCGGCCGTTGGATCTGATGCAACCGTACCGCTTGGAAATGGGTACGAAGTTGAAAGTTGGGCGCCCAAAGGATCTATACGGCTACTGGGGAACCCGCATTTCGGATGTGCTGAAGGAGGATCTAGTACGAAGTGGCAGTAAGGCGATCATAAACCTGGCCAGCAATGAATACAGTAAAGTTGTACAGTTGGATGAATTCGGAGTTCCGGTGATCACGCCCGTTTTCAAGGACAGGGTAGGAGCGGGTTACAATATGCTGATGGTCTATGCGAAACATCAACGCGGCGCTATGGCACGGCATGTCATCCAGCACCGGATCCTTGAGCCCAATAAGCTCAAGAAATACGATGGGGATGGATACCGCTTTTCCAAAGAGGATAGCACAGAGACGGAATTCGTGTTCTTGCGAGATACGCGTCAATAGGTCGATCTTGCCATTTCATAACAACTCTCAGAACCGCACGATCATGCCGGCCGAAACGCGCTGGGCATTCCAATTGAGCTGAATTGGATCCAGGTCGGTGCCGATCATGACTTTGTCGTTCTCCGTAAGATCACCATCACCGGAAACCGTGTGTTCCAATGTGACATATGAACCGATCACGTTGCTGAACATCAGAAGATAGCGCCCCCCAAAGGTCAGTACCCCGCTATCCGATCTCAGCGGAAGGTTGGATCTACGCGGTGTAAGTGCCATTAGGCCGACACCGAATGCCGCATGTGTTTCGATGGACGAGTTCTCGCCGATCCATGGACGCCAGATCGCTTCCAGCTGGTAGGTGGTGAATCGTACTTTATCCGTAATGACCGTAAGTCCCTCTGTACCCAGTCGGTCGTAGTGAAAGCCCAAAGACCAGTGGTCCGTAAGTGCATAGGCAAAAGCGAACCGCACCGCGGCACACGTTGCATTCCGAGCGGCATAGCCCGATGTATCACCTCCGGTCGCGATGTGCAACTGCCCGATGCCCGCGCCAAAGCTCGTAAGCAGATGTTTCCGATGAACAGCTTGCGCATTCGTTCGCGCCGCATACATCAGCATTATGAAGATCATGCTGACCCGAAATATCTGCTTCTTTATGATCACGAGTGGCAAAGATCGGTCTCTTGTTCGGAACACACCGGTAGATTTGCAACGTGTTACCGCTCATCCTTGGTATAATTCTACTGCTCTTCCTAGGGTATGTACTGCTATGCCTGTTCTATTTCATTTTTCAGGAGCGATTCATTTTTGTACGGTACCAGCTCGCCGTTCAGGAGCATTTTAAATTCAATTACCCTTTTGAAGAGCGCAGGATCAGTGCCACGGATGGTTCAAAGTTGCATGGCTTGTATTTCACTACTGGATCTCCGAAAGGCGTAGTGCTCTATTTCCATGGAAATACAGGAAACCTGCACCAATGGGGAAAGGTGGCTCCACGGTTCACGAAACTGGGCTACGATGTATTGATGCCGGATTACCGGGATTATGGTCTAAGTGAAGGGAAATTGGGTGCACCGGAACTGCAATCGGATGCAATGAAATGGTACGATTTCCTCAGCCAGCAATGGAAAGAAGAAGACATCGTGATCTACGGAAGGTCGCTAGGTAGCGGTATGGCCACTCCTGTCGCAGCGGAGCGCAGACCGCGGATGTTGGTGTTGGAAACGCCGTTTGCCAACCTTTATGATGTTGCCCGTTATTACTTGCGGATATTGCCATATAGGCTATTGCTCCGGTATCCTTTCCGCAACGATAAGGCCATGCTACGGGTACAGTGTCCGGTCTATATTTTTCATGGAAAGCGTGATACGGTGGTTCCTTACCATTCAGCGTTAAAGCTCTATTCCTTGGTTCCGACCACCGTAGAGCGCGAAATGTTCACCTTCGAAAAAGGACATCATAGTGACCTCGCCGGATTCAAACGATTCAATGCCCAATTGCGGAGGATCATGGAGTTCCCAAAAGCCTAGCATACCACAACAGTTGTTAAGCGCAGCCGATGTGTCCACCGTTTTTCATGGATAACATCGAGCTATCCTAATCAGGATATTACCTTCGCGCCCCTATAAAACAAACCATGACAGTAAGATTCGTTTCTCTAGCGCTGGCGATGACCATCCTCAGTGCATGTTCCCAAGGCCAGAAAGGCCGCGTTCAACTCAAGAATGAGATGGACTCAGTGAGTTATTCCATTGGCGCTGATATTGGTGCGAACTTCAAGCGCAGCAAGTTGGACAGCGTTAATATCGCTGCGATCTCAATGGGCCTCCGCGATGGGTTGGACAGTGCGACCATCCTTGATGAAGCCGCAATGCGCAGTTGCATTGAAGGATTCATGGCGAAGACGCGAGCGGCACAGCAGGCAGAAGAGCGTGCCGCAGGTGAAGTAAATATTGCTAAGGGGGAAGAATTCCTAGCAGAGAATGGCAAGAAACAAGGCGTTATTACTACGCCGAGCGGCCTGCAATACGAAGTTGTGACCATGGGCACAGGAGCCAAACCTGTAGCAACCGATAACGTGAAGGTCCATTACGTAGGAACGTTGATCGATGGTACCGAATTCGATAGCTCGGTAGCGCGTGGCGAACCTGCGGAATTCCCTGTAGGCCAAGTGATCCCAGGATGGGTAGAAGGCATACAGCTCATGCCAGTGGGCAGCAAGTTCAAATTCTGTATTCCAAGTGATCTGGCATACGGCGCAGGTGGTGCACCAGGAGGTACGATACCTCCGAACAGCACACTTGTCTTTGAGGTGGAGTTGCTGGATATCGTGAAGTAAATAATACGGAACAACCTGAAAAGGGTAAAGAAGTAGCCGACCGGCTGCCTCTTTACCCATTTTGTTTGCCCATCTTCTTGATGGCGATCACGCGTAAGCGGAGCCGCGGATCAGGATATTGAGCGGCGCTAGGTTGATGGACCTGGTGGTCTACTGATCATTTCATAGGCCCCTTGGGCAATGACCGCCAATACGTGACATCCGCAAAAAAATGATTGCTTGTTCCCTCGCCACTCCAGAAATGTGGGCTTCCGGTATAGCCTGTCTTGCTTGGGTTCTTTATGAAATAATCCTTCTGGAATTTCAGGATGATCACGTACCTTTCCTCGCGCGCACCGGTTTTGCCAGGTAGGTGAACGCTATGGTTAGGAACGAAGCATAACACCCGTTCTCCATCCTCAGGTAGATGATCACTTATCGCGTTCCAATCCTCCATACTTGACTGCGAAATACATATCCGTTACTTCTCGGACGGGGAGCAAGTTATTTAGAACGATCGGACTGCGGCAGGATATGCAACTACACCATTGGCTCCAATGGTAGCATATCACCCGTAACCTGTTCCAGAAGGTGTTTTACTGCGGCTTCTGCACGCTTTTTCACCGGCTCCGGACCCTTCCCATACATTTTGTCACTTTCCTTCTTTATCAGGTATTTCAGTAGATCATCGTGGATCTCTAACCCGGAATTGGTGATCTTCCCGTACTCACTTTTATTCCATTGCCAGAGCAAACGCAGTGATAATCGGATGGAGGAACGGTCATGCACGCGGCTACCTTGGACTATCCATCCTTTATGATCCTGGCGTTCCACCATATTACGCAGCGTGGATCGAATGATCGCAAGCAAACTTTCCACGGTAATACTCCCCTCCGGTCTGCGGATCAGATCGGCCGGGGATATGGCATCATTTCGCAAATAGTTCAATTGATTCGATAGCGGCATGCTTTTGTTGAATTCCACCATGGTCGGTGTCACGGTATCTGCGTGTACTACCAAAGTGCCATCATGGCCATCAACCGCTTCACGTTCTTTGTCTCCTAGCATATTCAAGTATTCCGCCTTCACTTTCTCCGCAGTACGCGATGGTAGTACCAACGATGCTGCACCTATTGCATGGCAACCTCTTCGGTGGCAAATACCGATCGCATACAAGCTCAATGCACGCAAGAACGGGGCATTTAGCCCAATGCTCTCGCGATCCGGCAAGGTTTGGCGGTCCGGTGCATTGAACAGCGCAATATGATCGGCGGCATATCCCTGCGGATCCAGGGAAAGGCCAGCACTGTGGTGCATTAATTCGAAGAGTATTTCCTCTGCTTCCAAAGCAGCCGAGACCGTATCTAGAATAACCGTAGCCCGAATTGTTCCACGAGTCCATTGCATATACTCTTCCAGAACATCGAATAGGTCGTTCCAGAATCGAGCTTCGAGGTGGGTTCGTACATCACGGAGATAGAACAAGATGTTTCCTTGTCTGGCCTTAAGGGTCGATCCACAATTGGTCACGAAATGGGCAAGATCGTACAGCGTAGCTGATACCGGTTCGTCTCCGATCAAATGACCCGGTTCAAGCACATAAAGGGGACGGGGAACGACCGTTAACCGACAGGTGGTCTGTGGATTGATCCGTACACGGCCACCTTCTGGTGGTAAATACGCCAGATCCAAATTGGAGGCTCGCTCCAAGTAGCGATGTGCGCGTACCATATTGGAAGTATCACCGGACGTGAAGTTCCAGAGATCGGCGATATAACTTTTCGCGCCAGAGTTAAGCCCATTCACTAGTTCGGAGCGCGTAGCACCACCGATCATTTCAACCCTCCGTTCAAGTAAGTTGGATGGAGTCTGGATCTTCCATTTTTCCTGACGTATGTGTGCTGTAGCATCAGGGAATGCAACATTTCCCTGTGATAAGGTGTTTGTATAAGCCTCGCGATGAGCCAACAGTTCTTCGCGACGGTCATCGAAACGCTTGACCAGCGTATCGATCAGTGAACTAGTAGCAGAGAACATGGTACTATTTTGTACGGGGCGGGTCACGTCCATTGAAGTGCAGCTGGATCCCTTCAACGTTTGTCGCGGTAGATAGGTTCAGTTTTTAAAAGCAAGACCTTTGTTCAAGGAGAATTCAAGTTGGTGGATCCAACGTGTCATGCGCTTGTACCATGGCTTTCAGACGTGGATGCATAACGTTGAAGAACACAGGTGGGATAAGGCTTAATACCATCATTCCGGGATATCCAGTCGGAAGCTGCGGAGCATCCTCGAGGCTTTGGAGCACTTGGTATTTCTTGCTCGCCTTCCAGTGGTGATCACTGTGTCGTGTCAGTTCGAATAACATGAGCCTGCCTAAGAGATGGTTGCTGTTCCACGAATGAACATGCTGCACACGTCCGTAATTGCCGGAGGCAGTGCGCTTTCTTCGGAGACCATAGTGTTCGATGTCGTTCACCGTTTCCAATAACAGGATACCGGTCAGGGCTGCACCGATAAAACTGAACAACGCCAGGTTTCCGAAGGCTAGGCCGATCACAACAAGCAACACGGCTTGCCATGCAATGGCCTGTAGCATTTCATTCCTTATGCCATAGGCTGCTTTGTTCAGCTTTCTCATTCGGTCCGCCTCAATACGCCATGCGGAAACGAAACTGTAAACTATGCTGCGGAACCAAAAGGCAAATAGGGTCTCACCGTAACGGGCACTCGCAGGATCTTCCGGCGTGGCCACATGACGATGATGCCCGCGATTATGCTCTATGATGAAATGCATGTACAAGCTGGTTAACAATAATGCCCTTGCGAGGTCACGTTCCCAGCGTTTAGCACGGTGCCCAAGTTCATGTGCGACATTGATCCCATAAATGCCACAAAGCATACCCATGGTCGCAATTCGGCCCATTACCTCCCACCATAATAGGTCCGTCTCCTGAACTTGAATGAGAAAGAGCACCAGCAATACCCATTGAACTGGAAAGATCAAATAGAGCAGCGCATCATAGATCGGATCTTCAAGGGCTGCGTGCTCCTCAGAATTGGTGAGGTTTTGGTCAGAATGCCCGAGCATGAGTTCAAGTACGGGGATTATCGCGAATGCTAGAATAGGTACTGACCATGTCCACAAACCATCCCGAACCAGACCCAACAAAGCCAGTATTGGTAAAATGAATGTAACCGTGTATCGGAGGGTCCGAATGCGCATTGCCCTTCTATCGGGCAATGATGTTGAGTGTTCCATGGCGATCGTTAGAACAAAAGTAAGGAGGTGGGAAGGAGCTTCTGGGCGCGAAGCATCGTTGATCGATCAGCAACTTGTTAGAATAACCTACGCAAGACCATTGTGCGGGAAGTCCAAGATCAATGTTCGGTCCGATCCAAAAGTGTGAGGAACATTCTTCCCTCCGATCCACTAAATTCGCGCCTTGCCAGAATAAACCTGAGCGAGATCGCGCGTCACATAATAGAAGGATAGGGTCCGGAAAAAGGCGGGCCATTTCCATCATATCCGCTGCATATATGATAACAGCCCCTGTTGCTGCACAGAAGCGTGCCATAGCCTACACTGAATTCGACTTGGACAACGGCTTGCATGTGATCTTGCATGAGGACAACAGTACGCCCATTGTTGCGGTCAGTGTAATGTACCATGTAGGAAGTAAGAATGAAAGTGCGGATCGCCGGGGTTTCGCTCACTTCTTTGAACACCTCCTGTTCGAAGGGTCCAAGAATATTGGTAGAGGAGAGTTCAGTAAGCTTGTTGAGAATGCTGGTGGTGTTCTCAATGCCAATACCAGTGGAGACCGCACATACTATTATGAGGTGCTGCCAAGCAACCAATTGGAACTGGGACTATGGCTGGAGAGCGAGCGTATGTTGCATGCTAAAGTGGACGAGAAAGGGATAGTAACGCAGCGGGAGGTCGTGAAAGAAGAACGAAAACAGCGTTACGAGAACCAGCCTTACGGGAGTATTTTGATAGAAGTCCTGGATCGGGCCTATACCATGCATCCCTATAAATGGCCGACGATCGGGTTCATGGAGGACCTCAACAGTGCTACTGAGGAGGACTATAAAGCATTCTACGAACGATTCTATATACCCAATAATGCTGTCGTTGTTGTGGCGGGTGATATCGTACCGGAGCGTGCCAAGGAATTAGTGAAGAAGTATTTCCAGGATATTCCGAGAGGCGCGGATATTGAGCGACCGACTATTGTCGAAGCACCACTGGAACGAGAGATCCGTGATGTGATCTATGATCGTATCCAATTGCCTGCTGTTGTGCAGGCATACCGCATACCAGCTGTCGGCTCCCAAGAATTCTATGCAGTGGATATGCTGAATCGTTTGCTCTCTAATGGGAATTCATCCCGTTTGAACAAGGCATTGAAGGATGAACAAGAAAAGGCCCTCAACGTTGGTGCATTCAGTTTACCCTTCGAGGATCCTGGACTGGCCATTCTTTATGCCATAGCCAACGCGGGTGTGAATGCAAATGATCTTGAACACGCTATGGATGCGGAATTGAAGCGTGTACAACAAGATGGTGTGAGTGAGATGGAATTGGCCAAGTTGAAAGTGCAGGTCGAAGCCGAGACCTTGTCCGAGAATAGTCGCGTTGCAGGTGTTGCAGGACATTTAGCCACTGCATACACATTGTTTGGCAATGCTGAGCACATCAATAAGGAATTGGAACACTATTTGAAGCTAACGCCTGCCGACCTGCAACAAGCCGCAGTGAAATACTTCGCAGCAGACCGGCGTGTCGTGCTTCATTATCTCCCACTCGATCAAAAGAACAAATGAACAGTAAGTACTCATTATTCCAGTGCTCGACCACAGCCGGTCTACTATTGGCAGGAGTACTTTATGCCATATCACCTATGTACGCACAAGTCGACAGAACCTTACCGCCTCCTCCTGGACCTGCACCAACCGTGCATTTAGGGGAACACTCTTCGTTCACATTGGAGAATGGCATGCGTGTCATCGTCGTAGAGAACCACAAACTGCCGATGGTAAGTGTGCAAGTGCGATTCGACATTCCACCCTTTGTCCAAGGTGAAAAAGCAGGTTATGTGGATATGATCAGTGAATTGTTGATGTCGGGTACAGCGACATTGACGAAAGCTGAGATCGATGAAGTTGTTGATCGGAACGGGGCATCTGTAAGCGCCAGCAACGATGGAGTTTACGCGAGTACATTGAAAAAGAATTTGGAACCTATCATGACCTTGGTGGAAGAAGTGGTGCAATCGCCGCTTTTCCCGGATGAGGAATTCGCTAAAGCCATCAACCGTCATCGTAGTGCGATCCAACAACGACAGGATGATCCTGAGGGCATTGCTGAATCGGTTGGCAAGGCAGCTGTTTTTGGTGCGGACCATGCGTATGGTGAAATGACCACACTGAAGACCTTGGGAAATATCGATGTAGGAACAGTGCGGTCATTTCACGCTCGTTATTTCAGACCGGAGAGTGGTTACCTGGCCTTTGTAGGTGATATCGATGAGAAGGAAGCGAGGACATTGGCGGAAAAGCATTTCGGAAAATGGATGCCAGAAGGAAAGCCGGTGGACAGCTCCGTTGCCGGTGAATTTGTTCCGGGCATGGGTGGCGTTCTATATCTGCGTGAACCGAAGATGCCAGCCGTCTATAGGCAAGTAGTTGTCGTTGATCGGCCAGGAGCACCACAGTCGATCATTCGTGTGAGTTATCCGTTCAATTTGAAGCCCAAGGATATTCGTGCGCTGGACGCTCAGGTGCTCAATACGATCCTTGGAGGAGGTGTATTCAATGCGCGATTGATGCAGAACCTACGTGAGGATAAGGGGTATACGTATGGAGCATATTCCAGTATGGAAAGTGATCGCTTCAACGGTAGTTTCACGGCCAGTGCGAGTGTACGGACGGAAGTAACAGCCCAGGCGGTTACAGAGATCCTTGCAGAAATGGAGCGGTTGCGTGAGGAACCAGTGCCACAGGCTGATCTGGACCTGGCCAAACGTTATATGGCTGGGAGTTTTGCCAGATCCTTGGAAGATCCACGAACGGTAGCACGTTTCGCGTTGAATACCTATTTGAATGGGTTATCCCAAGATCACTATGCAACATATCTCCAACGTTTGGAAAAAGTTACCGTTGATGATATTCAGCGTGCAGCAAAGGCATTTCTTCTTCCGGAGAATGCGATCGTATTCGTTGTAGGTGACCTCGAAAAGATCCGCCGGACAATGATCCCATTAAGTATGGAGCCATTCATTCCATTGTTGGAATTGGATGTGGAAGGACAAGTAAAGGAAGATCATTTGGTGGATGCTGGAGATACCACGGCACAACAAGTGATCGATCGGTATTTGGATGCAATTGGAGGTAAGAAAGCCATTGGTAAGATCTCATCTATGGAAAGGCGAATGACCGGCAAGATGGGTAAGGCCAATGTTGTGGTCACCGAGCAATTCGGTAAAAACAACAAGTACCGGAAAGAGATCATTGCGGACGATCGGATCCTGCAACAAGTGGTATGTAATGGTACACGGGCCGTGGATGTACAAAGCAATATCCCCGAGGAATTGGAAGGCGATCGTTTACATGAGCTGATCCTATGGTCACATCCGGTTCCCGAAGCGTTGGAAGTAAGTGCGCCTATTGAGCGCTTTATGGATGGCCGCACTACAATTGGTGAAAAATCGGTTTACAAGATCACGACCAATGTTGGAGAGATCGACGTGACCACGGATTATTTTGATGTGAATACAGGTCTTAAGGTCAGGCGCATTGTTATGCAACTGAATCTCGGTCAATTCTATGTGGTCACAACGGACTATTCCGACTATAAGGAAGTGGATGGGGTACTATTCCCGCATACGATCGATGAGGACGGTGGCATTACCGGGGTCATCCAATTGAAAGTTGGGTCGATCAAGACCGGCGTGTCGTTCAATGACCATCAGTTCGATCCTGACCCGGCCGTCCATACCGAGTAGGATACATTACGTTTCCAGTGCGACATGGTATGGTCGATCGTATCTAATGGACCCGATCGAATGCATTGGTCATAACGGAATTGATCTCCACCAGTGGAATGGAATGGGTCGTAAGAACAAGTGATCGACGGGCTAGTTGTGTGGTCCCGGAACATTTACTCTTGGCGTATCGCATGAACGCCAAGCTGCATCGAATTGCAGTTTCAGCCGGTCAGGTAGCTTCCGAACTTTTTCATTAAGTGGGGAAGGGTAATATGGCCATCATGAATTCCTAACATTCCATGTCGTATTTTGCAACGTGTAATGGAAAGGCCATTACCCATCAACTAACCCTAACCCCCCATTGGAATGAAAGCTTCTCGACTCTTCTGGCCTACCAAGTTGCGCTCCATGCTTTTCGCATTTTCGGCAATATTGGTTGCTTCGGTAAATGCCCAAACACCGTTTACCGCTGTATACACCCTAGTCGGCAACGGCAATGATGTAAGTACGTTGGCATTCAACGGAACCCCGATTCCCGCGGCGACTTTTGAATCGTTGGATAAAGTTGGCATCGCCACGAGCTCAAGCTCCGGGAATTATCGTGGTAACAACTGGCCAGTTGGCACAGTGGATGTGGGCTCACCGGATGGTGCCAAGTACATCACGTTCGCAATAACTGTTCTGCCAGGTTACGCGATCGACCTTACAGGTGTGAATTTTGGTGTTGGGCGAAGTGGAACCGGACCGCGCAATTGGCAATGGCGTTCAAGCGATGATGGGTTCGCCTCACCTCTACCTGACTATTCAGCATTGAATGCTAATGTTACCAACAGCGGTGGCTTGCTGACACATCCTGATGCGAATACGAACTACGCAGGGAATGCATTGGATCTTAGCGATGCAGCATTCCAAGGTTTGGGCACAGGAACCATCACCTTCCGGGTATATGGATACAACGCTGAACAAACAACTGGTACCGGTGGTTTGGCCGGCAATCTTACTATTACTGGTACTTACGAAGCGGTTGTTGGTGGTTGCGGACTCATCATTGGAACCCCATTCACAACATGCGTCACCAATACGCCTGGCCTTATAGATACCTATGACCTCAGTATCCCATACACAGGCACGCAAGGAGGCCTGATCATTGGAACCGCATCCGGGACCATTGGCGGCGATGACCCCACCGCGACCGACCCAGGTACGATCATCATTAGCGGCATTAGCGAGGCTGATGCATACAGCGTAACATTCTCTACTCCATGCGATGATCAGAATGTATCCGGCCCGGCACCTGCATGTGATCCGCCACCATCTTTGGTCATCAATGAGATCCTTGCCGATCCGGATGCCGGAACCGGCGATGCCAATGGTGACCTTTCTGTAAATACGACCCAGGATGAATTCGTTGAGATCATTAACACGGCTGCGTTCGCTCTGAATGTATCGGGCTGGACCATTAATGACCTGAGCCAGGTCAGGCATGTATTCCCCCCTGGAACGGTGATCGAACCAAGCTGTGGAATACTTGTATTCGGAGGTGGAGCGCCTAATGGGATCTTTGGAGGCATGCCTTGGCAAACTGCATCGACTGGTTCATTGGCATTGAACAATAGTCCGGGCGATCAGGTTTCGGTAATGAACGGAGCTACCGTTGTTGTTTCGTATGCATATGGCATTGAAGGAAACAATAACAATTCAATCACGCGCGACCCGGATCTAACGGGCATCGATCCATTGGTCGAGCATACACTGGCATCAACAAGCGGGGGTGCACAGTTCTCGCCTGGTACCAATGCGGACGGAACTGCATTCAGTGGTTGTACGTTACCGTCATGTACGTTGGTACTTGGTGCTGCGAGCACGGAATGTGATTCGCGTATGCCTGGATTAGGAGACACATATACGGTGAGTATTTCGTATACCGGAATGCAAGCCGGGATATCCGTTGTGAATAACAGTGGTTCCGGAACGATAGGAGGTGCTGACCCCGGGGTTACCATGAATGGTACGATCATTGTTTCCGGTATATCCGATAGCGATCCGTATTCGGTTTCGTTGGATGGCGTTTGCATAGCACAAATGGTATCCGGCCCGGTTCCAAGTTGCGAGCCTATACCAACGATCGTCATCAACGAAGTGGATTATGACAATGCTGGTACTGATGATGATGAATGGGTGGAACTGTACAATTATGGGGTGGATCCAATAAATGTTGCTGGCTTTACGTTGGAATTTGCAAGTGGTGCTGGTAGTTCACTTTATGGGACGAATGTGCTTCCTTCGGTCGTTATCCCTGCTGGCGGTTACTACGTTATCGGCAACAATGCTTCCAATCCAGGAGTGGATCACGTAGTTACGCCAACTAGCGGATTGATACAGAACGGTTCTCCCGATGCCATTGGACTTCGTGATCCTCTCGGTGTCATGATCGATGCGATCAGCTACGAGGGTGATGCAGGTGCTCCCTACATCGAAGGCACAGGGTTTACTGGTGGTGATGATAACAATGCCGATGGTAAAGTGATCGCTCGCTTCCCGGATGGAGTTGATACCGATGATAACAATGCCGATTGGATCGAGTATTGTGCAAGCATTGGTGCACCGAACATGGGTATTCAGGATAGCGATGGTGATGGACTAGTGGATTGTCTGGATTTCTGCCCGACCACAGTGAATACAATTCCCGAATTTGATCCTTTGACCTGTGGATGTATGCCAGGATTCCTTCCTGTGGTTACGCAAATGGGCAGCAATACGGTGATCACGTCCTGTGAAGTGATCGTGTGCACAACGGATGTGACCTTCGATATCACCATGCCTGGAATTGGTACGCTACCCACATTTGAATTCCGGGAAGTGTATACCAATACGGTCGTGCAGAGCGGAGGTGCAGGAGTTGGGAATGGTGGTATTAACCAGGTTACCACATGCTTGCCAAATGGCAAGTTCAAGTTGTTCGTTGATGGTGTTCCATTCGGTGGTAACTACAACTTGCACTATACCGATGCTCCATTTACACGATTGATCGACAATACCGTATTTGCTATCCCCGGTGCGTCACAAGTTGTGGAGGTTTCAGGTAACCCTTCTGTTCTTGGTTCCAACGGTCCCATCCAGATCCCTGTTGGACCGAACGATCTGTTGTATACGAGCTGCGATAAATACTTCTGGAAAGCGGGAGAATACATCGTTTGCAATGAAGACTTGGATGTTGCTACGGAATGGGTGCCAAATGGCGCGAATGCGGTACAGTCGGGTACTTCCGGTTACGACTTCTGGTTCTATGACCCAAATGGAGGATATAGCTACATCCGTCAACGTAGACACAATGTTTCGGACAATTTCGGTTCGGTAGGGTCTTCACGGACATGCCACATGAAGGTGAACAATTGGGCTAGCGCGAACCATATTGCTGAAAATGCTGCCTTGAATGTTCGCATACGTGCAGTGGTGAACAACCAACCGAAGAACTGGGGCCCCGCTTGTAGATTCCAGCGGAATGAAGCATTGGGGAATTGTCCACCAACGCTGTTGTTCGATATCCCTGGCTACTTTGCATACAGTTGTGATGTGTTCCGTGATTTTACCACGAATTCGGCTAACAGATTGTATGCGCGCCCAGTAGCAGGTGCAACTAAATACCGATTCACAATTACGAATGCGGAATTGGTTTCGCCCATCGTTCGCGAGGTTACTACGTACTATCTGACATTGGGATGGGGGCCATTACTGGGAGAACCATTACAACCCGGTCAGAGTTATGATGTCACCGTTGAAGCATTCAAAGGTGGAGTTTATTGCCAAGCTGGCAGATCTTGCATGGTGACCATTAACAACATGGCATCAGGTGGTCAACAGAACCTAGCGCTTCGTGGATCTGCTGATGAGCCAAGGATCGAGATCTTCCCGAACCCGAACTCCGGTGACCAGATCAACGTCCGGATGCATGGAATTCAAGAAGTGAACGGAACAATGAGCTTCGATATGTATGACCTAAGCGGTAAGCGTGTGTTGTCGCGCACCTTGGTTGCACAGGATGGTATGTTGAATGCTACGGTTGCGGTCAATGGTGAACTCGCCAATGGAATGTATATGGTTCATGTTACGGCCGGTGAATATGTTCACACAGAGCGAGTAGTGATCCAACCCTAAAGGCACACATTAAGAAGTAGATAATTCGTGATCCGCAAAGCCCCGTTCGCCAGTTTGGTGAACGGGGCTTTCGCTTTATATGGACCAATGTTGTGCGACGAACAAGGTGGATATGTCGTCGAAAGCCATCTTTCTTTCGACGAACTATTGACAAAAGTCGACGGATCCAATAATTTGCGCTTCATAAGTAAAACAATCAACAAAAAGCTTGACCTCTCCCAAGGTTTTTTCATCCTTATGCCGAAGACCGGAACATAAGGCAGTTGTGATCCGAGGCCCACGTGGGTCTCCAGAGACTCTACCAGCGATGGCAGCCGCTAGTCTGCCGAAAGCCGATCTTTTAGTTCAATTAAACCAAGAGAACATGAAAAACGTTCACTCTCATCAACACGCCCTGTTGCGAACACTGCCTCGAGTAGCAGCCTTCTTGGGCGCGGCAATGGTCATGCAAAGTGTGGTCAATGCGCAGACCTACGTTACCATAGGTAGTACCAATGGCAGCAACTCGACCACGAGTTACCCTACACCATTCGGTGATTACTACGAAAGTCACAAAGCCCAATACTTGTTTCGCGGATCTGAACTATCAGCCTCCGGTATGTCGGCGGGAACCATCACTGAGATCCAATGGTATGTTACTTCATTAGGTAGTGCAGGAAACCACGAACGGTTTACTTTATATGCAGGCACCACGGGATCTACACAGTTAGGGAATAATTCCTTTCTGGCCACACCAACGCAACAATTCGGACCCACGGACTATTATCCTACGTCCGGTCTGAACTCGTTTACGCTTGCGTCTCCAATAGTATGGAATGGCAGCGACAATATCCTAGTGCAGATCTGCCATGGTAGTGAGAACGCTTATATAGGGTGGTGGAACAACCCCAACACCTCTACGAACAACGCTCGTGTGGAGTGGCAAACGGGACTGAGCTTCAGAGGGTCAGTGAGTACACGTGTTGATAACAACAACACGCTCTGTGCAACATCTACTTATAACGGAACCCAAACCACGCGTCCTCGCATCCGGTTCGGGTATTGTACGGGAGCTGCACCTGGTGTTGCTCCTGCGAGTAATGGTCCGGTCTGTGTTGGCAATACACTGAATCTGTTCGGTACGCTAAGCTCAGGTAGCGCGACCAACTTCAATTGGAGCGGCCCTGGCGGATTCAGCAGTTCGGTTCAGAACCCAAGCATTTCCAATGTGAGTTTAGCAGCACTTGGTGAATACATATATACTGCAAAGACAGGTGTTAATGGATGTTCATCCACTGGAAGTGTAATTGTCGCTGTAAACCCGAGCCCCGGAATTTCTTCCAGTGCAAGTGCACCAACAGTATGCGAAGGAGGTTCAGTGGTCCTCACTGCAACCTTAACACGGCCGGCCTATAGCGCAGGTGGATCCAGTGGTAGTCTAGGAATTGCAATACCGGACAATAGCACAACTGGTGCATCCAACTCCATTAGCGTGGTAGGTGGTTCGGGCAACATCAGCGCGAATAATACGATCTCCGTTGGTGTGAATATCACGCATACGTGGGATGCCGACGTACAGATCTTTTTGGTGGGTCCGGCAAACTGTGGCACCCTCGAGCTATCTACATCAAATGGTGGTAATGGAGACAACTATACCGGTACGATATTCCAAACCGGCGCAGCAACCGGGATAACTTCTGGTTCTGCACCGTTCACCGGCACATTTGCACCAGAAGGACCCTTGGTCGGCACGCCGAATACGGGCATTTACACCTTGCCAGCGGGAGACTTGAATGGTTGCCCAGTAAATGGAAGCTACACATTACGTGTATTTGACAGAGCCAATCTGGACACTGGTACGCTCCAAGATTGGGACATCACAATAGATGGTACTGGTGTAGCTACTGCATCATTCAGCGGCCCAGGAACCGTTGGTTCGGTGAGTTATTCAGGACCCAACAATACAACTGCAACAGCAACTGTATCGAACATCCCAGCCGGTGTGCATAGCTACGTAGCCACTGCCACTACTGGAGTAGGATGTACCGCAACCGCCAATGTTGGTGTTACGGCCATAGCTCCACCGAATGCTGGTACGAATGGTACGCTTACCGCTTGTGAAACCAGTACTACGGACAACTTGTTCGTGGCCCTGATGGGATTACCGGAAACCGGTGGTACATGGAGCGGACCGAGTGCGGTAATTGGTGGGAACTACAACGCTTCGACCATGACGCCTGGCGTTTATACATACACCGTTACGCCGAACTCACCATGCATTGGTAACGCAACAGCAACCGTTACCGTTACTGAACAAGCCGTTCCTTACGCAGGTATGAATGGTACGATCACGGTTTGTGCTTCCAGCACCAACGCGGATCTATTCCTGGCACTCACAGGCAGCCCAACTGCTGGAGGAACATGGAGTGGGCCGAGCGCGGTCATTGGCAACAATTACGATGCCTCTACCATGACACCGGGTATTTACACGTACAGTGTTGCTGCAACTGCACCTTGTACTATCGCAGCAACTGCGGCGGTAACCGTAACTGAGAACGCATTGCCAGTAATGGCTTGCTTGCCTAATTCAACTGTTTGCATACTTACTCCAGCCTATGCATTGGCGGAAAGTACACCGTTGTTGGGGGCCTATTCCGGAACAGGAATTAGTGCAGGCAACTTTGATCCGTCCGCAGCCGGAGTGGGAACGCATACCATAACGTATTCGTTCACGGATGCGAACATATGCACCAACACATGTACGTTCCAGATCACCGTTGATGGCGATGTGGATAACGATGGCGTTTGTGATCTTGATGATAGCTGCATCATGACCCCTGGCCAGATCGGGTCGGCATGCCCTGCGATACCGGGCTTCACGATCGGATCCTTACAAAGTGACGGTATGGGTGATTGCGTCTGCGTAGGAGCAACTTGTACCACAGACCTTTCTTTGGATGTTACACAAGGCAATTTAGGCACTTCGCCTGCATGGGAATTACGTGATGCCACAAACAATACCTTGGTACAAACAGGTGGAGGAACTCCATGGACCAATCCCGGCGTACACTCGGACCTCACTTGTGTTCCTGATGGCAAATTCAAACTGATCGTTACAGGCTTGCCTGTCGGAGCATCATACATTCTACGTTTAGCAGATCCTCCCTTTACCCGCTTGATAGACAATAGCGTTGCAGCTGTTGCCGGTAATAACCAGATCGTGGAATTCACAACAAGCCCAACTGTACTGAGCTCAAATGGTGCGGTCCAGGTCCCTATGGGACAAGCGGAACTGCTCTATACCAGTTGCGATAAGTACTTCTGGCAGGCTGGTGAATACCTGGTAGTGAATGAAGATCCAGATGTCGCAGCGGAATGGGTGCCAAATGGTTCCAGTGCTGTTCAGTCAGGTACGACCGGTTATGATTTCTGGTTCTACGATCCTAATGGAACATTTAGCTTCGTACGTCAACGCCGCCATAACGTAAGTGATAATTTCGGTAACGTGGGTTCAAGTCGTACATGCCACATGAAGGTGAATAACTGGGCTGTAGGTAGCCACATCCCGGATCTACTGCCACTGAATGTGCGGGTACGTGCAGTTGTGAACAATGTGCCTGAGAACTGGGGACCTGCTTGCAGATTCCAACGGAATGAAGCATTGGGAGACTGTGCACCAACGCTGTTGTTCGATGTCCCAGGCCACTTTGCCTACAGCTGTGATGTGTTCCGTGATTTCACCACATCCGCGGCCGACAGGTTATATGCTCGTCCTATAGCTGGTGCAACGAAATATCGATTCACCTTTACGAATGCTGAGTTGGTAACACCCATCGTACGCGAAGTACCGACCTACTATCTTACATTGGGTTGGGGTACTCCAGTAGCTCCACAATTGCAGCCAGGTCAGAATTATAGTGTTACGGTGGAAGCATACAAAGGAGGGGTCTATTGCCAAGCGGGAAGGTCTTGCTTGGTGAATATCAACAACGCTGTCCAGGGTGGCCAACAGAACAATGCCATCGACGCTGTTTCGGAACAGGATCCTGAATTAGCCTTGTGGCCAAACCCGAATCAGGGCGAACTGCTTAATTTCAAGCTTACCCGGATCGGTGACCATGTAAGTACCGTGAGTTTCGATCTGTATGACCTTAGCGGAAAGCGCCTAGTCCAGCGGACCATAGCCGTTTCCAATGGTCAAGTGAATACAGTGATCGATCTTCATGGAGAACTTGCCGCCGGTATGTATGTGGTGAACATCACTTCTGGAGGCGAAGTGTTCACTGACCGTGTGGTGATACAGCCTTAAATATTCAATAGAAAATAGAGCCCTGCATCAGCAATGATGCGGGGCTTTGTTTTTGGGTGGAACGGATGGAATAGGTCCTCGGATAAGGAATCGGCTCACGCGATCATATTTCTACGCTCCAGGTTAATTATCACGTCTCGACGTTTACTCTGAAGAAGAGTCGGTAGCTCAACCAGATCACATTATCGATCCGAATGTTCTTCGGAACACCAAGCGCAACAACCTGATGGTTGTATTGCAGGCTAAATGATGAATGTGCGTTCAGGTGTATGACCGGTCCGACTACGATCCTGTTCTGATCGATCCGGAAATGACCGTTCATGCCACCAGAACGAAAGAATACCTCATCCGCAAGCTCAAGGATAAGTTGCCTTCCCTTTATACGGTCGGACAATTGCAGCATTTTCAGAACTACATGAATGCGGTATCTATAGCGGAAGTTGAAACTCGTCGAGATCACATGGCCGGAAGGATCGAATGAGTTGAAATAGCGCTCTTCTACCCGCAGACGGTTGGAAAATGTCCAACGCGCTTTGGTTTGTTTATGTGTGATCTCTTGATGCGGTCGGATCTCATTTCCAATTCGAACCGCGGAATTCCATGAACCGGTGTATCCACTGCCAATGGAGAGCCTCCATGCAGATCCGAATTGATACCCAATTCCTATACGACCGAGTGCAAGTACGCCATGTGGGGTAGTATCCACGGAGCGATAATTTCCATCTGCCAAAATGGTCCAGCGGTGATCTACAGCTAGCTCTACATAGGCTTGCAGCCACTGCTGAGAGACCCTATCCTTAATGGATATCTGTGCTAACAACGAAGCCGCTCGGAAAATGAGAACACTTACAAGACAAATGCGAAAGAGAACAGATCCGCGTTGGGCGAGTGCGACCATGGTCTTTGAATTCGAGCGATCAGGACTGTAAATGGGAATGATGCTACCGGCAATTGTCGGATAGCTTCTTGACCCGATCGATCTTCGACTGTCTTTCGAGAGAAAAAGTCTTTGAGATGGATCCGGCCAGATCATAAAGCCGCATGGACAAGTTGAGCATTTTGCTCTTTCGAGGATCAGAACGATCTGCAGTGTGCTCTACCATAGTTACCAATAGGTCCGCCAATTGCTCTATGCGGATATGATCGAAATATCTTAAGACCAAATGAGCCTGAAGTGCATCCGTACCATGATCGAAAAATTTGGTCAGGTCAATATCAAGCTCCGTTCTTAGTTGCGTTATGGCGAAGTCGACACGGGTTTCAATAAGTCCAGGAGCAGTCGACCCAAAAAAATCGGCAAGCACCTTCGCTATTGCTCTACCTACTTGTTCTATTTGATCCAGAAGTATGTCCTTGCGCTCCATTCGTGCTACAAAGATGGTTCGTACTAATGGATAAGAACCGACCTTTGCCCACATGCTAGGCTTACAACTACCTACCGATCGCCACTGGGCAGAGCTTATCCGCAGCGACATGCAGACCCTCCTCACTGACCATGCATGGTGTGAGCAAAAAGCAGCAAGCAATGCGATCAGTATGATCACACGCTATCCGGAATTGAGCGAGCTGGTGAGTGAACTTACCCGAATTGCACAAGAGGAACTTGAACACTTTGGGCAGGTCGTCGAAAAGATCCATGCGCGGGGTTGGGTACTAGGTCCGGAGCGAAAGGATAATTACGTGAACGAACTTTTCCAGTTCCTACGCAAGCACGGAAATAGGGAAGAACGTCTTGTGGACAGATTGCTCTTCAGTGCCATGATCGAAGCACGTAGTTGTGAGCGTTTCAAGCTTCTGACCGAAGAGGTTGAAGACCCTGAACTGCGTACATTCTACAATGATCTCATGGTGAGCGAAGCCGGACATTATGCCACGTTCATCGGGTTCGCTCGCAAACACGGAGGAAGGGTGGATGTTGATGCGCGTTGGAAAGCGTTCTTGGCCTACGAGGCCGAAGTGATCGCACGGTATGGCACCAAGGCAACGATGCATGGATGAATTATTGATTCCTAATTGCTCCCTTCGGTCGAATTCCTGATTCCCAGCGGATCTATCGATCTTCACTTAATTCCTTGTGAGGTTCAAGTCAAGCCCTTGAATTAAACTACCCAAGGCATGACCATATCTGAAATGGTGAAGTGTGGGAATCAGGAATTCGGGATAAGGAATGAAGAATACGACCGAAGGGAGTTACTTTCGTGATCCTCAAAAAAGATAAACATGCGTATTATTTCACTTTTGCTACTGGCCTTCTTGGTGTCAACGAATTGCTTCGCACAGAAGGAATACACCTACACCAGCGTTCCAGGCGATCCGCTCGAAGCGCGGATCTATACCCTTGACAATGGCCTACAAGTGTGGCTGAGCAGGAATACCGACGCTCCCCGAGTTCAGACCAACATTGCCGTGCGTGCTGGAAGCACTAAGGATCCGGCCACAGCTACAGGCCTAGCGCATTACTTGGAGCACATGCTATTTAAAGGCACGAGCAAATACGGCACTGCGAATTGGATGGAAGAAAGCAGGTTGTTACAGCAGATCAGTGATGCGTACGAAGAACGTCGTAATACCACCGACCAAGCGAACCGCGACATGATCTATCACCGGATCGATAGTCTCAGCCAATTGGCCGCAGCCCAAGCAGTGCCGAATGAGTACGATAAAATGGCGAAGAGCATTGGCGCAAAAGGCACCAACGCATATACCAGCACAGAGCGCACGGTATACATCAACGACATGCCCAGCGACGAGCTCGAGAAATGGATGATGATCGAAAGCGAGCGGTTCCAAGAAGCAGTTCTTCGCTTGTTCCATACCGAATTGGAAACCGTTTACGAAGAGTTCAATCGCGGTCAGGATAACGATGGCAGACAAGCGTACCAGAAGTTGAACGAGCTGATGTACCCCACACATCCATATGGTACGCAAACCACCATAGGCACCGGAGAACATTTGAAGAATCCGAGCATGGTAAAGATCCACGAGTATTTTGATACGTGGTACGTACCCAATAACATGGCCGTGATCCTCGCGGGGGACATCGACTACGACAAGACCATAGCAATGGTCGATAAATTCTTTGGCACTTGGAAACGCAAAGAAGTTCCGGTCGTTGAATTTCCTGTAGAAAAACCTATCACCGAGCCACGTACCGCAGAGGTGTTCGGCCCGGATGCTGAATGGGTTGATATTGCATACCGTTTTGACGGGTATGGAAGCGGGGTAGAACCCATGTTGAAAATGATCGAAGGCATTATGCAGAACGGCAAGGCCGGCTTGATCGACCTCAACTTGTTACAGGCCCAAAAAGTGCTGGATTCATACTGCTATGCGGATGTATCCACGAATTATTCGGACATGATGATCCACGGCGAGGCCAAAGAAGGACAGACCTTGGAGCAGGTGCGGGATCTATTGTTGGCACAGGTCGAAGCATTGAAAAAGGGCGAGTTCGAGGACTGGTTATTGGAAGCAGTGATCAACGATCAAAAGCAACAGCAGATCAAATACTGGAACGAGAACAACAGTCTGCGGGCATCGGCCATGACGGATGCCTTCATCCTCGAGAAGAAATGGGCTGATGAAGTCGCGATCTTCGAGCGAATGGGCAAATTCACGAAACAGGATGTGATCGATTTTGCGAACAAGAACTTCGGCAACAACTACGTGGCTGTCTTCAAACGCACTGGTGAGAACAAGAGCGTGCATAAAGTGGATAAGCCGAAGATCACAGCGCTGGACATTAAGCGCGATGGGCAAAGCGCTTGGCGAACCGAGTGGGAAAAGACCGCAAGTGCCACACTAACGCCTGTTTTCGTCGATTTTGACAAGGCCATCGATCATCGCTCCTTAACGAACAAGGTGCCATTGGCAGTTGTAAAGAACCCGACGAACGACCTTTTCAGCCTCCGTTATATTTTGGATATGGGGACCGATCACGATAAAGAACTCGGAGTCGCAGTGCGTTATCTGGAATACTTGGGAACTTCCAAATACGATCCGACGGCATTCAAGCAAGAACTCTTCAAGCTTGGTCTGGGCATTAGTGTTTACGTGGCGGAGGATCGTAGTTATGTAACCCTTACCGGACTGGAAAAAAACTTGGAACGTGGTATAGAGTTGTTGGAGCAGTTACTTGCTGATGCACAACCCAACGACGAAGCGTTGAAGGGACTTGTTGCAGACATCGGCAAAAGCCGCCAGGACCAAGCCAAGAACAAGAATAGCATCTTTTACGAAGGACTTGCGAGCTACGCGAAATTCGGTAAGGTGAACGCATTCAATGATGTTATGCCATTGGCTCGATTGGAAGCATTGACCAGCGCAGAAATGTTGGAACGTATCCACCAACTGACCAGCTACAAGCACAACGTGTTCTACTACGGAAAGAAATCCACCGACGAAGTAACGGCGTTGCTCAACAAGCACCACAAAACACCAGCAAACTTATTGGAGTATCCTCCCGAACGCCTTTATCCAGAGCTAGCGACCACAGAGAACAAAGTCTACTTTGCTGATCAGGACATGGTGCAAGCAGAGATGATGTTCTACGGAAAAGCAGGTCAATTCGATGTAAGCAAACTACCTTATGCGTCACTCTTCAATGAGTACTTCGGAAGCGGTTTGAGCAGTATCGTATTCCAAGAGATCCGCGAAGCGAAAGCGCTGGCCTACGGAGCTGGTGCGTCATACACAACCCCGAGCAAGAAGGAAGATGCACACTATGTGCGTGTATTCATAGGAACCCAAGCGGACAAACTCCCGGATGCTGTGGATGCGATGTTGGAATTGATGAACAACATGCCCATGGCGAAAGAGCAATTCGAAGGCGCAAAGACCGCAGCCTTGAAAGTGATCGCCAGCACCCGTATAACCAAAGAGAACATCTATTGGACCTGGGATGCGAATCAGCGTAAAGGCATTAACTACGACCTGCGCAAAGACAGCTATGAAAAGATCCCGAGCATCACGTTAGAGGACATGAAGACCTTCTTCGACAAAGAGGTAAAAGGCCGCACCTACCATTATACAGTGATCGGTAAGCAAGCCGGTATGGACCTGAAAGTGTTGGAGAAGTTGGGCCCGGTAACAGTGCTAAGCAAAGAGGAATTGTTCGGCTACCCCGTAGAGTAGCGTCGACCCTGTCATCCCGGCCTTGAGCCGGGAGGGTCGACACGTTACGGTAATCAGAACGCGCAGCTGTCGGGAACCAAAAGCAAACAATGCCCAAAGAAATTACAGCCACCATTATCAGTATTGGCGATGAATTATTGATCGGTCAGACCATCAATACGAATGCCGGATGGATGGGTGAGCAACTGGCATTGTCAGGTATCCGATCAAAACGTGTACTGACGATCGGCGACGACAAGCAGGAGATCGTGGAGGCGTTGGATGATGCGATCACGGATATTGTATTGATCACCGGCGGTTTGGGTCCCACCAAGGATGATATTACCAAACACACGCTCTGCGAATATTTTGATACGGAGTTGGTCCGTCACCCGGAGATCGAGGCGCAGATCAATGCGTTCTTTGAACAGATGGGCCGCGATCCATTGGAAGTGAACCGCGCGCAAGCGGATCTTCCGGCAGCATGTACGGTGATCCCCAATGACCGCGGCACTGCGAGTGGAATGTGGTTCAAGAAGGATGGCAAAGTCTACGTAAGCATGCCTGGTGTGCCATATGAAATGAAAGCGATGATGCAGGCGACAGTGATCCCGATGCTGCGCGATGAATTTCTTCCACCAGCCATTGTACACCGCACCATACTCACTACAGGAATGGGAGAGAGTTACTTGGCAGAACGCATCGCAAAATGGGAGGATGGACTTGCACAACACGGGATCAAATTGGCGTATCTACCCAGCCCTGGATTGGTAAAATTGCGTTTAAGTGCATACGCCAGCGATGACCCATCAGAAGCGCGAAAGCGCGTGGATGAGCAAGCGACCGTGCTCTACAAAGAGATCCCTGAATTGATATTCGGTGAAGGTGATGATACGTTGCAGGCCGCGGTTGGTAAGATCTTGAAGGAGCAAGGAAAAACCCTCTCTACGGCAGAAAGCTGTACTGGTGGCTATGTGAGCCATTTGATCACGAGTGTACCGGGCAGCTCTGCCTATTTTACCGGTGGGGTTGTCAGCTACGCCAATGCTGTAAAAATGGAGGAACTGGGCATTCCTGCTGATATGCTCAAGTTGGAAGGCGCCGTAAGTAAACCCGTAGTGGAGAAGATGGCCAGCGGTGTTCGCGAAGCGCTAAAAACCGATTGGAGCATTGCCATAAGCGGTGTAGCCGGACCGGATGGTGGCACACCCGAAAAGCCAGTAGGTACGGTTTGGATCGCAGTTGCCGGACCGGATGGTGTAGTGAGCAAAATGGGGCAGTTCTCAGGTACACGTGGACTGGTCATTAAACGCAGCGGGTATGCGGCATTGGGCATGTTGCGTAAGGAGCTATTGGGGTAGGCTTTTGGGATCAGAAAATCAGATGATCAGAGGATCGGAACTTTGTTCTTTGTTTTTGGTTAGAACAGTCTACATGATCGATGACGTACTACACTTGAAGACTTGTAATCCCGCTGCACGGGACTTCGCTTACAGCTCAGCTGGCGTTACTTGTGACTTGTGTCTTGTAGATTGAGTCTTTTCTTCTCTTAGACCAAGCAGGCGCTCACTTTTCGCTTTCCTAACTTTCTTGCTTCTTCACCCCTTTCATAGATCATTGTCAATCATGATCATCATGGGAATCAGCGTTCTTTTTTCTCTTTTTCGATCCAAGTCGGAGGGTGAGGCCATTTTCCATACATTTGCAGCCCTGTAACTCAAAACGCCATGTCCAAGATCTGTCAAATTACCGGTAAACACGTCATCACCGGTAATAAGGTATCCCACTCCAATCGTAAGACCCGCCGCACATTTGCGCCGAATTTGCAAGACCGCAAATACTTCGTTGCGGAAGAGAATAAGTGGATCAAACTGCGTGTAAGTGCTGCAGGCATGCGCACGATCAATAAGATCGGTCTTGGTGCAGCCTTGAAGCGCGCCAAAGAGAGCGGCTTTCTAACGGCTTAATACACTTAGCACGTTATTGGGAAGCGCCATGCGGATATCTTCGCATGGCGCTTTCGCATTCATAACATGATCCGCATACCCATCATACTGACATTTCTGACCGCTGTGTCCATGCAGGCGCAAGAGATCCCTGTATCGGTGCAGTTCGGAGAACCCGACAATGGCGTCTATGACGAGGATCTATTGCCAGCTGAGTTCCACAAGGATAGGCGAGCGACATTACGCGCACGATTGCCGGGAGGCGGAGTAGCCGTGGTATTTTCGAATCCAGTAAGGAACAGGAGCAATGATATCGATTACGAATACCACCAGGACCCCAATTTTTATTACTTGAGTGGACACAACGAGCCGAATGCTATGGTATTCGTATTCAAAGAGCCTCGAATGATCAATGGAGTACAAGCGAGCGAGCTATTGGTAGTTCAACCTCGGGACCCGACTAGAGAAGTTTGGAACGGGCTCAGGACCGGTAAGGAAGGCGCGTTGACAACACTAGGGTTTGAAGCGGCCATGACCGGGGAAGAGTTCTTGGATTGGGAGGCCGATTGGAGTGAAAGTGATAAGATCTATGTGCAAGCCACCACAGAGAATTTGACGAGTAATAAACACCAGAAAGCCAGTCTGAGCGAGCTGCTGGATCATTTCCGGACAAGCACGACCAAGGCAACGCAGGCCAATGCCGTTGATCTACAGGACTGGATGGCACAATTACGCGAGGTAAAACAGATCGAAGAACTTGCCATGATGCGGAAAGCCATTGATATCACATGTTTGGCCCAGAATGAGCTTATGACCAAGCTGCGACCGGAGATGACCGAATACCAAACTGAAGCAATCGTGGAATACGTCTTCAAAAGCAATGGTGCAGAAGATGAAGGCTTCCCTAGCATCCAAGGTAGCGGTCCGCACAGTTGCGTATTGCATTATCTCACGAATCGTAGAACACTAGGTCATAACGACCTGTTGGTCAGTGATATTGGTGCAGAATACCACGGATATACGGCCGATGTTACGCGCACCTTACCGGCGAATGGGAAATTCAGCCCAGAACAGAAGATCATCTACAATTTGGTCTATGATGCTCAGGAGGCCGGCATTGCTGAGGTGCGCAAAGGCAATGCCTTTCACGCCGCTCATCGTGCCGCAACTGCGGTGATCGTTAAGGGTTTGATAGCGAACGGGTTGATCACCGATGAAAGTGAGGTTCGGCAGTACTTTATGCACGGAACGAGCCATTATTTGGGGCTGGATGTTCACGATGCAGGCACTTACGGTCCTTTGGTACCGGGCAATGTGATCACGGTGGAGCCAGGTATTTACATAGCTGAGAATAGTCCGTGTGACCCCAAATGGTGGAACATCGGAGTTCGGATCGAGGATGATATTCTGGTGACCGATGGAGATCCTTTGAATCTTAGCGCTGGATCCCCAAGGAAATTGGAGGATGTAGAGGCCGCCATGGCGAGGTAATGGGCATTTGCGCCCTATGGATCACGTCGTATTTGGCAGATCCGAAAGATCCACCTACTTTTGCCGCCCCTGCGCAAAGTGGCAGGGCAATAAAGTAGCCCACAATGGCCAAGAAAGGGAACCGAGTACAAGTGATCATGGAGTGTACTGAGCATAAGACCTCAGGGCTTCCAGGAACATCACGTTACATTACAACCAAGAACCGCAAGAACACTACCGAGCGCATGGAGTTGAAGAAATACAACCCCATCATGCGCAAGATGACCGTTCATAAAGAGATCAAATAAGCCATGGCAAAGAAGACCGTTGCAACCCTGAAGAAGGCTGACGCCAAGACCTTCACCAAAGTGATCCGCATGATCAAAAAGGAAAAGACCGGCGGCTGGAGCTTTGTTGAGCAGGTAGTACCAAGTGATGACGCTGAAAAGCTGATCTCCGGTAAGTGATATCCTGAAGAAATGTACGCAAGAAGGCCGTCCCTCATGGGAGGGCCTTTTTTAGCATATGGGTGTTAAGTCCAACTATTGATGGCATTATTCGGATTATTCGGTAAGACCAAGAAGGAACCCGAGGTTTCGGAAGTCGAGAAACAGGACCTGGACCACGGTTTGGAACGGTCCCGAACCGGCCTTTTCGGTAAGATCGCGCACGCCATAGCGGGTAAGACCTCGGTGGACGATTCCGTGCTCGATGAACTTGAAGAGATCCTAGTGAGCAGTGATGTTGGAGTGGATACGACATTGAAGATCATCAGTTGTTTACAAGAGCGCGTAAAACGCGACAAATACATTGGGACAAGCGAATTACACGGTTTGTTGCGTTCGGAGATCGTTGCCTTGATGAAGGATCCCGAACCGATCGACCCCGCTGTTAAGCCCTATGTGATCATGGTGGTCGGCGTGAATGGGGTGGGCAAGACCACGACGATCGGGAAGTTGGCGCATGCCTTCAAAAAGGAAGGGAAGAGCGTTGTGTTGGGTGCTGCGGATACGTTCCGTGCAGCAGCTGTAGATCAACTCCGTATCTGGAGCGAAAGGGTCGGTGTGCCGTTGGTGGAACAAGGCATGAACGCCGATCCCGCAGCGGTGGCCTACGATACGGTTGAGAGTGCAAAGGCACGTGGTGCAGACATTGTGATCATTGATACTGCCGGGCGTTTGCACAACAAGGTGAACCTTATGAATGAGCTTACCAAAGTGCGTAACGTAATGCGCAAGGTGATACCCGATGCTCCACATGAGGTGTTGTTGGTCCTGGATGCCAGCACTGGTCAGAATGCCATTGAGCAAGCAAAACAATTCACCAAAGCGACCGATGTAACAGCGTTGGCGCTAACCAAGCTCGACGGAACCGCTAAAGGTGGTGTGGCCATTGGCATCAGTGAACAATTCAGTATTCCGATCAAATACCTCGGAGTAGGTGAAGGCATCGATCATCTTCAGGTGTTTGATAAGAACGCTTTTGTGGAGGCTTTGTTCAAGAACTGATCGGAACGCTCCCGATATCATTAGCGATGTGTTCCGGTGCGGAACCTTTATCGTTTTGATCCTGCATTCGCCAACCCACAATCCACGCACTGTGTAATGATGAACTCCGTGCGGCGGTTCATTTGATGCTCCTCCTCTGAGCATTCGACTCCATCCGCACATTTATTCACGAGCTTTCGCTCACCCATGCCTTTCGCAGAGATACGTTCCGGTGAGATACCTTGCTCGATCAAATATCGCCGTGAACTATCCGCCCTTTTCTGACTCAGTGCATCGTTGTACTCTGTGCTGGCACGGCTGTCGGAATGTGAGTTCAATGCAATGCTGATCCCCGGATTGGAGATCATCACTTCTGCAACTAGGTCCAATTCTTCGGCGGCATCGCTGCGGATCTTATTCTCGCGATAGTCGAAGTAGATCGGGCGCAGGTTCAACGCTTTTGCAATGTCGATGCCCGTAAGAACGGGAGATAGGGCAATACCTTCCGGACCGGTCAGACTTTGTTCTGAGAATCCGAGTATCCGAAAGTCAACAACGTTCTTCTGAGTGAAAAAGCCATCGCGTTCAATGCTTACCTCAAAACTGGCATCTTCACCGAAACGGCGATACGGGATCTGTCCTTGTGTTATCCCTTTGTCATTGGTAGTTCCCATGAATAGGATGGTTCCGTCGCGTATATCACGCACCGTTACGTTGACTCCGGCTACCCATTCTTCGGTCTGCTGGTCGCGAATGATCGCGTTCACGGGAAGGTCCATCATGCTGTTCACGTAGAGGTCCGGCACATCGGTATCGCTGAACATATTCACTTCGAATTCATCGGAAGGTAGCTCGGAGAGCGATCCGCCAGGGATCTTTACACTAATAATAACTGCCTTATTCGGTGCCGAGAATTCATAGGTGCCGTCCATCGAAGTAACGGTTCTCCCGATCTCGTTCCTGTCCATATCCAAAATACGGATGGGTAGGAATGGTATAGGTTGAGCATCTCCAATATCCAATACGCGACCTGCCCAAACACGATTTTCCTCGGCTTTACTATGCATCCGGAATGTGTAGATGTTCTCTTTTCCTAATGCACCATCGCGATCACTGGTAAAGAATCCGATCTCACCGGCGTCATTCAGACAGAAGCCAAGATCATCGGCAGTACTGTTGATGGGGGCGTTAAGGTTCTCGACACGGCCGTGTGTCTTACCGCGAATAGTAGTTCGGAACAGGTCTAGTCCACCTAGCCCTAAGTGACCGTCGGATGAAAAGTAGAGCGTCCCATCATGTACGTACGGGAACATTTCTGCTCCTTCCGTGTTCACGCCGGATCCCAAGTTCACAGGTTCCGTCCACTCGCCGCGTTCATCGCGATCACTGTAGTATAGGTCTTTTCCACCTAGGCCTCCTGGCATATCACTTGTGAAGTAGAGGCGCTTTCCGTCTTTGGTAATTGCCGGGTGGCCTATCGAATAGGCTGGACTATTGTACGGAAAGGCTGTCTCTTTCGACCAGCCTTCAGGTAACATTAATCGGGTGAAGATCTGTAGGTTGTTCACGCCTTCTTCGCTAAGCACCCCTCTGCCTTCGACGACGTTGTTGCGCGTAAAATAGAGTTCACTGCCATCTGCGGAAACAACAGCGTTGCTCTCGTGGTACTGCGTATTCATATCATCGCCCATCGGTTTGATGTTGGATACGGAACCATCCGGGTCCAATCGGCCGGTGTAGAGGTTCAGAAAAGGTTGGTCATTCCAGCTATGGGTATGGCGTGAAGTGAATTGATTGGACCGTGAAGATGCGAAATACACCGTATTTCCATGGATGAATGGAGAGAGGTCCGAGGATCCACTACTGATGTCCGCAAGTGTGACCTTATGGGTCATAGCCGACCCTTCCATTAATTCGCTCAATCGTTCAGTCGCGTTCTCTTGCAGGATCACACGGCTATCATCGGGTACAAGTTTTGCGTAACGCTTCAACCATAGTTCACTGTCGGCAAACTGCCCACTAACGCGTAACATCTCAGCGTAACGATATATGTCTTCCGGAGTTGCCTGTGATGAAGCAGACACTATCGCGTACCAACGCTCGGCATTCGGCGTATCACGGAGGTTCCAGTAACACTCTCCTAAACGGCGAGCATGAAAAATACTGCTAGCGTCGTTTTTGTGGAATGCTTGTTCGTAGTATTCGATCGCTTTTGAATAGCTGAAGTCCTCGAAATATTTATCTCCTAATTTGAGTAGTCCCTTTTGCGCATTGAGCGTGGTTCCTGCAACGCAGAAAGTGATACTGAGGATACTGATGATCTTCTTCTTGCCGTCCATTGGATCAGAAATAGCGGGGTGAACGAACGCGTTCGCGCGAGAATACCGGATCGTAGCTGAGCATGATCTCGTGTGCACCGTTAGCTCTGCGGTTCAGCTTGGATATACCGAAGTCGTATGCGTATCCGGCTCTGAACTGGTCCGTGATCTGAAATGAGAAGATCCCGGTTACACTATCACCATTCCGGTAAGCAGCTCCTACCCACATTTTTTCCATGAAGAGGAAATTCGCGGAAACATCAACGCTCAGTGGTGCTCCCTCGGTCATTCGGATCATTGTGGCCGGTTTGAAGATCACCGTTCCCAATGGAAATACATATCCGGCCGTTAAGAATCCATGTGTCGCTTCTTTGCTTAATTGCGTAACGACACCGTCGGTATTGATCTTGCCCATGTAATTTCTCAGTAGTTTTGGTACTGATAGACCCACATATCCCTTTTTGGACCAAAGAAATGCTCCGAAACCGAAATTGGGGAGGATCTTTCCACTCTGGTCGTTCAGAAATGTTGGATCGTTCGGGTTCGTATTCTCAACTTGGGTATTTGCGATCTGTGCGTGATTGAAACCAGCGCTGAGACCTAAGGCCAATCGCGTTTTGTTCCTGAAGCGCATGCGGTAAGCGACGTCGCCAAAGAAACTGGTCGTGGTCGATCGCCCGATCTGATCATACGTTAGGCTCGCTCCAGCACCCAATGTTTGTCGGTTTATTGGTGCATGGCCCGAGAGCGAATGTGTGGTAGGTGCACCTTGGATAGCAGCCCATTGGATCCTGGAGATCGCCGTTACGTTCAAAACATCCGAACTTCCCGCATATCCAGGGCTGATCGGCATCATGTTCCACATGTACATGCTGTACATCGGATCCTGCTGCGCCTGCGCAAGCTGCGCGAGCAAAAGTGCCGGAACGAGCCAGAACAATTTGCGCAGTACGAGATACTGGTTAATCGGTTTCATTTGTTCAGTTGTATGTAGCCCGTGCGGGTTTCACCATCTCCGAGTTCAAGTATGTAGAAGTAGTTCCCGGTTGGCAGATCGCCTGGAAGTGTTCCTTCGTTCACTTGTCCGTACCAATCGTTCAGGTAAGGTGCTGCGCTGAACAGTTTATTTCCCCAACGGTTGAATACGATTACGGTGTTGTTCGGGAACTCACGCAGTCCCTGGATCTCCCAAGTATCCGCAATGCCATCACCATTCGGCGAGAAGCCCGCTGGGATCACCAATGGTTTCACAGGTTGTTTCACGGTTACTTGCGAAGTACACGAGCTCGTATTTCCACTTGCATCGGTAACCGTAAGTACCACCTCGAAGGTTCCTTCCTCACTGAAGTATTCAATGCTACTGCTGTATACCAGGTCTCCGCTTCCACAGTTATCCAACGTGCCACCGTCCATCTGGATACCTGTGAGCGTGGCACTTCCGAAGAAGTCCATGAACACTGTAATATCCTGACAGATGACGTTCGGAGTTATAGTATCGAGTACGGTTACTTGGGCAATGCAGGAAGCCATATTTCCTTGGTCATCCGTCCCGGTGAGCGTTATCTGGTTGCTGCCGAGGTGGCTGCAATCGAAGACAGTTTGACCCGCTACTAGACTTTCCATAACACCGTTGTCATATGACCCGCCGTCGATGTCATTTGCGGTGATCGTTGCATTTCCGTTCGGATCGATTTGGATCGTCGTTGGTTGGCACAGAACTACTGGTGCTACATCATCACCAACAGTGACGACAGCAGTACAATTACTGCTATTCCCGCTTGGGTCGGTCACTGTAAGAACAACACTGTATTGGCCTACTTCAGTGAAGGTATCCTCATTGATCGCATAACCCAATGTTGCACTGGAGCAGTTATCGAAGGTGCCATTATTGACATCAGTAGATGTGATCGTTGCAATACCTTGTGAGTTCAATGCAATGGAAATGTTCTGGCAGACCACTGTTGGAGCGATCGTATCCAGGACCGTCACTACAGCAGCGCAGTCATCTGTATTACCACCCATGTCCGTCACACTTAGCACTACGGTATTCGCACCGAGGTTACCACAGTTGAAAACGTTCGGCGATGCTATTATAGTCGCAAGGCTATCGTTATCGAATGAACCACCATCGATATCATTTCCTGTTATTGACGCGCTACCGGTCGCATCCACGTAGATGGTGATCGGTTGGCATACCGCATTTGGTTGAATGTTATCGACCACAGTGACCGTAGCTACACATGAATTGGTATTCCCGCTGGCATCAGTTACGGTAAGGGTAACGTTGAAGACACCCGCATTCGGGAATGTGTACTGGCTTAGGCTCAAGGTAAGGTTGCCCAAACCGCAGTTATCCGTGCTCAGGCCACCGATCTGCAGTCCTGTTACAGAAGCATTACCGGACGGGTCAAGCGTAACGCTCACATTCTGGCAGACAGCCGTTGGTGCAATGGTATCCAATACGGTCACTATCGCGGTACAGAAAGCACTGTTGTTCGCTTCATCGGTCACGATCAAGGTCACATTGTTCGCACCCTGATGGCTGCAGTTGAAGTTGTATTGTGAAGCTGTCATGCTCACGATCGTACCGTTGTCCGTGCTACCACCATCGATATCATTCGCGGTGATGACAGATGTTCCAGCGCCGCTCAGATAGATCGTGGTGTCGTTACAGAGTGCAATTGGTGTAGTGAAGTCGTTTATTGTCGCCATGCTTACGCAGTAGCTAACGTTACCACTTGCATCCGTTACGAACAAGGTATCCGGGAACGTGCCCACGTGTTGGAATACGGTCCGGCTGATGGTGAATGTTGACCCAGTGCAGATATCCGTGCTACCGTTGTTCAATTGCGACGGCATTACGGTAACCTGTGCATTCAACGTGTTCGGCAGGGTGTAGGTAACGTTCTGGCAGATCGCCGTAGGTGCAATGGTGTCTATTGCGGTCACGGTCGCATCACAGGTTGCTGTATTACCATACGCATCGGTCGCGGTCAATGTGACGTTGTTCGCTCCGGTCGTACCGCAATTGAATGTTGTTTGGCTGGCGCTGAAAGTGAGCCCACCACACGCGTCAGAACTACCGTTGTCGAGATCCATCGCATTGATCGTAGCATTTCCAGTTGCGTTCAAATACGTTGTCACGTTCTGGCAAACAGCGATAGGCGCAACCGTATCCTGAACGGTCACAATGCTCTGGCAAATGCTTACGTTACCATTGTTATCCGTTACGGTCAGAGTAACCGTGTTCGCTCCTGTGTTGGTGCAATCGAAGCTGGTCATATCAGCACCGATCGAGGCAATGCCACAAGCGTCGTTGCTACCGTTGTCGATATCTGCCGCAGTAATGCTTGCGTTCCCGGTCGCATCCAACTGTACGGTGATGTTCTGACAAATAGCCGTAGGTGCAGCATTGTCTTCTACGGTAACCGTTGCGCTGCATGTGTTACTATTTCCACTCTGGTCGGTCACTGTCATTAGGACCGTATTCACACCTAGGTTCGTACAATTGAAGCTGTAGATGTCGAGAGCAAACGTGGTGATCGCACAATTATCGAAACTTCCATTATCGAGCTGTGTTCCTGAAAGAACAACGGTTCCACTTGCATCAAGTTGTACGGTGATGTTCTGGCAGGTCGGGGTAGGTGATATCGTGTCAATAACAGTTACGGTTGCAACACAGAAACTGGTATTGCCACTATCGTCGGTAACGAATAGCGTATCGCTATTAGCGCCGAAATGACCACAATCGAATGCAAGTTGGCTGGCATGCCGATCGAAAATTGCACCGTTATCCGAGCTGCCACCATCCAAGTCCGCAGGTATGATGCTTGCTGTGCCATTTGAATTCATGAACAGTGTTGTGTCTTGGCAAACGGCATCCGGCGGGCTATTGTCGATAACCGTTACGATCGCATCACAGGTGCTTGCGTTTCCGCTTGCATCCGTAACGGTCAAGGTCAGGGTGTAGTCGCCAATAGTGGAGAATGAGGCCTGGCTTGCGATGTACGTAAGCTCAGCTTGTGAGCAGTTATCCGTGCTACCTCCGTCGATATCGGCATCCAGGATGGTGGCAATATTAGGGTTACCCGACAAGCTCACTGTGATATTCTGGCAGATGGCAACAGGGTTGATGGTATCGATGACCGTTACGATGGCAGTGCAAACATCACTGTTGTCGCTGTCATCGGTTACGGTGAGATCCACGTTATTCGAACCTATATCATCACATGTGAATACGGTTTGGCTGGCAACGATCGATGAAATATCACAATTGTCCATTGATCCACCGTCAATATCTGTCAAGGCGATCGAAGCATTACCGGTACTGTTGAGATAGATCGTCGCAGTTTGGCACGCGGCAACCGGAGGTTCATTGTCAGTAACAGTTACCAACTGAGAGCAGGTCGCTGTGTTCCCGTTCGCATCGGTAGCGGTCCATATAACGGTGGTGTTTCCCAACGGGAATGCAACTGGAGCATTGTTAGTTGTTGTGGTACCAGCACAATTATCGTTCAGCAACGGGGCTCCAAGTGGAACTCCAGTGGCAGTGCAACCAGTGTTCGTGGTCGTGAATACCGTAGCAGGGCAAGTGATCGATGGTGCACTATTGTCTTGTACTGTTACTGTTGCTGTACAGGTTGAAGTGTTTCCGCTTCCGTCCGTTACGCTCAGTATTACCGTGTTTGTTCCTACATCAGCACATGTGAACGTGGTTCGGTCAAGTGCTACACTGGCGACGCCGCAATTATCGGTACTTCCGTTGTTTATCTGCGCAGCAGTGATAGTGTCATTGCCGGTAACGTCCAACTGTACTGTTACATTCCGGCAAACAACTGTTGGTCTGATCGTATCCTTCACCGTGACCACGGACAAGCAGATGTCGTTATTTCCGCCGTCATCCGTTACGATAAGCGCCACATTATTGGCCCCAAGGTTATTGCAATTGAAGTTTGTCTGGCTTGCCGTGTAGCTGGCGATGTGCCCGTTGTCAGTGGAGCCACCATCTAGCTGTTGACCGGTTATGGTAACAGAGCCTGCACCGTTCACGAACACGTTGATGTTCTGGCACACAGCGATCGGCGGAATATTGTCGGTCACCGAGCAAGAAACAATGCATGTGTCTGTATTGCCGACATTATCGAAAACGATCAAGCTTACGTCGTGGTTGCCAACAACGTTGAAAGAGTCCGGTTCTACGACCATGGAGGCCATGGCACAGTTATCCGTGCTGCCATTATTGATCATGACCGGTGTGAATACTGCCCATCCATTGGCATTCAAGCTCGCGGATGCGGTCTGGCAGATCGGTACAGGCGCTTCCGTGTCGTTGACGGTTACGGTGAATGAACAGCTCGTCGTAAGGCCAACATCATCTGTTGTTTCGTAGGAGACAGTGGTTGTTCCCAACGGGAATGTCGACCCAGAGGCTGTTCCGACCGAAGTCATACTGGTTGTTGTTCCAGGACAGTTATCGGTTCCAAAGGGTGCTGCATAATTCACTATGGCACCGCAGATACCTGCACTGTTACCAACAACGATGTCAGCAGGATAAGTTATTTCCGGGTTCTCTGCGTCATTCACTATTACTGTGAAGGAGCATGAAGCAAGGTTTCCATCAGCGTCCAATACGTCGTAGGTCACTGTTGTGGTGCCAACTGGGAAGAAGTCTCCGCTACCCAGTGGTGTAGCCAATGCGGTCAATGCGAATACGCAGTTGTCGATACCCTCCGGCTCAGTGTATGTAACCACGGCGCCGCATGAACCCGGGTCGTTGTCCACGATAATGTCCGCAGGGCAAGCGATCGTTGGTACTTCGTTGTCAACAACGGTTATATTGAAAAAGCATTCGGTGAAGTTCCCGTTGGCATCATCAACGCGATAGCTAACGGGCGTAACACCGATCGGGAATGTTGCACCGGACTCAGTGCCTAAGGTGACCATGGTCGTTACTGGGGAAGCACAATTGTCCGTACCAACTGGTGTTGTATAGGTGACAGTCGCACCGCATGTACCAGGGTCATTGTTCACGGTGATGTTACCTGGGCATGTGATCTCGGGAACGATGTTATCCTCAACGGTAACCGTAGCAGTGCATATACTTGTGTTACTGCTTCCATCCCGAACGCTAAGCGTCACGGTGTTCGCACCAACGTTCGCACAGGAAAAGCTTGTCACATCAAGACTAGGTGCATCGATGGCGCAGTTATCAGTTGAGCCATTGTTCACCTGAGCGGTAGTTACACTGGCATTTCCGGAAGCATCCAACTGAATCGTTACATTCTGGCATGTGGCAACAGGCGCTTCTGTATCTTTAACGGTTACAGTGAATGAACAGCTAGTCGTAAGACCGACACCATCTGTTGTTTCATAGGATACAGTGGTTGTTCCCAAAGGGAATATCGAACCCGAGGCTGTTCCGACCGAAGTCATACTGGTAGTTGTTCCAGAACAGTTATCGGTTCCTATAAGAGTTGCATAATTCACTACAGCACCACAAATACCTGCACTGTTGCCAACAACGATGTCAGAAGGGCAAGTAATTGCCGGGTTCTCCGCATCATTCACCGTTATTGAGAACGAGCATGAAGCAAGGTTCCCATCAGCGTCCAATACATCGTAGGTCACCGTGGTAGTGCCAATTGGGAAGAAGTCACCGTTACCCAGTGGTGTGGCCAATGCGGTCAATGCGAATACGCAGTTATCGACACCCTCCGGCTCCGTGTATGTCACTACGGCACCGCATGAACCCGGATCACTATCCAAGGTAATGTCCGCAGGGCAAGTGATGGTTGGTGCTTCGCTATCTACTACGGTTACATCGAAAAAGCATTCGGTGAAGTTTCCGTTGGCATCATCTACACGGTAGTTAACGGGGGTAACACCGATCGGGAATGTTGCACCGGACCCGGTCCCTACGGTGACCATTGCAGTAACAGGCGAAGCACAATTGTCCGTACCAACAGGTGTGGTATAGGTTACAACAGCGCTGCACGTACCAGGGTCATTGTTCATACTGATATTCCCCGGGCACGCGAGTTCCGGAACGACATTGTCCTCTACAGTGATGTCGAAGCTGCACATAGCAGTATTGCCAGTAGCATCGATAGCGGTGTAGGTAACTGTCGTGGTACCCACACTGAACGTGCTACCCGGAGCATGTGATGTAGAGATCGATCCACCGGTACAATTGTCTGAGAAAGTAGGTGCGGTCCATGTAGCAGTTTCGTTACAAGCAGCTCCTGCGGCAATGGATAGGTTTCCGGGGCATCCGGATATCACCGGGTCTTGATTATCCAGAACGGTTATGGTCATAGAGCACGTCTTCGCTCCACTACCATCGTCGGCACTAAAGGTCACCGTCGTTACACCAATGGGGTAGGTGTCGGAAGCATCGGCGGTATTGTTGAAGTCATTGGTCAGCGTATAGGAACCAGAAGAGCTCAATACGTTGGGTACAGGCACGCTAACAGAAGCGGAACAGTTTCCGACAGAAGCAAAACCACTGATGTTCGCTGGGCAGGTAATGGAAAATATCTCCTCACCGTCAGATACAACTTTGCCGTTCTCAGCGAAAGGCGTTGTGTAGCTATTTCGGGCACAAACACCTAATGAAATACCGAGTACTAGTATGATGCATAGAGACGACAGCAGCAGCCTTGACCCTGTTCCCGACTGGCACAGGAAAGACCCATGAATATGAATGCTGTTCATCGTAGATATATACTTCAACCCTAGAGAGTTGTCGTTTTGCATCAAGCGTTAATAGGCCATTTATACGCAGGTGCTTCCAAAGGGTTCACTTGTCGAAAAAAATCGGATCTTGAACGGATGAAACGACCTGTCGGTCGTGGGCGGAGATGAGCCCTCGAAAAGTCACCTACGAGAATTCAAATGGACCAAGAACTGATGACCATATTGTAGTTCATAACTCCATTTAGTCGGTTTAGACCTGATTCTGGATGGTTGAAAGTAAACCTCGAGTTTATACGACCGCGCTCAGTTTGAACGGATGACACGTTCCATTGCTATGAACGCAAGGGTGTCATGGTCTCCATGCCCTTGCTTCCGAAATTGCAGGCGGTTCAGAAGGATCTAGTGTTTGATCCACATCTGTATATGCATTACATGGCCGCGATCCGAGATCACGATCCGATATGCTCCAGTGCTTAGACCACTAGCATCCATATGGAATAGGGGAGCGTAGCCATATTCCGAGATGACCGAACGGCCCATGGCATCGTGGAGCTCAACATTCAATAGGTTCTCCGAAAAGTTCTTGATCAAGATGTTAATGATGCCACCTGACGGGTTAGGATACAAAAGCACATTGTCGTCTTCGGTCGCTTCCGGTCGGTATATGGCGACCACGTTTGATCGATAAATCGTCCCATTACTGTCCAACTGAAGCAAGCGGTAATATGAAGTTCCTGACAATGGAGAGCGATCCACTAATGCGTAGTGTTGCACGCTCAAGGAAGTTCCTGCTCCAGGTGTGTCCAGAATTGGCTCGAAATGTTCAGCATCGACGGATCGCTCGATAACGAAAAGTTCATTGTTTATTTCGCTGGCCGTTGACCAGGCCAGATCAACCACGTCGCCGTTCGGCACGGCGTTGAATGAGATCAATTCGACCGGTAACGGATTCACGCCAAAAGCAGAGGATAGCGTGAATGGACCAAGTTCATTCAACGGACCGATGCTCACAATGGTACCAGCACTCACATTACCTGTAGTACCACCGTTGCTATGATCCTGCCACTGACTTAAAGTAGATGACCACCGTGCGACCTGTAGGTCTATCAGCAATGCTACTAAGCAGTTCGGTGTTGCGGTGGAGCTCCAACTCAGCGTAACATGAACAAGGCCTGATCCCGCTATTCTATCAAGGTCCCAATACTCGCATAGATCCAGATTCTGGATGGTAGGCGTACGTTGTGAATGGGGATAGAATGCATTCGAGTTCAGAGGGTGGTATTCTGCAGAAATTGTAGTAGGAGATGTAGGAGCAGTGATCGCGATCGGCCTATAGAATGAACCATCACCGACCGGAAAAACAAATGGTTGGGCACCAGCCTTCCGAACGGGACCGACAACGTGACTGATATCGCTCATATTCGTTGCACTTGCGGTGGTTTGCAAGAGCAGTAAGGAAGTATTGGTTACGATCCCTTGAATGAAGTCGATGTTGGATCCCACTTCATGGGTACCACTAGTGAAATTCACGCCATTAGCATTGTCGATCACAACGTTGTAGAAAGTTTCTGAAGACGAACATGTAACGTTATTCGCGAGATCACATCCCATGAAGTGGACAGTACTTGTGGTTGCGTTCAAGGAACCTGCGTTCGACCAATTTCCCGTTATTTCCACTTGTACCCCGGCTTGTATGGTCAATGACCTACCAGTACCGATCGAAATACTATGGATAGCGGTATTATTGATGATCACGGGATCCAGTGTGCCTGAATTGATCACAGCATCACGTTTTGTATTCGGAACGCCGTTGCTCCAATTGTCCGGATCATGCCATGAAGTGGTAATGCCGAGCCAAGCCGTATTGCTGTTACTTGGAATTTGAATTGCGTTCGATGTATAGGTACTGTTAGCACATCCGTTAATATCAGGTGTTAATAAGCACGTTACTGCATCGCCAATTGAAGCCATTGCGTTGACATAGGTAGGAGAATTGGTCCCCACATTTGTGCCGTTCAATTGCCATTGATACGTTGGCGAGCTACCTGCATTACTTGCTACAGATGTGAAAACGCTGCCACCTGTATTGCCGATCCTAACATGTGCAAGCGTGGCGCCCATTCCTGCGGTCGAACCATCCACGTAGAGTGGAAAAGTGGGTACAACCGTACTTGAATAGAGCAAAGCACTATTTTGAAAGTATTGTACAGTACCGTTCTTGAGTTCGATACGTAATTCATCACCAGTAGAATACGGGCTCGTTGCTAGGGCTGTACCTCCATTCTCGTAAACCTTGAGTACACCATTTGATCGTAGAACAAATGCATAAGCAATGGAGGTATAGTTCCCGTCAATATCAGCATTGCTTAAGCCGATGGCACGCGACGTATTCGTTTCCTGAACGGTCGTTTCCATGTACCCATTGTTCGGAACGGGCTGCCAAGAGAAGGCATTACCGTTCCAGACCAGATCGTCATTGGTTTTCACAATGTTGTTGCCTGATACGTGATGGTGCAGCAACGTGGTCGAGGCCTGCCAGGTAACATCCGTAACCGTATTGGTACACAAGCTCGGGTCATCTGAGACGGCGATATAAGCTTCGGTCCATGATCCGGAATGGGCATTCTTGATCAAGTACTCCGTGGAGTTTGTGATATACCCACCACATCCGGCAATACCTGTCGTCAGTTGGCATGCCAACAGATCTCCCGCAACCAGTGCGGAATTGGAATAGGTCTGGGTCCCAGAACCCACATTGGCACCATTCAGTTTCCATTGGAATGATGGAGATGAACCGGTTACTGAAGGATCCGTTGCAATGGCGAAGGTCCCGTGCGTACTATTTCCTACGCGCACATTGTCAATGGTGCCACCTACCGTGCGTATTGAAGCATCGACGTATAACGGTAATGAAGGTAATGCTGTGCTGGTGTAAAGTGGAGTTCCGTTCGTATAGTAGCGAACAATGCCATTTTCTAAAGCCAAGCGAAGCACATCACCGGCGGAATGTGATGAAGAATGGACCAGAATTCCACGTTCGAATAATTTTAGAACACCTGTAGCTTCTATTAAGAATGCATGGTCAATGGACAAATATGAAGCGTCAATATCCGAGGAGCTTAGGCCCACGCAACGGGTGGAGGCAGATTCCTGAATAGTGGTTTCCATGTAGCCGTCATCATATACCGCATCCCAAGAGAACCCATTGCTATTCCATACATCCGCGCCGTTCACTTTGATGAGTCGATTCCCTGAGATCTCCGTGAAAGCATCCACGGAAGATCTGCGCCAACTAACGTTGGTGACTGCGACCAGACAAGCTGGAGCAGCAGGGGGGACCGTGATATGGAAATGATCCGGGCTAATTGGTTCATGGGTTGAGATCCGAATAGGGTTCGAAACCAAAGTATTTGTGGAACAACCATTCTGATCAAGTGTGATGTTACATGTAAGCACATCCCCATCAGCGAAAATGGTGTTGGTATAGGTAGGACTATTGATGCCAACATCCACACCGTTCAACTTCCACTGAAAGCCAGGTGAAGCGCCCAACCCACTAGCATCTGCAACAAAGGTGCCTTGTGAGATGTTGGCGATCTTAACGTTGGCCATGGTGCCGGGGATCCGTTTCAATGACATATCCACGTACAACGGCAGTGAAGGTGTTGTTCCACTGAAGTAGATCGGTTGACCATTCTGGTAGTACACGACAACTCCGTTCTGCACTTCAATGCGCAACAGGTCTCCGTTCACATACGGTATTGATGTAGCACGGGGCACACCGCTTTCGAAGACCTGCAGACCACCGACTTCATTTAAGTAGAAAGCGTATTGAATGGACGAATAATGGGCGTTGGCATCCACTGAGCTTAGACCGAACATACGCGCGTTCACTGGTCCTGTAATTGTCGTTTCCATATAGCCATTATCGGCCACGGATTGTAAGGAGAATGCATTGCCATCCCATTGTCCTTCATTACCCTGTTTAGTTGCCGTATTACCTGTAACTACAATACCTCCGTCCAGCGAGGATTCATTCCATCTTGCATCGGCAATAGCGTAAGAACAGCCAGTTGCAGCTGGTGTATTGGCGATATTCAGATCCGCTTTTTGTGAAGGGTCGTGGGCTATTATGGTTATGGTATTCGATGTGAACGCAGTACTCGTGCAAGAAGCCACACTTGGTGTAAGTTCACACGTGATAAAATCGCCATTCATCAACCCACCATTCGTATATGTTGGACTGTTCGTGCCGACAGGAGCTCCGTTCAATATCCATTGGTAGCTAGGCGTGACCCCAGCGTTGTTCGCCACGGCGGTGAATACGCCTTGCTCCAAGTTTCCCACTTTAACGTTCGCAACAGTTGCGCCTGCGTTTCGAGTTGAAACATCAACGTACATCGGTAACGTTGGCGAAACAACACTGACGTGTATCAACGCTCCGTTCTTCAAATACTGTATGCCTCCATTATCAACCGCAATACGGAGCAGATCACCCGTTGCATAGGAGAACACTATTGGAACGGCGGATCCACTCTCGAAAATACGGAGTACCGATCCGGTGTCGAGATAGAATGCGTAGTCGATCGTCTGGTAATCAGCATCCGTATCCACAGCGCTTAGACCCACCATTCGGAATCGATTGGTTTCCTGTGCGGTAGTTTCCATGAAGCCGTTGTTACCCACTGCTTGCCATGAAAAAGCATTACCGTCCCAGGCATTTGTGCTACTTACGTTCGTCAGCGAATTACCATTGATCAGATGCTGTTGGGAGGAGGTTGGCTGTCTCCAGACCACATCGACCAATGACGCAACACAAGCTGTGGAAGCCATGGTCCCTTGGATATGGAACGTATTAGAGAGCGTTGGGTCCCTGTTCTGAAGAACGATCGGATTGCTGGGGATCATTGTTGATGGTACACATCCGTCCGCATCAGTGGTCATATTGCAGGTCAGGATGCTTCCTGCGGTGATCGAAGCGTTTGAATAGCTCGTACTGGAGGCACCCACATTTCCGCCATTCAATTTCCATTGGTAAATGGGCGTAGTACCACCACCGGAGGTGTTCACTACGAAGTTGCCCTCGGTCGGGTTCGCTACTTTAACGTTGGCAACTGTTGCACCGATGTCATAAGTGGACACATCCGCGTAAAGCGGCATTACCGGTGCTTGTGAACTGGTATATAGGACAACACCGTTCTGATAGTAACGCACTTTGCCGTTATCAATGGCAATACGCAGTACATCTCCGGTTGAATAGATCGTAAATACTAGGTTCGCCCCGCCGTTCTCCACGACCCTTAACACCCCAGCGGTGTTCAGAACAAAGCCGAATTGGATAGTGGAATAGCTGGCATTCGCATCAACGGAGCTGATTCCCACCGCTCGTATGGTAGTGGTCTCTTGCGCCGTGGTCTCCATATAGCCATTGTCGCCAATGGATTGCCAAGAGAATGCATTCCCATCCCAGACCCCGGAACTGGAAGCTTTGGTGATGGTGTTGCCACTGGTCGTATTGACGACACTTAAGTTTGTCGCACGCCATACCACATCAGCGATCGCAATTGAACATCCTGAATTGGAATGCAATGCGGCAATATGGTTTTCTGCGCATTGAGCTTGCACGACGCTGGCAGTAATGCAACTAACGGAAATGGCCGAAAGCATCGAAAGCCTGATCCTTTTGGATCTTTCCGTATCGGATGGAATTCGAGCGGAGGCATAAATACGCTGCAGATACAGCGCATGGATCGAACCAATGCACCAAAGCTGAATGTTCCTCAACACAAGGTCAAGGAGCGCGAGAAGGCCTTGGACGAAACGCGTAGATAACCGGGATACCCATTCGAGACCCCGTATTACATCTGAAGGAACAGTTGTGCTGGAGATCTTATAGTACGGATATACCGGCAATATGATCTTATGTCCGTGTCGCTTCATTGTAAGAGCACCATCCCGAACTGTCAAATGGCTTATCGACAGGAGGGACCACGTGAAAGTTGTCAAGCGACTTTCCTATCACTGTTATTTTCGAGCGGTCCTTTGCGTAGGTTCAACTTAATTCCCACCATTTCACTGAAGGTCTCAGCAGCATCGGTCATGAAATCGTCGTCATCTTCGATGTACCAATCCACTTCGAATTCCTTACCTTTTTCGGATTCTTTCTTAACCTCCATAAGCATCATATAGAGTGCTTTGAGTGAGGATGAATTGAAATAAGGCAAGCAGAATTCGAAAACCGAACCGGATCTGATACCCGATATGTTCTCGCGTAACCATTCCAGTACGGGTGTATAGAATTTGCCAGCGTTCTCTGGAATGGAGTGACCAATAACACGGTAAACGCCCTTTTCCGTGTCGAGGAATAGCTCAGGTGTACTGCGAGTTGCGGGTATGTGGAATTGGCTCATTTTCAGGCACGTTTTTGGTCACCGGATAGATCCGTACTCACTTTGCTGGTACACATGAATTCGTTGGGGTCGATAGGGTATACTTCAGCGCTTATATTCTTTCCGACCTTACGGGCGATCTGAAGCATGCCAAGGCCGGCACCACCTTTATCACCGAAACCTTCATTCCTAAGCTGGTCCATAAAGGCCTTAGTGATCTCTTCTGGCGACATCTGGTCAATGCAATGCACGGCTTCCATTAACCGCTTTGCATCAGTTTCTGTTGCTTTGTTCTTAATGGTCACGACCAGGCGGGAGTCTTCTATGTGCCACCTGAAGTCAACATCGTTGCTCGAATTATAGCGTTGAGCGTTATCAAGGAGTTCCAAAGCGATCCCGATCAATTTCTTCAGGTCGTTCCGTTTACCCAGATTGCAGAGCGCAATGCATTTGAGCAGATCAAATAGCTGAACGCGTACATCACTCGTAAGCCGCCCTTTGTATTCGAGCAGGCTTGACGCGGTCTCGGCGCTATTCCGATTATCGTTTATGATATCCATGATCATGCTGCGTAACGCAGTCCAAGGAGTAATACGTCATCTGTCTGCGGAGAGTTTCCTTTCCAGGCCATAAATTCACGTTCCGTATGGTCTTTGACCTGTAAAAGGTCCATGTGGGCTGTATTTGCCAGTAGCTTCACTAATCTCTGCATAGAGAACTTCTTATGGCCTTCCACGCCCCCGAATTGGTGAATAAGCCCATCGCTGAACAGGAACATAGCGTCACCGTTGACCAATTGCATCTCGTGGTGTCTATAACCTTTGTTCCGCTTAAAGTGACTGTCTCCAAGTGGATATACATCCCCTTTGATGCGGATCACCTCGCCATTACGGATCACGATCAGTGGAAGCTGTGCTCCAGAGAACGAAAGTTTGCCTGTATTCATGTCCAAACTGCAAAGCCCAATGTCAAATCCATCATTGTACAAAGCCTGATGACCTCGCGCATCCATTGTTTTCTTCACGTGTTCATGAAGCAGGTCCAGCAGAACACCGCAAGACGCATTCGGGTTCTGTGCCAATAATTCGCTCAAGCCGTAATACGCAATGAAAGTCATCATGGCAGCAGGAACACCATGTCCGGTGCAATCGATGGCAGCAACGAAAACTTTGTTGCCTATCCGTTTTAGGAAGGGTAGGTCACCACTTACGGTTTCCAGTGGTTTGTAGAGCAAGAAACTATCCGGGATCGTATTCCGAAGGTCGGTCTCCGTGGGAAGGATCGCGGATTGGATCGTTTGAGCATAATCCAAACTGCTTTGGATGTTCTGACTCTTCACCGCCAGTTCATCGTTATTGCTTTGGATCAACGTGTTCTGTTCATGGATCGTCCTGTTCTTCTTACGCGTGATGTTCCAAGCCCGAGCCATATACATGGCCAATAATGCCGCACATATCGCGGCAGCTAGGCTGAAGCGTTTTACGGACGCATCATGTTTCTGTTGGATCAACAACGCATCACTTTTGGCTTCGACCAGTTCATTGCGTTGAGTGAGCACATCCATTGCGCTTTCCTGAGCCTTCTGCTCAAATTCCATTTTGCTTACGTTGAGCGCTTGTAACATGCGGCTGTTGTTCAACGATTCGATCTCCCGTTGTTGTTCTACATCCTGAAGTGTTGCTTGTGCCAATTGAAGTTCATTGTAGGCCTTTTCCCGCAAGATCATTTCCTCTCGTCTACCAGCTTCTTCAAGTTGTTTTTCGTAAACGAGAAGGGCCATTTGTTTTTCACGGTTCTCCGCGTCAAGTGCAAGTTGCTTTAGTCGACCTTCTTTGCGTTGTTCGCGATTCAATAGGTCTACCTGCTCACGCTCAATGCGCTGTAGTCGTAGCAATTGAGCATCTCGGTCAGTCTTGGTCTGCGTCGAGGTCAAGGCCAATTTCTGTTCCAGGTCACGTGCCTTCTTATTGAAGCTACGGGCTTCGTTCAGTAGATCGCGTTGTTCGAAAATGTTAGCTAAAAGATCACAGACCACACTTTGTTCCTTAAGGTCCTTATCCTCTTCTGCGAACGTGAGGGCCTCTAATGCGGTATTCTGCGCGCTGACCAAATCGCTTCTGAGAAGTTGAATGGCGGCCTTTGTGCGCAACAGGCGAGGCATTAGTCTCGTGAAGTTATTTGCTCGTGCGGCGATATCTGCTTCTTCGATCAAACGAACAGCGCTTTCCATGTTGCCTCCGGTTGCTTGGGCATGTGCCGCGTTCACTTGCACGCTCAAACGCAGATAGGGGACATCTTCCACAAGTATCAGTCCTTTTCCGAAGGCGATCATAGCCTCCTCGTTCCTTCCGAGTCTCTGATTCAATTCGCCCATGTTGTTGGCGCAGATACCGGACTGAAGCGTTTTGTCCAACGCAACAGCGAGCTTCATGACTTCGACTTCCGTGTCTAGCGCCGCTTGGTTCTGTTTCACTTTGGCTTGTGCTGTGGCGAGCGTTGAAAGCAGATCCAACATCAACTCCCGATCTGCTAGAGCATTCACTTCATTACGTTGATCCTGGCAGTAAGTAATGAGCAGGTCCGGTTTCATGACCATGGCGCGTGCTCTGATGTCTGCACGTATGTAACGCGAACGATCCATTTTGCCTGCCCCTGTTGTAGTTTTTGCCTCCTCTAAATGCTCCAATGCTTTCTGCGGATGACCGGATTCCAAATAGAGCTCCGCCAATTGAACCATTGCGTTCGTACGGATATTGCTGTGGAACGTACCATTGATCATCGTGGCGCGAATGCTAGCTCCGATCGCGTTGTCCAGATCTCCTGTCGCTCTGTGCGCTTCAGCTAGTTCGATCAACGCTTGGGCCAAGGTGCTTTCCAGTCCGTTGCGTTCAGCTTCCGCAGAACCAAGGATCGCGAATTCCACAGCTTCGCTATAATGTCCTCGACCTCGTTCGAATATTGAAAGGTCCAGCAGTCGTTGTGCGCGGTCCTGACCTTGCTTGGACTTTTGCATGTCAGAGAGCATGGAAGCGTAATCCTGCGCATTACCGTATTGCACCGATAGGGTACAAATGGTGGCGAATAGGATTTTTGCTATAGCACGCTTCATTGAATGAACTTGTAGGTAATGCCCAAGGTGTATTCCCTACCGCTTAGAGCGAATGGTGTTGTGTCAGTCCGGACAGGGCCGAGGATCGTCCGTTGAGTATCAGTGATGTTCCTGCATCCAATATCCACAGCTAACCGCATTGAGGCCTTAGGTCGCCAAGTTAGGCCGGCATTTATGATCAACTCAGCAGGCCAAGCGAACAAGGAAGGCTCATTATTTAAAGAGCCGGCAGCTCGGTGTGACCATACTTCGCCGCGATAATTTGCATTGGCCCGTAGCGTGAATGAAGGGTTGACGTCGAATGCGATCACCAACGAACCACGTTGTTCGGGAAGGCCCGTAACACTGTTGGATGAACTATCGGGTAGCTCGGCCTCAGGCGGAGCCATTGCGTTCAATGGTTGGTTGAAACCATAGCTTGCTAACACAGTAGTGCGTTTGGTCTCCCACGATAAACGGAGGTCGAGGCCGTGCGTACCTACGGCGTTCCCGTTCATGTAATTACCTCCGGTACTATCGCTGTATGTGTGAACGATGGGATCTGTGGATCGGGTTTGATATCCGTTGGCTGTGAGCGTTGCGGTCTTGCCGATGCTGTATCCTATCTCTCCTTCAGTGGTCGTAACGTATTCAACGCTTAACGTTCGGTTGTCAGGCCCGTAGTTCAGGTTCATTATGGTAGGCGTTCTGAAGCCCCGGCCCCAAAGCGCCTTCACATGCAAATTGCCGATAGACTTAGTATAGGCAAAACGAGGTGCAAAGAATTCGCCAGCTAGGTTATTGGCCTCAAGGCGGCATCCTGCGATTAGCATACCTGGTTTTCCGAAAACAGCTACCTCAGCGAAAGCGGCTCCATCATTCATTCCAATGGCACGTTCATCGTTCTTGCGGAAGGTCGAATTTTCGCTGCGTTCGTAAAAGGTCGATCGTTGCGTATAGCCCATAATACCAATTCGGCTAGAGAACCATTTAGCCGGTTTGAAGCCGAACGATCCAGTTGCTGATGTACGCCGGTTGTTGGTGTTTCTGCCGAGCCTATCCGGTTCACCGGTGTTCACATAATACCAAGGCAATTGATCGGCGTGGTTCACGCTCCAGGTCAGATCCAACTTCTGGCTCAAGCGCTTTTTATACTCTAAACCGAAAATGACATCGCGGAATTGAACACTGTATGCTGCATCACTTACCCTGAACGTTTCTTCGAGGTAGGTCATGGACGCCTTGAAATTCTTCCAGCGGTAATTGAACAGGAACGTACTGGCCTGTACAGCTGTGCTATCCGCGAAATTCAATAGTGTGCTATCAGGGAGAAGTCGAAGTGCATTTGACCGTCTGCCACGCGTATAGCTGGTCATATAGCTGATCTCACGGTCCCGATCAAGACGGTGTGAACCGCTGACAGTTGCAGTTGTTCGCGTAAAGTCATTTTCGCTGAAACCGGTCTGAACATTAGCGCGTGCGCCTGTTCCTTGATCCGCGTTGCGCGTTACAATATTCACTACACCCAGAGCAGCATAACTACCATGTATTACGGTGCCAGGACCCATGATCACCTCAATACGGTCCACATTGCTAATTGGGATACGGTCACCGATCGCATAAGTGCCGAAGTCATTTTCATTCAATTGACTACCATTCAGCATGAAGAGGCATTTGCCTTCTTCTGCCCAATTGCCGTGTATACCGACCCCGATCACATCATCAGCGTCACGCCCAAAGGATAGCCCTGGGACCATTTGCAATGCCTCATACAATGTACGAGCACCGGCAGCTTGGATCTGGCGCGCTGTAATGATCGTAACATTGGCCGGTGATTCTCGCACATGGCGGCTTTCCAGGTCGGCAATGCTCGTTACAAGAACTGCCTTTCCGCCTTCGCGCGAGATCTCCAGAAGCTGATCAGGGTCATTGAGCAGGACGCGTTCATCAACCACCGTTTGGGCGCAGATATGCGTACTCAGCGTTGCAGCGAGCAGAATGCAACCCCAAATGAGCGTCCGATGTCTGTATGATCTCATACCAAGAGCCTTGCAAATAGTGCGTTGCTCCTGCCATTTAATCGTATTTATCGGTTGGAAGGTTGCATTCGTCGTTGATCGTATGCCTCCTGTCATTCATTGAGGCAGTAAATGATATCAGGAGACGTTTGCGTCACACAGAACCTACATTTGCCGCGCCTTGCCACAGAGAATGGCAATTTTCTGGTCCTAAGTCCCACGCTTACCACAAGATCCAATGAAGGCCCGCACACTTAAAACCACCAAGGTCAACGTCATTACCATGGGGTGTTCTAAGAATACGTTCGATAGCGAAGTGCTCATGGCCCAGTTGAAGGCGAACAACATCACCGTGGATCACGAAAATGATAGTGGGGAGCACAATGTGGTGGTGATCAATACTTGCGGGTTCATTGAGAATGCCAAACAAGAAAGCATTGATACCATATTGAACTACGCGCGCGCAAAGGACGAAGGGTTAGTAGAGAAGGTTTATGTTACCGGATGTCTTAGTCAACGGTATGCTCCGGAATTGAAAGCGGAGATCCCGCAGATCGATGCATGGTTCGGGACGAGGGATCTGCCCCGGCTTTTGAAGACCTTGAAGGCCGATTACAAACACGAGCTGGTAGGGGAGCGTTTACTCACTACGCCGGCCCATTTCGCTTACTTCAAGATCAGTGAGGGCTGTGATCGTAAATGCTCATTTTGCGCGATACCCTTGATGCGTGGCAAGCATATCAGTACACCCATAGAACAGTTGGTCACCAGCGCAAAAGGATTGGCCGCCAAAGGTGTTAAGGAGTTGATCCTTATTGCGCAAGACCTTACGTATTACGGTCTGGACATTTATAAGAAGCGCAATCTCAGTGAATTACTTGCTCAATTGAGCGATGTGGAAGGCATCGATTGGATCCGTCTGCATTATGCGTTCCCTAGTGGATTTCCGATGGATATTCTGGACATGATGAAGGAGCGAAAGAACATCTGCAACTACCTCGATATGCCTTTGCAACACGGAAGCACGAACATGCTTACCCTGATGCGTAGAGGCATAACTCAGGAAAAGACCGAAGCATTGGTGAATAAGATCCGAGACAAAGTACCAGGCATTGCGATCCGCACGACATTGATCGCTGGCTTCCCAGGAGAGAGCGAAGCGGACCATGAAGACAACTTGCATTGGATAGAGCGCATGCGTTTTGATCGGCTAGGGGCTTTCACCTATAGCCACGAGGAGGATACACACGCACACACCATGGAGGATGACGTGCCGGAGAAAATAAAGCACCAACGGGCCAATGAGATCATGGAGTTGCAAGGTGGCATTAGTTTGGAACTGAACCAAAAGCGGGTTGGTAATATCCAGACCGTTCTTGTGGACAAAGCCGAAGGGGACCACTGGATAGCCCGTTCAGAGTTCGACAGCCCCGAAGTGGACAATGAGGTGCTGATCCCCAGAAAGAATTCAAACGGGCCAGTACACTTGCGCTTAGGCGATTTTGTTGATGTTCGGATCACGGAGGCCAATGAGCATGACCTAAGAGCAGAAGTGGTGAACGATCAGTAATCGATCTGATCGAAGTACGAATATCTTTTAATGTTCATGCGCTATTTGTTGGTATTGGTAAGTAGCGCTGTGTTATTCGGGACCAAAGCACAGGACAAGATCTTTGTAAGTACCGATCTCGGTGGGTTATTCCAAGTGGAGCCCAGTACCTGTTACGCTCGGCTTATTGGCTATTCACCTGCAGTATTCTTGGATATTGCGTTCACACCGAACGGTAGATTGTGGGGTATTTTGAATGGAAGCTTGTATGAGATCGATACGACCGATGCAAGCATTGCAGTAGTTGGTAGCACAGCCAATTTCAATACACCCGGATTGGTGGCATTCGATAACGATGTGTTGCTTGGTGAAGAGTTCGGATCACTCTACGGCATTCGTACCAGCGATGGTGTCGCGTGGCCCATCGTGCCGATCGGTTTTCAGGTCTCCGGTGACCTGACCTGGTTCCAAGGATCCTTGTACATCACAGCAATTTCGCCATATCGGCTTGTACGAATGCAGGTAGCCCCGGACTTAAGTGGAGTTTCTGATATTGAAGTAATGGGTCTATTGGGCGGCGGAATAGGCCAATGGTATGGTGCCAATACAACGTTCGTTGCTCCATGCGCCTCCGAACCTTACATCATGCTTGCTTGGGATGGTATTGACATGTACAAGGTATCGCCTTACGATGCGTCAGTGCAGCCATTGTGTTTGGGCATTTTGCCGTACGGCTCGCACGGTGGCGCTTCCATTGCCGAATCGCGAGATATTGATCTGCCTGAACTTGGCATGCCGAACGTATTCACGCCCAATGGCGATGGTAAAAATGATCTTTATGCGCCTATGGATCAAGAATATCCTTGGGCTATGAAAGTATATGACCGATGGGGACAGCTGGTATTTGATAGTAAAGGCAGAAAAGCAGGGTGGTCCGGAAGGAATAGTGCTGGAGAACAATGCAGTGATGGTGTATACTATTACCGCGTGATCATGTTCGATGAATGCAATGGCTCCAACGTACGGACCGGGCATTTATCCTTGCTTCGCTGAACGGTCTAAATTGGCTGTAACATCGATCAAGGTGGTGATCAATTCAAGGTCATTTCGCAATCATTACTTATCAGAGGCCAGTTCGAGAAAGATCTCGACCCACATCCTTCCGTAAGAGTTAGGATGCTTTATGGTGAGGAAACAAGAATGAACAGAAGACACAAAACATTCCGAAAGAAACGGAACGAGCTAAAAAAAGCTGCCCGAATTCAGGCAGCCCCTTTCATATATCTATTAGCAATAGCTCCAAAGTCACTTCTTCATGCCATCATTAGGCTGCACTTTCTCACCGTGTTGGTCTTGGCACCAAGTGGTATACTTCGCTTGCTGTTCTGTGGTCAGAACGGCCTTGAAAGCCGCTTCCTGTACCTCCAACGATGCCATGGCCTCTTGTAGATCTTTTGAAGCAATACGGCCCTGTTTGGTTGCTTCTTGGATTGCCTTTACTTCCGTAATTTGCGCTGCGTCCAAGCCAATGGACTTCAAGGTTTCTTCGTTGGCCATGATACACGCATGCCGATCAACTTGGAACGTGGGTTTTTCCATATTTCCATTGGCATCTTGCGCTTGTGCGGAGAATGTGGTGCAGATCGCAATACAGATCGTTAGGATCGTTTTTTTCATGGTTCTTGATTTTGTTAGAATGATCAATGTGCAGATCGCGGGCCGCTCTTGAAGGCATAAATATAGCATTGGTCGATCTAAAGTGATCCTACTGCTCGCCTAGCTACTTCGATCCCAATGGCTACGCCCATTCCCCCTAAACGCACAGCAACAGTTGTTCGCTTTCCGATACGTTCGATCAATGGAGCTTTGCTGGATGTACCCATGGCCATGATACCGCTCCAACGCTGGGCAATACGGAAGTCCTTACCTGGTAATACAATATCACGAAGGAAATTCTCCAAGGCATTTTGGATCTGGTCCGTGGTTCCTTCCTCAGTTGTGGTCTCTCCGACCATGTTCAAATTCCGGCCTCCACCTAAGAGTACCGCCCCACCCAGATCGCGGAAGTAATAGAAGCCTTCATCAAAATGAAATGTTCCCTTTAATTGAAGCGATTCAATAGGCTCAGTAATAATAACTTGTGCTCGTGCTGGTATGACGTCAAGTTCAGGAGCTAATAGGGGAGTGAAGCCATTTGTGGCAAGTAGAACATGACCGGCTTTTATAACTGTATCATCTGCCAATTGTATGCGAACATGGTCGGCTTTTTCATCCATTGCCTTTACTAGTGCACTTGTGCGAACAAGCACACCTTCAGACTGGGCCTTCTGGAGCAAGGTGCGCATCATGGCACCCGTATCAACGGCTCCTTCAAGATCGGTCGTGGCCATTTTCAAGGCAGGAGCTAATCCGAAGGATCCAGGACCATCAGCATTCCAACGATACACTGGCTTTTTGAACAATGGCAACAAGGAGTCATTCAACGCATCGAACTTTTCCCGAACACGCGTGTACAGTGGGTCATGCGCGCGATACACTTCATGCCCACCGGTTGGTTGGAAACCGATCTTCGCATCGCCCAGCTCGGCGCGGAGGTTCAGGAGTCCTTGCCAACGCATTTCTACCCGAGCGAGGGCAATGCCAAGTCCTTCCTTCTGTATATCCGCAAGCAATTCACTTGGGCTACCAAAGCAGGCAAAACCAGCGTTCTTTACACTTGCGCCAGAAGGATATACGCCGCGTTCCAATACCAGAACATGATGCGCTGGATTTGCACGTTTATGGAACAGGGCCGCGAACAAGCCTACAATGCCTGCACCAACAACAGCAAAATGTGGTTCGGCATGAAAATGGCGGCTTTCCCAAGGGCTAAGCATTGGCGCTATGATAGGCATTCGGTACCAAAGGTGAAACTGGACAGGTAACTTCGACACTTGTTCTCGCTAAAGTGTTACAAGCAATCGCTAATAACTTGTACAGCCCACAACCCAAAGAAGTCGTAAATTGCCGCGTTATATGCTTCTGCAAGAATATCTATATCCCGTGAAAAGTGCTTGGATCAAAAAGGTCATGGCCCGTGCGTGCATGGTCATGGTGTTATTCGGTATCGTCAGCATTGCGAATGCTCAGGTGGACAATGTAATGGTCTATGGGACGGTAAAGGATATGAGCACTGGAAAGAAACTCGATGGTGTTACTGTAACTGTCTTTAAGAATGGCGCGAAGCTCATTGACGTTATCACCAATGCCAGCGGGAAGTATGAGGTGAATTTGGATTATGGTGCAGATTTCAAGGTAATGTGCGCCAGAGATGGATTCGTAGGAAAGAACATTACGATCGATACGAAAGGTGTTCCGGAAGAGGAGCGACAAGGCGGTCATGGCATGAACATCGATTTTACGATGATGTCCAAGATCGAAGGTGTGGATTACAGCGTGCTCCTTGAGCCTTTTGGTAAGGCAAGCTATACAGGAGCTAGCGGTAATTTCGAATGGGACATGGAATACACCAACAGCATGCGCGATAAGCAAGCGAAACTGTTGAAGGAGTACGATGACCGTAAGAAACGGGAGGCCAATGCCGATGCCGATTTCGCCAAGTTGATGACGCAGGGCAGCGATGCAATGACAGCATCCGATTTCAAGAAAGCGGTTGGTAGTTTCACGGAGGCATTGGGTTTGAAACCTGGTGATGCGATCGCTACTGCAAAGCTCAGCGATGCACGAATGCAGATGGAAAGTCAGGATGCTGAGAATAAGCGTAAGGAACAATATGATTTGCTGGTCAAAGCAGGTGACGCATTGATCGGGAAAAAGGATTATGAAGGGGCAAAGGGAAAATTCAACGAAGCCCTTGCGGTAAAGGAGACCGAAGCCTATCCAAAGCAGAAATTGAAGGAGATAGAGGCTATTCTGGCGGACTTGGCAAAACAAGCAGAAGAAGAGAAAAAGAACAAAGAGCTACAAGCAAAATACGACGCAGCTATTGCCGCGGCTGATGCTGCGTTCACTGCAGAGAATTGGGATCAGGCTACAACCAAATACACGGAGGCGAGTGGCCTGAAAAAAGAAGAACAATACCCGAAGGACCGGCTCGCTGCCATTGTAGTAAAAAAGGCAGAGAGCGAGAAGAAGAAAGAAGAGGAGCGGTTGGCCAAGGAAATGGAAGAAAAATACCAAGCAGCCGTCGCGGCTGGCGATGCGGCATTCAAGGCGGCCAACTGGGATGAGGCCACGACCAAATACAACGCTGCCATCGCACTAAAGGAAAAGGAGCAATACCCGAAAGATCAACTTGCTGCTATTGCAGTTAAAAAGGCGGACGAAGCGAAAAAGGCGGATGAGGAAAAGTTGGCCAAAGAACTTCAGGAGAAATATCAAGCAGCAATTGCGGCTGGTGATGCTGCATTTGCTGGTGCGAAATATGATGTTGCCAGAAGCAAGTACGAAGAAGCCATCGCATTGAAGGCTCAAGAAAAATATCCGAAAGATCAGTTGGTCGCTATCCAGAAGAAATTGGATGAGATCGCAGCTAAAGCGGAAGAAGAGCGTTTGGCGAAGGACCTTGATGCGCGATACGAAGCCAAATTATCAGAGGCCGCACAAGCATTCACCGCAGAACAATATGACGATGCCATTGCGCGGTATACGGAAGCTTCTGAATTGAAGCCGAAGGAAGTTTACCCGAAGGATCAGATCGCTGCCATCCGCAAAAAGAAGGATGACCTGGCCAAGGCCGAGGAGGCTGCACGAAAGGCGAAAGAACAGCAGGAACTATATGATAAGGCCATCGTTGACGCTGATAAAGCGTTCGGCAAGGAGAGTTGGGACGAGGCAAAGACAAAGTACATTGAAGCATCGGGCATTAAAGCCAGTGAGCAATACCCCAAAGACCAAATAGCGGCAATAGTTGCCAAGATCAAGGAGGCTGAGGCGCGCAAATTGGAGGAAGAAAAGCAGGCGAAATACGATGCGGCCATTGCTGAAGCGGATAAACTCCTCGATAAGGAAGAGCTCACAACAGCAAAGACGAAATACATGATTGCGACCGGTATCCGTCCAGCAGAAGCGTATCCTAAGCAACGGCTTGCGGAGATCGAAACAAAGCTCGCTGAGCAAGCGAGACTGGCGGAAGAAGAGCGGAAGCGCCAGGAAATGGAGAAGCGATATGCTGATCTTATCTCAAAAGCAGATGCTTCGTTCCAGGGCGAAAAATGGAGCAGTGCATTGAACGATTACAAGGACGCGTTGGCCTTGAAACCTGCGGAATCGCACCCTAAGAACCGTATTTCGGAAATAGAAGGAAAGCTGGATGCAGCTGCTAAAGCCAAGGCTGAGGAAGAGCGTTTGGCACGCGAAAAACAGGATAGGGATAAGCAGTATAGCGACCTTATTGCTACAGCTGATAAGGCATTCCAAGCACGGAAATATGAAGAAGCACGCACGGGATACAGTGATGCCGCAGGAGTAAAGAGCGAGGAAAAATATCCAAAGGACCAATTGGCGGAGATCGAGCGTTTACTAGCAGAAATGGCACAGAAAGCGGACGAAGCTAAAAGCGCCGCAGAACGGGATGCTGCTGAAAAGGCACGTCAAGCGGAGGCTGACAGTCTTGCTGCAATTGCAGCCGCCAAGGAAAAAGAACGGTTGGCTGAGGAAGAGCGTCAACGCAATGCTTCCGCAGCTGAGACCGAAGCGCGTTATCAGGAGTTCATCGCGACTGCGGATCGTGCATTCCAAGGAAAGGACATGGGATTGGCGCGCACCAATTACACCAGTGCATTGGGTGTAAGACCTGGAGCGCAATATCCCACGGACCAATTGGCGGCCATAGAAGCGGTGTTGGCTGCCCAAGCCAATGCAGCATCGGATGCTGAGCGGTTGGCGGCGGAAAAGAAACGGTTGGAGGAGGAGGCACGCTTACGCGCTGGCCAGGACGAAGCCGCCCGTTTAGCTGCGGAAGAATCCCGCAAACGAGAAGAGGAGGAACGCTTGAAAGCGGAGCGTGATGCGGAAGCGGCGCGCATGTCCCAAGCGGACAGGGACCGTGCGGAACGCGATGCGGCCAAAGCGAAAGAAGAGAATTATCGGAACGCGATCCTTGCCGCTGATGAAGCACTCGCCGCGAAGGAGTACAGCGTTGCACGTGGTGGCTATGCGCAGGCAAGTGACATTAAGCCGGATGAAACCTACCCATTGGCCAAGATCGATCAGATCGATAAGATGTTGGCCGAGTTGGAGCGGTTGCGCTTAGAGGCCGAGGCCGCAGCCCAGACGAAAAAGGAAGCTCCAGTAAAAGTGGGGAACACCGTGGATGTTCGAAAAGAAGAAGAGGCCGAGGCATTCATGCGGGAAGCGCGCGAACAGGAGGAGCGCGAGAAGTACGAACGGATAAAGAAATTGCAGGCCGACCTGGAGGAAGAGACTGCGAATAACACGGATAAAGCTGCGGATCGCCGCATGGTAGGTGTGCAGGAGAAAGAACAATTCCAAGAGGCTTCAGCGGGTTTATATACGGGGGACGAAGCGCGTCGGGAACAAGCAGCTCAGGAGCTCGAAGCCTACAAGACCGATCTGGAACTTTCGGAACAACGTCGTCGTGAGCGAGCAAAGGGATCAAGCGAGCAGAGCTATGACCAGACGTTAGCTACACAGGAAGAACATTTGCAACGTGCACAGACCTGGGATCAGCGCCAAACAGATGCAGCGCGCTCCATGGCCGACCGAAAAGAAGAACTGGCTAAGGCCGAAGAAGAACGCGTGCAGGCAAGTAATGAACGCAAGCAATTGGCCAATGACCGTGTACAAGCTCAGATGGAGTATCACGCAGCGTTGCATGAGCGGGGTTCGGGTAATGTAGAGGAAGGTCGCCAGCGGGTGGAAGAAGCAAAACGCGCACAACAAGCACGTGAGGCCAACTATGCGCAAACAAGCGAGCAGAAGCGTAACCTCAACAAAGAGCAATTGGATAATTTACCGAGGAACCAGCCACGATCCGAAGAAGATTACAACCGCTCCAAGCTAGCGCAGGAATACCCACCCGGCGTAACCGAGGAAAGCTACACGGAAGGCAACAAGGTCATAATCCGCCGCGTGGTGGTGGTAGGCAACAAAGCCGATGAATTCAGTAAGGTCATTGCGAAATGGGGCACCTTCTACTTCAAGAACGGCCAAAGCATTTCGGAGGTGACCTGGAGCAAGGAAACTGCGAATTGAAGGTTGGCTTGGGTGGTTTACTCCACAAAAGCGCTACCAGCCAACCACGTGGTGCCATCTGTGAGGTGCAGGTAGTACAAACCGGAGAGAAAGTTTGAAAGTGGTAAAGAGAAAAAGTGCCTTCACTCCACAACCACGCGCTCCGAACCAACTCGCTGATCATATTCCCAAACCTCTACCACATAAACCCCCGCGCTAAGCCCAGCAACGCCAAGTGTTGTGTAATGCCCCGTAACCCGTTGCTGTAGAACCTTACGCCCAAGAGCATCGCGCATTAGTACGGTAGCGTTGGTTGGTACTTTTTCTAATTGCAACGTAACGGCTGTTGTTGCTGGGTTTGGGTAAAGGTTTAGGTTTAGTTGTTGGTGCTCTGGTATGCCAACATCCGGGCCATACAATTTGGTTATGTATCGTTGGTTCGGGTAGTTGGTAGTGCCATCGTTGTAGCCTTGGAAAACTCCGTGAATCAGGTATGAGCCATCGGACAAAGGACCCGTTAATCCACTAACAATAAGGTATTCATACTGGGATCCGAAGATTGTGCCAAAATCACAACCCGGTTCTGTGAAAAGATCATTGAGAATGTTTCCAGCCGTATCAATCAAAGCAATACCGTTCCGCGGCATGCCATTCAGATGGGTAAATCCCCCAGTTACGATATAAGCATCAGCACCCCATTGCCGGATATTAGACATTGAACCTGAATGGTTTGGCGTGTTGTTCTCATGATGTGCTTCGATAAATTGAAATGTTGGATCGATCATGCCGTTTGGCAGCAAACGAACAATGCATGTGCTATCAGTAAATCCATCAAATAAAAACAAACCCACACCAATGGTTTTGTCGTCTGCGACCGATAAGTATTTGTAGGCATTCCCGTAATCAATAACTGGCCCAGTAAAGGCATTGTCGAGTTCTCCATTGGGTTGGATACGAAAAATGCCACCAACAGATTGTCCCTCAAATTGGGATAAACCGTAACCGCCACTGCATATAAATTTTCCATCTGGTAAAATTTGTAGGCAACTTAATGGTGCATTCGCATTTCTATGAGTTTTAGTGGTGTCCAACTTACCGTCGTGATCGAACCAAGCCAATTCGTATATTCCTGTAAAGCCATGGACTGGATCATTCAATAGAAAATCCCCGCACCCTAATACGTTGCCTGCAGTGAACACATGATAGTCAGACAAAGCAGTATTTGTGATGAAAGGATCTTGTGCGAACTGATAGGATACTTCCCTTTCACCGTCATTCAACAATCTCATTAGTCGCAATCCGGTACTCAAGTACCACTGATTATTCCATGCTTTAAACCTCAGTCCAGTTCCAAGAGTAACAGTATAACCTGGGTCTACAGATCCACTCTGGTACAGGCGACCCACACCAATACCCAAGGTCTGTGTGGAATTGTAACGCATATCACCGGCAACGAGCAGTCTACCATCGGAAAGCTCCACTATATCGCTTACCCTGGAGTGTTGCATGCTCGTACCAAAACTCGGATCGACAAGAAAAGGCTGTTGGGCTAAGCCCGTGTTGGTAGCCATAACGGCCACCAACACGGAACAAAACCACATCTTGCAACTTTTCGACATGCCTATTGAAGAACTAGTTTCTCAGAACTGATCAGCGTTCCATCATTGCTCAATTCAACCGTGTACAAGCCCTTTGCCAAATCTCTTGGGTCATACGCAACCTGCGCTTGGATCAAAGAGATAGGAATAGTAGCGATCATTCGGCCTGTTGCATCTTTAACGGTCAAAAATGCTTTTGTAGGAGCACTTTCTAACTTATACCCAAAGGTAACATAAGTTTCAGCCGGATTGGGAAATACATGAAGACTTGGTTTGGTCTCGATAGTAGACGTTGGAGCCTCTGGTCGGTTGGATTTGGGGTTCGAATCATCCCAACCCGTTACGGGTGGCACACAATGATCGTAGTAAAAACAAAGGATGTTCCTGGCCCAAGCACCGGGTCTGTCTTGTCCCAATGCAATGGCGGATTCGAGTTGCTGTATCTCCACCGTGTTCAGTTCTGATTCATTTCGACCAGAACTTGTTACTTGCTCAAGGAAGGTGATCAGGTCTATCATACGGACCCTTTCTGCTTCTGCTAAGTTTTTCACCTTATGTTCTATGGGCAATAAGTTGACCACATCCTTTGCAGCAGTGAAATTGCCTTGTTCCACTAGCGCGTTGGCTTCAGCATAGCGCGCGGATGGCCGTCGCAATTCATGCCATACCATACGAATGCTATCCACAGGGTCACCGATAGAATCGGCGTATAGTTTTTGTACCAGGATGGATGTACCATGCGACATATTGCTGCTATGTATGCCAATGGCTTCTTCCATATAAAAGCGTACCGTCTTACTGTGCCAGCTAGCTTCGATCACCCCCAACATGTACTCTGGCATTGGTGTTGGTGCCTCATACTCCATCCATTTTACAAAACCCTCCTTCGATGTGGCCTCTGGATTAGCTAAGCAGATCTCAAGCACGATCGCATTGGGTAGGATATTCTTACTTACCGTCTCGAATAGCGCTTCTGTGCTTAAGTAAGGCGACTTGGACATCAACTTGCTTCGCAGATCCCTTACCTCAGCAGGCCAGGTATCCATGATCTCAACCACAAGTTCATCCGTGCTACCGCCATCGATCATATTGTCATACACATAACGCAGATCGGCGTACACCGTTCGTTCGCTTGCGATCATGGCACTGAGGTCTTGCACAGCCATGTGCTGGATGTTGCCACCACCAATGGCTTTGGTACGCTGAGTGCATACATTGGTGGGAGCAGTTGCAACAATGGTCTTGGCAAAGTAGGTAGCATCGATATCCAAGGGGTCAAAGACGCTTCCGGCAGAATGACCGATGTAATTCACTACGTTCAAATTTCCATTGGCGTGTAGATCACTTTCAACTGGTAAGTTCATATCATCACGGTCGAACGTATTGCCAGCAGGGAAATCAAGTTCGCCTTGGACCGTTCTAATGGTCTGTCGCGAATCGATAAAAGCGTTACCCGTCACATTCAAACGGTTCCAAATGTTGTACCCGTTATAGCTGTTCGCATTGCATCGGAACTGGAGGCCATGCAATGGTTTAGCCAATTCATCGGCACACCACCCTTCGCCAACATAGGCAGCATTCATGCCTTGCACGAAGTTTCTGAAAACGAGGTCGTCGTGATTCCCGCTATTGTTCACAACTATTCCTTCGCACTTGATCGGTCCCTGCCGTAAAAGCCTGTTATCATCAATCGCAAACCCGTATCCGTAGGTGCTAAAGATTCCGCGATGATAGGGTGCCCAATCAACAGTTTCTAATGGATTCGTCATTGGCACATTTCTACCTCCAACGCCGAAAATGTTATTCGTAATGCTGAATCCGACTACGCCATCTGCATAAACGCCACATATATTCCTGAGAAAGGTGGTATTCTGCACAGCGAACTTGCGTGTTGTCAAGGAACTCATGGCATGTATGGCATGGTCGAAACCTTCGAAGGTGCTAGGTACTATATTGTTTTGTGGGCAAGGGTAAGTATTGCTATTGCAAATGCCCTGCACTTTGAATTCGGCATCCATACTGTAAATGCCATAGCCAAGATCGAGACTACCCATGTTCGTGAAGAACGTATCGGACCATTCGTTCCTGAAATGGCATAACGAGAAGTTAATCCCACTTACCTTGTTCATGTACACATGGTGTTTGAAGTTGTACGGTTGCGGGTAATTCGCATCAACCTTGAAAGTAACCCCTGCGAAATTGGAGCGGTTACCAAGCAAAATACTGGAATTACCCGCTGCGAAATTCTGGTACCGCATCATACGTACCCCTTCTATACAATTGACGAAGGAACTGCTGTTCGCATTTAGGATACCACCTGAAAAGCCTTGGACATTGGAAGATGTTTGCGTAGCACCAAGAAGTACTCCAACTTCGGCATTTTCGATAATGCTATTGTAGACCATGATCATGCGCCCTTGGTTGGTAGGGTAAGCGGCCCACGTTTGCGGTTGGCTGATGGTGCCACGCACTTCTACGCCGCGCCAACGTGTGTTTGGGCACTGTAAGGATGTGAAACGGGTGTTCCGCATATCCAAGTACCCACCGCGTTCAACAATTACGCGCACGCCAGGTGCGAACCGTACGGTCATGTTATTGAGGGTGAGCTTAGCGCCCGGTTTTACCACCAGATCACAATTGAACGTTAACGTAGATGCGTTGCCATACGGATTATTCGTATCGCTCCATGACGCTGTTCCGGTATGTTCCAATCCTTCTACAACGCCGCTGCCGGTCTGGCCTAAGAAGGTGCAACAGGCGGCTTTGTTGGCTGTTGTCAAGTAAGAGTCGTTGCTCACACCAATATTGAGGTAATACGGATTGTAATTCACACCATAATTGACAGTGGGATCGAACGTAGAGACCGTGGCTGTAAATATGTTGCTTTGCCATTGTGCCGTTATCGGACTCGCTACGTTAGTCAACGCGGCTATGCCGCTAGGCAATGGAAAATACACCGCATCAGAGGAACCATTTGGGGTTTTGTTCCTGTAGGTACGTGAGCGCATAAGGTCTAGGTTCACCGGGGTAGGTATCAGGTTGGTGAGATCAGTAGCTTGCCCAGAGAGTAGGTCCAAGTGCCCGAGATACGGGATCCATTGTTGATTACCGTTTTCGAATTCGCCAGTTACATACAAGCCTTGCCCATCTGGTCTAAAAGAACAACCACGCAGTCCTCCGGGTATATTGGTTGTTGGTCCGTATGGAGAAAAAGGTTGAGTTACATTACTCACAGTATGCGTCTGCACTGAGTTATTCAAAAGTACCCCGGTATTCGAATTGAAACGCATAGTAACGATGTTGCCCATGTTGGTATAGGTGGGATAGTCAAATAATGCCTCATCTACCATCGCGAATGCTACACCGTTGCTCGTCATAATTGCATCTGCATCGCGCATGAACGCCTTGAATGTTGACGGGTCGGTATCTGTGAAATCATCAACTGTTTGCACATACCATTTGCTAGGAACAGGCTGCACGGAGTAAATTCCGTGGTCGGTAACACGGTACACATAGATCCGTGACTTCAGGATCAAGAAAAGGAGATGCTCACCATTATTTCCAGATTCTACAACACGGATCTGAGGACTTATGGATTTTCCGGTTGCATCGGCAAACAGCCTACCCATATGTGATGATGTGAGGGTTGAGTTGAATGATGTCACAGCAACGCCTCCAATTCCCGTGGTATACCATTCGAAGAACATCGAATTCGCATAGTCTTCATTGAAGTTAAGAAATTGAGGATATAATGTTGCGAGTTCGGAGTGTGGGTTGTTGCCAAGATCCAGGTCTAAGATCCGACCCATTTTTGAACATCCGGAAGCATTTGCGGGAAACCGGGTGTTAATTGCGTTCATATCCAGAACGCTCCATTGCAAATGGGTGCCATTATAATTGTCGCTTTTCGGTTCAGCTGCGATCAAATAGAACAAACCGCAATTACCGGGTACAGGAATGCTTACGAACTCCATAACACCCCTTGCAACGCATTGTAGGCAACCTGGGGCGCGTGCATCAGCGATCAACCAGCCATTCCCGTCGTACACATTACCGTCGATCGCGAAGAACAGAATACGTCCGTCTCCTGTGGCCCTAATGTGTTGTGATCGTTGCGGTATTTCTCCATGATAAGCCTGAGGAGTCCCAACAGGATGAGTAGGTAATGTTATTGGAAGACTTGTTAGAGAACCAACCGCTGGGCTTAACAAGAGTCCTTCGTTTCCCGCAATAAGTGCATCGGGTTGCGCCAAGAGCTTACCCGGTTCGTATCCGCTCCACCCCCACGTGGAAAAATAAGCCGCTAACAAACCAGCTCTGAGAAATGTGCTTCGTGTTTTCATTGGACCTAAGGATTTTGTTCTTTGGCAGTATTGCCGGGCCAATGTTCAGGTGAATGATCGAATAAAGTAATGCGTTGGAGGCATGATCATATGCTTTTTTAATGCCTCTTTATCATACGAATTATGCGGTGGAGTAATGATCAATCTTTTCAACCGTTCCTAAGTTCAATGATACCAATGGCTGTTCAGCGATAAGCGATCTACGCATATAACGCATATATTGGCACACCAAGTTCACCACCGTTGACTCTCTCCGAATGAATGCAAAAGTGATCGGTAAAAATGTTCGTGCGTTGCGCAAGCGGAAAGGGTTATCCCAGACCCAATTGGGTGAGGCGCTCTTTTTATGTCAAACCCGTATTTCTCGTCTTGAAAAGGGGGAACGCGTGCCACCCGCCGATGTGCTTGAACGGTTAGGAAAGTTTTTCGAGGTTACGATCGAAGATCTCGGCACGAAGCATTACTGGGAATTTGCAGGGCTACCGCTACCACCGGTCGGACCTTCACCTGCACCTGTGCAACAAGAGCACGCCGAATATAGAGCGCCGCGTTCAGATTCGTTACCACTCAGCATTTATCTGGATATACGCAAGGAAAGCAGATCACGGATCCGCTATTTGGAAAACCTCTGCAAAGAGCTTACAAAGACCATCAGGGGCTTTGGAGATGGCCTCCAACGGGGGGGGGTAAGTAGTTGTATGTCAGCTTATTAACACGTTATCCTTTAGGCCAATACCCAATACCCTTTACCCTATACCCTGTACCAGCTACCCAAACCAACCTCACTCCTTCGCAACCCCTTTCCGTTCCCTGATCTTCTTCACCAGGTCCTCGAGCTGATCCACGGAAAGTTGCTTGCCTACGATCTTGCGGTCGCCATCCACAAGGAACACTTTCGGTGTGCTATACACATCATACGTATCGGCGTAGTTCAGACTCTCCAACGTGGTGTGCTCCGGTATGTACATGCGCGGGTTCTTCTTCGCATTCTCGAAGACGGTCTTCGTGAGGCCAACGTTCACCCAATCCAATCCATTCTCCCGGATGAATTTTTTCCAATCCTTCATCAGGGTTTCATCCACGGATTTGGACACAGCATACACTTCAATGCCCATGTCCCTAAGTTTCTCTTTATAAACCTTGTAGATCTCCGGCAATTCTGTTTTACAATGCCCGCAATGTGGATCCCAAAAGAGGATCACCACAAACTCAGCAGGCAGATCATAGAAGTTGATCCACTTCTCTTCCGTGCTATCGGTGAGTGAGAGGTAGGGAGCTTTCTTGCCGATCAACAGTGGTGCCAATTTCTGCGTTTTATCACAAAGCTTGGTCAAGTTCTCGTCGGTCATCCATGGTGTGCGGCTGGCCTTACCGCTACCGGGGCAGTAATAGGTCTGCGCCATGTGTACCAATACGGCGTCCATGCCCATGATGTCGCTGGTCTCGTAGCGAAGGGTAACGTTGTGAACGATGTACTTGAACGTTTCGGGATCGTCCATGGTCCTGGCAACCAGTTCATCGACCAGTTTGTTGATGGTATCCGGCACTTGTGGTAACACTTTACCCATGTATTCATCGAACTTATTGGCAAAGACAGGAATGCGCACAATGCGCTCATCGGAGAGGTTGAAATTGTCCCAAAAATGCGCACGGTATTGATAATACGAAGCGGCGCTGTCCAACGTACCATCGGCCTTGCGGGGTTCAGGAAGCTCCACGGGCATACTCATGCGCACTAAAGATGCCACCAAGGTGTTCGGGTTCTTCGCCACCAGATCCCGCTGGTAATCTTTCACGGCCTTGTCCAGCGCCTCCATTTCGGCCTTCAGCGCAGATCGGCCAATGGGGTCTTGTTGTCCGTCCATCTTAGCGCGCAACGCATCGCTATCCAGCTTGCGGTCGTTCAGGAATCGGATGTAATCCACAAAGAGCTGGTTCTCCGTGCTTTGGTCAACGACCAAGTATTTCAGCATATCCTCTTTCTTCGTGGTCACTTTGATCGTGGGTTCGTTTACGACCATTTCGAAAAACTTCGGACCCGGCGCCACCACAGCATACATACCGGTCTTGTAACCCTTCGGGCTTTTGAAGACCACCTTGCCTTTGCCATCGGCAATTGCGGTATCCGCGTAATACAATTTGTTCCCGTAGTAATTCGCCAAATAGATGGTGTCCTTTGCGGCACCTTGTATGGTTACGTCGATGTTGCGTTTCGGTTCATCCTGCGCGGAAAGCAGGGTAGTGGAACACGCAAAAAGGGTCAAGAAAAGAAGTACACCGTATCGCATGGCGGCAAAAATAGACTGAACTGTTTAGTTGACCGAAAGGCAATTCTTAAGCCAAGACGGATATGAAGGAACAGAAGGCTACGTGTTCACATCATTTAACCTGCCGTGATCTCTCGCGGATTCGGTTCCGGCAAATGATCTGGAGCTCGCCTGCCGAACGACAGGGTGAGGCCGCCCATGCAGGGTAAAGCTGATGAACACTATGATGTGCAGAGCGAAGCAATGCACCGATCAAAGTTTAGAACCGTTAGGGTGCTACCTATTCTGCACAAGATCAATATCCGTCTTGAACTCACTCGTGGTGTGGAAGGTGATCTCCGGATTATTGCGGCGTTCCAGATCCAGCATGTATGCGCTAGGCGCCATGAATACTGGGTTATCATCCTTGTCCTGTACGATCTGTTGCGCTTTTACGCGGATGAACTGATCAAGTACATCCTCATCCGTGCTGGTCATCCAACACGCCTTGTATGCCGGTATTTGCTGGAATGCGCATTTGGCGCCATACTCGTGCTCCAACCTGTAGCTGATCACTTCGAACTGTAGCTCACCTACACAACCAACGATCTTCTTGTTACCGGGCTGTTGCGTGAAGAGCTGAGCAACACCTTCGTCGGTAAGTTGTCGAATGCCTTTATCAAGTTGCTTGGACTTCATGGGGTCCATGTTCACCAGCTCACGGAACATCTCCGGACTGAATGCCGGAATGCCACGGAATTGGAAGTCGGCACCATCGGTAAGGGTATCACCGATCTTGAAGTTGCCTGTATCGAATAAGCCGATCACATCACCCGGCCATGCTTCCTCTACGATCTGCTTGGTTGCTGCAAGGAATGAAGTAGGAGCGCCGAACCGGAGTTGTTTTTCGAGACGAACATGTTTGTACAGCGTGTTGCGCACGAACTTTCCGGAGCAGATCCTTAGAAATGCGATGCGATCCCGGTGGTTAGGGTCCAAATTCGCATGGATCTTGAAAATGAAACCGCTGAAATGTGGATCATCCGGTTCCACTAGGCCTTTATCCGTTGCACGTGGCTGAGGTCTTGGTGCAATATCCACGAACGCGTTCAACACCTCCTTCACCCCGAAGTTATTGAAAGCGCTGCCGAAGAATACCGGTGCAATGCGGCCATCCCGGTAGGCTTCGATGTTCAGCGGGTCATATACACCCTCGATCAGATCAATGTCCTCACGAAGTGCAGTAGCAGGTTCGGGACCGATCTTACTGTCCAAGAGAGGATCCTTCAGGTCCTTGATGCTCACGCTGTCCTGCTCCACCTTGGTCTTACCGGGATCGAACAGGCGCAGGCTTTTGCTGTACATATCATAGACACCTTTGAATGTCGCTCCGATGCCTATCGGCCAGCTCATGGGCCGCACCTTGATGGAAAGTTTTTCCTCCAACTCATCAAGCAGATCGAATGGATCACGACCTTCAAGGTCCAATTTATTGATGAATACGATCACCGGGGTGTTCCGCATCCGGCAAACTTCCATAAGCCGCTCGGTCTGTGCTTCTACACCCTTTACACAATCGATCACCAGAACAACGCTGTCAACGGCAGTGAGCGTGCGGTAGGTATCCTCTGCAAAATCCCTGTGGCCGGGCGTATCCAACAGGTTGATCAATTTGCCGCCATAGTTGAACGTCATGACCGACGTACTTACGCTGATTCCACGTTGGCGCTCAATGTCCATAAAGTCGCTCGTAGCTCCTCTACGGATCTTATTGCTCTTTACGGCACCCGCTGTTTGAATGGCGCCTCCATACAACAGGAATTTCTCTGTTAGCGTGGTCTTGCCCGCATCAGGGTGGCTAATGATCGCGAACGTTCGCCGGTGATCGATCTCTTCTTTAAGGCTCATAACTTGTTATGCTCCCGTTGACCGCTCCTTTGGATTTCCGGCAATGGGGCCGCAAATGTAGCCGGTTAGTAGCACAAGCGTCTCTGCCATGAAAAGCTTCCTTCTTACTTTCGCACCGCTCTGGAATACGGAGTACAACCTGCAACCTTCATGAAGAAACTTCTGTTACTCGTTTTCCTACCAGCCACATTTGCTTATTCGCAAACGCCGGTTTCGATCAACCTTCAGTCCTTCGCGACAGGTCTACCTAGCGTAGTGGACCTTGCGCACGCTGGTGATGAACGCCTGTTCGCTGTATTGCAGCCAGGCACGATACGGATCATTAATGCTGATGGAACCGTTGTTCCCACACCGTTCCTGGATATTACGTCTCGTGTTAATTCGGGTGGTGAGCAAGGATTATTGGGTCTTGCATTCGATCCGAACTATGTACAGAACGGGTTTTTCTATGTGAATTATATTTTTGGAAGCGGAAATGGGAATACGCGGATCTCACGTTTCCAGGTTTCCAGTGATCCAAACGTAGCACTTGATACGACCGAGCAAGTGATCTACACCTGGCCACAACCTTACAGTAATCATAATGGCGGTGATCTGGATTTTGGTCCGGATGGCTACCTATACGTTGGTTTTGGTGATGGCGGCAGTGCGGGAGATCCGGAAGGCCGTGCACAGGATGTAAGCAATCCCTTAGGTGATATGATCCGCATCGATGTAAGCGATCCGGATACGATCTATACCATACCACCGACGAACCCTTTTGCGAACGTAACGGCAAATAGTGATACACTTCCTGAGATCTGGGCTTCGGGATTACGCAATCCGTTCCGATGGGGCTTCGATGCGCTTAGCGGTGATCTTTGGATCGGTGATGTTGGACAGAACGCCTATGAAGAAGTGGATTTTTGGCCTGCTGGGAACAATTCCCACCCCAACTTCGGCTGGCGCTGTTATGAAGGTCTGCACCCATATAACACAACGGGCTGCCTTCCTATAGCCAATTATGTAGCTCCGGTCTCGGAGCATGCTCAAAGTACATTCGGTTGGTATTCAGTTATTGGAGGGCGGGTATATCGCGGTCAGGAATTTCCGCGTTTGGAAGGTCGTTACATCTATACGGATTATGTGGGTGGCGATTTCTTTTCATTGCTCCCGGATGGTATTGGTGGTTGGGTTCGTGAGGAGATCAGGAATAGCACAACGACAGGATATACCTGCATCGCCGAGAATAATGATGGTGAATTATTTGTAACTAACATCACAAGCGGGATCGTCTATCGCATTGTCGACGCATGTCCACAGGATGCACCAACGGTTGATCAGAACACGAACACGCTCACAAGCTCCCAAGCAACCGCTTACCAGTGGTATCTGAACGGTCAAGCGATCACCGGAGCAACTGATCAAACACTAGATGTTGTTGAATCCGGAACTTATTACGTAGTTGCCACGGTCGGCCCCAATTGTCAATTGGCTTCAGATACGGTAGAGGTCATTTTCAATGGCATTGGCGGAACTGTGCATACCAGCTTAGAGATTTATCCGAACCCGGCCAAGGAGCGCATTGTGGTGAATGGGCTACCAGCAATGGTAACTTTGATCAAATTGTTCGACGTTTCCGGCAGAGAACTTCTAAATTCTTCGGCCAGGTCGGTGAACGGCAGCACCACGGTGAACGTAAGTGATATTTCTACTGGACGCTACTCGCTGGTGTTCCTGTCAGCTGATGGAACCGTAATTGAGCAACGTTCGGTTACCGTGCAACATTGAACCAATACACGTCGATATGAAAACCCTGGACATCCATTGTTCAGGGTTTTCTTTTGCGCGAGCATTTCACCCGATATGATGAGGTCATTGCTCCAAAAAGGAATTTGGGTTAGTTTCGGAGACCATAATTGAAGCCATGAGATCATTTCTATTACCCGTTTTTTATGTGTTGGCGCTTTCCTTAAGTGCACAGACCGTACTGTTCAATGAAGATTTTGAAACAGCCCTTCCTGCATTTGCACCGAACACTCCGGATATGGGTTCGGTACAGACCGGGGACAATACTTGGCTGATCAATAGCTCATATGCAGGTGGAAGTGGCGAGATCGAGTGCCTTGGGATCCCGTTCACGTTCACAATACCGACCACTGCGGCACAACCGGCTGGTATATCCATGGCCAATGGCAAGTACCTTCATATTGCAAGCACTCCCGGTATTGCAGCCGGTATCACCAATTGTTCCTTCGTTGCTGCAGATGGGTTATGTACCAATGCTGCTAACCATTTTGCACGCATGACGCAGGATGTGAACACCACTAGCGCAAGCACCATAACATTAACGTTCTGGTGGCTCTGCGGCGGAAGTGCAAGCAACTATGGCGAAGTATATTACAGCACGAATAGTGGGAGCTCTTGGACACTGGTCACTACGCCGATCAGTCAATATTCCAACCAGGCCAACTGGGTACAACAGACCATTACCGACCCTTCATTCGCAGGACATGCAACTTTGCGTTTTGGATTTCGCTTTGTGAACAATACCACACTAAGTGCAACCGACCCAGCCTTCGGGATCGATGATGTTGAGATCACTTCCGGTTCGATAGTTTCCAACAGTATAACAACCGGAACTATCGCTCCTGTTTCGTACTGCCAAGGAACCGGGCTCAACGTGCCCTATACGGCAAATGGTATATACACAGCAGGCAATTCATTCACTGCCGAACTTTCTGACGCAACCGGGAGTTTTGCGACACCCGTGTCCATTGGGTCGGTAAGTTCAACGACGAGTGGGTCCATTGCTGCCACTATCCCAGCGAACACACCGTTAGGCACTGGTTATCTCATTCGCGTGGTGAGCAATACACCTGTTACCATAGGAACGCCTTATGCAGTGTCACTTTCGGTTAGCGCAGCTCCATTTGCTGGCGACGATGGGGCAATCGTTCTTTGCAAGAATACTGGTACATATGACCTGTTCCAGTTGCTTGCCGGAACACCAAGTGTGTGTGGAACTTGGTCTGGACCTACAGGCGCTTTGGCGGGCGGGATGTTCAATACAGCTACTGACAATGCTGGAGCTTATGTGTATACGACCAATTGTCCGGGTGCTTGCCCACAGGATGTGGCTACATTAACGGTAACTCTACAGAACCCAGCGAATGCTGGGAGCAACGTGACTACCGCATTATGCAGTAATGACCCACCAACGGACGTGCACGATCTGGTATTGAACGGTGACATCAATGGTTTCTTCTACTACCAAGGACAATCATCTCCGCAACCAGACCTTACCATTCCGGGCAGTTATCCGCTTACCTACATCGTATTCGGAGTAGGCCCTTGTGAAAATGATACATCCGAGTTCATTTTGGATGTGAATGAAGCACCGAATGCAGGTGTGAGCGCATCTGCAACCATTTGCACCAATGCCGCGACCGCTTTACTTGTCTCGTTTTTAGGTGGAACCCCTGACTCCGGTGGTATTTGGACCGATCCGTCCGGTCAGGTCATGTCAGGTCTTGTAATACCTGGAACTTCGGTTTCCGGTTTATACACTTATACCGTTACAGGCCTTGCGCCGTGTGAAGATGAGCAAGCGTTCGTGGCGGTGGTTTTCGATCCTTGCACTGGAATTGGGGATCAGGCTGTGAGTATGACGCCATTGCGCTGGTTAGGCCAAGTGGGGAATATGCATACGCTAGCGATCGAACCGGGTGGTTCGGACCACTACGAATTGATCGATGCAACCGGTCGCGTGCATATTCAACATAGTGGTGTTGTGCGGGATGATCGGATCTTGTTGGACCTAGCTGGTCAAGCAACGGGAGTTTATTTCCTGAGAACAAGCGGTAAAGCCGGGCATTCAGTGATCAAGATCCTGCATCGGGGGATCTGAACCTGGTTGGCTTGAGACGTGCTTACCCACACGATCGATCGTGCATAAGTGGACGTTCATGTCCGCAAAGCTGAGATCCGTGGTCCAATACATTTGAACGAACGAAATATGCATTGGAAGTTGCAATGCCTGTTCCGGGCTAAACTCAGTTCATTGATCGCATGAAGAAAAAGGACCGAAAGATCTTCGTATTGGATACATCCGTTATTCTATACGACCATTCAGCCATTGAAAACTTTGAAGAGCACGATGTGGCCATACCCATACAAGTCTTAGAAGAACTAGACACATTCAAGAAAGGCAACGACACGATCAACTATGAGGCGCGTGAATTCATTCGCCATTTGGATAACATTGCGCAACGCGATGTACTTACGGATTGGATACCCTTGAATGGTGCAACCCACGGAAAGTTCAAAGTAGTCGCGAAGCACGACCTTAATGGGGTGGATGCGACCAAGGTCTTCGATGATGCCAAAGCTGATCATCAGATCTTGAATGCGACCCTCACGCTTCAGCGGCAGAATAAGGACCGGACCGTTGTTCTGGTAAGCAAGGACATTGCACTTCGACTAAAAGCGAAGAGCTTGAACATTGTTGCCGAGGATTACCTCACGGGCAAGGTGCGTGATGTGCGGGAGAAGCTGTATACGGGACGAACCAGCATTGAGGATTTCAGCGAAGACCTCATTGACAGCTTATTCGAGCGTGGCAGCATGCAGGTGGAGGATGTTGGTATCGAAAGACCCAAAGGCAATCACTTTTTTATTCTGAAACACAAGAAGAAAAGTATCCTTGCCAAATTCGATCCCCGTTCCGGAACATTGAATCGAGTGGAAAAACATAGCGTGTTCGGTATCGGACCGAAGAACGCGGAACAAGCGTTGGCAATGGCTGCTTTGCTGGATCCAGAGATCAAGTTGGTCACCTTGCAAGGAGCTGCTGGCACCGGTAAGACATTGCTCGCATTAGCCTGTGCATTGGAACAGCGGAGAGAGTATCGCCAGATCTATGTAACACGCCCTGTCGTGCCATTGAGCAATAAGGATATCGGTTATCTGCCTGGAGATATCCAAAGCAAATTGGATCCCTATATGCAGCCGTTATGGGATAATCTGAAGCTTATAAAAGGTCAGTTCGAGAAGCACGATGGTACTCCGAAACGTATCGACGAGATGCTGGAGAATGAAAAGATCTCCATTGCTCCACTAGCGTACATCCGTGGCCGCTCTTTGAGCAACATCTTCTTCATTGTTGATGAGGCACAGAACCTGACGCCGTTGGAAGTAAAGACTGTGATCAGCAGAGCTGGCGAAGGTACCAAGATCGTCTTTACGGGTGATGTACACCAGATCGATTCGCCGTTCTTGGATTCAGAAAGCAACGGACTAAGTTACTTGATCGATAAAGCGAAAGGAGACCCGTTGTTCGCGCACATTACGCTGGAAAAGGGCGAACGTAGTCCACTTGCGAATTTGGCTAACGAATTGTTGTGAAATATTCCTGATTCCTAATTCCCGGAATTCATGTCTTTGTGTAGGGTCGTTCTTTGGTGGTTCAGACGATTGCATTAGATACGTTCGGGTTCCATTCCGAATGCTAACCACCCAAGGAATGTACACCAAGCCAGGGAAAACGCAGGGAATCCGGAATCAGTAATACGACCGAAGCGCGCGATCAGGAATACGACCAACGGGAGCGGATCAGGAATGGAAAGCAGTGGATCTCAAAACAATTCCTCCACCTCGATGAATTTGAAATTCATGTTGAAGAAGCTCTGGTAGTCCTTACCGGTCTCTGCCATTTCCTCATCGCCGCATTCGAAATGCCAATTCACTTGGACCTTGTTTCCGGTCTCACCTGCGGTATTGAGTCTTTTGAAGATGTTATAAAGATGCCTGGAAGAACTGGTATCCAAGTAATCCATATGCATGTTCACCGTCGTCTCTTCTGAAGGCTTTTCCAAATATTCATCCAGCCAGTTGTATATCTGTGCATAGAATTGCTCGGAATTGTGTGGTAAGGACCGTCCAATGAATTCCAATATTCCATTGTCCACGTCAATATCGATCTGCGGAGATGTATCCGTACGTTCAACGTGGTACCGTTTTGAGGTCATTGCAAGTGTACAGGCATTTTGCAAACCAAGTGTTATCCTGTATATGCAAAGAAAGCGGCACACGTTGCTGATCGTCAGAACGCACACCGCGAACCATTAACAAAATGACGTTGATAGCCTAAAAGCGCCGAGCTGCCTGTCGCAACTTTTCTCACTTGGCGGCGTAAGCCGTAAGGATGTCGTGATCACTTGGTAAAATGATCTCAGTGTCATCAACCCGACGAACCCAGTACAAGTATTTCCCGCTTCCATGACATGCAAATACAGCGGTTGATTCTTGAGGTTCCAATGCCCTTATTGGGAACGTACGCCAAGAGCCATTTTCTTCCTCCATTGCGATCTTTACTTCCACCATCACAGAACAGGCGTTCTTCATTTCCAATTGGAAGGTGCCGCTATAGTCGCGCTTATATCCTTCGGTATAGTATTCACATTTCTCACAAACTGCCCCCCATTTGGTATCAGTCTTTACAAGGCAATCTGCATAGTTCGTATCCTGTGCACCAGCCAAGAAAGCAGCAAGTACGATCACGATCAGGAGGATGATCTTCTTCATGTTCATTTGCAACCGGTATTGATCAATATGATCTTTGCTTCTGCATTTCCGAATTTCTTACTGGTCTTCCAGTCCTTACAGGCCGACTTCATGTCGTCTTTTCCCTTGTAGGCCCATCCTCTATTATTATAACCCTCCTCGTTCTTCGGTTCCAGTTCCAACACCTTGTTGAAGTCATTCAATGCGAGATCGAATTGTTCAAGTTTGTTGTAAGCACTACCACGGCTGATATATGCCCATACATGATCTTTCTGACGCGTGATCACGGATGAAAAGTCTGCAGCTGCGTTGGCATATTGCTTTAGAAGGCTGTAGCAGAATCCACGTTGCAGGTAAGCATTCACGTGGTCAGGGTTAGCCTTCAACGCTTCGCTGAAATAGAGAATGGCTCCTTTATGGTCTCCGGACCGATAAGCTGCTTCGCCAGTCTTGAACATTACCTCTGCATCTGCGGGTGGTTTTGATGCATCCGCATAGGACTGCGCATTGATGGACAGAGAAAGCGATATCGCTGCTGTGGTGATCAATAGTGTTTTCATCGGTTGGTGCCATTTGTACGTAGTCCATCCATTGAGGTTTCATCGAATAGCATATGAGAAGTAGATCCTTCATAAAAGAGCAATGGTACTGATGCTGTCCACGATCAGTGTCGTTGGCGCATCAGACAATTGACCTGCCCGGTAACCCTTTGATCCGGATCACCGTAAAACGCGGCATAGATCGGGAATGAAGAATAGAGTGATATATGGAGTTGGCCGCAGCTTGGCCTTGTTCATTTGTGCTATTGGATTAAGCGTTACTGCGTATGCACAAGCAACGTTACAGGTCAATGGTCGCATAAAGATCGAGGGTGGAGATGTTCAGGGTTCTCGTGCAGTGGTCTATAAGAACGGCGTTAAAGAACGGACCATCACCACGGATCTGAACAAGTTCAGTGTAGTGATGGACGTGAATTCTACTTATATCATCAGCTTTGAGAAGAACGGTTATGTGAGCAAGAAACTCTCATTCAACACAACTGTTCCATCGGACGCACCGACGAAGGATTTCTTGCCCTTCGATTTTGCGGTTTCCCTGTTTCAGCAATATGACGACATCAACATCGTGGTGTTCAACCAACCCGTTGGAATAATTCGCTATGAACCTTCCATGGGTGATTTTGATTACGACACTGACTATACGAAGTCCATCCAGAGCCAATTGCAGGCAGTTCTGGACCAAGTGGAAGAGCGGCAAAATGAGGAGGCGAAGCAAGCTGTGGACCAACAAAAGGAAAAAGCACAACAAGCCAAGGAACTCGCTAAAGCTGAAGCTGCTGCTAAAAGGCAGGAAGAAGCCAATGTCAAAGCTTTAGCAAACGCGGAGGAGGAACATAAGGCCCAATTGGCTGAAGCCGAAGCTCAACGCAAGGAACAAGAAAAACGGGATGCTGAAGCCCTAATGAAAAAGAAAGCAGAAGAACAGGCGGCTCTCAGGGTTGAACCGATCAAAGAAGAAAAGCCGGAACCTATAGCTGCTGCAAAACCTGAACCTATACCGGTACAAAAAAGACCAGAGCCTCTGGTTCAACATAATACGTCACTAGCTAATGTGAACAGTGGAACGGAAAACAGAAGATCCATAGCTGCAACCTCGGGCTTATCGGAGAATGCGGTAAGGCCCGCACGCGAAGTGCCACGGATGGAACAAAATGATGTACCTGAACACCTCCGACCTGTAACTGTGCGTAACGAGGATCTTATTGTAGAACCCTCCAAGGTCATTAAGCTTATTACCTACGAAACTGCCGGTGTGGAAACTGAATACCGAAAAGTAACTCACAAGTGGGGTGGGGTGTTCTATTTCAAGAGCGGAGTTTCATGTTCGCAAGAGATCTTCGATCGGGAGACGTTCGAAGAAGCTGATGAACAGATAGCAGGAGCTACTCGAAGTCGCTAGAATTGGCTCTTATGAATACCTTTTCTAGTATTTATCGAGTGATGTATTGGTGCGGAGTGCTCACTCTAACTTTGCTGAATGGCACGCACCTATCTCCGCGACGGCCGTTCGCCAACTCCCGGATCCGAGCGTATTAGCGCTCAAATGAGTCGTATCCGTGCCCGCAATACGGGACCGGAAAAGGCAATGCGAAGGATATTGGTAAAAACAGGTATTCGTGGATATCGGTTACACTATAAACGGGTTCCGGGAAGACCGGACCTTGCGTTCGTGGGAAAGAAAGTCGCGGTATTCGTACATGGATGTTTTTGGCATTGCTGCCCGTACTGTACTCCAGCACGACCCAAGAACAATCGAAGATTCTGGCATAGGAAGTTGGATCGTAATGTTGAGCGCGATTCAGCAAAAGCTGAGGAGCTTCGCTCGATCGGATGGCGCGTCATCACCGTTTGGGCATGTCGCTTGCACGAACGACCATTATTCCAGGCTGCTCGAGTTCACAGAGCTTTATTAGGTTCCTAGAAGATAAAATGAGAAGGGGGCCGAACGCTATTCCTAATTGTCAGTGCTTGTTGCGCTTCCCGAAGATCCTGGAGAAGAAGCGCTTTTCGAACGCCCAGAAGAATTTGAATTGACCGAAGATGGCGCCATAGATCAACAGAAATACATTGTAGATCGGTAATATCAATATGTAGTAGACTATTGTGAAAAGCAGCGGTTGTTCACCATCTCCAGAAAAAAATGCAACTATGGGTTGCTTCAGGAAAAGAACGGTGAAACCTGTACATGCGAATACCAGTAATATCACCAGCACTCGGCCTGAGCTTACACCCCAACGTTCCCCTAAGCGCTGTCTCCAACTTGGTTTTTGTCCACTTTCCATCAACGCGCGAAGATCGTTGTTAGGTGATCATTACGGATGATATTAGTGAAGGAACGATCCATTATCCACAAATTTAGCCACTGCCATTAGTTCTCTCAATCTGCCCACTCAGCCAGAAAGAGGTTCGTTTCGCGTGTTCCTCCGTTTGCCCGGTTACTGCTGAATACAAGGTATTTCCCATTTGGGCTAAAAACCGGGAATGCATCGAATTGATCACTGAAACTAATTTGTTCCAGACCCGTGCCATCCACGTTTATCATATACAATGTGAATGGAAAGCCTCGTGGTGCCGTGTGATTGCTTGCGAAGATCACTTTGTTCCCACTCGGATGCCAGAATGGTGCCCAATTCGCCTTACCAAGATCGGTGATCTTTTGTGCATCGCTACCATCGGCATTGGCAATATAGAGTTCCATATTCGTCGGCATGACCAAGCCTTCTTTCAGCAGTTGCTTGTATTCGTCTTCTTCTTCCTTTGTCTTCATGCGGCTAGCTCGCCAAAGCAATTTGGTTCCATCCGGGCTGAAGAAAGCACCGCCATCATAACCTAATGTATTGGTGATCTGTTTAACATCAGAACCATCTATATTCATCGTATACAGCTCCATATCACCACTGCGCATACTCGTGAACACGATCCGATCTCCCATGGGTGAAACAGTTGCTTCTGCGTCATACCCATCCGTCCTGGTGAGCTGTTTGCGGATATTGCCATTGAGATCGCTCACGAAAATGTCGAATGATGCGTAAATAGGCCAGACGTATTTGCCATCCGTTCTGTGCTCCGGAACAGCGGGACATGCAGTATCATCAAGGTGTGTGCTTCCGAACAATACCAAGCTATCACCTGGGAGAAAATAACTACAGGTCGTGCGACCACCGTTCAAACTGATCTTCTTTGGTGGTTGTGCGGAAAGGTCATCCTGAAAAGGATCGAATACATAGATCTGGTCGCATTCTACACCCCAGGCCGGATTATTGGCTTGGAAGATCAGCTTATCACCAGCAAAGCTCCAATATGCCTCGGCATTATCACCACCGAAGGTCAATTTCTTCAGGCTTTTGAAATGACTTTCACCGGACGCGATCAAGCTGTCCTTAACCACGGTTAAAGTATCTGCAGAAGTTTGGGTTGCTTGATCATCCGGAGGCGTTGGTGAACCACAACCAAGCGCAAGGAGCGCAAGTACATAAATTGATCGATGCATGATCTGTTTGAAAAAGAATGAATTGGATCGGGCGGCAAAACTATTCGTATGGATCGAATGGATCGTCATTGTTCATTCAAATCGATCATCTACATTAAGGCAATGTGGATCGACAATAAGCCTGTCAAGGGAAGGGGCGCGGCAATACAACCTTCGAACAGATACCTGAAGAACGCTTATGGGACCTGGGATAGCGCAGGTGTGGACGCCTTGCTTAACGAGGACGGTGAACAGGAGATCGATGATCCGCCAACGAAGTTCATTGTTGGTCACGCTAAGTCAATTCTCAATAAGGTGACCTCAAAGGATATTGGAATTGAGTGGAGCGTGAACCCGTACCAAGGATGTGAACATGGATGTGCCTATTGTTATGCCCGGCCTACCCATGAGTATTGGGGCTATAGCGCAGGTCTGGATTTCGAACGGACGATCATCGTAAAACGGAACGCTGCTGACCTATTGGACAAAGCCTTGCGATCCCCAACATGGGATGTTGGCACGATCTCCATCAGCGGAAATACGGATTGTTATCAACCAGCGGAGCGTAAGGAAGGAATTACACGGAAGATCCTACAAGTTGCGCAGAACTTCGGCCAACCGATCGGCGTCATAACGAAGAACGCGTTGGTACTTCGGGATAATGACATCATTGCAGAAATGGCATCACGGAAGTTAGCGAGCGTTGCAATTAGTCTTACTACGCAGGACGAAGCATTGCGTCGGGTTCTTGAGCCCCGGACGAGCACTGCTCAGACGCGTCTGCGAACCATAGAAACGCTAAGCAAAGCTGGCGTTCCTGTACTCGCCATGTTGGCACCGATCATTCCGTCCATGAACGATCACGAGATACCGGATCTGTTACGGTCTGCTGCTAATGCTGGTGCACGCACTGCAAGTTATACCGTGGTTCGCACGAATGGGCCTGTAGAAGATGTGTTCCGGAAGTGGTTGGAGGATCATTTTCCGGACAGGGCTGCAAAAGTGATCGCACAGATCTCAGAATTGCATGGCGGCGGAATGAAAGATAGCAGTATGGGTAGACGCATGCGCGGTGAAGGAGCACTCGCGGAGAGTATTCGTTCCGTCTTCAACCTGATGCGCAAACGCTATTTCGGCGATCTACGGATGCCGGATCACGATCGAAGTCAATTCAAGATACCGGCAAATGGACAGTTGGATCTTTTCAGTTAGAGGCCATGAAACGTACTCATACACAACGCTCTAAAGGCCATTGCTCAATAACACTATGTTGCGAACCCCCAGGGTCACGATGTGATCGGAATAGTGTAAGGCAATCAATATGGAACTGTTCGACGATATCCTCGTTCGACTGCGGGAGAGATAGTGCTCCGTTGCCGCGTGCTAACGTTATATGTGGCCAATAGGGAACATAGACGGATGGAGGCGAACCCAGCGCGTTCGCTAATGCATGATGCAACGTAGTGAGCGCTTTGTGCGGACGGAACCGGACCCAAGCCATATAAGGACTTCTTTTTGGCATGCTAAAGATCCTTCCGTGTGTGATAGTGATCGGATCTGTTATCGATGCAACGTGGGCTACACGTTCACGGATCGATGGGAGAAGGGTAGGATCCCTATTTCCAATGAACATGGCCGTTACATGCAATTGTGCGGTCGGAGTTATCCGATAGTCGGAAGAAGCAGGTAATAAGCTTGAAATACGTTCGTGAAGATCATTAGCCAGTAATGGCGGCAGCGCTGTACCAACGAATAATCTTAAGCGCTCATTCCGCAACATTAAAACCTATATGGCCTATTACTAATCCATCCGTCACTTCTACGTTATCCACCTTCGCCATTACCGGACCATTTCTGCACCATTCCACGAAGCGTTCCAGTGCTTTTTCTGTTCCTTCAACCTCCATTACCACAGCACCTCCTGAGGTATTCCGCACAGTACCGTTAACTTTCATAGTCGATGCATGGGACATTGCCGAGCGTCTGAACCCAACACCTTGAACCTTTCCTGTTACAATTATCGTAAGATGCTTTTTCATTGGGGCACCGAAGGTAGCAGTGTAAAAGTTGAATTTGACTCAGTACTATGGAATGGCTACATTCGTCGTTGCTCTTGATCCATCTATCGAAGGAATTACTATGTTCATCACGATCTCCCGTCCAAAAAAGATCAGTTCATCTCATGGATTGATACGCGCATCATTGGTTTTGAGCGCATTTTTTGCGTTGACCTTCTCTGGTCGAGCACAGACCTTGGAACCGAATTTCAGTGATGTTCTTGTAATGAGTGGCTGGAGCCAACCTGTTGGAGCCACGTTCGATGCGAATGGCCGGTTGTACGTGTGGGAGAAGAGTGGGAAGGTGTGGATAGTGCAGAACGGTGTTCGATTGGCAACACCATTGATCGACATTAGTGAGGAAGTTGGAAATTGGCGTGATCATGGATGTTTGGGTTTTGTTCTGGATCCGAATTTTCTCACCAATGGCCATATTTATTTGATGTACTTGGTGGATCGTCATCATTTGATGAATTTCGGTACACCAGCCTATAATGCTGCTACGAATGAATATTTCGCGGCTTCGATCATGCGGATCACGCGGTATACCGCGACCGGCCCTACGTTCAATACGGTAAATTACAACAGCCGTCTGGTTCTGGTCGGGGAAACGCGCAAGACCGGAATTGCATTAACACACGAATCGCATAGCACGGGATCATTGGTCTTCGGAAGTGATGGAACCTTGATCGCTACGGTCGGTGATGCCGCTAGTTACAATAATGTGGATGTTGGTAGTGACGGCGGTACGTACTACGCGCAATGTCTTGTGGATTCTATCCTGCGTCCACAGGAGAATGTTGGCGCAATGCGTGCGCAGATGGTGACCTGTCTCAATGGTAAGGTTCTGCGCTTGGATCCGAATACCGGTGATGGAGTTCAAAGCAATCCTTGGTATTTGCCTGGCCAGCCTCGCGCCCCTCAATCCCGTGTATGGGCATTGGGTCTTCGCAATCCATATCGAATGACCATTAAGCCGAACAGTGGTAGTACCGATCCTGCTGATGCGGATCCAGGGACTTTATACATTGGTGATGTTGGTTGGTATACCTGGGAGGACCTGAACGTTTGTAATGAACCGGGTATGAATTTCGGATGGCCGTTGTTCGAAGGTATTGATGTGAACGTACCCTACACGGATGCGGTAACGCGCAACTTGGATGCACCCAACCCCAATTACGATGGAGTAACGTGTACGGAGGAATTCTATGCATTCCAGGATCTGACCAAACAGGCAACACCGCAGCATGTGGGTGGCCATCCGGATCCGTGTAACCCCGCCTTGCAGATCCCGGCGACCGTACCCCATCATTTCCATTCCCGGCCAGCGGTTGATTGGTTACATGGTAATCAGTCACGCGTACCGGAGTTCGTTGGTAACACATCCGTAGCTTATGATCTGGACGATCCCCAAAGCCCGGTACCGGGTCCAAGATTTGGAGGTAATGCGGCAATAGGAGGACCTTTCATGTCCGGATTGAATATGCCGGCAGGGTATCAGAACAGTACATTCCAAGGCGATTTTGCTGGAGGCTGGATCCGTCGTTTCATGTTCGACGGGAATGATGAATTGCTGAGCGTTCACAACTTTGCGTCCGGGCTTGGTGGTATAACCTGGATCGGTGCCGGCACGGATGGCTGTGTTTGGTACATCAAATATGACCAGAACGAATTACGTAGGATCTGTTACACTTTAGCGGTTAACCTGCCACCGGTTGCCGTTGCCACACAGAACGTTTCTTATGGTTCTGGTCCGCTTGCTGTTCAATTCAATGGAATTGCAAGCACTGATCCTGAGAACGGTGCGCTTACTTACCTGTGGAACTTTGGTGATGGTCAGACAAGTACCTCGGCGAACCCTTCTCACACCTTTACATCACCTGTTGGAGTTGTCACAACCCGGACCGTAACACTTACAGTAACAGACAACATTAACCAAAGCGCTAGTGTACAATTAGTTGTTTCAGTGAATAATACACCACCTACAGTGAACATCACTAGCATACCGGTGAATGCATTCTATCCTGTTGGTGTCGATACCACATGGACGCTTGAGGCAGATGTTTCGGATGTTGAACACGGACCGGCCCAACTGACGTATGGCTGGGTCACGACGTTACACCACAATACACATAGTCATACAGAACCTTCGGATCCAGCGGTCGTATCTTCTACGCTGGTCTCTGGAGTTGGATGCGGACATGTGGAAACATTCTATTATGAAGTAAGTCTTACTGTTACGGATGCCGGAGGCCTTGCTACTACACAGACCAGACAGCTTCAACCACGCTGTTATGCCATACCACCTACTGCGATGATCTCTGCCTCGACCAGCTTTGGTGCTGGGCCATTGCAGGTTCAATTGGATGGTACGATGTCCTATGATCCGGGGACGATAGTGAGCTATTCGTGGGCTTTTGGTGATGGAACCTTTTCGACATCCGACGCACCCTTTAAGATCTTTACTGAGGAAGGTGACTATGTTGTTACCCTTACTGTTACGGATGATGATGGTTTGACCGGACAGGCTACCAAGGTAATTAGCGTGATCTCTTCAGTACCACCACAGTGCGTTGGAGCAGCAGGAAGTATACTGCGCGAGTATTTTGCGAACATTGCCGGTAACAACATTAGTGATCTTGTGAATAGTCCGAATTATCCAGCTAGTCCAACGACAGTGAGCTATCCGACGAGTTTCAAGGTGTCGTCTTCAACCCAGAGTAATTTCGGTACGCGGTTGCGGGGCTACATTGTTCCGCCTACCTCAGGTACATATACGTTCACAAGTACAAGTGATGACCAATCTTTGGTATACCTGAGTCCGAATGCGGATCCACAATTCAAGCAAGTGATATGTTCAATTCTCGGCTATACCGGGGAAACTGAATATACGAAGTACGCTTCTCAGACCAGTGCGCCCATCCAGCTAGAGGCGGGTAGGTACTACTATGTCGAAATGCTACAAAAAGAAGGCAGCGGAGGAGATCATATGGCGTTGCATTGGCAAACGCCTAATAACTCTACGCGAGCAGTTGTACCAGGAAGTGTTCTGGTCCGTTGGCAGGATTGTAGCCCAAGTGTACGTGTTCGGATGGCATTACAAGGCCCATATGATGGAGGCACTGGTCTTATGAACGATGATCTGCGCATTGCAGGATACATTCCAACAGTTGAGCCATATACAGCACTTGGCTATCAGATGATCGGCGGAAGTGGGAATACCGTTTCTCCAGCAACGTTGGCCGTTACGGGAATAAATGCCGTTGTGGACTGGGTTCTGGTTGAACTAAGGAGTGCTGCAGCCCCTTCGGTCATCGTAAGCACGCGTACGGCATTGTTACAACGCGATGGTGATGTAGTTGGCACGGATGGATATTCCCGTCTGATCTTTAATGTGGTATCCAACAACTATTACGTGGCAGTGCGCCATAGAAATCATCTGAGTGTTATGACAGGTGCATCCGTTACATTGAACAATGCGCTTGCAGTTGTGGACATGACCTCCACTGCGCAGGCCACTTACGGTACAAATGCTCAGAAGATCTTCACCAACGGGAAACGCGGAATGTGGTGCGGCAATGTGAATAGCGATAACCGCTTAATGTACACCGGGAGTTCGAACGATAGGGATCTTATCCTTACTCGGATCGGCGGTATAATTCCAACCAATACGGTACTTGGATACTATAGGGAAGATGTCAATATGAACGGTAATGTGCGTTACACCGGCAGTGGCAATGATCGAGATCTGATCCTATTGAACATTGGCGGGATCGTACCAACATCGGTTAAAATGGAGCAACTACCTTGAATCCAGGTTCAGTTATACTGTTCCAGGGTCATAGAATGCATCTGATCAAGACCTCGATCGGGTCCGGAGGTATGCACTAAGGGCGTTGCCTTTAGGTTCTGTGAGGATCGCGTTCAATACACTCCGAGTACGTTCATCGAGAATGCGTTCTGCTTTGGTATCCTTTGTGCGCGCGGCATATTTCTTTCCTATGGTCATGGTCTTGATCCGTTAATGTGCCTGTAAAATTCCTTTTATACAAAGCACTTCGCAATACCACGATCACAGTATAAGATCAGCAATGGATCAACGATCTAAAGTTGATCGTCCGGATAAATGGGTTCAAAGTCCCATTTCGTCACGCCTTAGAAGGAGCACTTTACATCCAGCGTCATCGAATGACCAACCGGTTGCGATAAGACCATCGCCCAGCGCATGGATATCCAGCAGCTTCTCTTCCTTACCTTCATCGATCGTATGCTCCCAGATCAGAACACCTTGGCTGGAAAGCCGTTGGATCATTGCGTCGCTTGTACCAGTGGTTACGTACCGTTCTCCACCAATTAGCAGGTCTCCATTCGGTGCGAGATCCATACAGAACACATTGCGTTCAAATAAGGTATCACCTATAGCACGGGTCCATAATGTATCCCCTACAGCATTGAATGCATACAGGAATACATGTTTCTTGAACCGATTTTCAGTTTGATCGAACGCACCATAGCTCTCGGTAGTACCGGCCATTAGGAAGTTTCCATCAGTAGTGCGCACCAACGCTCTACCGATTTCATTTTCCGAGCCACCCCAACCAGAAGCCCATTCCAACGTACCATCCATCGCAAAGCGCATGAATACAACATCGGATGTTCCTCCAAAATTCATTTGCCTACCTGTGATAACCACACCCGTGGCGTCGCTAGCAATGGCATACGCTTCATCATCAAGACCTCCGTCTTCCGTAACGCTCCATAATAGGGCACCTGTAAGATCGAATCGGGCGACCAGAATGTCATGACCATTGCTGGTATCACTAACGCCGCAAACCATCGCACCTCCGTCATCCAGAGCAGTAACGCCGTAATACTGTTGGTCGCCGGGAACATCCATATGAGAAACCCATGAAATGGAATTATCCGAACCTACTCTGATCAATAGGCCATCATGTTCATGCGCATCCGGTGCGATATGGCTACCTACCAAGAATGCGCCACCACCGGGGATGGGTGTCATACCCTGAAGAAAAAGCGTACCCATCAGATCCAATTCCGTTTCAATAATGGATGACCCATCAAGGTCGCGCAGATCGAGCCGCGCGCGATAGTTTCCTGTTTCGAACGTTCGCGTGCCAACCAGAACAGCGGTGTCATTCAATACCACTCCTGTTCCATGTTCCGCTAAAGGCCCACCATAGACCACGGTGAATGATTGCCCTAGTGACACGCACCAGATCGAACAGATGAACCAAGTACAGAAAGCAAGCCGGATCGAATATCCACTGAACCCTATCATGGCTCTAATATATCGCTGTCTTGTGGATTAGATTCGCCACATGCAACGGATCCGTGCAGTCGCGGTATTTCTTTTTGTTTCCCTAGCGCTTGCCATTCCTGCGTTCTGGGCTCATTTGCGGTTAGGCAGAATTGCTCTTCATGCAGCGGTGAATGAATACAACTGGCCTTGGGCGGATGTGTTCTTCAAATATTTCACGAACCTCGGTGATGGATGGACCGTAGTGGTGGTTGCACTTATCGTGCTAGCGTTGCACACGTGGCGTTCATTCTTCATGGTGGCGATCAGTAGTATTCTAAGCGCAACGATCACACAGTTCTTGAAACGATCTGTATTTTCTGATAATGATCGGCCTAGTATGTTCAAGGATCACTGGCCCGACCTTCATTGGGTGCCGGGAGTGGAACTCCATTCACACTTCAGCTTTCCAAGCGGTCATTCCACGGCAGCCTTCAGTATGTGCCTAGCATTGGTGGTGATAATCGGTAAGCAAGGGTGGGCTGCGTTTTTGGCCGCAGTGGCAATTATGCTCGGTTTTTCACGCGTGTATTTGTCTCAACATTTTACGCAGGATGTTTTTGCCGGCGCTGTGGTCGGGATCGCCTGCAGCTTGATCGTGTACTACGCATTGTATCAAGGTAAATGGGCGCATCGCGAAGGATTCGACCGTAAACCCTTCAGAAAAGGTCGATCAGCTAATGTTCAAGCTCTAAGCTCGATTCATGGCTCCTTGTAAGTGATCCGATAGATCATATCAGCATCGTCGTCACTGACCAATAGGCTGCCATCAGGTGCTTCCAGCACATCAACTGGGCGGCCAGTTGCACTGCTTCCTTTCAACCAACCCTCTGCGAAGATCTCGGTTGTTGCTGTACCATCCGCTTGTGGAAACGCGACGACTACACGATATCCGATAGGTGTAGTACGGTTCCATGACCCATGTTCAGCAATGAATATGGCATTCCAATACTTTTTCGGGAACTGTTTTCCACGGTAGAACCGCATACCGAGCGGTGCCACATGGGGTCCAAGTTTTGCTGCGGGAGGTATGAATTCGTTGCAATCCCGAAGTGTTCCGAATTCCGGGTCGGGTATCGTTCCTTCATGGCAGTATGGGTAACCGAAATGTTCTCCTTCATTGTTGAGGACGTTCAGTTCGCACTGCGGAATGTCGTTGCCCATATTGTCCCGCCCATTCTCAGTGAACCAAAGCTTACCTGTTTTCGGATCCCAATCGAACCCCACTGAATTTCGAACTCCATGCGCAATGATCTCCCTATCTGTACCATCGCTATTGATCCTAGTTATTGAAGCGAATATCGAGTCCGGGCTTTCGCAACTATTGCAAGGAGCACCAACGGGGATGTACAGTTTCCCATCAGGTCCAAAGGCAATGAACTTCCATCCATGATGTTTCTCAGAAGGGTAGGCATCCGTTACAAGGACAGGAGTCGGCGGTGTTTCCAAGTGGTCCTCGATATCGATCAATTTCACGACACCATTCACAACGCTGATGTATAGATCGCCATCCTTGAATGCCACGCCGACCGGCATCGTTAAGCCGCTTGCGATCGTGTGCTGAACCTCAGCTGTTCCATCACCGTCTTCATCGCGCAACGCATATACATTACCAGCGCTTCGAGAACCTACGAACAATGTCCCTTGATCGCCCCAGCACATAGCGCGAGCATTGGTAACGTTCTCAGCGTACACGTTTAATTCAAATTCTGGCGGAAGCAGTATTTCGTTCAGTTTGGGCTTGCCACCTACCATCGTAGGTACACAGACCGAACCTGATAGTGAGAATGCAACAAGCACTATCAACGAAGCCTTGAAAGAAGTTGACATGAGATCAATCTTTCTTGGGGACGATCACGACTGGTACAGGACTTTTCGAAAGCACTTGTTCGCTAATGCTCCCTACAAAGGTTTTGTACAAAGCACCATGTCCATGAGATCCCATTACGACCATATCCGCATTGAGCCTTGTGATCATGGATAGCAGGGTGTCGGAAGTAGGTCCTTGAACCAATAATGCCTCACACTGGATGGATCTATTCACGAGGTCCGAAGCTAACCTTTGCAGATCGACATGCTCTTTCCGGAGCTCATCGGCACGTATTTCACGAACGGACCCCGGTCCAACATCAAATCCGACGAAATCCGGCTCAGGTGCAGCTACATGAACGAGCCAGAGCTTAACGTTCATGCGTTGAGCAAGTTCCGTAGCAACATCAAGCACGCGTCCGCTAATGGCCGATAGATCCAATGGTACAAGAATATTCTTCATAACTGCTGTATCGATTTATCCCACTAATATATGGAGTAAAAAAAATGGGCGGTAACAGGACCACCCATTTCTTGCTGCACAATGTTCGGCGTTATTCGTTCGATTCCACGTTGTAGTCGATCCGTTCGAAATGCTGTTTCCGCAATTTGCCGCTACTTGCAAAGAACCAGTTCATGATACCGTAGTGGTATCCACGTATCATGCCTGTACGATGCGTACCAAGTATCTGGCGCTTACCACTGAGTTTCTGAAGAACACGCGTAAGCTTGTCCTCCACATCTTTCGGGGTCATACCCGGCTCATTCTTTTTTGCCCAAACCAGTGCAGCTTTTAGTAGACGCCCTTTGGTTATAAGCTGATCCGCCTTGGTAATGGTATCTATGACCAAGTGGTCCCAAGGACTTAAGCGGTATCCACCATCTTTAATTTCGCGTTTCTTTCGTTTACCAGAGCTGCGTTTTGCCGAGTTCAATTGGGATGGGTCTTTTCTTGGTCTACCCGGTCCACGTTTTACGGGGATAACAACATCTCCAGGCTCTCTGGGAACAATGGAACCTTTAAGTTCAGCTATTGCTGCACGTACCTTTTCCAGTTGAAAATTCAATCTTCGTCGTTCGCTTCTGTACTGCATAAGAAGCTGTTCTGCATCCTTGGGGCTAAGTCTTCTGATCGCCATCTTATTAGAAGCCATCTCAAAAATAACTTTTGAGAATTATCATTACGCAAGCCAACTGCACCATGCCTAAGAAGAGGTCTGCATGGTATTCATACCGAACGAATGTACGGCGCGA
>Ga0209582_1000027_pt1 | contig 174907 bp, 138 predicted proteins | sample KloWWTmetKNB5Kit_FD_187176 | JGI IMG/M metagenome (GOLD analysis project Ga0209582, IMG submission 187176) | Active sludge microbial communities from Klosterneuburg, Austria, studying microevolution and ecology of nitrifiers - Klosterneuburg... | ecosystem: Engineered > WWTP > Aerobic digester...
GCTCACCTAGGGTCCCATGGCCTTACACGCCGAGGCGGCACATCATGTATGAACATCAATGTAACCACCCGGATCGGACTGAACGGAGAACTCCGTCGTCTTCACTTCGGCAAACATAAAAGGGTCCCGAAACGGAGACCCTGCGAGAGGGTAAAGGCAGATGGCACACTGACGAGGCCCCGTCTTAAGGCCGGGGTGAGTATGCACCCAACTCCCGCGTTCCTCGAACTGCTATCAGCTTGTTCACTGCCTCCGCATGTTGCCACAACCCTTGGATCAATGCTTTGGCTTGCGCATCACCCAGACGTATTCTGTGGTGCCATAGGTGGACGTGCTGTAGACATATACATCCGTGTCAAAAAGCGACCATCCCTGTGCTTCCATTTCCTGGACTCGCTTGAAGAACTCCTGCAGGTCTGATGAGAAGTCCTTCGACTCCGTCTTCTTCATGTCGATTGCCTCCGTGGGCATTCCATTGGAAGTAATCGTGATCTGGCGCACTTTCAACGCGTAGTTGTTGCTGTAGTTCACGGTCAAGTAGTCGTACACCGTGTTCTGTGCGGAAGCGTAGCATGCGAAAAGCGCAAACGCTAGAGTCAAGATGGTCTTCATTCTGTTCCAAGGATTGCGTTTAGGGATTTGAGCAACACCGTCTCGACCTCGAAGATACAATCACCTCCGCATCCCTTGCGCCTGTTGCATCCTTTGCATCATCGCTTGCATTTTGCTCTTGTCGCCCATCATCTTCATCATCTTGCGGGTCTCGTCGAACTGCTTCATCAGCTTGTTCACCTCGGCCACATTGGTACCGCTGCCTGCCGCAATGCGCTGGCGGCGGCTGCCGTTGATCACGCTCGGAGTGTTCCGCTCCGTGGGCGTCATGCTGCGGATGATGGCCTCGATGCCTTTGAACGCGTCGTCGGGGATGTCCAAATTCTTCATGGCCTTGCCCACGCCGGGGATCATGCCCATGAGGTCCTTCATGTTGCCCATCTTTTTGATCTGCTGGATCTGCTCCAAGAAATCATCGAAGCCGAACTGGTCCTTGGCGATCTTCTTCTGCAGCGCCCGCGCCTGCTGCTCATCGAACTGCTCCTGTGCGCGTTCCACCAACGACACCACGTCACCCATGCCGAGGATGCGCCCCGCCATACGGTCCGGGTGGAACTCGTCCAGCGCTTCCATCTTCTCGCCGGTGCCGATGAACTTGATCGGCTTGTCCACAACGCTACGAATGGTGAGTGCCGCACCACCGCGGGTATCGCCGTCGAGCTTCGTCAGCACCACACCGTCGATATTCAACCGGTCATTGAACGCTTTGGCCGTGTTCACCGCGTCCTGACCCGTCATGGCATCCACCACGAAGAGCGTCTCCTGCGGATCGATCGCCTTCTTGATCGCGGCGATCTCGTCCATCATCTTCTCATCGATGGCCAACCGGCCGGCGGTGTCGATGATGACGGCGGTGAAACCGTGCTGCTTGGCGTGCGCGATGGCGTTCTTCGCAATGCTGACAGGGTCTTTGTTCTCGCGCTCGCTGTACACTTCGATCTCCAACTGCTTGCCTAATGTTTCCAACTGGTCAATAGCGGCCGGGCGATACACGTCGGCTGCGGTGAGCAATACGCGCTTGCCCTTCTTTCGGATATAGTTGCCGAGCTTTCCGCTGAAGGTGGTCTTCCCCGATCCTTGGAGGCCGCTCATCAAGATCACTGTGGGGTTTCCACCGAGGTTGATGCCAGCGTTCTTGCCGCCCATCAGCGCGGCCAGCTCGTCGTTGGTGATCTTGGTGAGGAGCTGCCCCGGGCTCACGGACGTCAGCACGTTCTGCCCCAGCGCTTTGGTCTTCACACGGTCGGTGAAGTCCTTGGCGGTCTTGAAATTCACGTCGGCGTCCAATAAGGCGCGCCGCACCTCCTTCATGGTCTCGGCCACATTGATCTCCGTGATCTGCCCGTGGCCCTTCAGTACTTTGAAGGCACGCTCCAACTTGTCACTTAAATTCTCGAACATCGGCTTGCTTTTCTAAAGGACCGCGAAGATAACCGGTGGAATGGCGAACATCCTTCCCCAGCAAGGTCTTCGCTTCAGGACCTTGCGCCACCTCTATTTCATGGAACCTCTCCATGACCGAGAACGTCCGCGCGCGCATGCCGAAGGAGATCTGTGCTACTTTCGTATAGCTTGACCGTCCACTGAGCTATACACCTCCAGTCGAACACCCATGAAGACCTTTGCTCTCCTCGCAGCCGTCCCTGCCCTCTTCTGTCTTTCGGCCAGCATACCTGGCAGTGATGTATCCACCTCCACCTTCCAACCCGGCATCTACGGTGTTTGTGGTTGTGCGGAGGATGCGCAAAGGGCCGCGCAAGTGGCGCTCACCATCAACGCGGACGGCACGTTCCGTTTCGTGGATGCTTCCGACCCCGCGCGTCCCACGGACAGGAGCGGCCAATGGGAGTTGAACGGTCGCAAGTTGACGTTGCATGCGGTAGCGGCCAACGGCACGAAGGAGTTCACGTGGACCACGGACAAGAACCATCCTTGCGTGCGCACCCGCACCGGGATGAAGTTCACGCGCCTCTGCCAATTGGAGGCGTGCAAGTGATCCAAGGCCCGTGATGCATCCGTGGTTGAACCCATTGTTCCTTCGCGTGTAACGCGTCACAAGCGCATCACAAGCGCATCACCATTCTTTCTTTCCTTCATTTTCGCCGCCAGTGTCGCCATCGCCCAATGCTGCTGTGCCGACCTCAAGATCGGACTGCGCACCCCAGTGCCCGCGTACGACGGTGAAAAATCGCATCGTCCTCGGGGCGCCACGCCCGACCCGGGCATCGGTCGCTACCGAGACTTCGAGGTGGGCCAATGATAGCAGCCTAACATTGGATAGCTGTGCGGTTCTTGGCATCTGCATTCGAAATGATCAACGGCGCTGACCTTGATCGCAGTGTGAATCACCTCAGGAGTGTCTCGGCCCATACATAGATGCACGTTCGGTGCGTTAATATGAACATGAGACGCTTCCTCCTGCTCGCATTGTTATTTGCGCTGCTCACCTCCTGCGCCTCCTCGCATGGCATGGTGCGCAAATGCGATGGCCATATGGGCCAGCGAGTGCCGATGGGCGTGCTGTGAGCGGTACGCACAGCTGAAGTTCGTGATCGGGAACAAGCAGGTGATGCCTACCGGTTGACCGGCCCCGGGCGCGTGGTGATCCAACGGTGATCTTACCCCGTATGAGAAAGCCTTTCCAAGGTGCCTGACCCTACCCCATCATCGCCGCTTGCATCGAGAGCAAAGTGACCATGGTCGCCACGGCCAGCACGACCTTCCACCACGTCTCGCTGAGGATGTTGGCCACCACCCCTTCGCATAGGAACACCTCTACCACCCCGGCTGCCAGAACAAACAGTTGCGCGGCGGCCACCAAAGGCGGGACCTTGGATTTGCTCCAAGCGGAAGAATTCGCCGAGACAACGTAACAGTGCGAGGAACTGTACGCCAAGCCCTCCCCACGCACAGCGAAGGGAACTTGTGCTCAAGGATGGCAGCTCAGGTAGATGTTGACAGTCCGTGCCGTTGATCTAAGAAATACCTGTCATGAAAGATGGAGTTGGCGGCGATCGGCATTGAAACCTCCCGGCCAGTGACCCGTAGGAGTGTCGGGGAAGCCAAGTTCCGCCCACATGCTTCGAAATCTCCTCATCTCCGTCCTGTTGTGCCTGCTGATCGCCACCACGGCGCGCGCCACGCACATCTCCGGGGGTGAGATCTATTACGATTGCTTGGGTGGGAACCAGTACCGGATCACCTTGGTGGTGTACCGGGACTGTGCGGGGATCCAACTGGACAACTCCTACCCGTTGGACATCCAAAGTCCGTGCGGCCCTCCCACCACCATGACGGTGACCACGCCCGGAGGCGTGGAGATCTCCCAACTGTGCGACCTGGAACTGCCGAACAGCACATGCAACGGCGGAAGCCTTCCCGGCATCCAACAATTCATTTACACCGGCACGGTAACCCTTCCGCAATGCGACTCCTGGACGATCTCCTGGACCAAGAACTGGCGGAACGGCGCGATCGCGAACCTAATGCAACCCGGTAACAAGAACGTGTACATCGAGGCAAAGCTCAACAACCTGATCGCGCCCTGCGACGATTCCCCGCAGTTCACCAACACGGCGATCCCTTACGTCTGTGCCGGATATCCGATATCGTACAGCTACGGTGCATACGACCCGGCAGGCGATTCCTTGACCTACACGTTCATCAGTGCGATGAACACCGGTGCAGTGAACCTGCCCTATGTCGCGGGTTTCAGTGGCACTGAGCCCATCACCGGCATCACGCTGGACCCACATTCGGGGCAGGTGAACTTCACCTTGAACCAGACGGGTAACTGGGTGGTGGTGGTCCGCGTGGACCAATATGACGAGAACGGGAACTGGATAGGATCCGTGATGCGCGACATGCAGTTCATCGCGTATCCCTGCACCAACATCCCTCCCGATCCCGCGACCGGCATCGTAGACAACCTCAGCGGGCTGGCCACCCAGACCGGTCCACGTGCGATCGAGATCTGTGAATCTGGTGATTTCTGCTTTGATGCGGTGATCACCGATGCGAACGCCAACAATGTCATCACGGCGACCTCGAACGTGACCCAGAACCTTCCGGGCGCGACTTTCTCCTACACCGGCACGAACCCGATCACCGTCCACGTCTGCTGGACCGGTATCGCAGGCACCTCCGGCTTCTTCCCGTTCATCATCACTGCGAACGACGGCGCATGCCCGATCCCTGCTCAACAGACCTACGTTTATTCGATCCACGTATTGCCCGGTATCAGTTATTTCGGCCCTGACATCATCGACGAGTCCTGTGCAGGGAACGGGGACGGCAGCGCGTCCGTCAGCGTCGACGTGGGCACGGAGCCCTTCCATTTCTTATGGAACACCGGCGATACCACGCCCTACATCGTAGCCGGTGCAGGCGATTATACGGTGACGATCAGCGATGGCAACGGCTGCGTGAACGGGCCGATCGACGCCACCATCGGCGAAGCCAACCAAGCCAGCACAGCCCTTGCCGGGCCCGATCTGGTGGCCTGTCAGGGTGCATTGCCCGTAGCCCTCCATGGAGCGGTGACCAACGCGCCCGGAGGCACATGGTCAGGTGGCCTTGGCACCATCACGGGCATGGACGTGGATGCCACCTACATGCCGACCCCAGCGGAGATCGCCAGCGGTGGAGTGGATCTTTACTTCACCACCACGGGTGAATCGCCGTGCGGACCGGCACAGGACACCGTGCACATCGTCTTCTCGAGCAGCTTCAATAACGCCAGTATCGGTTCCACGGACATTCTTTGCCTCGGCAACGCCAACGGCACGGCCACTTTCACCCCGAACAGTGCAGCGCTCACCTATCTCTGGGATGATCCCGCCGCCCAGGCCACAGCCACAGCATCGGGGCTTTCGCCGGGACCGTACAGTGTCCTGGTGACGGACAGCTACGGCTGTGACACCACCATGAGCGTGTCGATCTCGGCACCTGCCGCGCTGGCCATCACGAGCCTGGACGTAGTGGACGAGCAATGTGCCGGCAACGGCGATGGCAGCATCACGGCGAACGTGACCGGAGGAACGGCTCCCTACCACTATAGCTGGAGCAATGGGGACACTACCGTAATGATCCAAGCGGGCGCAGGCAACTACACGCTCGACGTTACGGATGCCAATGGTTGTGCCGCCGCGCAAAGCAGCGCGACCATCGATGCGCTGGGACAGCCCAACGTGGCCGATGCGGGCGCGGACTTGACCGGCTGCTTCGCCTCCTTGCCGGTGCAGCTCAACGGCAGTGTTACCAATGCTACCGGCGGTACTTGGGGCGGCGGGACCGGCACGTTCGCCGGTACCGGGCTCGAGCAGACCTATATGCCAACGTCTGCGGAGATCATGGCGAACGGCGTGGACCTTGTGCTCACCACCACCGGTAACACCACCTGCCCGCCCGATCAGGACACCGTCCACATCACCCTGCCCACCAGCTTCTTCAGTGCCGGCGTGGCTTCCGTAAACGCAACTTGTAACGCTACTGCGACCGGTTCTGCCAGTTTCACGCCGAACGACCCCGGCTTCACCTATCTCTGGAGCGATCCCACCGCGCAGTCCACCGCCAATGCCACAGGACTGGTCGCCGGCGGTTACAGCGTGCTGGTGACGGACAGTTACGGTTGTGATACCAGCATGAGCGTATCGATCAAGGCACCCGACGCGATCGCCATTGCCGACCTGAGCGTGGTGGATGAGCAATGCGCGGGCAATGGTGACGGCAGCATCACCGCGACGGTGACAGGCGGAACAACACCCTACCACTACACTTGGAGCAACGGGGATACCACGGCCATCCTTCATGCCGGCGCTGGCACCTATACGCTCAGCGTGACCGACGCCAACGGTTGTGTTGCGGCGCAAAGCAGTGCCACCATCCAAGCGCTTGGGCAGCCGAATCTGGCCAATGCAGGCGCGGACCTGATCGGCTGTTTCTCCTCCCTGCCTGTGCAGATCAACGGCGCGGTTACCAATGCCACGGGTGGAACGTGGAGCGGCGGGAACGGGACCTTTAGCGGTGCTGGCCTCCAGCAGAACTACATGCCCAGTCCGGCGGAGATCATGGCCAATGGCATCGATCTCGTCCTAACCACCACGGGCAATACCACCTGCCCCGCCGACCAGGACACGATACACATCACCTTGCCCACCAGTTTCTTCGGGTCAGCCGTGAGCAGCAGCGCACTGGCCTGCAACAACGATCATTCAGGGAGCGCACAGTTCAGTCCGAACGATCCCGCGTTCATCTATCTCTGGGATGATGCTTCAGCACAAACCACGGCAACGGCCAGCGGCCTCGCGGCAGGGACCTACACGGTGCATGTGACCGATAACTACGGTTGTGACACCACGGCATCGGTCGTGATCACGGAGCCTTCCGCCTTGAACGCGGCCAATGCTTCCGGCACTCCGCCTTCATGCTTAGGCGGGGTCAACGGCTCGGCCACCGTGCAACCCATGGGAGGAACACCGGGTTACAGCTATCAGTGGAGCAGCAATGCAAATTCACAGACCACGCCGACAGCGTACGGGCTTCCTTCGGGTGCCTACACCGTTGTGGTGACGGACGCGAACGGCTGCCACGCGCAAGCCACCACCACCTTGGCAGCTCCGACAGCGATAACGCTAACGGCACAAGTGGCAGATACTGTCTGCGTGAACACACCGGTCCTGCTCACCGCACAAGCTTCCGGCGGGGCAGGTGGCTACACCATCACTTGGGCAGGCATCGGCACGGGGGATACGGTCCAATTCTCCTTCCCCGCTTCGCAAGTGGTGAATGTATCGGTAGTGGACCAAGCGGGATGCCCCGGTCCCATGCTGGAATTTCCCGTGACGGTGCTGGACCTCTCGCAGGCCGTCCTGCACACGTATGGCGACACCGCGTTCTGCCCGGGAGGAACAGCCACCGTGGGTGCTTGGCTCACGGGCTATCCCGGCAACGCATCGATCTCCTGGCCGCAGCTTCCCGCCACGGGGAACGGGCCTTTCAGCGTGCCGGCTAATTCCAGCAGGAACTTGACCGTGACGGCAACGGACGCTTGCGCGAACACCCTACAAGGCAACGTCGCCATCACCGTGGAAACACCACCGGCCATCACATTGCCTCCGATCATCGCGGAAGGCTGCGCCCCGGTCACCGCGCACTTCCCTGCGGGCCTCACGAACCAGCCCGTCTCCTACCTCTGGCACTTCGGTGACGGCAGCACCAGCACCTCGATCTCACCCGTCCACGTCTATCCCGCCGGTGATTATACCGTTTCTCTGACCGTGACCACGCCGTTGGGCTGCATCGCGGATGCCCAGAACACGAGCATGGTCCATTCGTATTCGCTTCCCGTAGCCGCTTTCACCGCAGACCCCTGGGAGACGGACGCCGACCATGCCGACGTGCAATTCACCGACCAATCCACTGGGTCGATCAGCACATGGGACTGGACCTTCGGTGATGGCGGCATCAGCATCGATCCCGATCCGGCTTATCACTACATCGAGCCGGGGACCTGGCAGGTCGTGCTGTACGTGACCGATGAACACGGTTGCACGGCCAATGTTGATCACACCGTGAAGATCAACCCCATCTATGACGTGACCATACCGAATGCGTTCACGCCGGACCCGAACGGTGGTGGCGGAGGAACGTTCAACCCCACCGACCTCAGCAATGACGTGTTCTACCCCTTCATCCGCTTCGTGAAGGACTTCCGCATGCGGGTGTTCAACCGCTGGGGCGAGCTGGTGTTCGAGAGCCACGATATCAAACAGGGCTGGGATGGTTACTACAAGGGCAAGATCAGCCCGCAGGACGTCTACGTGTACCAGGTCTGGGTGCGCTTCACCGACAACAAGGAGGTCCAACGCACCGGTGACCTGACGCTCTTCCGGTAGATCATGAGCTTGCGTTCACATATCCTGTTCACCACCGCCATGCTCTCGGGCCTGGGCGCGATCGCGCAGGATCCGCAGCTCTCGCAGTTCTATGCGGCACCGCTGTATTTGAACCCCGCGCTCACCGGCAACACGTACCAGGACCGTATCGGATTGAACTACCGCTTACAGTGGCCTGCCATCGGACCCGGGTACAAGACCTACGCAGTAACCTACGACCATCGCAGTCCGGCCATGAACAGCGGCATCGGGGCGATGGTGATGCGCGACCAGGCCGGTTCTTTCGGGCTTTCATTCACCCAAGCGGCCGTGAGCTACTCCTATGAAGCCCGGCTGAACAGGCGGCAAGCCTTTCGTGGCGGCGTCCGGATGGGGTATACCATGCGCTCCTATGATCCCAAGAACTTGCTCTTCGCCGACCAAGTGATCAGGGACAACGCCCCCACGTCCATCGAGCCGACCATGCTGCAAAGTGTCTCCTACATCGACTTCTCGGCAGGTCTGCTCTACTACTCGGAGCAATTTTGGGCCGGTGCGTCAGTGAACCATGTGAACCAGCCACAAGAGACCTTCTTTCTGGACGGAGATGCCAGGCTACCCATGCGCATCAGCGTACATACAGGCTACCGTTTCGCCTTGGACGGCCGTTCCTTCCGCCACAGCGAGACGCAGATGACCCTTGCCGCGCACTATAAGGCCCAAGACAAGTGGGACCAGTTGGACATCGGCGGGTACATCGATCACAGCTCCATCACCTTCGGAATGTGGTATCGCGGCCTGCCGGGCCTGAAAGCCTACCAACCGGGATACCCTAACGATGACGCAGTGATCTTGATGTTCGGGTATGAGACGCCCTATCAATTGCGGATGGTCTACAGCTATGATGTGACGGTGTCCAAACTGACGATGAAGAGCGGCGGCGCGCACGAGATCTCCGTGATCTACGAGTGGCCGAAGCACAATAAGAACCGTAGGTACAGGGCGGTGCCCTGCCCGAAGTTCTGACCAGAAGAAGTACCACGAAGAACACGAAGGGCGCAAAGGGTCATGGATGCCCATGCACGGATGTTTCCGGTGAAACGGTCCTCACATCCGCTCGGGCACCTCGATGCCCAAGCACCACATCGCTTTCTTCACGGCCGTTCCCACCGCAGCGCTGAGGGCCAAGCGGTAGTCCCGTTTCGCGGGATCCTCCTCCTTCAACACCGGCACCGTCTGGTAGAAGCTGTTGTAGGCCTTCACCAGTTCATAGGCGTGGTTGGCCAGCGAGGAGGGATCGAGCCTTGTTGCCGCCTCGTTCAGCACCGCCGGGAGCTGATGCAGCAGCTTGATCACTGCGCGTTCCTCTTGGAGCAGTTGATAGTTGTCCCGATATTCATCGGGAGTTGTCAGTTGTCCGGGAGCGCCCGTCCCATCCGATTTTCGTAAGAGACTCCGGATCCGCGCATAGGTGTATTGAATGAACGGCCCCGTATGCCCTTGCAGATCGATGCTCGCAGCGGGGTCGAAGAGCATGCGCTTCTTCGGGTCCACCTTCAGGAGGTAGTATTTCAGCGCCGCGAGACCGATCATGCGGAACAGCTCCTTCTTCTCGTCAGCACTGAACTCATCGAGCTTGCCCAATGATTCCGTGGCCTTGCCCGCGTCCGAGATCACTTCGGCGATGAGGTCGTCTGCATCCACCACGGTCCCTTCCCGGCTTTTCATCTTCCCGGTGGGCAGGTCCACCATCCCGTAACTGAGATGATGAAGCTCGTCCGCCCAGGTGTATCCGAGTTTTTTCAGGATCAGGAAAAGCACCTTGAAGTGGTAGTCCTGTTCGTTGCCCACGGTGTAGATCAAGCGCTTCAGGTCGGGATATTCCTCGAAACGGCGGATGGCCGTGCCCACGTCCTGGGTCATATACACGCTGGTGCCATCACCGCGTAGCAGGAGCTTTTCATCCAATCCGTCCGGGGTAAGGTCCACCCAAACTGAGCCGTCCGGCTTGCGGAAGAAAATGCCTTTCTCAACACCGTCAAGCACGTCCTGCTTGCCGAGCAGATAGGTCTGGCTTTCGTAGTAGAGCTTGTCGAATTCCACGCCCATGGCGGCATAGGTGGCATTGAAGCCCTCGTACACCCAGGCGTTCATCTTCTCCCACAAGGCACGCACCTCTGGGTCGTTGGTTTCCCACTGGCGAAGCATTTCCTGGGCCGCCAGCATGATCGGCGCCTGCTTTGCGGCCTCGTCCTCTTTCTTTCCAGCAGCCATCTGCTCCGCCACTTCGGCCTTGAACGCTTTGTCGAAGGCCACATAATACTTTCCTACAAGCTTGTCGCCTTTGAGGCCGGTGCTTGCAGGGGTCTCGCCATTGCCGAACTTCTGCCAGGCCACCATGCTCTTGCAGATGTGGATGCCCCGGTCGTTGATGATCTGCACCCGCACCACCTCATTCCCGGCGGTTTCCAGGATCCGGCTCACGGAATGCCCGAGGAAGTTGTTCCGAAGGTGACCGAGGTGCAAAGGCTTGTTGGTGTTGGGGGAAGAGTATTCCACCATCACTTGGTCGCCGGTGGAAGCGAAATGCAGAATGTCCCGTACTCCCGCTTCCCGCAGAAAGCCATGCCAATAGCTGTCCGCGATCACGACATTGAGGAAGCCCTTCACCACGTTGAAGCGCTCCACCACGTCCACATTGGCCTGCAGGTACTCCCCGATGGCCGTAGCGGTCTGCTCAGGTCCCTTGCCAGTGATCTTCAGGAACGGGAAGACGTTGATGGTGACATCGCCCTCGAACTCCGGGCGCGTGGGCTGGAATGCGATGACATTGGGATCCAGCGTATGCTGGAACAGGTCCTGGAAGGCAGTCTGTAATGCTGGCAGTAACTGCGCTTGAAGGCGGTCTTGGAACATGAGGTGCGATGGATCGGCTATGAGCGCAAAGGAAGAAAGTTCTCCGCAAGCATGCAGCGGACGCTCCCTCCACCGATGGTTTCAATGGTCGGGATGGCCACGGGCACCAGTTCCCCGTGCTTTCCCAATTGGCGGACCTGGTCGGGCCGCAATGACCGCTGGGCCTGCTCTGAAAGAAAAATGAAGTCGCCCTTCCCGCTTCGGAGTTGCAGGATATTCCCCGCGAAGGCATGCATTTGCCCGAGGGTGATCTGGATGAGCTCCCTGCCGGACTTCGCCAGCTCGGCTGCTGCGTGGTGCCGCTCATTCAGGTCCGGGAGGGCCTCCATGCAGATCAGTGCAAAGCGCTCCCCGATGCTCATCAGGACATTAGTGTGGTAGATGGGCTGGCCCTCAGGGGTGCCGTCCATGGTAGCGGTAAAGGTGATGGGGGCATACTGCATCTCCTTGCACCACGCATCCAGTACCTGCTCCGATGTCCGAGGCGAAAGCGCAGCGTAGGCCGTATGTGATTTCCGGTCCAGTACCATGCTCCCGGTCCCTTCCAAGGCTTGGCCCTGCGCTTCCCAGCCGCTCAGGTCGAACGTTCCCTTGTTCTCAAATCCGAGATCGGCCAACGCGACACCCAAGCCCGGATCTCGTTCTGTCCGCCGGGATCCCGTGGCCATGGGATAGAGCACAATTCGTCCATCCTCATCGGTACTGAACCAGTTGTTGGGAAAAACCGCATCCGGGGCTGAAGGGTCTTTGGGATCGAGCACCGTAAGGCCAATTCCACAGGCGGTCAACGCCTTGATGAGCGCATCGAACTCCTGTTCCACCTTGTGCTGCACATCCGGTGCGGAAAGATCCTGTTGGAATCCATTGCTGGCCGCGGTTTCCTTGGAGTACCGGAAGCCTACCGGCCTTACCAGGATCACGTTCCGGGCAAGCTGTTCATGAGGTTTGACAGGAGCGCGCACGAGGTTTCCGATCAGCGGGCGCGAAGGATGGGGAACAGCGGTTCCATGACGGTGAGCACGTTCTCGGCCATGGAGTTCTTGGTATCCAGCGCGGGGTTGATCTCCACCACGTCCAAGGTCACGGTCTTGGGGTCGGAGCAGAAGCCGGTGAGCAGTTCGCGGGCCTCGTCCAAGAAAAGCCCGTCGGGCACCGGGGTACCGGTACCGACGGAAATGGAGGGGTCGAGGCTGTCCACATCGAAGCTCACATGGACCTTATCGCAGGTGCTGAGGTGCGCCAATGTCTCCGCCACCACGGCTTTGGCTCCCTTTTCACGCAATTCCTTCACTGTGATCACCTTGATGTTGTGCTCCTCGATAATGGCCCTTTCCTCCTCCTCATAATCCCGGAGTCCGATGAAAACCAGGTCCGAAGGGAGCACTTTGGGGCCGCTTGAGCCGATCTTCCGAAGCCGGTCCCAAACGTCCAGAGTGAACATCTTGGGCCGGTTCTGGCCCTTCATTTCGATGTTCATCAGCAGGGACAAAGGCATACCGTGGACATTTCCGCTGGGCGTGGTCCAAGGGCTATGGAGGTCGGCATGGGCATCGATCCAAACCACGCCGACACGCTCGTTCGGGAAGGCCATCTTGGTGCCGGAAACAGACCCGATCGCGATCGAATGATCACCTCCGATAACAATAGGAAATATGTTGTTTCTCAGAAACTTGTACACTTCATATGCGAGATCTGATTCAAAGCGGATCAAGCCGTCGATATGGTGGGCATTGGGTGACTCCTTATCGTCCTCGTAAAGCACATCGTTCTCATCCCGGAGGATGCTTTCCTCGGCATGGCCGAAGAGTTCGCTGCCCTTTTTCCAAGCGGCCACGCGCAGTGCGCTCATGCCCATGCTGGTCCCCCTGGTCCCCGCCCCGATCTCCGAGGCGGCTTCGATCAATCTGACTTCCATTTGTCCTGTTTTCGGCTGTGGCCTCAAAGGTAAAGGGTACCGAGGACCGAGGACCAAACAAGTCAACTCTGCGCTTCCTCCACGTCCTCGTATCCGCCTTCCTCCGGGGACAGATGCGGGAGCACCGACCTAAGCCAAACATAACCGAGGATACCCGCAACAAGTGATGACAGCAGGATGGTGGTCTTCGACATCAGGATATGCTCGGCATCATCGAACGCCAGGGTGGTGACGAAAATGCTCATGGTGAAGCCGATGCCGGCCAAGCACGCGACACCAAAGAGTTTCTTCCAACTGATACCTGTAGGCAGGGTGCATAGGCCAAGGCCGATGGCAGCCGCACAGAATAACGTGATCCCAAAAGGCTTACCTACCACAAGGCCGAGGAAAATGCCGTAGCTGTTCAGGGTAAGGAGATGTTCATACCAATCGGATCCCAGCACGATGCAGGTATTCGCCAAGGCGAAGAGCGGCATGATGATGAAGGCCACGGGCTTGTGGAGAAAGTGCTGAAGCTTCCAGGAAATGGTATCGGGCTTGCCATCGCCGAACGGTATCGCAAAGGCCACCAGCACGCCGGTGACCGTGGCATGGACGCCGGAATGGAGCATGAACCACCACATCACTGCGCCCAAGGTCAAGTAAGGTATCAGATTGAACACCTTGAGCCGGTTGAGTGCCAACAGCACCGCAAAGATCCCCATGGCCCCGCCGAAGTAGGCCCACTGGATGCCGCCGGAATAGAAGACCGCGATGGTGAAGATGGCCCCGAGGTCGTCGATCACGGCCAATGCGGTGAGGAAGACCTTCAAGGAAAACGGGACGCGGTCCCCCAGTAGTGAAAGGATGCCGATGGCAAAGGCGATGTCCGTGGCCATGGGGATGCCCGCCCCGGCCTGCGTTGGCGTACCGTGGTTGAAGAGCAGGTGTATCCCTGCCGGAACGAGCATTCCGCCGAACGCCGCGATCACCGGCAGGGCGGCCTTCTTCATGTTCGAGAGCTCGCCGATGTAGACCTCCCGTTCCAGCTCCAGGCCGATCATCAGGAAGAAGATGGCCATCAGACCATCGTTGATCCAATGCGTTACCGAGTGGCTGGCGAATTGCTGATCCCAAAAAGCCACGTATTCGGGGCCCGCAGGCGAATTGGTGAGCCACAGCGAGATAGCGGTGCATATCACAAGCAACAGACCTGCGGTCCGCTCGTTGTTGAGCAGGTCGAGGAAGAGGTTGACCGGCTTCATCAGCACCGGTTTCTTGGCTTTGGTCATTGGGGTCGCAAGTTTACGGCTTGCTCCGGTCTGCTACCTTGGCCGCATGTCCGAAAAGATCGGAAATATCCGGTTGCAGGCGTGGGTGCTGGTAGCCGGTGTGCTGTTGATGGCCGTGAAGTTCGTCGCTTGGCGGATCACCCATAGCAACACGGTGCTGAGCGATGCCATGGAAAGCATCGTGAACGTGGCCGCAGGTTCCTTCGCGCTGTACAGCCTGATATTGGCGGCCAAACCCCGCGACAGGGAGCATCCGTACGGCCATGGCAAGGTGGAATTCATCAGCGCGGCGATCGAGGGGACCTTGGTGGCAGTAGCGGGCACGATCATCATCTACCGCGCCACGGTTGCGCTGTTCCAAGGGGTGGAGATCCATCATTTGGGCCCCGGCACCGCATTGATCGCCTTCACGGGCGTAGCCAATCTGGCTCTTGGGCTGTTGTTGCGCAACAAAGGGAAACGGACGCATTCATTGACCATGGAGGCCGGGGGCACGCACCTGCTCTCCGATGCATGGAGCAGCGCCGCTTTGGTATTGGGCCTCCTAGTGATACAGGCCACGGGGCTGAACTGGTTGGACAGCCTGTTCGCGGTCGGCTTCGCGGCCTTCATCATCCGGCAGGGCGTGCAGGTGGTGCGGCGCAGCATCGGCGGCATCATGGACGAGACCGATATGGCGGTGGCCTCGGACCTGGTGCGGATCATCGAAATGAATCGTCGTCCCGCATGGATCGACATGCACAACTTCCGTGTGATCACCTTCGGCAGCACCCTGCACATCGACTGCCACGTCACCCTGCCCTACTACTATTCCTTGGATAAGGCCCATTCGGAGATCTCCGCACTGGATGAGCTTGTGAACCAGCGCTCAGGGCGCGAAGTGGAGTTCTTCATCCACATGGACCCTTGTATCCCGGCGTCGTGCCCCGTATGCCAGATCATGGATTGCCCGGTGCGCCAAGCCCCGTTCGTCAAGCGCATCCCGTGGACCTTGGCCACGGTGCTGAAGAATGCGAAGCACGGGGCGGAAGGCTGAAGGAGAGGGCGAAACGAGTACAGGTACAGCGAAGTACCTCTATATCAACTTAAGAATTCCATCGCCGCGTGATCATCCTCGTGATGATCGGGTCTGGCAATATCAATGCCTCCTGCGAAGACGATCCAAACATATTCCATTCAAAGATCCGTATTCCGGAACAGAACTGTAATTTCCACCTCGGTTGAATTAACCCAACAAGAACCTGCCATGTCCGCGCTGCTCAGAGCGATCTTATACGGGACGTTTTTATTGAGCAGCATGCTATCCAGTACGCCGGGACATGCTCAAACCGGTCCGCGGCAATGGATGACCCGAAACTGGTCCGCACGGGACGGGCTTTCTCAAACAACTGTTTCAAGTGTTGTCCAAGACGATCTTGGATTCCTCTGGATCAGCACGGAAGATGGCGTGGACCGCTTTGACGGGAAGGAATTCAAGGTTTTCAGGCGGTTCCTACGGGACACGACCGAAGTGGGGGTCGCACGTATTTACAAGCTGATCTATACATCCGGAGGGTATCTGCTGGGAGGGACCGATGAGGCCGGGATCATCCTGTTCGACCGTGATCGGGAATTGTTCAACGTACTTCCGCTATACCCTGATCATGCCAATGATCCAGGAGCAAACACAGTGCGCTTCCTGTTCGATCGCGGGAATGGGACGGTGCTGTTGGGAACGGACGCGGGGCTCTATCAGTTCGACCCCGTTTCCCGGTCCATCGTCAACATACATTCACTTCTTCACGTCGTCCCTGAGAAGGCGCAAGTGGTCAGTATCGCCGGAACAGGCGACAACGTGATGTTCACCGCCAGACTGGCACCGGATACGGGGATGCTGTTCGAGCTTTCCGATGATCTGGGAACGGCCACATTACTGGACCCGGCCCGAATGGGCCTGCCTGATATAAGAAGGGAGTACCTTCAAATGAGCGCAGGAATGGACATGGAGGTCTATGCCGCCACTCCTGATGCCTTTTTCAGACGCCATGGACACGAGGACCGATTCAGCAAGATGAGCCTGCTGGACGGCCAGGTCATCCGAAAAATGTTCCCGCTACCGCATGGTCACTTGGGGATGACAGCCACCGGCCTGTATTTCATGGACCCCGACGGCTCGTCAGAGCGGATCAAATTGCCCCTTCCACGGCATTCGGACGTGAACATCCAGTTGACCGATCTTACCGAAGGAACGGACGGGGCCATCTGGGTCGGCAGCTACGAAGGCCTCTTCCAGATCGATCCCATATCGGCGAAATTCCACCACTTCGGCCCAGGCGGTGATCACGACCTGCCATTCTGTGACACCAAGATCCGCTCTATACTGAAAGATCCATTGGGCAGGATCTGGGTCGGAATGCAGCGGGGCTTGGACTTGATACAGCCTGATCTGAGGTCGGTGATGAACCTTGTGCCGAACCGGCCCAATTCCGAAGAGGTCGCCTTTCAGGGACTTGCCTTGGACCACAGGGGGAATGTGTGGGGAAGAACCCGTGCGAACGGCTTGTTCTGCTGGCACCCGGACCTGTCACGACCAAGACCATACGAAGCCGGTCCGGAACGATCCGTAGCATGGGGCAAATCGCTTTGCGTCAACCCGGATGGAAGCATGTTCACGGGTCACCGGATGGACCTGATCGCGCCGGACGGGATGCTTTTGTCCACGAAAGAGCTATCGGGGTCCGTTTTGCGGCTAGAACTCGACGACCCCTTCAGCACATACAGGGATAGGACCGGCACCTATTGGTTCGGGACGATGAACAAGGGGGTGTACACGTTCACCTTCAACGCAAAGGAGCGTTCGATCGCGGACCTGAAGGTGCATTCGCCTGACCCGGATGTTCCCGGAAGCCTCTCCAATGGCTTCGTCACCTCTGTTCGGGAAGACGGCCGGGGCATGATCTGGCTGGGGACCTATGGTGGTGGATTGAACCGGTACGACCGGGCGACCGGCCTGTTCTCGGCACTGACCACCAAAACCGGTCTACCGAACAACGTGATCTATGCCATCGAAATTGATCGCCTTGATCGGGTCTGGTTCACCTCGAACGCAGGGATCGGTTGTTTGGACCAACGTGACGGGGGCATTCGCACGTATGATGAACGTGACCGGGTGCAAAGCCTGGAATTCAACGCAACGGTGTCCTTCCAGGCCGCCGACGGCGAGATCTTCTTCGGCGGTGTCAACGGGTTCAACTCCTTCTACCCGGATTCGATCCAATTGAACCCGCATCGCCCACGGATAGCCTTCACCGGATTGATGGTGGGCAACACCGCTATGGGGGTCGGTGCGCCGGGTTCGCCTCTGCACCGTTCGATCGTTTATCAGGATTCGCTCGAACTGAGCCATGAGCAGAACGACCTCACGGTACAATTCGCAGCGCTCAGTTTCATCTCGCCGGAGAAGAACCGCTTCGCGTACATGTTGCACGGATATGCCGATGAGTGGGTGCAGCTCGGCACGCAGAACCAAGTGTCATTCACCAACCTCGATCCCGGCAGGTACGAACTGCGGGTGAAAGCCGCCAATAATGACGGTGTATGGAACGACCAGTATCGCTCGCTCCATCTGATCATCGCGCCACCGTGGTACCGTACCTCCACGGCCACGGCCCTGTTCATCGTGTGCGGCGCATCCTTCCTGTTCGGTCTGGGCTGGATCGTCCTGAGCCGGATCCGCCTGCGTTATCAAGTCGGCTTCGAACACGATGAGGCGGTCCGGGCAAAGGCCGAGGATCAACGCAGGGCCCGTTTCTTCATCAACCTCGCACACGACCTACGGACTCCCTTGACGCTGATCAAGCAACGCGTGGAGCAACTCGCCAGCCATCCGAACGGGCACATGGATGAACCCACCACACAAGTGTTGCGCCGCAGTGTGGACAAGCTCACGGGCCGGATCACCGCGTTGTTGGAGACCGCCCGCCTGGAGCGCGACCACATCGCACTGGACACCCGACCGACCAGTATCAATGAACTGGTACACGTCATCCTGGCGGACTTCCGGCCGATGGCCGCCGATCGTTCCATCGAACTCTCATTCGTGCCCGCACCGGGCGATCCGATCGCGGAGCTCGATCGCACCAAGATCACCATGGCCGTGGAGAACCTGTTGACGAACGCGTTCAAGTTCACCCCGGACGGCGGGAGGATCACCGCCTCTGTTTCGAGCATCCACACAGGCGACGGTGCCGATGCGGCAAGGATCACCGTGCAGGATACCGGCCCGGGGATCGCAGCGGAGGACCATCAACGCATTTTTGAATTGTACGAGCGCACCGACGGCCCGCAAGTGACCGGGAAGGTGGGCGCAGGCGTCGGACTCTTCCATGTGAGGCAGATCATGGAAATGCACGGTGGAAAGTGGTCCGTGGAAAGCGCCGTCGGGCAGGGCACGTCCATTCATCTGGAGCTTCCCTTGAAGGTCGGCCGGGACGTGGTCGCGACGCCCGTAAATCCAATTGCTGCGGCCAACCCGGCTTCAAGCGAAAGGACGATCGCGGACGAGGAACCCACCGACAACGGTCCGGACGGCAGGCCGATCGCTTTGGTGATCGAGGACGACCACGACCTGAACGCCGCCATCGCCGAACTGCTCCGGACGGAGTTCCGCACCTTCAGCGCGTTCAATGGCGAAGAAGGTATAGCGAAGGCGTTCGACCTGGTGCCCGACGTGGTCATCACGGACGTGATGATGCCGCTGAAGGACGGTTTCGAGGTCTGCCGCACACTGAAGAACGACATACGCACCTCGCACGTGCCGGTGATCATGCTCACCGCGATCACGGACATGGAGGAGCGCATCCGCGGGCTGCATGAGGGAGCGGACGACTTCCTGCCCAAGCCCTACGAGCCGCGCGAATTGCTGGCCCGCGCCCGCAACGCCATCCTGCGCACGCGGAAAGTGATGGACCTGAACCGGGCAGCGATCGGCACCGTGCCGGCACAAGCACTGGACCCCGTGCGCGACATGGACCGGATCTTCCTTGAACAGGTCCATCATTTGATCGGGCAACACTTCCACGAGCCGGGCCTGAGCGTGGAAAGCTTGGCCGACATGGTGGCGATGAGCCGGGGCAACTTGAGCCGCAAGCTCACCGCCCTGATCGACCGGCCGCCGAAGGACCTGATCCGCGAGAAGCGCATGAAGGCCGCGCGCGAGCTGCTGGAACGCGGCGTATGCAACGTGACCGAGGCCATGGAGCGGTCGGGCTATGAGAACCCGTCCTCGTTCTCCAATGCCTTCAAGGATTTCTGGGGGCAGCCGCCCAGCTCCTTCCTGCGGCGCACCTGACAGCGCAACCGCCTGAACGACAGGCTGTTACTTTTTGCGACAAAATCGAATTCTTGCGCCATTTCCGCAAGTGCTACATCGTCGCAAGTCTTTGCGACGAACTCGAAAACACGATGGTGCGGCATGCCCCGAACCTTGCATCGCCGACGGATCGGACCCCGGCGAAACCACCAACAAACCACCATCGACCATGAAAGCATTTGCCGCCCTCCGCCTCGCCACTCTGCCCTTGCTGCTTTTGCCCCTGCTCGCCACCGCCCAGCAGAAGCAGCAGTTCAACGTCACCGACCCGCTCAAGCACAGCACCTACGGCGAGCGCCCCGTGTTCGGGATGAAAGGAAAGGAGCTCAAAGCGATCTTCATGGCCACGGGCGATGAGCAGATCGTGCGGAACATGCGCAAGATCTCCACGAAGCGCGCAGTGAGCCTGACGGGCATCATCATCGGCGACCTGGTGATGGCCGGCGGCCTGGCGATCACCCTCTCCGGCAACGACGGAGGCACCGGGCTGCTCGCGGGCGGGGCCGGCATCCTGCTCATCGGCGCCATCGCCGGGTCCGGCCAAAAAGGCCTTATCAAAAGGTCCATGCTCCGCTACAATGAAGTGACGGGCGGCAGCACGTCGTTCCTGCCCGGCACCACGACCATCAATGGCCAGACCGCCCTGGGCGGAACACTCTCCTTCACATTTTGAGATCAGGACCAACAGCATCATTCCGACCATGAACAACCCAGCGATCATCCATCAGGCAGCCCGACCTTACGCCGGGTTCTGGAAGCGATTCGCCGCCCTGATGATCGATCTGGTGGTGCTGATCGGCGTCGGCGCGATGATCAAACTTGCCGGTGGCGAGGCGCTGATAAGCCTCTCGCGCCCCGATGCCCCGGTGGCCGGCATGGTCGCCGCGCTCACCTTCCTGCTCGCCGTGTGCTGGAGCTACTGGAGCGGCTTCGAATGTTCGCCCCTGCAGGCCACGCCCGGGAAACTCGCCGTGGGCATCTACGTCACCGACCTCCACGGCGACCGCTTGGATTTCATGTCCGCATCCGCCCGGTTCTATGGCAAGGCCCTCTCCACGCTCACCCTCGGTATCGGCTACCTCATGGCCGGAACAACAAAAAAGCATCAAGCGCTTCACGATCTCGTGTCGGGCTGCTTAGTGCTCAGCCACTGATCGAACCATTCCCCAAAGACCAAACAAATACCGACCTCCATGACCTTCCCGAACATCCGCACCTGGTACATTCTTCTGGCGACGTTGGCCACCCTCAACATGGCCGCACAAACCACCGTCGACGTGGTGGAACTGAAGAACGGGTCCATACTGCGCGGCACGATCATCGAACAGGTACCCAGCGAAAGCCTGAAGTTGAAGACCGCCGACGGCAGCGTATTCGTCTACCCCATGGACGAGGTCGCCCGCATCACACGCGAGACCCTTACGGACCCGCTCGAAGAAAAACCCGACATGTCGCAGTACGGTGGCGTTTTCGGCTTAGGCGTGGCCCTCGGCGGCGGCGGCATTGTCGGATTCCCGGTGCGCAGCTACGTGGCCAAGAACGTGGTGCTGGAAGCGGGAATTTTCTTACGGCCATCGCTTGTCGCCCGCCGAACCACCTATTACGATGGCTATGGGAATCTGCTCGGGGATGACCGGGATACGCGTTTCACCGTCACACCCTTCTTTGCCGGCGGCTTCGATGTGATGCTCGGCGAACGCTACGACAAGTATGACCGGAAGATCGTGCGCAACGGCATCGCCATTCGCGGCGGCACCAACTTGAGCGCCCAAGTGGACGAGAGCATGTTCGCCCTGGGCTGGGTGCGCGAGCGCTTCAACCGTGAACGCAAGAGCGCATCCTATAACATGGAGCTCGGCCTCGGCGCCGTGTTCTACGCCGATGAAGAAGACAACCCCTTGAGCGAGCTGGACGTGAACCTGTCCTTTCTGCCCATGATCTACTGGAAACTGCACTGGAACTGGTATGTGGTGAAAAGGAAGTGACATCTGGCGCGGCACTGAACAGTTTGTAAACCACCAGAAAAAGAAGAGCTTTACATAATCCACTAAAACACCGAATAAGATGAAGCAACTACTACTCACTCTCATCCTTGCTACACTGGCAAGTCTGAACGGAAGTGCGCAAACACATGTCTCCGGCAATATCGTTGGTCAAACTTGGACCGCAGCTGGGTCGCCATACTTCTTGGATGATGATCTACAAATCAGCCATCTCGTGATCGAGCCTGGTGTCACTGTCTTGAGCACAGGGGACTACATGATCGAGGTGACCGGTACGTTGATCTCGGACGCGTCGGCCAGCCCATGTGACTCCATTGTCTTTTCCAAAGTTGATTCGATCAGCGGCTGGCAAGGAATCCTGTTCACGTTCTCACCACCCGGCTCTATCATGAAGTACTGCCGAGTAAGTAACGCTACGAATAGCGCGGTCAGGATCGACAACGCAGAGCCGACCATCGCGCATTGCACATTCTCTAACAATACCGCAGCTGATGGCGGAGGATTGAGCTTTATCGGTCCCGGCGCGCATGAACTCACAGACTGTCTCATTGAGAAGAATTCCTGTGTTAGCAGTGGATGGGTACTTGGTGGCGGTGTTTATCTCGGCATGGGCTCACTTACAATGATCCGTTGTATCATTCGAGATAATTACATATACTCAGGATATGGGGTCGCGAGTACCGCTGCCGGTGGCGGCATTGCAGCTGTCGGTGACCTCGTGATCAGGAACTCACTTCTTACCGATAATCTGGCCCAAGCAAATGCGAATGGGATCTACGCCGCCGCAGTTACTCTGGGAGGGGGGGTGTACGTGCAAGGAACGTTGGATATGTCAAACTGTATCGTTTCACACAGTCGCTTCATCGCAACGCACAGCGGCCTGGGGTCGGTTGCCCATCCCGATGGGAGCGCCATTCGTGCCGATTGTACGGGTCTTGCAAGCGTGGTGAACTGCACGTTCGCGTTCAACGATGCCGACTGCATTCGAAGTATCACGGATACTCTACGCATCGTCAACTCGATCATATGGGACAATACCGCTCCATTGCTTTCGCTCGCAGTGGATGTGGCTCACACAGACATTCAGGGCGGATGGGCGGGCGCAGGAAACATCAACTATGACCCACAATTCCTCAACGACTCAACTCTCACGTTGCTGGCCTTCTCACCTTGTATCAATGCGGGCGATCCAAATCCTCAATACAACGACGCTTGTTTTCCCCCTTCCCAAGGAACCGCCGTCAATGACATCGGCTATGAGGGAGGCCCAGGGAGCTGTGATGGTTCACCATACATTCCACTTGAGGTCAGCGTGGGAATACCGACACCTGCTAGCACCGGATCTTCCTATGATGGGGCAATTTCCTTGAACTTGTGGGGTGGCACAATTCCATATCAAGTGAGCTGGACCGGCCCTAATGGTTTTACTTCAAGCAACCAGAGTCTCGGAGCCCTTGTTACGGGCGACTACATCTACACCATACAAGATATTTGTGGGTCTTTGAGCGACACTGTCCACGTGGACTTCTTTACCCACCTCAGTGAACGGCCATTGTCACAGATGACCGTGCTGCCCAATCCATTCTCAGCATCACTGAACATCAAGTTATCAGCCATTGGCATGACTGAAGTGAGAATTACGGATGCCCTTGGAGCGCCTCTGTTTAGCCAGCATTCCGGAAATGGCATCGAGGTTGTTTGGGACGGCCGCACCACCTCCGGTGCCGAAGTCCCACCCGGCATGTACTTCGTAACCGTAATCACTGCGGATGGCCAGCGGTACACGCAGCGGGTGGTGAAGCAGTGAACCTACATGACCGTCCCATCAAAGAGTGCATTGAGCACCTCGAAAGGATCGGTCATGTGACCCTGGCCAGATAACTTCAGCCCAATACGTCCAAAAGAGCCGACCCGAACCTGTTCCCACCCGACCACCTTACCAAATCTTCCCCGCCATGACCACCAACACCTACGGGATCCAGCCCATGATGAAGTTCATGCTCATCTTCCGCCCCTTGGCCTCCATCGTATTGATCGGGTTCGGAATCTTCATCATCGCCGACCCGGACCTTGATCTGACGTACGGTCCGGTCGCTCTTCTGGCCATTGGTGGTTTTGCCGTGTATGAGATCTCGAAGCTCGTCAAGTGGTATGAATTCACCGTTTCCGTGGATGATGAACAGATCGCGATCGGGGGAACATCGATCCCATGGGGAGAGATCACCTCCGCCAAGGCGGTTTCCGCTCAGCAGTTCAGCACGTTCATTACCATCATATCGGCAGATGGCAAGGAGCACAGCATACCCGGTGCCATTCAGGAATCCGCTTACATTCTGACCATGGTGAAAAAGCACTTCCCCGGCCTGACAACCGAATAAAGATGGAGGACTTCTTGCAATTCGTCCTCCCGATCGTCGGCCTCATGTTGGCCGCTCTGCTCGGCCAATACCTCCGCAAGCGCCGGGCCTTGGCTGTTGTGGACAACATGCCGGAGTATGCACAACGCAAGGAATACCTCCGCACCATCAAGGAGATGCGTAAAAAAGGCAGCAGCCAACCAGCGATCAAAGCGCAGCTCGTGGAACAAGGACTGTTGAAGGGCGTGGCCGATGTATTGATCAATCATGTTGAGCTGCAACAGGACCCGGACCTGCTTCATCCAAAAAGCAAGACATGGGGACGGATCAGCTTCAACTATCCGGGCAATTGGAAAGTGGAACCCTTGGTCGCTGGATCGGAAGAGCACGGCATTTCCGTGGATGGCACAAGTGGTTGCGGCATCCTGTTGGTCAAGGTGATCGATACAGTGGCCACGGAGAAGTACCAACAGGAGTTCCTTGCCAAGTTGAAGGATGTGAAGAAGGAGCCGGTGAAGAGCTACCATGACCTTCCTTTTTCCGGGACAAGGCACAACGGTATCGATCGGGCGAACAAAGTCCCCACTTCCATCGATGTTCTGACCGCTTCGATCGGCGAGGAAAAGATCATGCTTGTTGAGATCCGAAGTGAAGAGGATGAGGAGTTAGATGGGCAGGGTCTCGACCTCGTGGGCACATCCATGAGGATCGACATCATCACGTAGGATGGGTGGAAGACCGGGCTTCCCGCGTCAAGCGCGGGATAAATTTCAATCCACCGCTCGCTGCGCGGCCGGTAGCCGCTTTGCGGCTTTTCTTTCCCCCAAATGCAAAAAGCCCCTCTCGGGGCTTCATGCTTGGGTGGAAGACCGGGCTTGAACCGGCGACCTCCGGAATCACAATCCGGCGCTCTAACCAACTGAGCTACATCCACCATTTCCGCCGGGCACTGCGCCAAACGGGCCGCAAATATAATCCGAGCCGCGCCACCGCGTTACTTTGCCATGCATGCATGTCCTCGTCCTGCCCAAATGGTACCCGGGCCGCCCCGATCCGCAATTGGGCGACTTCATCCGGAAACAGATGCTGGCCGTGGCCGAGCGGCACAAGGTGAGCGTGATCTACCCCTGCCCGGTGAAGGACTTGGAGAACACCTACGAAGAAGTGCTGGATGAAAGCGCCGGAGCATGGGAGCTGCGCTGCTATTACCGGCCCAGCACGTTGAACGCCGCCCCATTGCGAAAAGCGGTGAACTTCTTCCTGTACCGCCGCACCGTCCGGAGCGGGATCGACCGGTTGATCCGCGAACGCGGCCTGCCGGACCTGATCCATGCCCATATCCTCACCCGCCCGGTCTGGATGGCGTGGCGGCTCAGCCGGAAATGGGGCGTACCCTTCGTATCGAGCGAGCAGAGCAGCGTCCACTTGGACGGCACGTGGATGCGGAAAAGCCCGGTGGCCAGAGCGACCGACCGCTTTCTCTTCAAGCAGGCCGCAGCGCTGACCGCTGTTAGCCCGCACTTGGCCGCAGCATTGGTGAAGGCAGACCTGGGAACGACCCATGCAGTGGTACCGAACGTGGTGCCGGGTATGGACCGTGCTCTTACGCCGCGCGGCCCGGCAGGACATTTCATGATGGTGGCCGACCTGGTGGACCGCACGAAGAACGTCAGCGGGGTACTTCGCGCGCTGGCGACGGCACGCGCCCAAGGCCACGACTTCAAACTGGAAATCATCGGCGACGGACCGGACCGGAACATGCTGCACGCCTTGGCGGAACAGCTTGGCATTGAAGCACAGGTCCGCTGGCACGGAAGGCTGGCGCACGCTGATGTGCTTCCCGCCTTGGCCTCCACCGGCACGGTGATCATCAATAGCAATTTCGAGACCTTCAGCGTGGTGACGGGTGAGGCGCTGGCTTCGGGAAAGCCGGTGATCGCGACCCGCTGCGGCGGCCCGGAGGCCTTCATCACTGCGCAGAACGGCATGCTGATCCCTGTTGCGGACGATGACGCGCTCACGCAGGCCATGGTGCGCATAGCGAAGGACCATGCGAACTACGCCCCTGCCACCGTGCGTGAAAGTGTGAGCCACCACTTCAGCCCGAAGGCGGTCGCGGATGGCTTTGATGCGGTCTACCAAAAAGCCCTTGCTAATGGCTGAAAGCAGACTGCGCATCGGCATCATCGGGGAAGCGGAAAAACTGCGGCACTGGCAGGGGCAGTGCATGCAGGCGCTTTTGGAAGTGCCCGGAATCGAGCTCGTATTCCTCGCCGAAACCGCTGATGCCCAGCACGAGGAAAAGACTTCCATCCTATACCGCCGGTGGTCCGGAAGACGCTCCCCCGCAAAGGCATTGGAGCGTGCGGGATCTCCCGGCCTCTTGAACGGACTTCCCCGCATCCCGTTCGGGGGCGGCCCTTCCTCCGCGGAACTTGAAAAACTGCGAGGCTTTCACCCGGACGTGCTCTTGCAACTTTCTTCCGCTGAACTTCCGGAAAGTTTCCACAACCTTCCGCGCTTAGGAACCTGGCGGTTCATCCATGGTGAACGGCTTCCCGGTGCCGATGAGATACCCGGCCTACGCGAGACACTGAACGGAGACCCCGTTGTCTCGGTCTCTCTCCAACGCTCGCCCAACGGCCAAGGGAGCGGGTCTGTACTACGCAGTGGCTGCTTCGGGGCGGGCGGACGTTCCGTGGACGAGATCGCGGAGACCGTGCTTCAATGCTGTGCGGAGTGGCCGGCCCAGGTCTGCTGGGCGCTCATATCCGGCGATCCGGAAGCCGCGATCGGCACCGAGGCAGACCCGTTAACCCCGTCCGCCCCTTCTCCCTCCAATGTGGAAATGCTCCAGCTATGGTGGAAACAGCTTGTCGGCGGAAAACGGTCCACCAGGGCATCCGGACCGGAGGAATGGAACTTCGGCGTGCTTCCACAACCCATTGCGTCACTGCTGGAGGACAGACCGAGCCTGAACGTGCGCTGGCTGCCGCCGCCGGGCAACGGCCGATGGCGATCGACACCCTTCGGGATCTTCACGGACGGCAAGTTGAGCACGCTGTACGAGAAGCATGATCACGAGCAAGGGAGATCCGTGATCGGAAGGCTGCGCCCCAAGCGGGACAACAACCTCAAGCGCTCCCGTGATCTGCTGACCGGGGGTGGCCGCCTCTCCTATCCGTTCATCGTGGAGCATGAAGGCGCGGTATATGTGGTCCCGGAGAATGGCAGCGGAGGGCAGGTCGTTCTGTACAGTTTGAATGAGGATCAGACGGCCTTGACGCCGGTCCGGACGTTGCTGGATGAAGCAGTGTGCTCCCCCACCCTTTTCCGCCATGACGGACGGTGGTGGCTGTTCGGCACGAAAGCGCCATTGGAGAACACGTCGCTCTACGCCTACCATGCCGAGCACGTTGAAGGGCCGTACACGCCCCATGCCCTGAACCCGATCAAGACGGACATCCGCTCGGCACGCCCCGGCGGAACCCCTTTCCGGCGTGGCGAGGAACTGTGGCGCCCTGCCCAGGACCACAGCGTCGCGGGAACGGTGCGGATCGCGCTCAACCGCGTCACGCAACTCTCACCTTCCGGCTTTGCCGAAGAGACCGTCCGCTACTTCGAGCCGCTGAAGGCCCCTTGGTCCAAAGGGATCCGGACCCTCAGCGCGGTCGGCGACATCACGCTGGTGGACGGGATGCGGCACTCTAATGGTAAAAGTGACCGCAAGAAGGGCCCTAAACGCACCGCGAAGAAAAGCCGCGAGAGCGAACACGATGACCTCAACGAGCTGTAAGCCATGCTGAAGGTCATCACGGGCACCATCGCAGCGCGCATCATCACCACGGCGATGGGCCTGCTGATCTCCGTGATCGCCGGGCACCGCCTCGGCTTGGAAGGCCTGGGCACCATCGGCTTGATCGTGCTCGGCATCACGCTGATCCGCTTGGGCATGGACCTCGTTGGCGGCAGCGCCTTGGTGTACCTCGTGCCGCGTGTGGCTTTGGGGCGCCTGCTGCGGCCGGGCTACCTGTGGGCGGTACTGGCAGCAGGCGTGGGTTACGGCATCGTGCGCGTGTTCAAGCTGGTGCCGGAAGGCTATGCAGGCGATGTTGCGGTGCTGGCCTTCCTGCAAGGCATCCACGCGATCCACCTCAGCGTGCTCATCGGGCAGCAGCGGATCCGGGCGAACAACATCATCGCCGTGGTGCAGGCCGTGGTGCTGGTGGCGGCGTTCGGCGTATTGGCCCGTGCCCCGGAAGCCGATGCCCATGCCTTCATCACGGCCTCCTACATCTCCATCGGGGCCGCCTTGTTGCTCAGCATTTTTTCCATGCGCAAGCATGTGAAGCCGCATGCGGAAGCGCCACAGCACGTGATCCGCCTGCTCCTCCGGCAAGGCGCCTACGTGCAGGTGGCGAATGGCATGCAGTTGATGAACTACCGCCTGGCCTACTGGCTGATCGAGAAATTCCAGAACACGGCAGCGCTTGGGATCTACACCGTGGCCAACCAACTGGCGGAAGGTGCTTGGCTGGTGCCGAAGAGCCTGGCCGTGGTGCTCTACAGCAAGATCAGCAACACCGAAGGGCCGGAAGGACAACGCCTGTTGACGCTCACCTTCCTCAAGACCTCCATGGCCTGTGCCTCCGCCGTGGTGCTCGTGCTCGTACTCTTACCGTCCACCGTGTTCCAATGGGTCTTCGGGCCGGAAGTGGTCGGCATCACGCCACTGATCCTACTCTTGGTGCCGGGCATCCTCAGCATGGCCGCTTCACAGGCGTACAGCCACTTCTTCAGCGGCACGGCGCGCAACGTCCACAACGTGATCGGCTCCGGGCTGGGGCTGGTGGCCACGGTGGTGGCCGGGCTGCTGTTGATCCCGGCCTACGGCCTCTTCGGTGCCGCGATCTCCGCCACACTGGCCTATTCCATCAACGCCGTGTACCAGACCATCGCCTTCATGCGCATTACCGGTTCGTCGTTCACGGACCTGTGGCCGAATGCGGCGGATGGGCGGCGGTTGCGGGGGATGTTCTTACGTCAGGGATCGGATTGAAAGGTTGATTCTTGGGGGCATGGTGACCGCACAAGAAAACTAACTTCGTTCATCTCCAAGCCCGCACCTCATGCCCCGCAACCTTCTCCTCGTCCTCGCCTATACTCTTGCTATTGCTGTGGCAGCGCAGCCCACATGGCGCTTCCACTTGGCTTTTGAAGATGGAACCGGGGCCAAGGATACGCTCTGGTTCATCTATGATACAGCTGTAACGCAAACCCAATCGCATTGGCCGTTGGATTCGGCCGCATATGTGCAAAGCCAAAGCCTTCTAAACTATGGAGACGGTAGTTTCCACGTCTTCACCATTAATGATTTTATCGATTCAACAAATACGATGGCGTTTCCATACATATGGTTTCCGATTTTTGAAACAGGGGACAACATCGACGCCATCAACTGGACCCCCCCCATGACCATCCGTTGGGACACCAGCCTGTTTCATGCCCCTTACCTACCATACGCGCAGGGGAGCGTCAATAGAGCATACTTGGATGGAAATTATTTCTTCTTTCACTCCAATGATGGCTCCGGTGATGGATTCAATATGCTCACTACGAACAGTGTGTTCGTGGATGAAGACGTACAGATTTTATTCCCCTTCAGCCTCTACTTTTCAGGTGAAGGAAGCACGATCGGCATAGAGGAGAGTCCGGCGTCGACAAAGCTCAATGTGTGGCCCAATCCGGCATCCCACTGGCTGCACTTCCCCTTGATCGATGGCGCGGCACGGTTCACCGTGCGTGACCAGTTGGGCCGGTTGGTCCATTCGGAAATGCTTACCGGGCACGCCGCGCATTATGTGTGGGATATTTCGTCCTTGCCTCCTGAAACCTACCACATCACTCTGGAATCACCTCAAAAACCAATGCGCCATGCAGAATTCCAAAAAGTGGAGTAACCTACTGTGGTTTGTGCTGTTCGCAGCCACCACGGCCAACGGACAGTGCCTCTATGATGACCCGTTCCCCGGCAACGGGCAAATGAACGGAGGAGCACAGGGCGGACAATTGTACGAAAGCCAAAATGGCGAATACATATACCCGCACGGCACGTTGAGGGCATTGGTCATCCTTGTGGAATTGGACTATGCGGACCCTACGGACGACCCTGCTCCTACTGGAACCCCAAATTGGCCGCTGCATGCACTGCCTGACTGGGTGAACAACCCGGTTCCGGACCAGAATCTTTTTGATTGGAACGTGCCCACCGGGACCGCCACTGGGCTGATGACCCGTTATTTTCAGGTGCCTCATCCGGGCAATTTAATGTGGTGGCCGATTACCTAAAGCCGGACAGCGAGGCCATATTCCACACCGGTCGGGGGAGCCACCAAGGGAGAGTTGTGAACAAATGCCCAGCACCAAGCAGCGAAAACACTCCTTACCTTGTCTGACCCCAAGCAACCCCTCCTGCCATGCGCTTCATCCTCGCTCTGGTCGTCTTGGCCCTCTCACTTACCACCATCGCCCAGCCCACCTGGCGCTTCCACCTGGCCTTTGAGGATGGAACCGGGGCGAGGGATACCATTTGGATGGTGTATGACACCACGGCCACATTGGGTTCTAATCCTTGGCCAGGTCCTAATGTGGACACCTTACTGGGTGAAGGGCCGGTAGATGTAGATGATGGCTTATTCCATGTATTCAGGACAAATGCCATCGGTGATACTACTAATACAAACGCCTACCCCTATTCCCAATACCCCAATTTCGATGGCACTAGCATTGATGCCATAAACTGGACCCCTCCCATGACCATCACGTGGGACACCAGCCTGTTCCATGCGCCGTATTTGCCCTATGCGCAGGGGCACTTCGGCATAGCGCTCATGGACGGTATCGCCTTTTCCAGTTCTCCACCGGATTAGGGTTCGGCCAGTACAACATGCTGACCAACGACAGCGTCACCATTGACTTTTTATGGGACTACCTCTTTCCTTTCCCAGTGTACTTCGGCCCAGTGGACCATACGGGTATTTTAGGCCCGGAAGAGTCCGGTGGATCGCTCCGGATCTGGCCCAACCCGGCCACCAAGATGATCCGGATAACGTCCCCCGAAGGTTACGCCAAGGAAATTGTCATTGCGGACATTTCCGGTCGGCAACTCGTGCATCGCAGCAGTTCACCCCCCATGGACGCAGTGGATATTTCCACACTTGCCCCGGGTCGCTATTTCATTCGCATCGTTACCAACCAAAACCACATTCAACATGGCACCTTCGAAAAGATGAGGTAGCGCAACCGCCGCCATCATTCTTTTCGCGACCATCTCAATGAGCAGCGAAACCGCACATACCCTTGTCTTCCTATGAAAGCGCACCCTATGTCCCGCAACCTCCTCCTCGCCCTCGCCTGTGGCCTCGCTGTTGTTGCGGCAGCGCAGCCCACTTGGCGCTTCCACCTGGCCTTTGAAGATGGTGCCGGAGCAAGGGACACCATTTGGATGGTGTATGATACCGCAGCAACAACAGGGACCTTCCCTTATCCGGGACCCAATGTGGACACATTGCTCGGAGAAGGTCCTGTGGTTGTGAACGACGGACAATTTCATGTTTTCTTGACGAATGCTTTGGGGGATACTACCCGTACCAATGCATATCCCTATTTCATTTATCCTTCATTCGACGGGACAATAATCGATGCCATAAACTGGACCCCACCCATGACCATCCGGTGGGACACGAGCCTGTTTCATGCGCCTTATTTACCGTATGCAGAGGGGAGTTTTGGCTTGGCTTTTTTGGACGGAGGCTATTTCTTCTTTCATTCCAATACAGGCAATGAAACGGGGTATAGCATGCTCATCACCGATTCTGCATTCGTGAATGAGGATCTCGATTATCTCTTCCCAATACCCGTGTATTTTGACGCAGATAACACCATTGGTGTCGGGGAACACCAGAGCGCCGAAACAGCATTACGGCTATGGCCCAACCCCGCCCAGAGGGTGGTCCATGTACAAGCCCCCGGAAGCGAATCCGGGGAAGTGCTTGTTTCGGACCTGATGGGCCGGCGCGTCCTCAATGTGGAGCACATGCCCGCCAATGGTCCATTGGATGTTTCCTCGCTCCATCCGGGCATCTACCTCATCCGTGTCCGTACCCAACAAAATCACGTTTTCCATGGCACATTCGAAAAGATCCCTTAGCGCTGCAGTTGCCTGCTTGATCGGAATGGCTGCTGCATTCAGCCAGGAATGCCAGTTCGTGGACCCGCCGCCTCCGCCCCAGATGCTGGGCGGCGGGGGTGGCGGGAATTATGCCAGCTGGAACGGCTGGTACTTGCCCACCAACAATACGTTGCGGATCCTGATGGTGCTGATCGAACAGGACGGTGCCGCTGGTAGTGCGGACTGGCCCGCTCATACTTTGCCTGTTTGGGTGAACAACCCCGACCCCAACATCAACCTGTTCGACTACAACGTGCCTTCCGGAACAGCCACAGGCCTGCTTACCCGTTACTTTCAGGATGCGTCATCCAGCCAGTTCAATGTGATCGCGGATTACCTGTTGGCGCCGAACAATGGCGGCATCTTCCATACCAACGGAACCCTTGGGTCGATCTCCGCTGCCATCACCGCCGTGAACAATGAACTGGGCAGCACCATTGTGACGGGACATGGATTTACGAGCATAGGTGATTTCGACAAGTGGGAAACCGCCACTTCCACCACCGGGCCGGGCCAGCCCAAGATCAATGCCGGGGATGGCAACTATGACCATGTGATGTTCATCTGGCGGACCGATGGGACGAACAACAATACCGGCTCTGCCTCTCCCGGCGGTTTCCTGACGCCCTTATTGGGCCATGCTGCAAACACGTACAGTCTCTTCTATTCTCACAACGGCCTGCCCATCGACATCATGCGCCACGAGTTCAGCCATCTGCTGTACGGCGGCAACAACTTCCATACCGGTGGCGGAGGATGGAGCTATGGGACGGAATACTTCATCACCTTGGGCAACGGATGGAGCAATATGGGCTTCCCCTCGCGCAGGGTCTCCGCCTCGGGACCCTGCGCTTCCCTATTTTTACCATAGTACCTTCCCTATTTCCCCTCGCGCAGGGTCTCCGCCTCGGGACCCTGCGCTTCCCTATTTTTACCATAGTACCTTCCCGAAATGTCCGTACGTACCCGCCAGCGCACTGACGGCGCTATCTTCTATTGCACCTTCACCTGTTGGCAGTGGTTACCCCTTATCGAGCGGACTTCCACCTATGACCACATCTATAGCTGGATGCATATCGCCAAGACCAAAGGCTTCCGCATCTTCGGCTATGTGATCATGCCCAACCATGTACATCTGGTCATCCATGCTGCGGAAGGACTGTCCATAAATGCGCTACTGGCCAATGCGAAGCGATTCCTTGCCTATGAGATCCGCGACAGACTGATCAAACAAGGTGATATGGTACTGCTCGAAATGCTGAAGGCCGCTGTCCGCCCAAGCGATGCAGCCCGCGGCCAGGAATACCGGGTATTCATGCCTTCATCCGATATCCGTGAGTGCTTCGATGAGGCGATGATCCAACAGAAGCTGGACTACATTCACACCAACCCGGTAAAGGGGAAGTGGATGCTCGCGGACAACTACTTGGACTATCCGCATTCCAGCGCGGGCTTCTATGAGCGGGGCGATGCTGCGACAGTACCTGTGGAACACTACCAGTTGGCATTGAGATCATGAACTGCGCAATGACCGCAGGGTCCCGAAACGGAGACCCTGCGGGAGGAGAAATGGCCGAACGCGGCGGATGGGCGGCGGTTGAAAGGTTTGTTCAGCGGACTTTACGGGCGCTGAATGCAAAAGGGTCCGCCCCTTTCGAGGCAGACCCTTTCAGTTTACGATCATCTGATCACTCCATCCCGTCGATCCCGGCGGACAGGTTGAGCATCATCCTGGCGCATTCCGGGCCGTGCATGTTCGGGGTGGGCGCGGTGGCGAGGTCCAGCCCGGCAAAGATCCCGTTCAGATCCACGTTGATCTGTGCGGTATAGGTATCACCGTCGGCGAGGTCGTGATGGACGTGCGCATGGGCTTCGGTCAGCGCCGCGTTCATGCCGCACTCAAACCGCACCGGGTCTTCAAAAACACCATCGCCATCCACGTCCGCATGGCCAACGACCACCAAGAACTTGTACCCCATCTGCTGGCTGACAAAGTACATCGACAAGTCATCCAACGGTGGCGCTGCCGTGGCGGGGTCAGCCGCATTGGCCGTCGCATCCACACCGAGGTTGAAGTGGAACTGGTGGATGTGCGGAACATGGATCTCGCCCAACAGGAAGTCGTTGGTCATCTGCGAGGCGTCCACCAACATGTACACGCTTTCGTATTGGCCGATGGAATTGTCCGCATTGTCCATGGCGTTGACGCCACTGCCGAAAAAGCGCACCGAATCCAATTTCACGGCAACGCCGTTCGTGTCCTGGAGCACGGTGCTGTTCAATGCGAACGCTTCGGTGCCGTTCATGAACATGTAGTTCATGCGCACGGTGGCCGTTATCGTGTTATCGGGTGTTTCCACAGGCGGGTCCACCGTGTCCTTCTTGCATCCTGCGCTGGCAAGGAGCATTACCGCCGTGATGGCGATCATCGAGATCTGCTTCATCTGTTGAATGTTCTGTTGTTTGTGTGTTTGATCGATCGTCCACGGCATGAAGCCATGGACAGGAGCGTCTAATTCAGTCGCGCTCAAAACTGTAGGTGATGCCCGCCAGGAAACGCTCCCGGTTGGGGATCATCAACGAACCGATGTCGTTGACCAAGGCGTGCTGCCAGGTGAAGGAGACACCAAATTGGTGCCACCAGAGGCGGGCGCCGAGGTGGCTGAAGAGCGTATTGCCCCCGGTGGTCGCGTCTTCCACGCCGTTCATATCATCGGGCAAGGCGGCTTCCACGTACGCGCCGGCCGAAGGAAGTAAACTGAATTCCTTCAAGGGGATGATGCGGAAGACCTCACCGGTGAAGCTGGCGCTGTGGCCCATGCGGTGCCCGCCTTCCATCTCGCCGTTGTAGCGTCCCATCGCACCGAAGCTGGTGCCCCAGCTCCTGCCGCGCACCATGTATTCCAGGCTCAGCATCCCGTCCCAGGTGCCGGTGCCGGGCTGCAGATCATGGTCGAGGACTTCGCCGTACTGCTCCATGTCGGTGCGGCCCAACGGCACTTTCACGCCGAGCCCCACGGTGAAGCGGTGGCGCAGGCGCGTGGTGTCCGGGCCGCTTTTGGAGCCCAACAGCACATAGCGGCCCAGCAACATGGGGTCGCCGACGCCGTAGATGTCCGCGTGCCGTATGCCGTTCACCGCTTGGAAGTTGTTCAACAGCGGAATGCTGGCCGTAAGGCTTACGCGCTGCCCGAACCAGAACTGGCCGCGGGCCTCCAGCACCGTGTAGGTCTCGGTGTAGGAAAGCGGACCGGCCGGGGCGTTTTCCACGGCCCCACCATGTTTGGTCATGTCGTGCCCGGCCATGCTCATCGCGGTGGGCGCGGTGATGTCGCCATGGAGGTAGCGCATGCGCCATTGCAGACTGAAGTTATTGGCGTGATCTTGGGGCTGCACCCCCAACAGGAGCCCGCAGCCGCATTGATCACAGGCCATACCGGTGAGCGCGCATTGCAGCAGCACCCCCAGCATGAGGATCTTTCTCATCATCAAGGTTTTGGTATTGGAACGAAGAACGGGGCGCTCCTTGTGGAGCGATCAAGAGCCGTTCAGCACCAAGGCACCAGCGCGTGCGGACGCGGATGGCCTTCACGGGGTTCTTCGATCAGCGTGGCCCAGGCCAGCTTCGCCCCGTCCGGGGGAATGACCAAGGCCAATGTGCCATCGTCAGTGATCATGTCACTGATACGTACCGCGCGAAGTTCAGCAGGCAGGTTCTGCTCCCTTTCGCCGCTTTTCTCCAAGCGCTTCATCAGACTGCATTCACCATGGCAGGTGCGCTGTTCATCGGGCACCATCCGTTGCACGCATAACTCCCGTTCGATGCGATCGCGCTCCACCATGAAGTCGGCGACGATCCATGCCGGGGCCAGCGTCACCGCAAGAAAGTGGAGGAGCAGGAAGGCGGATATGCCACGCATCTTGATGGTGCAAACTTAAGCGCGGTGCCGGGCGTCGACTTGATGGTCGTCAACTCGAAGCGGACATCCGGACTGTTTTGCTTGTCATTGGATGAACGGTCATGCTTGATGGTCACAAATGGGACATTGATGGCTGGCCAGATCCCTCTCTGGCCCTCCCGCCGTACGGAGGGGACCCTGAGCTCCATGCATGAAAGGGACAGGATCTCAGGTCCGATACGTATCGGACGACGGGATCACCCGCCTTGCGGCGGCATTGGAGGCAAGATCGTTGCGCCACAGGCGCGGGCGGGCTATCCGTGTGTATCCGTGTGTATCCGTGGTTGAAGAATTGCGGCCAACTGGCGCAAAAGACCCGATGGGCCTGCGGCCCCCGTTCTACTGCATTTCCAAAGTCCGTAACATCGCGGGATGTTCCACCGGCTGAATTGCACAATGCACCACTTGGCTTGCTTGTTCATTCTCGCTCCGCTCTTCAGCTACGCGCAGCCTCCCATGGCCACGCTGGTCGGCCATGTGGTGGACGGCAGTTCCGGCGGGCCGGTCCCGGGCGCATCCGTTTTTCTTGTGCCGGGCAACATTTCGCTCACGGCCACCACCGACAGCGCGGGCTACTTCCGCATGGCGGCCATACCCGTGGGGCACTATGCGTTGCGTGCGGCCGCCGTGGGCTTCGATACGCTGGAGGTGCCCGAGCTGTGGCTGCGCACGGGGAAGCAGGTCCAGCAGCGCCTGGAACTTTCACCGGCAACTGCGCTGCTCGGCTCGGTGACCGTGAGCGCCATGGCCCGGGAGCAGCTATCGCCCTTGGGCTTGAGAGCTTTCACCGTGGAGCAAAGCCTGCGCTGGCCGGCCACCTTCTTCGATCCCGGAAGACTGGTGGCAGCCCTGCCCGGAGTGGTGGACGCCAACGACCAGGCCAACCATTTGATCATCCGCGGCAACTCGCCCAATGCCAATGCATGGACCTTGGAAGGCGTGGAGATCGTGAACCCCGGCCACACCGGTAATGCGGGCACCGCCAGTGACCTGCCCACGCTCAGCGGCGGCGGGGTGAACATCCTCAGCGCACAGATGCTCGGCACTTCCCAATTGCTCACCGGTGTTCTCCCTATCGCGAACGACAATGCCTTGGGCGGCATCCTGGACATGCACCTGCGCAACGGCAACATGCGCGAGCAGGAATGGACAGCACAAGCAGGACTCATAGGCATCGACCTCTCCACCGAAGGCCCCATCGGTAAGAACGGCCGCTCCTCGTATCTGGTCAATTACCGCTACTCCACGGTGGGGATCCTCGGTGCGCTGGGCGTGGACCTTGGGGACGAGGCCATCAACTTCCAGGACCTCTCCTTCCATGTCACAATGGGCGTGGGCAAACGGGGCGAAGCGCATCTCTTCGGCCTCGGCGGCAACAGCAGCAACGTCTTCGAAGCCATCCACGATACCACGCAATGGGAAGTGGACAAGGACAGCAGGAACATCGACTACCGCTCCAGCATGGGCGCCGTGGGCGGAAGCATCCGCGTACCCATAGGCGGAAAGAACACCTTCACGTCCACGATCGCGGTCTCCGAGATCGACCAAGAGCGCACGGAGGAGCGGTTGTTATCGGACTATTCCGAGGGCTCGCGTTACGATGTGGAATTGAGCGAGCGGAAACTCTCCGGCGTGGCACAGGTGGACGGGGCCGTGGGTGCCCGCCTTCACTACACCGTCGGCGGAAGCGCGATGCAACAGCGCATCAACACCTCCATGGACCCGGACCTGACCGGCTGGCTGATACGCCCTTGGCTGAGCGGACGCTGGAGCTTCACCGATCGCTTGCAGGCCACGGTCGGCCTGGCGTGGTCCTGGTTCACCTTCAACGATGACAATACGCCGGAGCCGCGTGCGACGCTGGAATGGCGCATGCCGCACAACCGCAAAGTGGCCTTGGCGTATGGCCTCCGCTCGCAATTGCCGGCATGGCAGGTGATGCGCGTGGGCACCGTCGGCGCACCGAACAACAATGCGGGGATCGGGTTTATGCGCGCACAGGATGTGGTGTTGGGCTACGACCATCCCGTGAACGATCGTTTCTCGTTGCACGCCGAGGCGTACTACCAGCTGCTGTTCAATGTCCCCGTCCTGAACAGCGCTTATCTGGATCCGCAACTGAACACCTTCAGCATGGTGAACTCGTGGGATGAGCCTTTGTATTTCCCGCTAAGCAATACCGGCACCGCCACCAACGCCGGCGTGGAGATCTCCATGCGCCACGACTTCGCGAACAACATCTTCTATCATGCCAATGTTTCGCTCTACAGCAGCCAATGCACGGATATCACCGGTTCCACGGAAGATTCCCGTTGGGACGGCCGATACATCATCAACCTGTTCGGCGGAAAGGAATTCAAAAAGGTGAAGGAAGATCGCGTGCGCACTTGGGGTATCAGCGGGAGACTGAACGTGAACGGCGGACCACGGGGAAATCCGATCAATATCCGACTCTCAAAAGCGCTTGGCGGAACGGTCTATGATGGGCCTCCATGGTCCGAGCCACTTGGCACCGTTTACCGGATCGATCTGCGTGTTTACCTGAAGAAGGACCGGAAAAGCCGCACCGGCATGTGGTCCTTGGACCTGCAGAATGTGACGAACGCCCAAAATCCCGCATTTCGTTACTTCGACAGCCGCAAGGGCGAAGTGGTAACGAAATACCAGCTCGGCATCATCCCCAACCTTAGCTACCGCATCGAATTCTGACCCCCATGAAGATCCTCTACCTCGTCCTCTCCGTGATGTTCCTCGTGTTCGCCGGGCTCCAGTGGAACGACCCGGACCCGATCCATTGGACCCTATGTTATTTGGCCATCGCGGTTTCCTGCGCACTGGCCGCCTTCGGGCAGTATCCGAAATGGTGGCTGTGGGGCGTCACCATCATCATCGGGGTTTGGATGCTCATCGCCTCCCCGGCATTCTTCCGTTGGATGCAGGGCGGCTTTCCGAACATCGCCGGACAGATGAAGGACACGCGGCCGATCATTGAAGAGACGCGGGAATTCGGCGGACTGGTCATGGCTTTCTTGGTGATGCTCTTCATCGCCCTGCGAGGCGCAAGGGGGCGCCTGAAGTAGCAAACGCCCAAGATCCCGTTGTCCTTTTCGTTTCCTATCGGTTCAGCGCAACTTGGGATGCCGAACGGGGCCTTGACCGTTCAAAACTTTTGGACATGTAAAATGTCCTAAGCGGGAAAATTGCCACCTTCACGGCACCGAACCCAGTCCACCATGCCGCTGCAACCCTACGCTGGACCTTTCGGCGCCCCGGAACTGCGCCATCTTCTGCGACGCACGCTTTTCGGCGCCAGCAACGCGGACCTCGCTCATTTTGCGGGCATGTCGTTGACGGATGTGGTGGACGAACTGCTCACCTTCACCAATAACACCACGCCACCGATCAAGGCGTATTCGATCCCGGACGGGAGCAACCAGCCGGACCCGACGCTCGTGGACCCCGATGTTCCGTTCGGCAGTACATGGACCACCGTGGTGCGTGACCCCGGACTGGTCCCGAACCCGAACATTCAACGGGTAACAAGTTTTCAGCAATGGTGGACGGGGCTCTTGGTCGGTCAAGACCGCAACGTCCGGGAGAAGATGGTGCTCTTCTGGCATACCAACTTGGCCACGCAGGCATCCACGGTGCAATTGGCGGAGCCCCTGTACGTGATGAACCAACTGCTGCGTGACCAGTGCTTGGGGAACTTCCGCAGCATGATGTTCGACGTGACGGTGGATGCCTCCATGTTGATCTACCTCAACGGCTACGTCAACACCAATCTGGCCCCGGACGAGAATTATGGCCGTGAGCTGATGGAACTCTTCACCTTGGGCGAGGGCACGGGCTACACGGAGGAGGACGTGCATACCGCGGCCCGTGTGCTCACCGGGTGGACCGTCCAAATCCAGAACGGAGGCGCGCCGATCCTGCCAGCGGTGGGGTACTTTCCTTTTCTCCACGACGCCACGGACAAGCAGTTCTCGGCTTTTTTCAACAACACCGTGATACAGGGCCAGACAGGGGCCGGCGGCGGCACAACGGAGATCAACGCGCTGCTGGACATGATCTTCGCCAAGGAGGAAGCGGGCCTGCGCATGGCGCGCAAGCTCTACCACTTCTTCGTCCACGGCGAGATCTCAGCGGAAGTGGAGACGGACGTGATCCAACCCTTGGCGCAGATCTTCCGCGACAACGCCTCCGCACCGGACCAGATGCGCATCGTGCTCCAAGCGCTGCTCACCAGTGACCACTTCTTCAGCGCGGATGTCCGGGCCTGCATGATCACCAGCCCCACGGACTTCATCATCGGCACCTTGCGCGAACTGGAACTGCCCATGCCCACCACCGCGCAGTTCGAGGCGCAGTACTATATCTGGAATTCCATCTTCAGCCTCTTGTACGCCACCGGACAGGCGGTCAGTGAGCCGCCGAACGTGGCCGGATGGGTCGCTTATTACCAAGCTCCTGTGTATGACGGGATCTGGATGGACACCGCCTCCTACGTCTATCGCCTGTACACCTATCAGGTCATTACCTACCTCGGCCTCTCCACGCCGAACAACCTGTACCAACCGCAAAGCCGCAACCTCCAGCTCACGATCGACCTCATCGCGCTCACCCAGCAGTTCACTACGCCGGAGGATCCCAATGCCTTGGTGGCACAGGCGGCGGAGCTGCTGTTCCGCGTGGACGTCTCGCAACAGGTGAAGGACCAGTTGAAGACCAACTACCTCCTGTTCGGGCAGCAAAGCGACCACTATTGGACCGATGCTTATCTGATCTACGTGGCGGACCCGAACACCCAGAACACAACGGCGCAATTGGTCCCCATCCTGCTGATGGGGCTCTTCCTCGACATGCAAGGGGCCGCTGAACACCAATTGGTTTAACGCTACCTCACGATGGACAGAAGGGATTTCATCCGAAGCACCTCGCTCGCCACGCTGGGCGGCTTTGCCTTGCGCGGCATGAGCAGCCCGCTTTTCGCGCCCCTGCTCGCGGCCGGCGTGGAGGAGGGCCGCGTGTTGGTGATGGTCCAATTGTACGGCGGCAATGACGGGCTGAACACCGTGATCCCGCTGGACCAGTATTCGCTGCTTTCGCAGTTCCGCAGCAACATCCTCATCCCTGAAGGACAAGTACTGGGCCTGTCCGGCACTGGCGGTGCCACCGGGCTGCACCCTTCACTCACCGGGCTTCAGGACCTTTGGAACGACGGCAAGCTCTCCATCGTGCAAGGCGTGAGCTATCCGGACCCGAGCTATTCCCATTTCCGGGCAACGGACATCTGGGAGACCGGCTCGGACACGGACCAGACGCTGGAATCGGGTTGGGTGGGGCGCTACCTCAACAACGAGTTCCCCAATTATCCGGCGGGATTTCCGAACGCGGACATGCCCGATCCGTTGGCGATCCGGATCGGGGGGCCTGTCACCATCGGCCTGCAGAACATGGGGGTGAGCATGGGCGTGGCGATCAACAACACCGAGGACCCGCTCAACCTCACGGGCAGCCTGTACGTGGACCCCATCACCCCGGACTGCCGTGGCGAGAGGCTCGATCTCGTGCGCACCGTTCAGCGCCAGACCGACCTGTACGGCAATGTGATCAATGCTGCGGCCGTGCAAGGCTGCAACCAGAGCACGCTTTATCCCACCGGGAACGAGCCCGGCGCAAAGCTGGCCCAGGCCTTGAAGATCGTAGCGCAGTTGATCTGCGGTGGCCTGAAGACCCGCGTGTACTGGGTCAGTTTGAACGGCTTCGACACGCATGCCGAACAGACCGATACCGGGGACCACACCATCGGCGCGCACGCTACACTGCTCCAAGGTGTCAGCGATTCGATCCGCGCGTTCCAGGACGACCTGCACCTGCTCAACTTGGAGGACCGCGTGATCGGGATGACCTTCTCGGAGTTCGGCCGCCGCATCATGAGCAACGGCTCCGGTGGCACGGACCATGGTTCGGCGGAACCGATCTTCATGTTCGGCACGCAGGTGGTGCCGGGCATGCTGGGCCAGAACCCGCAGATCGACCCGAACACCACCTACAACACGAACCTGCCGATGCAGTACGACTTCCGCAGCGTCTATGCCTCGGTCCTGAAGGACTGGTTCTGCGTACCGCAAGCGGAGATCGACCAAGTACTGCTCGACTTCTACCAACCGCTCACCTTGGTGGATCCGGCCGGTTGCCTTAGCGCAGGGCTTCATGAGCTGAACCAAGGTGCCGGCGAATCCCTATTGGACGTTTGGCCGAACCCGTTCACGGAGACCACCTCCGTTCGCTTCACCAGTAACGGCGGGCGCGTCATCCTTCAAGTGTTCAACGAGGAGGGCCGGATCATGCGCGTATTGGTGAACCAGGACATGCCCGCCGGAACCCATACTTCCGGCTGTGATCTGGGCGACATGCCCGCTGGCGTCTACTACTGCCGTTTGCAGAACGGAAGTCGGCAGCAAGTGAAGAGCATGCTGAAGGTGCGTTGAAGCATATCACCGTTCATCACTGGACAGAGGTATCCACCTACGGCCCCATCTTTGCATTTCAACGGGTCACCATGAGAACACTGCACTTCCTTCTATCTGCCGCTTTCCTCACTTGCTCAACGGCCGTGTCCGCGCAGAACACCATCTACAGCTATGCGATCGGCAATTGGAGGACCGGTCCCACGGTGGAGATCTCGCCCTTGTTCGAGACCACCGAGATGTTCACCACGCCGCAATTGATCGCCTGGGTACGGCACGAATGGCCGGAGTCGTTCACCGACACCACGGACATCGACGTACAGCGCTTTGCCACCATCGAGGAGGGCAGTGAGAGCCGCTCCATATTAAAGGCCAAATACGGTGTTCGCAAGCTACCGGTACACATATTCGAAAAGGACCCCATGCCACGGACACCGGCGGCACCGGCAAAGCCCGCCATGCAGTCCACGGGCGCACCCCGGTGAGGGGCGCGGACCATGCGAAGCAGGTTGCGGAACTGGGCCGTTGCACACCGCCGTGGTCTTGGCATCGCGGCACTCATTGCGGTATTGCTCATCGTTTGGGTGAGATGGGGGCCGATGTCACCCCTCTTCGATGCACCTTGTTCCACGGTGCTGCTTGATCGAGATGGGAACCTGCTCGGCGCAACTGTAGCAACGGACGGTCTATGGCGATTCCCGCCCGCAGGGCGCGTACCGGAGCGCTTTGCCACCTGCCTCATCCAGTTCGAGGACCGGCATTTCCGCAGCCACTTCGGCATCCGGCCGCAGTCGTTGGTGCGGGCCTGGCAACAGAACCGCAAGGCGGGGCATGTGGTGAGCGGAGGCAGCACCTTGACCATGCAGGTGGCCCGGCTGGCGCGCGATAACAGGCGCCGCACCTATGGGGAGAAATCGATCGAGGCCGTGCTGGCTTTACGGATCGAACTGCGCTGGGACAAGGACCGGATCTTGGCGTTCTTCGCGGACCATGCACCGTTCGGCGGCAACGTGGTGGGCCTGGACGCCGCAGCATGGCGCTACTATGGTCGCCCGGCGGAACGGTTGAGCTGGAGCGAAAGTGCAACCCTCGCGGTGCTCCCCAATGCTCCTTCGGCGATCTACCCCGGCAAAGGGCACGCCGCCCTTCGCGCGAAACGCGATCGGCTCTTGGACCGGCTGTTGCTCATCCATGCCATCGACAGCTTGGAGTGGTCGTTGGCCAAAGAAGAGCCGTTGCCAGGGGCGACCAGGCCGCTGCCACAACGTGCCCCGCATCTGCTCACCACGCTGAAGGGCCAAGGCCACGACGGCCAACTGCTCCGCACCACGTTGCAAGGCCACCTGCAGGATCGCGCCACTGAAGCCGCGGACCGCTACGCCTCCCGATTGGTCGCCAACGAAGTGCATAACGCGGCGGCGATCATCATGGACGTGCCCACCGGCGCCGTCCTTGCGTATGTGGGCAACCTCAGCGATGCGGGCCGCGATCACGCGGGCGACGTCGACATCATCCGGGCACGGCGCAGCACCGGTAGCGTGCTGAAGCCCTTCCTCTATGCGGACATGCTACAGAGCGGGGAACTCCTGCCGGACATGCTACTGGCCGATGTACCCACACGCTACAACGACTTTTCGCCGCGCAACTACGATGAGCAATACAGCGGTGCCGTACCTGCTTCCGAAGCTTTGGCCCGCTCGCTGAACGTCCCAACGGTGCGGGCCTTACACACCCATGGCGTGGACCGCACCCTGCTGATGTTGCGCGCCATGGGCCTGAAGAGCATCGATCGGAGCGCCGCCGACTACGGATTGTCTCTGATCGTGGGCGGTGCGGAATCCACAGCATGGGAGCTGGCCGGTGCGTATGCCAGCATGGGCCGTGTACTGAACAATTATGGCCGCATGGGCGTGCCCTACCTGAAAGGCGATATCCGTCCGCCGCATGTGTTGATCTCGGAAACTGCCAAGGCGGACAGCACAATCGCACTCGACGGTACGCCTGCGCTCAGTGCTAACTCGATCTACTTCACGTTGAAGGCCCTGCGCGAGGTGGCGAGGCCTGCGGACGAGCAGGGCTGGAGCCATTTCACCGGGCAGAAGCACATCGCCTGGAAGACCGGCACCAGCTACGGCCACCGCGACGCCTGGGCCATCGGGCTCACCGGCAAGTATTGCGTGGCGGTGTGGACGGGCAATGCCAGTGGTGAGGGACGTCCCGGGCTCACGGGCACCTTGGCAGCTGCCCCCCTGCTCTTCGATCTTTTCGGCCTTCTCCCGAGCAGCCCAAGCTATGATCCGCCCTACGACGAAATGGTGCGGGCGGCCATGTGCCGCACCACCGGTTTCCGCGCCGGTATCGATTGCCCGCAACCGGACACTACCTGGATCCCGCGCGAGGGCATGCGTACACCGGTATGTCCATACCATCACCGTATCCTGATAGACCCCACGGGTACCTTTCGTGTAAGCGGTGGCCAAGGCATCCCCACATCGTGGTTCGTGCTTCCACCCGGGATGGAGTATTATTTCGCACAGCGCAGCCCGAGCTACCGCCCGCTGCCTCCTTGGAAGGACGGCGCGCAACATGCCGACAGCCCCATGGAGATCCTCTATCCCGATGCCAATTCCACCTTGCTGATCCCCGTGCAGTTGGACGGCAGCCGGGGGAACATGGTGGTGGAAGTGGCGCACCGCGACCCCAAGGCCACGCTGTTCTGGGACCTTGACGGCACCTTCGTCGGTACCACTTCCGATGAACACCGCATGGCACTTTCACCTGCGGACGGACCGCACCGGCTAACTTTGACCGACGGTGACGGCCATGTGCTTCACCGATCTTTCACCATCGTCACCGGGGCCAAGAACGCCTCATCCACGCATGCTCCGTAAGCTCCTCTTCCCCGCCGCGCTGCTGCTCGGCACCCTCCTGCACGCTCAGCCTGATTCGCTCTACATCACCGAGAACGGTACCACCGTGGCCTACGCGGTCACCTATGCGCCCTTGCAGGATGTGGAACGCTACCGCCTCATCGGCAAATACGCCTTCGACACCAGCCGCGTAGCGGTCCAGCTTGACTATAAGCGGGGCAAGCCCAGCGGCATCTACCGCGCCTTCTACCCGGACGGCAAGCAGCTCATCTTCGCGGTGTACGGCTGGGGCTCTCTTCACGGCGACTGGACGGAATACGACCCCACCGGCCGCATCACCGTGAAAGGCCAGTACCGCATGGGCAAGCGGGACGGCACGTGGGCCTTCCGCGACCAAGGCATCGTGGGCCATTACAAGGAAGGCCGGAAGAACGGCAGTTGGAAGTATTTTCAGAACGGCAAACTGGTGAAGAAGGAAAAGTGGCGCAAGGGGGAGATCAAGAAAGGCGGGACATTCCTGTTCGGGCTATAAGGGGGGATCAAAGGATCTGACACTTCGGCTGCGCTCAGTGCGGGCGATCAGGTATGGAATGCTTAGACCGCGACAATAGGCCGATGACCGTAAAAAGCGGACCCTGTCTTGGTGTTCTTTGTGGTAGAGCCTTCCATCATGCTTAACATCACTTAACCGCACTTCGGCCAACCTCTTTCCCGCGCTCTCGTTAAATTCGTGCGATCCGGGAGATCTGTCGGATGCCTTGATCGGTGCCTATGCCCGATCTACCGACCTCCCCGCCCCCAGCACATGAAGAAGCTCCTGCTCGCCCTCGCCGTTCTTGCGGCTGTTCCCGTTTTTTCCCAGCCCAGCCCAGCCTCCACGAAGTTGCAGGCCCTGCTGTACCAGATCGAACACATGTACGTGGACAGTGTGGATGACAACAAACTGGTGAACTCCGCCATCGTGAGCATGCTTGCGGACCTCGACCCGCACAGCGTCTACATCCCGAAGGAGGACCTCGAAGAGGTGAACGAACCGCTGAAGGGCAACTTCGAGGGTGTGGGGATCCAGTTCAACATCGTGCGTGACACCATCTATGTGGTGGACGCCATCGCCAGCGGCCCTAGTGAGCGCGTAGGCATCCGGGCGGGCGACCGCGTTGTGAAGGTGGACAGTGAGACCGTGGCCGGCACGGGCGTGAAGAACGCCGACGTGATCAAGTTGCTCCGCGGTCCCAAGGGCACCAAGGTGAACGTCAGCATTGTGAGACAGGGGGAAAAAGCACCGCTGGATTTTACGATCACGCGGGACAAGATCCCCATTTACAGCGTAGAGGCCGCTTACATGGCAGCCCCCGGTGTAGGCTACATCAAGGTGAGCCGCTTCGGTGCCACCACCACCAAGGAATTTTCGGACAAGCTGGACATGCTGAAGAAGCAAGGCATGAAGGACCTTGTGCTCGACCTGCAAGGCAATGGCGGCGGATACCTGCGCGCCGCACAGGAGATGGCGGACCAGTTCTTGGACGACCGGAAGCTGATCGTGTACACGGAGGGGCGCACCTCTCCACGAGAGGACCTGTACGCCTCGTCCACCGGCAAATTCGAAAAAGGCCGCTTGGTGGTGATGGTGGACGAGGGTAGCGCCTCGGCGAGTGAGATCGTCACCGGTGCGATGCAGGATTGGGACCGTGCGGTGGTCGTCGGCCGTCGCTCCTTCGGAAAGGGTCTGGTGCAGCGTCCCGTGATGCTGCCGGACGGCTCGGCGGTGCGCCTCACCGTGGCACGTTATTACACGCCCAGCGGCCGCTGCATACAGAAGTCGTACGCTGACGGGCTGGATGCCTATCGCCACGAGGGCATGGACCGCCTGCGCGACGGGGAACTCACCAGCGCGGACAGCATCCATATCCAGGACACCGTGAAATACTACACCAATAACAAGCGCATCGTTTATGGCGGCGGCGGTATCGTGCCGGACGTCTTCGTGCCCATCGACACCTCGCTCAGCTCAGCCTGGTTCGGCCAGCTCGTGCGCAAAGGCATCACCAACACCGCAGCGATCAACTACGTGGACAAGCACCGAGCAGAGATCCAGCGCCAGTACAAGGACGTGGACGCCTTCCGGAAGAACTTTACCGTGGCCCCCGACCTGACCAATGCCATGGAGAAACTGGCTGAAGAGGCCAAGATCGAGCCGGACAGCGCGGGCATGGCCCGTTCCCAACGCTTGGTGGACCTCCGGCTGAAAGCACTGATCGCCCGTGATGTTTGGAACACCTCGGCCTATTGGCAAGTGATCAATGCGGACAATCCGGTGGACCTCAGCTATGAGGAGGCCTTGCGCGTGATCACCGACGATGAGCTCCAGCGCACCAAGCTGGCTGAACGCTGAGCGGCGAGGCTTCATTCCACGCCCTAAGGATCAAAATACCTGTTAATGGACGGAACGGTGATGGCACTGACCCCATCGCTTCCCTTATTTTTGCGCCACGCATCCAAGACATAACCAAATGAAGGAGAACATCAAGATCGCTCTACTGGCCATCATCGCTGCCACCGTGGTGTTCATGGCCGTTGACCAGCGAAAGGCCGCTACCACGGTCCCCACCTTCGCTCCGCTGCCGGCCGCTGCGAAAACGCCCCCGGTCTCCGTGGCGGACAAGAGCACCTTCGACCCCCTGACGCCGCCCGCACCCATGCCCCCGTCGGGCTATGACGGCCCCACGACCACCATCGGTTACGCTGCGGCCACCCACGATTTCGGAAAGATCAAGCAGGACAGCGAGAACAAGTATGTCTTCAAATTCACCAATACCGGCAAGGAACCCTTGGTGATCACCAACGCCGTGGGCAGCTGCGGCTGTACCGTCCCCGACTACCCCAAGCACCCCATCGCCCCGGGTGAGAGCGGCGACCTCAGCGTGGTATACAAGCCTGGAAAGCAGGAAGGCCAACAGAGCAAGACCGTGACGGTGACCGCGAACACGGAACCCTCGCAGACCGTGCTGCGCATCAGCGCCGAGGTGCTGAAGGTGGATTGAGACGCTTCTCTCCTTAGTTGTCAGTTGTTGGTCCGATAAGTATCGGACGTCAGTTGTCCGGCTGCATTGCAGGGCGACGGGCTTTCTCGGACATCTCGTGACTACCCTGACAACTCTATGCTGGCGCTCGCGCTTCGCGAGTACCAGCATGGGAACCAACAACCGACAACCAAGTTAATGATGCAGCGGAAGCTCGATCACATGCGGGGGCGCATCCAGCCCCACCAGCTCCATTTCATCCACTAAATGCTGCCCCCCGAGGTACTTGTCGATGATGAAGAGCACGTATTTGATGTCCACCGAGATGTTGCGGCACTTGGCAGGATCGAAGAGGATGTCGCTCATGGTGCTTTCCCAGGTGCGGTCGAAGTTGATGCCGATCAGCTCGCCCTTGCCGTTGAAGACAGGGCTGCCGCTGTTTCCACCGGTGGTGTGCAGGGAGGAAAGGAAGCAAGTGCGTATTTCCCCGTCCGTTGCATAGGGACCATAGTCCTTGGCGTGGTACAGATCGATGAGCTTTTGTGGCACGGTGAACTCCGGGTTTCCGGGATCATTCTTTTCCATCACACCGGTCAGGGTGGTGTACGGCAGATAGGCGATACCGTCCCGTGGACAGGTTCCTTCCACCTTGCCATAGCTTAGGCGCAGCGTGAGGTTCGCATCCGGCCACCAGGTCCTTTCCGGGAACAGCGTGACCAGCCCTTTGGACCATGCACGCAATGCGGCGTCCAGGCTGTCACCGATGGCATTGTAGCGTGGGGCCACCTTTTCCGCATAGGTCGAACTGTACGACTTACCCAACCGGTAGGCCGGGTCCTGGGCCATGCGCTTGGCGCTCCTTTTGGAATAACCGTCGAGCAGTCGGAAGAGCTTCACACTATCGGCAAAGACGCTGCGCGCGTAGAGGTCATCCGCAAAACGCATGGCATCACCATTGAACTTGCCGTCCACGACCTGTAGCTCGGGCGGGGCAAGCGATGGAACTTGCTGTTGAAGGACAATGGGCAATTGCGCGGCGAAGACATCATGGTCCACCGCGGCGTTGTAGTTCTTAAGAAAGGCACTTGCATTTGCTCTCAGCCGCTTCACCTCGGCATCGGAAACGGCCTTCGTGATCGTATCGCGGCCTTCGATCAGCTTACTGAAGCCCATGGCAAAGCGCGGTAGGTCGGCACCGGTATGGATGAATTCACTGAACAGGTTGCGTGCCCGCGCATAGGGCATCCGATCCGTATACAGTTTCTCCAATCGCGGCAGGATCCCGGCGTACTCCGGCATGCCTTCGGACCTGCGGAGGAACTCGGCTTCCTCGGCCTGCTTCTTTCCTACGGCATCCAGTTCCTTCAGGCCACGGACCTCGCCCTGCCACTTCTTCCAACCGTTGGCGGTACGGCGTTGCCGGGAAGCGTACTGCAGCTTGGTGGCCTCACTGGCATTCATAGCGGCATCGATCACGTTGAGGCTTGCTGTGCGCATGGTGATGCGGAGCGGGTCGTCATCCTCCATCACCTGCTTCACGGCGAAGCTGGGGATGTAATACTCCGTGGTACCGGGGAAGCCGAAGATCATGGCGAACTCGCCTTCATGCGCGCCGCTCATGTCGATGGCAAATGACCGGCGTGGCGTGAATGGCTTGTTCCCGGCGGCATATACCTCCGGTTCATTTTCCGGAGATGCATAGATGCGGAACACGCCGAAATCACCGGTGTGGCGGGGCCACATCCAGTTGTCGGTATCGCCGCCGAACCCGCCGACGCCCGCGGGAGGTGCGGCCACAAGGCGGATATCGCGGAAGGTCTCGCTGACGATAAGGAACCAGCTGTTGCTGTAGTTGAACGGACGGACCACGGCATCCCGCAACGTGCCTTTCACAGCCTCCGAAGCGATCGCATCCCCTTCGCGCCGCGCAATGGCATCGCGCTCCTCCTCTCCCATTCCCGCCTTCAGCAGCGCGTTGATACGGTCCGAGACATCCTCCATGCGCACGATAAAGGTGACGGAGAGGCCGGGGCTAGGCAGCTCATCGGCGAGCGTGGCGGCCATGAAACCATCGCGGAGGTAGTTGTGCTCCAACGTGCTGTGGGCCTGTATCGCGCTGTGGCCGCAATGGTGGTTGGTGAGGATGAGGCCCTGTGTGCTGACCACCTCGGCCGTGCAACCGCTGCCGAAAAGGGCGACGGCATCCTTCAGCGATCCGTTGTTGATGCTGTAGATGTCCTCTGCGGAGATCTGCAACCCTTCCGTGCGCATATCGCCCTCAATGGCCTTGAGCAATGTGGGCACCCACATACCTTCATGAGCGTTGGTGGTGAGGATGGTGAGAACGGAAAGAAGGGTGAGGATGGAGGAGCGTGCGCGGATCATATCGATCATATATGTGGTTGCGTGCCAAGATACCAGCACCGGTGGAATGCAGTGGTCCGGGTCGTGTTTGGAGCAGAGTTCGCATAGGAGGACCTGCTCCGCTCAGCGATACACAGCAGTGGTTCGTCGATCCGAATTAACCCTTCGTCACCTCCAAAATGGAACATAGAAGGCTCCACGCCGTATGAACCGACCGACCATGGTGCCCGATGCTCCGATCGGCATCCTTGTACACGTATAAGCTCCTATTTTGAACCACGCCTCCACAAACCGTTGCACAGGACAAGATCGCCTACTTGGCATCGGGTTCTTTCCGCACCGGTGCCGCCTGCTTAACCGCGATCGATCATGGAGGCTATTGGCGATGGGGATCCTCTCCGTGGTATTCTGGGCACCCAGCATCTCGGCCCAAACACCGGACGAATGGGAATGGTCCCGCAAATTGGCCACCAGCCAAAATGAATTCGCATCCAGTATCGCCGTGGACCGGCTGAACAACGCGGTGTACACCGCCGGCCAAGCGGATAAAGCGTTCAGCGGCGTACTGGGCGGCCCGTGGGCGGTCATGTACGGGAGCAACACGGGCAGCGATGGTTATTTGGTGAAACATAGTCTGGACGGCACCCTGCAATGGCAGATCGTCGTTGGGGCCGGTGGGAATGACGGTATTACCGGTGTCTGCACCGATATGCTGGGCCGTGTCTATGTGACGGGGTACTTCTCCGCGACCAATGCCTCCTTTACCGGTGCCGCCGGAAGCAGCCAGACGATGTCCTCCACCGGCGGGGAGGACATCTTCGTGGCCTGCTACAATGCGAACGGTGCGCTGCAATGGAACATAAGGGCAGGCGGGGCCGGCAACGACAGAGGTAATGGTATCTGCTATGCGAACGGGAAGATCTTTGTGGGTGGTTCATATAGTGGATCAGCCGTCATCGCCGGCATGGCAACAACGTCCACGTCGGCGGGCAACGCTAACACCTCCCATGCATTCCTGACGGCCTTGCAGGCATCTGATGGAAGCGGTGAATGGCTTGCCGCCGGTTTCAATGGGGAGAACAGCACGTTCAACGCCGTCGCCACCGACGGGACCCAGGTCTATGCGCTTGGCGTCCACACAGGCACGTCGTACACCTTCGGAAGCAGCACCGGCCCGGCGACCCTCCCCTTATCGACCACCTGGAACAACCTGAGCGCGGATGTGCTGGCTGTTAGTGCCACAGGCCAGTTGAACTGGGCCCAGGCGGTGGCCAACTCCGCAAGTGACGCCATCACTGCGTTGGGGTTGGCTGCGTCAACAACAGCGGTCTACATCTCCGGTAGCAGTCATAATAATTCCGTGTTCCCCGGCGGAGTGGTGGTGGCAGGTACCGGAAGCCCGCACGATTATGGCTACCTCGCACGGTTGAACAAGAACAGCGGTCAGACCGCTTGGGTGCGCACGTTCTCCGGATCGAGCAACCATGATCAAGTGGGCCGCGCCCTGGCCACGGACAGCCATGGTGACGTCCTGCTTGCGGGAACCTATAAACAGTCCCTCACATTGCCTAATGGCACGCCGCTCAGCGGTGCCAATGACGTTCAGGTCTTCGTGTCCAAATTCAACGGCAGCGGAGGCTTAAAGTGGGCGATCACACCCATGGGTGATAAGGATGACCGGCCAAACGGGGTGGCCTTGGACGGCAACGGTGGTGTGTACGCAGCGGGCAGCTATCAGAAAGAGATCACTTTCAATACGTTCTTTTCCGACGATAACTCGGAAAATCTGTTCGTTGCCAAGCTGCACGACATGGACTTCGATGTGGCCGAATTCCGCGATCCTTCCAGGTTCATCGCTCCGGGACCCTTCTGCATGACCGATGGCCCCTTGAACTTAGCTTCCCTCCTGATCCCCGAACGATCGGGAACCGGCATTGCCGTATTCTCCTCTTCCGGTATCGGATCCAGCGGTAGTAACGGGCCTGGCGGCGCCTTGGGTATGTCGCCAGGAGGCGTGGCCGTGTTCGACAATTCAGGCGATCAGATCGTGATCGATCTGGGCAACACGATCCCTGTCGGGGAAAAACTGATCATCCGCTGGAGAAGCACCGGCGGTGCGGCGATGATGAACGTGCAAGGCTCATTTGCCGGGGCCGGCGGTTTCACTGATCACGGCATGATCACCACCAGTTCCACGGTGATGGTATTGACCGCCGTCGTGGCAACGGCACCGATGCGCTTCATCAAACTGACACGTGCCGGTAGTACCACCTGTGAAGTGGACGGTGTATTCTACAATTTCGGAAGCGCGACCGACGGCACCTGGTCCGGGGACGGTGTTACCGGCACCACCTTCGACCCCTCGGGAATCAGCGGCAATGCGAACATCACCTATACGGCAAATGGTCATAGCACTACGATCACGGTCACGGTCAGTCCGGTCTCCGTCGTCGGCATCCTGACCGGCGGCGGAACGTTCTGCCCCGGTTCCGATGTGCCCTTCTCTCTCGCCGGTCCCATCAGTGGGTCCATCGTATGGCAGACCAGTACGAATGGAGGCACTACGTGGACAAATAACTTCTCCAACCTGACGGTGGACACTCTCATCGGTGTGACCCAGGCCACGTCTGTCAAGGTAAAAGTCACCAGCGGAGCTTGCCCGGCCGCGACAAGCAACACCGTGAACGTCATACCGTTGGACACGGACGCTCCTGTCATTTCGGGCTGCCCCGGCAACATCAACGTGAACGGGTTCACGAACAACTCGGTGGTCAACTGGACCGTACCTACTGCTTTGGACAACTGCACGGGAGTTTCCATTGTCCGCACCTCGGGACCCGCACCGGGAAGCACGTTCACCATGGGCACCACGCCCATCACCTATGTGGCCAGCGACGGTTCGGGCAACACGGCCAGTTGCAACTTCACTGTGACCGTATCCTTCAAGGATCCCAGCGCATTCACGGCCCCGGGTCCGTTCTGCGCCGCCGATGCGCCAGTGGACCTCACTTCCTTCCTCCTCCCGATCGTGCAAGGCCATGGGGCCTCGGTTTTCTCTTCCAGCGGCGTAGCTACCCCAGGCTCGGCCCTCGGTTCAGGTGCGTACGGCACCGGGGCGCTCTTCGACGATCCCGGAGATGAGATCATCATCGACCTCGGTGTCACCATCCCCTCCGGAGGGTCCGTGGTGATCCGCTGGCGGGCGGTCAGCGGCACCGCCGTACTGAACGTGGGCGGAGCCTCCGCAGGAAGTGGCCCTTTTACCGACCTGGGCGATATCACTACCGTTTCATCATCGATGATCTTCACCGCGGTCACCACCACGGTTCCCATGCGCTACCTCCGGATGAGGATGACCGGCAGCGGCAACCTTCGGGTGGATGCGGTACTGTACGACTTCGGCAGCTTGCCCGGCGGCACATGGGGCGGTCCCGGTGTCAGCGGCAATGTGTTCGACCCGGCCGGAATGAGCGGGAACCTCAACGTGACCTACTCCGTCGATGGCCATACCACCACGCATACCGTATCGGTCAGTCCGGTCTCTGTCGCGGGGGTCCTGTCAGGCGGCGGAATGATCTGTCCGGGTTCCGATGCGCCCTTGTCACTCTCAAGCCCCATCAGTGGATCGATCGTGTGGCAAACCAGCACGGACGGAGGCACCTCTTGGACAAGCGACCCCTCCGGGCTGACTGTCGACACGCTTCACGGCGTCATCCAAGCCACGGCTGTCCGGGTGCGGGTTACCAGTGGTATTTGCCCGGCGGATACCAGCAATACCGTACACGTTATACCGATGGACACGAACTCCCCAGTGCTTTCGGGCTGTCCGGGTAACATCACCGTGGGAACTGACGCTTCGGAATGCGGTGCCATCGTGGCCTACACCGCCCCAACGGCAACGGACAATTGCACAGCCCTGGTCACCGTGGAAAACAGCGATGTGGCACAGGTCTCCGGAAGTTTCTTTCCCGTGGGCACCTCATCGGTGGAATTCCGCTCCACTGATGCCTCCGGCAATACCGGCACCTGTTCCTTCACCATCACCGTGACCGATGATGAGGCCCCGGCATTCATCTGCCCTTCGGACACTGTGATCGCTACAGAACCGGGGCTGTGTGGCGCTCACGTGAGCTATGCGTTGCCCACCGCTACCGATCAGTGCGATGGCACCGTTACCGTGACCGCAACGCAAAGTGCGAACGCCCCTGAAAGTCTCTTCCCCGTCGGAACGACCACGGTAGTGCTCACGGCCACCGACGCAGCAGGCAACAGCAGCACCTGCTCCTTCTCCGTCACGGTGAACGACGTGCAGGCCCCGGATTTCACCGCACCGGCCGACACCGTACTGGCAACAGCCCCGGGCCTCTGTGGCGCGATCCTGGACTACACCATCCCCAGCGCCAATGATGCCTGTGATGGCATGCTCGCGGTGATGGTGGTGAACAGTGCCCAGACCCCCGGAAGCACTTTCCCAATCGGAAGTACATCGGTCCTGCTCCGCGCCACGGATATCGCCGGAAACAACACGGAGCACAGCTTCACCGTGACCGTATTGGACGATGAAGCTCCCCTGATCGCCTGCCCTACCGACATCTCCGTTCTTTCGGGATCACCTGATTGTGGAGCACATGTCCACTATTCGATACCCACGGCCATGGACAATTGTGCCACACTGGTCCCCGTGGTGAACAGCGACGCTACCCAAGCTCCGGACAGTCTTTTCCCGGTGGGGGTCACTATTGTCCAATTGGTGGCCAGCGACAATTCCGGCAATACCGGCACCTGCTCCTTCAGCATCACCGTGATCGACGTTTCCCCGCCCACGTTCACCGCCCCAACCGCGGACACCTTGTACATGGACGCGAACGGGCAGGCGGCCATGCCGGACCTGCATGGCCAGTTGGTCGGCTTGTCGGACTGCTCCGGCATGGGGCCGCACGACCAAACGCCCGATGCCGGTTCTGTTGTGACCGGGGATACCACGGCCACCTTGCACTTGTCCGACGGCGTGGGGAACGACACCACGATCTCGGTGCAGATCGTTCTGCTGGACACCATTTCACCCACCATCTCTTGCCCGGACACGATCCACGGCGCGGTCACACCGGGTCAATGCGGTGTGGTATTGAACATCCCCCCTCCTCAATACGGGGACAATAGTGGAATAGCGATCCTGGACAGCACAGGAACGATATTCTCCGGGGATCTATTCCCCGCAGGGACTTACACGGTGAATTACACGGTGACGGACCCCTCCGGTCTTACGGCGAGTTGCCCTACCACAGTGATCGTTCTATCGCCGGTCCTTGAGCTAACCTATCCGGTGGACACGATCTGCTCCTCCGCAGGTCCGATCTCGCCGCTGGGAATGATTACCGGAGGGACCTTCAGCGCCAGTCCGGCCGGATTGAACGTGGACGCTTCCATGGGAGTGATCGCACCGCTGACGAGCACGGCGGGCAGCTATACCATTTACATGGTGTTCGCAGGGCCCTGCCCGGATACGGCAAGCACCACGATCACCATTGAGGCGCAACCGAACGCGGGCACCGATGCCACAACCACCATCTGTTCCATCGGCGACCCTGTTGACCTCTTCGCACTGCTCGGCAACGGAGCTGATGCAGGAGGAACATGGAGCGTCGGGAACGGCACCTATGATCCAGCAATGGACAGTCCCGGCACCTTCACTTACACGGTATCCGGCGGCCTGACTTGCGCGGATGCTCAGGCCAGCATAACCGTGACCGAGACCTTAACGATGAACGCCGGGGCGGACAGCACGATCACCCTTTGCGGGAACGGCACCCTCGTGGATCTCTCAACACTGCTCAACGGCGCCGATGCCGGAGGGGATTGGAGCAACGGAAGCGGACAGTACGATCCGGTCAACGACGATCCCGGAACGGTGATGTACATCGTTGTCGGTAGCGGCCAATGCCCTTCGGACACCGCATTCATCACTGTGCTGGAGCAAACACCTCCGAACGCGGGGGCCGATGCATCCACCTCTGTTTGCACCATCGGCGACCCTGTTGACCTCTTCGCCCTGCTCGGCAACGGAGCTGATGCAGGAGGAACATGGAGCGCCGGAAACGGCATCTATGATCCAGCAACGGACAACCCCGGCACATTCACCTACACGGTTTCCGGCGGCCTGACTTGCGCGGATGCTCAGGCCAGTATTACTGTGACCGAGACCTTGGCGATGAACGCCGGGGCGGACAGCACCATCACCCTTTGCGGGAACGGCACTCCTGTGGATCTCTCGACCCTGCTCAACGGCGCCGATGCCGGAGGGGATTGGAGCAACGGCAGCGGACAGTACGATCCGGTCAACGACGATCCCGGAACGGTGATGTACATCGTTGACGATAGCGGCCAATGCCCTTCGGACACCGCATTCATCACTGTGCTGGAGCAAACACCTCCGAACGCGGGGATCTCCGCAGATCTCGCCCTGTGCAGTAACGGCATCGCCGTCAACCTCTTCACTGCCTTAGGTGGGGCACCGGACAATGGCGGTCAATGGAGCCAAAGCGACGGCACGTTGATCGATGGGATCTTCGACCCTGCCTCTGACCTTGCGGACAGCTTCACGTACACGGTGGATGCCATGGCGCCTTGTTCCGCAGCGAGCAGCGTTGTCACCGTTACCGTGGCCAATGCTCCTTCAGCGGCGTGGGCCAGCCCTGCTGCGCTGTGCAATGCAGCGCAGCCCATAGACCTGAGCAATACCTTGACCGGTGAGAGCGGCGGCACCTGGTCGGGCCCCGGCATCGCACCCGACGGCCAACACTTTGACCCCTCTTCATTAACGCCTCAAGGCAGCAGCGAAGATTTCACCGTGACCTATTCCGTGACGATGGGCGGATGCACCAGTGCCCAAAGCGGCCCCATCACAGTACTGGCAAGCCCCGTGGCCAATGCCGGAACGGACGGCGTGGTGTGCGGGCTGGAACATACGCTCGCAGCCAGCTTGACCATTGGCAGCGGCACTTGGAGCGCGACAAGCGGCATAACGTTCAACGATCCGGAGGCACCGACCACGGCGGTCCATGTACCCGGACCAGGCAATTATGCCTTGGTATGGACGGTCACCAATGGCCCATGCAGCGCCTTCGACACGGTGATGATCACCTTCCATCTCCCGGAAGAGCTGACCGCCATGGATGCCGGGCCTGACCAAGAGCAGAACATATCCCGCAGCGCCATGTTGAACGGCGTGGCCGAGGGTGCCACCGAAGTACATTGGTCGGTGATCAGCGGATCCGGAAGCATTGTCGCACCAGACCAAACAAGCACCGGGATCGATGGACTATCTATCGGCACCAACTTGATCATGCTGAGCGCACGCGTAGGAGTTTGCCCCTTCGCGAGCGACACAACGGCCATCACGGTTCGCGATCTGTTCATCCCCTCGGGCTTCTCACCGAACGGCGATGGCGTGAACGACTCTTTCGAGGTGACCGGGATCGATGCATACCCGGGCAATGAGCTGACGGTGTTCAACCGCTATGGGCAACAGGTCTTCCATGTCACAGGCTACGCCAACGGATGGGACGGCAAGGATGAAAACGGAAAAGAACTGGCGGACGGCACCTACTTCTATGTGCTCGGCCTCACTGCGGAAGAGACGTACCACGGACAGGTCATCATCAAGCGATGAAAGGACAACGGAACATAACACTGGCGTTCGCCGCACTGCTATCGGTGGGGCTGCACGCGCAGCATACACCGCTGACCACGCAGTACCTGTTCAATGGCCTGCTGATCAATCCGGCCTATGCGGGAAGTCGCGATGCGCTCACGGCCAACCTCACCTATCGTCAGCAATGGGTGGGCTTCGAAGGTGCACCGACCACGCAAATACTGAGCGTCCATTCACCCGTGAACGGTAAGCACATCGGCTTGGGCCTAATGGTCTACAACGACCGCATCGGCGTGAGCCGAGAGACCGGTGTGATGACCAACTATGCTTACCGGCTACGGCTTGGCACGGGTAAGTTGGCGTTGGGCATCGGGGCGGGGCTGAAAGTATTGCAGGCGGATTGGACCAGTGTGCGCACCACCACGGCAGGCGATGCGGAATTCGCCACCAACAGCCACGGCGTGGTGAAACCCAACTTCAGTGCTGGGGCCTATTACTACAACAAGCGCTGGTTCGCCGGCCTTTCCGTTCCGTTCATCCTCAGTCAGGCCTACAATGTGCAGACTGAAAGCTGGGAGGTGAAGAACGACACACGCCACTACCAACCGATGCTTACCGCAGGCATGGTGGTGGAACTCGAACACGACCTGAAGCTGAAGCCGTCGGTGCTGTTGCGCAAAGCCGGTGGCAACCCGGTACAGGCCGACCTGAACATGAACATGATCTGGAAGGACAGCTTCTGGCTCGGGGTGAGCTATCGCACGAGCGACGCGGTCTGCTTCTCCGTGGAAGTATTGCCCACCAAGCAATTCCGTATCGGCTATGCTTACGATCTCGGCATCAACGCGCTAAGGACCTACCACCAGGGCTCGCATGAGGTGATGCTCCAGTATGAGTTCGGTTATCACGTTAAAGCCAAGGACCCGCGCTATTTCTGATGGGAGCCCGCAGCGCACCTTTCCTTCTTCTCGCTGCCTTGACCCTGCATGGCCAGGCCCAAGTGACGTATACCGTGGAAGCGCTCAACCTTCGGCCCGCAGGCGAGGACTATGCCCCCACACTGGTGGACAGCATCCTTGTTTTCACTTCGGTCCGGGCACGTGATCAGGCCATCGCCTACACGGACGCCAAGACCAATAAGCCATTGGCCGACCTGTACAGCGTACAGCTCCGCGGCGGAAAGCCCGGGACGCCAAGCTTGATGGACGGCTCCTTGTGCAGCAAGTTCAATGACGGACCGGCAGCGTTCACGGCAAGCGGGGACACGATCTGCTTCACACGCAATGCGGCGAGCGGCAAGCGCGGCATGGCGGACAAGCTGGCGCTGTACTTTGCCCTGAAACAGGGAAAAGTGTGGTCGGAGCCCGAGGCGTTCGCATACAACGGCAGTGACTTCTCCACCATGTCGGCCGGTTTCAGCCGGGACGGGCAACAGCTCTTCTTCGCATCCGACAGGCCGGGCGGTATAGGCGGCATGGACATCTATGTGAGCCGCAAGGAAGGCAATGGATGGGGGACACCTGAGAACTTGGGTCCTGAAGTGAACAGTACCGCCAACGAGGCCTATCCTTCAGTGGATACCAATGGTGAACTTTTCTTTTCGTCGGACCGCGCCGGGGGTCTGGGACAATTAGACATCTTCTCCTGCGTGCAGGAATATGGCGAATACTCGATACCGTTGCCGCTGAAGGCCCCGTTGAACTCCCCCGGTAATGACCTCGGGTACACGACCTATCCGGACGGCCAGTCCGGCTACTTCAGTTCGAACAGGGACGGAACGGACAAGATCTACCACTTCACGCAACGGCCGGAACTATTCCGCAATTGCAGTGAACAGCTGCAGAACAGCTACTGCTACCATTTCGAGGATGCGGGATCGGTGAGCACGGACACCCTGCCCCTGCGCTACGAATGGGACTTCGGCGATGGCTCCAAGGTGGCAGCACCCAGCACGGATCATTGCTTCCCGCGTCCCGGCACCTACACCGTGAAACTGAACCTGATCGACACGGTGAGCGAAAGCGTGTACTTCAACCAAGTGCAATACGACCTGGAGGTGACCGACGAGGAGCAGGCGAACATCAACGCATCGGACAGCGCGGGCACCGATCAGCTCATTGTGTTTGATACGGAACACACCAACCTGCCGGGGTTCGTCGCCAATGAAATTCATTGGGACCTTGGCGACAGCACGTCCATGACAGGTGATCGCATCGAGCACGTCTATGCCCAGGCCGGCAACTACACCATCAAGCTCGACCTGCTCGGCGGGCCGGACGGCCATGGCGGCTTTGAGAACCACTGTGTCTTCAGGCAGTTGGAAGTGATCGACGGCTTGATCCAGACATCTGCCACTGCGGCTTCCGGGCCGGTGCGTTCGCCCCAAGGAGGGCCTCCCGGTTTCACTTACAAAGAACTGCCACAGGACTCCGCCGGTATGGACAAGGTGGTCGCCACGGATGTGAGCTTCACCGTGCAACTGTTCGCATCGGCCGACCGCGTGGGGTTGGACGATGCACGCTTCCTGCCGATCCGTCCTTACTACACCATAACGGAGCGGTTCGTACCGGCGCTCCATCACTACACCTATTCCATCGGTTCGGGCAAAACACCGCTCTCGGTCCTCGCCGCATTCCAACTGGCGCGCCGCTCCGGCTTCACCGGTTCCGTGGTGGAAAAGGTGCATGCCGACAAGGACATGGACTTGGCCGAGGCGGAGGTGCTCCCCCTGGAAGCCTTGAACAACGGCGTGCTCCGCTTCTCCACCGTCCGGTTCAAGACCGGGGAAAGCGATTTCGAAAGCACCTTCAATGCCTCTCTGGACCGCGTGCTGGCATTGCTGCGCAAGTATCCCGAGGTGGACCTGGTGATCGAGGCGCACACCGACGGCGTGGGCACCGCGCAGAACAACATGGCCCTCTCACAGGCCCGAGCACAAGGGATGGTGGATTATTTCAAGCAGCGACAGATCGCACCGGAGCGGCTTTCACCGGTGGGTTATGGTGAGGACCGTCCCGTGGCCGACAATGAAACAGCCGCCGGCCGAGCGAAGAACCGTCGGGTCGAATTCCATCTTTCCGTACGCAGCAATTCCGAGACCGCACATCCATGAAACGCCCGGATCATTTGCTTCTCGCGTTGATGGTCGCCTCTCCCCTGCTCTGCCGCGCACAGCCCGTGCCCGCCGCCGATGAGAACATCCCCTATCTCGTCACCTTCGGCGCGAACAGCCTCGCGTCCTGGGGCGATGACGACTTCTGCCAGACCTTCTTCTTCGTGGTGCCAAAAACCACCATCGTGCCTGTCTACATCCGTGTGTACGACCCCGACTGCTACGGAGCGATCGATGAGGGAAAAGGACCGTTCAACACTGTCACCAACTTCTCGGTCTATGCCGGGAAGGGCTGCATCTCCGAACCTGACGCCCGCGAAACCGGGCCGACCGGCAACTTCCGGAGCGGGAACATGCTCGCCACCCGGGATTTCGGTGCCGACGCCAAGTATGACAAGCATTGGTATGCTTTCGGCCCCTTCGACCCGAGCTCCGGGGAGGACATGCCCGAATACGGCGGCCGCGTCTTCAAGGTGATCGCGCAAGGCAAGAGCGGCGACGATGGCAATCTGTACCGCTACTTCATGAGCTCGAAACCCGACGCCAACGAAGCGATCGAGGGCGGCAACGCCTTCACCTTCGAGTACAGCTTCCGCTTGCATGACGACCCGGCGGAGGTCTCCCACATCTATCCCTATGTGGACGACCGGGTGATCAGCGTCAAGCAAAGCAATTTCGATTGGGACGGCGACGGCTCCATCCGCGTGGTGTCCGTTGCGAAGAAGGGCGACATGGTGACGGCCAGCGGCGATGACCAATGGGTGAACAGCGTACACCCGATCGTGAAGCAGGAGCTGAACACCTCGCTGGACATCCGCTTCATCAAACGTCCGGACGGAGCGATCAAGAACAACAACGTGGTGTTCTATGTGCGCAACCAGTACGGCGCGTTGCTTCCGTTCTTCACCGTGCCCATCGGTGGCGTGCCCCAATACAAACCCACCATCGCCATCAGCAAGATCCGATGAGAGCAGCCCTCGAGCGCCTCTTGATCTTGTTGCTTGTCTTGGCGGGAACGGCACCTCTGCGGGCACAGACGTACAAGCTGAAACCGGTCGGCAGCGCCGACGGGCTGACCAACTCCTTTGTGCATGCCCTTGCGCAGGATGCCACCGGCCGATTATGGATCGGCACCGGGGAAGGTGCCGGTCGTTACGATGGCAGGCAAGTCACCATGTACACCACGGCCGATAGCCTTTCGGAGAACTTCGTGGCCAGCATCCACCCTGCGAAGGACGGCTGTATTTGGTTCGGGCACAATGAAGGCGGCATAAGCCGGTACATCGATGGCGTTTTCCATAAGGTGAACACAGCTGATATCACCAGTAGCAGTATCAATGCCATCATCGACGACGGCAACGGAGGGATCTGGGCGGCCGCACAGAACAACGGGATCATCCATGTCAGCGCCGACGGCACCTGCCGCCCCGGAGCGACAATGGAAGGTGTGCTCTGGTACAGCCTGTTGGCCTTGAACGATGGGCTGTTGCTCGCGGGCGCAAGCGACGGGTTGCACCTGCTGCAGATCTCCCCCGATGGCACGTTGATCTTCACCGGCAACCTCAGCAACGTCACCCGTTCGTCCGTGAATGCCATGGTGGCACGGCCAGGGAGCAACAGGATATGCGCGGGAACCGGCGACGAAGGTGTCATTTCATTCTCCATGGCGGGGATGTCCCCTTCCATGATCTCATCCATTGGCGCAAAGGCCGGACTTGGTGAACTACAGGTCCGCGACCTCGCCATCGGTGCCTATGGGCAGTTGATCGTTGGCACGTTCGGCCAAGGTGCCTACGAGATCGACCTGCAAGGGGACAGCATCAAGTCGTTATTGCATTACGACTTAGGGAACGGGCTGGGCAGCGACAACGTGGACGTGGTGTTTCCGGACACTGAGAACAACCTGTGGTTTGCGCGATTCGGCCTGGGACTGGCCCGTTTGCTGGACCGCTCTGTGGTGTACTATGCCGCAAAAGCCGGCTCGGCGAAGGATGTCCGGGCCATTGCCTTCCACGGCAATGACGTCTGGTTCGGCATCCGCGGCGCGATCCTTCATGCCCTGAACAACGACATGCGCCAGCTGGACACGTTAGGCGCTGCGAACGGGATCCCGCCCGAGGCCATCACCGCCCTGATCGCCGGAGAGGACGGGCGGCTTTGCATCGGAACGGCCACCAGCGGCGCACTTCAGCAGGATGCCACCGGGCATTTCAAAGCCATTCCCACCGAACGTGACCGCATGAGCCTCCAGGTACATGCCCTGGCCGCTATTGGTGATGAGACCTGGATCGGTACGAGCAACGGTGTATACGTGATCTCAACTGCACGAAAACGCCATCTCACAACGGAGAACGGATTGCTGCACAATGAAGTGAACGCCTTGTTCAAGGATGCACTGGGGCGCATGTGGATCGCCTGCAACAACGGCGGTGTGAGCATGGTCTCCGGCGATGAGGTGAAGAGCTTCACCCTGACCGAACAGGGCAACGCCTTCCATGTCTCAGGTATCGCACAGGACAGCACGGGCAGGATCTGGTTCAGCACCAACGGGAGCGGCCTGCGCTACCTGAAGGACGATCTGGTGATGGGCTTGGGCACCGCGCAAGGTCTTCAGTCGGACTATTGTTATGCGATCGCGGCGGACGGCCACGGTGGCATTTGGACCTGTCATCGGGGCGGGGTCAGCCGGATAGACAGGGCGACCTTGAAAGTGCGCACCTACGACCGCCAGTTCGGCCTGGAACCGGACCGCCGCATGAACACGGTCGCAGCTGGACCGGATGGGGATATCTGGTTCGGTAGCGACAAAGGAATGCTCCGCTATGCCACGGGAAGGGATATCCGAAGTTCATTGCCACCCACGGCGATGATCACCGCCATGAAGGTCTCCGGAAAAGATTGGCCGCTCTCCGGTACCATCGAACTACCGCCAGACGATTATCGCCTCCAGTTCGACTTCCTGGGCACCAGCCTGCGTGACCCGGATGCTGTCCGCTACCGCTATATGCTCGAAGGACATGACCTGGAATGGACGGAGACCTCCCAAAACTCCGCTTACTACATGCGCATCGCCGATGGTCGCTATGTCATGCTGGTGCAGGCCGCCATGGCCGGTGGCGATTTCACGGGGAACACCGCCCGGCTTCAACTCTATGTAGGTGCGCCGATCTGGAAGCGCCCTTGGTTCATCACCGCTAGCATCGTGCTGCTATTGTTCGCCATTTATGGCATCATCCGCCTGCGGGAGCGCAGCCAGCGCTTGATGCGGGAGCTGCTCAAGCGAAAGCTGGACGAGCGTACGCACGAGCTTCAACGGAAAAAGGAGGAACTCGAAGAGAAGAACAAGGACATCACGGACAGCATCACCTATGCACGAAGGATCCAACAGGCCATTCTACCGCAGGTCGAGGAACTGGAAGCGCAACTCCCGGGCTCGTTCGTGTTCTATCGCCCGCGCGACATCGTCAGCGGGGACTTCTACTGGTTCCGTCGATCCGGGAACAAGATCATCCTGGCCTGCGCGGACTGCACGGGCCATGGGGTGCCCGGTGCTTTGATGAGCATGATCGGCGGCATGCTGCTCCGCGAAGTGAGCGTGGTACACGAACTGAACTCTCCTGATGTACTGTTGCGGGATCTCGACAACGAGCTGCGTGCCGTGCTTCAATACCAGGCGGACGACCTGAGCAGCCACGACGGCATGGACATCAGCCTCTGCGAGTTCGACATGGCCACAAAGCATCTCCGTGCTTCCGCCGCGATGCACGACCTGCTCATCCTCAGCAACGGCAAGCTCCGGCGGGAACGCGGGACGCGCCATTCCATCGGTGGTGCACTGGGGAATGACACGACCCAAGTGTTCTCCATGATCGAGGCCCCGCTCGAGGCCGGGGACCGCGTCTATCTGTTCAGCGACGGCATTCAGGACCAGTTCGGTGGACCGCAAAGTAAAAAGCTCAAAGTGAGCGGGCTGTTCGCCTGGATCGAAGAGACGGCCACGCTGCCCATGGCCGAACAGGCCGAGCAGTTGCGCCTCCGGTTCGACGCGTGGATCGGCGACCAGGATCAAGTGGACGACGTGCTGCTGATCGGCATCGAGATGTGAACGAATGAGGGTTGCCTCGATGGTTGAAGTTCTCCCCTCCTTCCTTCAAGGAGGGGCTGGGGTGGTCCGGATCCCATAGCCTTGGATCTTTGCAAGTCCATTCCCGCGAACATGGTTACTTTGGGACTGCCAACCGCCCATGTCCCACCGCATTCTTCCCGTCCTTGCGCTGTTCATCACCGCGTTCGCCGCACATGGTCAATCGGCACTGCGCTTTATTGAAAACCGCGGGCAATGGCCGGAAACCGTTTTCTTCCGCGCGGAAATGCCCGAAGCCACGCTCTGGTGCGAACGCGGTTCACTGGTGATCGACCGCTTTGATGCCGGGGCCATCGCAAGGCTGCATGCGGGCAACACCGGCGCGTATGAACCGGACGCCTCGCGCGTGATCCGGCACCATGCATTGCGCCTGCGATTTGCGAACGCCACCGGCCCGGTACGCAGCGAAGGGATCGGCGTGCAGGGCGGCGCATACAACTACTTCATCGGGAACGACCGGCGCCACTGGGCCTCCAATGCACACGCCTTCTCCGCCGTGGTGCAGCATGACCTGTATCCCGGCATCGACCTGCGTTTGCGCCGTGGTGGCGAGGTGTTGAAATACGACGTGATAGTGGCCGCAGGTACGGACCCGAAGCAGGTAAAATTCACCTACGAAGGAGCCAACGGGATCACGCTGAAGGACGGCCTTTTGTGCATATCGACCTCCATGGGTGAAATGATCGAGGCGGTGCCCTTGGCCTACCAGATCAAGAACGGGCAAGAGGTGAAGGTGGATTGCCGCTATGCGCTGAAAGGTCCGGAGGTCTCCTTCGTGCTCGGTGCCTATGATCGGACCCAGGAGCTGGTGATCGACCCTGTGCTCTCATTCGCCAGCTATTCAGGATCCACCACGGACAATTTCGGCTATTCCGCGACCTTCGACCAGGACGGCTTTTTATATTCCGGCAGCAGCGCCTTCGGTCAAGGCTATCCCACCACCATGGGCGCATACGATGTCACTTGGAACGGTGGCGACGGCAACCAGAACCCCGGCACGGACATCGCATTGAGCAAGTGGGACACCACGGGAACGACATTGATCTGGAGCACATTTCTCGGCGGCAGTGGCGATGACCTTCCGCACAGCCTGATCGTGAACAGCGCGAATGAGTTGATCGTGCTCGGCACCACGGGTTCGACGGATTTTCCCACCACGGCGAACGCCTTCCAAAGCACTTTCGGCGGTGGCACCCTCTTCACACCGCAAGGCATCGGTACCACCTACCCGAACGGCACGGACATGATATTGGCACGGCTGAGCGCGAACGGCTCACAATTGTTGGCGAGCACCTACATGGGCGGCAACGCCAATGACGGCATCAACAGCGCGGCTGCCTTGAAGTTCAATTATGCGGACGAGATGCGCGGCGAGGTGGAGGTGACGCCCAACGGCAACATCCTTGTGGCAAGCTGCACGCAAAGCGCGGACTTCCCCACGACGGCCGGAGCATACCGGGAATACTTTACCGGAGGAAGCCATGATGCCGTCCTCTTCGAGCTGACCCAGGACCTGAGCAATTTGGTGTGGAGCACCATGTTCGGCGGTTCGCTGGCGGACGCGGCCTATTCCCTGGAACAGGACAGCAACGGCAACATCTTCATCGCCGGCGGCACCGTCTCGCAGAACCTGCCCATCACACCGGGCACCGTGGGACCCATGAACCACGGCGGGCAGGCCGATGCCTTCGTGGCCTCCTTCAGCCCGGACGGGAGCAGCTTGTTGGCCTCCACTTATTTCGGCAGCACCGGCTACGACCAGTTCTACTTCGTGGACCTGGACGGTGCGGACAACGTGTATCTGTTCGGCCAAACGAACGCTCCCGCGGGCGAACTCGTCTCGGGTGCCACCTATTTCGTAAGCACCGGCGGACAGCTGTTGGCCAAGCTATCGAACAACCTCACGAGCACCTTGTGGAGTTCCCGTTCCGGCACATTGTCAGGTGCAGGCGTCGGCGTACCGAACATCTCCCCGACCGCGTTCCTAGTGGACTACTGCGACAAGATCTACATCAGCGGCTGGGGCAGTGCCGTGTTGGGAACGCTCACCACGAACGGCCTTCCAGTGTCACCGGACGCCTTCCAAGGCACCACCGACGGCAACGACTTCTATCTCGCCGTATTCGACATCGACATGAGCGGGCTTTCCTACGCCACCTACTTCGGCGGCCCCCAAAGCCTCGAGCACGTGGACGGCGGAACGAGCCGCTTCGACCGGCGCGGGCGCGTGTACGGAGCAGTGTGCGCGGGCTGCGGCAACCATGATGATTTCCCTTCCACGCCCGGGGCCTGGAGCAATACCAACAACTCCAACAACTGCAACTTGGGCGTGTTCAAATTCGATTTTGAGGCGCCCTTGGTGATCGCCGGCCTGGCCGCGACGGCACCGCTCTGTGCAGACAGCGAGATCCAGTTCACCAACTTGAGCAACCTCGGTGCCACTTGGCATTGGGACTTCGGCGATGGCGGAACTTCAACAGCTGAAGCCCCGACGCACATTTATGACACATCCGGATCCTATACCGTGACCTTGGTCGCGACCAACCCTGTCGCCTGCAACCACGCGGATTCAGCCAGTATCGTGGTGAACGTCCTTCCGGCAGCGCCCTTGCTTCAGCCCTTGGACGACATCATCATATGCGGCCCGCTCGGCAGTGTTGTGCTTACCGCTTCCGCGCAAGGCACCGCCACGGAATGGGTCTGGTCCAGCAACCCGCTCTTCACCGATACGCTCAACACCCCACCTTCCGACAGCACGGCCACGCTCGACCCGGTGACGCCTGGCACCTACTACGTGCAAGCGGCGAACAGCGGTGGTTGCGCGGCAACCGGCCAGTTGACGGTCGCGTCCGCGTTGGCACAGGCCACCATCACACCGGACGTATCGATCTGCTCGGATGACAGCGCGACGATCACGTTAAGCGGTATCGATGCCGGCTCCGTGATCACTTGGTCACCGCCGGACATGATCCTCTCCGGACAAGGCACGGCCCAGATCACGGTGAGCCCGCAGAACGCGACCTACTTCGTCGCGACGGTGACCAGTCCCTCCGGTTGTACATGGACCGATAGCGCATTGGTGGATGTATCCTTGATGAACGGTAGCGGCGTCACTGTGAGCGTGGACCAAAGCGTGGTGCTCGGCGGCACGACGGTACACCTGTTGGCCACGCCAAGCAGCGGCGTCACCTATTTATGGCAACCGGCAGCCGCGGTGAGCGACCCTACGATCGCCGCGCCCACGGCCGTTGTGAACGAGACCACGACCTTCTATGTCACCGTGAGCGACGGCACCTGTTCGCGCACCGATTCGGTGAAGGTGCTGGTGCATGAACTGCTCTGTGATGAACCGGACATCTTCGTCCCGGACGCCTTCACGCCCAACGGCGACGGCAACAACGACGTGCTCTTCGTGCGCGGCCGCAACATCGCCGACCTGGACTTCAAGGTGTTCGACCGTTGGGGCGAAGTGGTGTTCCAAACGACCGATCAAGCAGCGGGCTGGGACGGCGCGTACAAAGGCAAGCCCGTAGACCCTGCGGTGTACGTGTATTGGCTCACCGTGCATTGCGTGGACGGCCAGGAGTTCTTCACCAAGGGTAACGTTTCGGTGATCCGATGATCTGGTTTAAGAAGCCTCAAGCTGTAAGCTTCAAGCCACAAGTTTTGGCCCGAAAGTCTACGGCTATCAAGCTTGTGGCTTCTGGCTTGTGGCTGATCGCAGCCCTCACGAGCGGCTCAACAGTCGCACAAGACATCCACTTCTCCCAGTTCTTCAACGCGCCATACGCGCAAAGCCCGGCCAACATCGGACAGTTCGACGGGGACTACCGTGCGGGAGCGATCTACCGGCAGCAATGGCGCAGCGTCACCACACCCTACAGCACCTTCGGCATCGGCGGCGATGCGGCGCACTTCGTGGGCGTGGACGGCCTTGGGCTTGGCGCATGGATCTACAACGACAAGGCCGGTGATTCACGCTTGAACACCTTCCACGCGGACCTCGGGGCCAGTTGGACAGAGCGCTTTGGCGGAACAAAAGAACACAGCCTCACCGGCGGCGTGCAAGTGGGCATCACGGCGGTGAGCATCGACTACAGCGCGCTCCGCTTCGATGCACAGTACAACGGCTTCAGCTATGATCCATCGCTGGGTAACGACGAAAAGTTCACCCGCGATTCACGCTCACACCCGGACCTCCATGCCGGCATCACCTATCGCTACACACCGGAGAAACGGCGCAACTTCGAGGCCGGTATCGCCTTCTTCAACCTCACCAATCCGGACGTTTCGCTCTTCGACGCCGCCCCTTCGCCGCTGGACACCCGCGCCAACCTTCACCTGAAAGGACAATTCCCCGTGAGCGAAAAGCTGGACGTGCTGCCCATGCTGCAATGGCAGGCTCAGGGAAAATTCCGCGAGTTCGACCTCGGCGGCATGGTGCGTTACATCATGCTGGACCGCTGGAACCTGATGCGGGCGGTGCAGGCCGGGGTCTTCTGGCGCACGAAGGACGCGGGATATCTCTACGCGGGACTGGAGCATGACGATTGGACTTTCGGGCTGAGCTATGACATCAACCTGAGCCGCTTGGAACCCGCGAGCCTCAACCGTGGCGGTTTCGAGGTGACGGCGATCAAAGTATTCCGCAAGCGGCCACCCGTACCGGTGCGATACAAAGCTTGCCCCGACCAGATGTGATAGCGATGCGGATGCTGAAAACCAACGCAGTGCTGCGACCCTTTCAGGGTCGGTTCGCGCGTTGGATTTTGTCGAATTCTAATCGCTGTGACCCTTTCAGGGTCGAACATGAAGAACCTTCCGACCCTGAAGGGGTCGCAGAAATAGGAGCGCGTTGGGGATATTCGCTAATTGCTGTGACCCCGCCGTACGGTGGGTCGAACGCAGTCCAATTGTGCCATGCCGAAGGATTTCAACATGCAGAAATTTCCGGCCCTGAAAGGGTCGAAGAAATTAGAAATGTTGAACACAACGCGTTTCTTCCGACCCTGAAAGGGTCGCAGCCGCATTCCCGGAACCACGTTTTTCGGATCGGTTTCTGCTTTGCCATACTGCTTTGCTGGATGCTGCAGCAATTGCATGCGCAGAGCGCAACGCAATTCATCACTTGGGGCGACCGTGCGATGGCGCTGAAGGATGTCTACGGTGCCTCCCGTTACTACGGCGAAGCGTTGAAGGTGGAACCCGGCATCATGGAGACGCAATGGAAATATGCCGAGGCCTGCCGCTTGAGCAACCAATACGGCGAGGCCGCGCTGTTCTATGACAAGGTGGAACGGAAGGACCGGGGCGTGAAGCATCCGGAAGCGTTGCGCTGGCTTGCGGAAATGCAGATGTCCACAGGGCATTACGACGATGCGGAGCAGACCTGGCCCAAGGTCAAGCGCAAGGAACGGCACAAGGACTCCATGGTCGCACAGCGAGCGGACAACGGGATCGAGGGCTGCCGCTTGGCAAAGGCGATGATGGCGGATCCGGACAGCCTGGTGGAGATCGAGCATTTGCCGATGCCGGTGAACAGCTATGATAGCGAATTCGGTGCGCGTACCGGGCCGGACAGCGCTTTGTACTTCACGTCGTTGCGCGGTGAAGTGAACGCCGAGGGTGCGGTGAAGGACACGACGGATTACCATGCGCGCATCTTCCGGACGCAGGAAGTGAACGGTACGTGGAATGCACCCACAGCCCTGGCCGACAACGTGAACAACAGCGTCAACAACGCCAACAGCACCTGGTCCACTGACGGGCGATGGTCCTACTTTTCGCGGGAGGACGGGCCGGGGAACTTCAGCATCCGCGCGGTGGATCTGCGCAACGCCAACGACACCGGCACCGTGGTGCTCCGCGTGCCCGGAAGCACCGTGACCCAACCGATGGTGGCTTCCTACGAGAACACCGACATGCTTTTCTTCGCCTCCAACATGCCCGGCGGACAAGGCGGCATGGACATCTGGTGGGGGCGCATCGTTGGCGCAGAGCTGTTTGAGAAGAAACCGCTGGGGCCACCGGTGAACACGCCCGGGAACGAGACCGGCCCTTACCTGGACGCGACGGACAACACGCTCTACTTCGGCTCGGATTTCCTGCCCGGCATGGGCGGTTACGACCTCTTCAAAAGCCTGTTGAGCAACAACGCTCCGGGGCATCCGATCAACATGGGCGTCCCGTTCAACAGCCCTGCAAACGACCTCTATCCTGCCGTGAGCGCAGCCACCATGTCCGGCTGGTTCACCAGCAACCGCGCGGGTGCCTTCGCTGAAAAAGGCGAGACCTGCTGCAACGACCTCTTCCGGTTCAGCTATCCCCATCAAGTGATCACGGAAATACTTCCGCCGGACAGTTCGCTACCCGCGCTGGACACGGCGAAGCTGTCCGTCATCCGCCTCAAGCGCATCACCTCGCTCCGCGAAAAGCTGCCCATCCGCCTGTATTTCCACAACGACGAGCCGGACCCGCGCAGCTGGGACACCACCACCACGTTGGACTACGCCGGGACCTACCGGAGCTACAGCGCGAAAAAGCCTGCTTACGACTCGGCTTGGGCGGCGACCTCCACGGGCACATCGGCCATCGACGCCTTCTTCGCGCAGCAGGTGGACCAAGGCTTCGCGCAGCTCAATGACTTCATCGCGTTGCTGAAACAGGCACTGGGCGAAGGTCAGCAGATCACGTTACAAGTGCGCGGGTACGCCAGCCCATTGGCCAAAAGCGACTACAATAAGAACCTCTCGCTGCGGCGCATCAACACGCTGGTGCATTACATGGAGCGCTCCGGGAACGGCGAGTTGCTTCCCTATCTGAACGGCACGGCGGAGAACGGCGGCAAGCTCACGGTGTGGAAGTCACCGTTCGGGAAAAGCACTGCCGACGCCTCGGTCAGCGACCGCTTGGACGACCTACGGCATTCGGTGTACAGCGTGGGCGCAGCGAAAGAACGGAGGATCGAGATCGAGCAGGTGCAATAGAACCCTGATCACGCTGAAAGAGCTGGTCTACTCTGATAGCGCCATGTGTGGATGGTGACCGGACGTTCGCGGACTCACGACTCCAGACTCAAGACTCCGGACACAAAACAACTCAGTGCCTCTGGCAACTGCAACTGCCACCACCATCTGCCCCCAACAAACTACCTTGGCCCCACAACGCCACCGCATGCAATTACTCCTCCTTTCCAACTCCACCCTTCCCGGCGAAAAGTATCTGGGCTGGCCCGAGGAACACCTCAAGCAATTCTTAGGCGTACCGAAGCGCATCGCGTTCGTTCCTTTCGCAGCCGTCACCATGAGCTTGGATGATTATGCGAAACGCACGCAAGAGGCTTTTGCGGCATTGGGCCATGAGCTCTTCAGCCTGCATTCGGAAATCGACAAGGTGAAGGCATTGAAGACCGCTGAGGCCGTGGCCGTGGGCGGCGGCAACTCCTTCCAGCTGCTGCGCACGCTGTACAGCACCGAGCTTGTCCGTGCGTTGCGCGTGCGGGTGATGGGCGGACTGCCGTACGTGGGCTGGAGCGCCGGCAGCAACGTGGCCTGCCCTACCATCATGACCACCAACGACATGCCCATCACCGAGGTGCCCACCATGCGCGCCATGGGACTCGTGCCCTTCCAGATCAATCCGCACTACACCGAGGCGACCATCGCCGGGCATGGCGGCGAGAGCCGGGATGCGCGCATCGCGGAATACCTGGAACTGAACCAACGGTCCGTGGTAGTCGGGTTACGTGAAGGCACGCTGTTGAACGTGGACGGCGACCGCTTGACCGTGGAGGGCAACGGGATGCGTGTGTTCCGCCATGGCAAAGAATCCAAGGACGTGGCCGGCGGAGTTGAACTGCGCACTTCGTTGGCGGACGCGTGACCCACTTTTCAACTTTCAACTTTCAACTTTCAACTTTCAAGTTCCAGGTTTCAATAGAGCGGCATGAAGGAGGAATCCGGCACATTCGAGACCCTGATGCGCAGCCTCGGCATGGACCTGCTGATGCTGCTGAAGGTGATAGCCATCCTCTTCGCGGCGTGGTTCGTGGAGCGGCTGATCTACTTCGCACTGCGGCGGGGCTACGCTAAGGCCAAGGCCCAAGGTCGTGAGGAGATGACGCGCTACCGCTTCTTCCGCAACGGTGTGCGCACCATGATGGTGATCCTCGCCCTGGTCGCGATCATCTACACCATACCCTCGTTGCGCTCCTTCGCGCTCACGCTCTTCGCCGGTGCCGGTATCCTGGCGGTGGTCATCGGTTTCGCGGCCCAGAAGGCCTTCAGCGACATCATCAGTGGCGCTTTCATCGTGGCCTTCAAACCCTTCCGCGTCGGTGACTTTATCCAAGCGGGGGAAGCCAGCGTGTTCGGCACCGTGGAGGACATCAACCTGCGGCACACCACCATCCTCACTTTCGAGAACCGCCGCTTGGTGATCCCCAACTCCATCCTCAGCGAGGACCGCATCCTCAACAGCAGCATCAAGGACGAGAGCACATGCGAGTTCATCGAGTTTGAGCTGGCGCTGCATGCTGACGTTGAACTGGCGATCAGCCTGCTCCAACACCAAGCCTTGTTGCACCCGGACCGGATCAAAAGTCCGGACGTCACCAACATGGAAAAGCCGGGCGAGGCCATCACCGTGCGGTTGGTGAAGATCAACGAGGGCGCCATCACCCTCCGCACGTACGTCTGGGCCAAAGACCCCGTGACCGCGCGGCGCATGCACTACGACATGAACGAGGCGATGCTGCGGATCTTCAACGAGAACAACGTCCCCTTCTCGCTGCCCATCCGCCGTTCGATCCAATCGGACCATACCCGCGCGAACCCGCCCCACCATGGCCAAGCTCCGCAGTGAAAAAGCGGGTTTGCCGCCCGGCTCGCTCGTGCCCGTGAGCGAGGACCCGGAGGTGGCCACCACCATCCAGGTGATGGTGTACAATGCGGACACCTTCTCGGAGCATTGCGCGGTGGCTGCGGACAAGATCGACGTGGGAGACCCCGGCAAGAGCGTGACCTGGATCGACGTGGCCGGGCTGGCGGACCTGAAGGCCATCACCGCCATCGGCGAGCGCTTCGGGCTGCACCAACTGCTGCTGGAGGACGTGCTGAATACCGACCACCGGCCCAAGATCGACGAATTCCAGGACAACCTTTTCGTGGTGGTGAAGATGCTCACCATGGACCCGGAGAGTGAGGACGTTGGGAGCGAGCAGGTCAGCTTTGTGCTGGGCCAAGGGGTGGTGATCAGCTTCCAGAGCGAGCCCGGCGACGTGATGGACCCCGTGCGCGAACGCCTGCGGAACAACATCGGCCGCCTGCGGAAAAAGGGCGCGGACTTCCTACTTTACTCCTTGCTGGACGTGATCGTGGACAACTACTTCGTCATCGTGGAGGACCTTGGGAAGCGCATCGAGACGATGGAAGAGCGCGTGGTGAAGAGGCCACGGGAGAAAGACTTGCTGGACATGCAGGCGCTTCGCCGACAGCTCGTCGGCATCAGCCGGCAAGTGACGCCGACGCGGGAATTGGCCGGCCGCATGAACATCATCCCCAGCAAGCTGATCGACAAAAACACCCGGCGTTACATCAACGACCTGCAGGACCACACGGTGTACATCTCGGAGAGCATCGCCATGTTCCGCGACCAGCTGACCAACTTGGAGAACACCTACCATGCCGGGCTGAACATGCGCATGGGCCAGGTGATGAAGCTGCTCACGGTGATCAGCACCATCTTCATCCCGCTCACCTTCATCGTGGGCGTCTACGGCATGAACTTCCAGAACATGCCCGAGCTGCATTGGCGCTACGGCTACTATGCCGTGATGGGCGCCATGCTGCTGATCTCACTGGTGATGCTTGTACTTTTCCGTCGCAAGGGTTGGCTGTAATGTCCGATCGGCTTCCGGCCGGGCCACCTTTCGATCGGCCTATTTTCGCCTCCGCCGCTGCCACCACCCGCGCATCGGCCCCGAGCAAAATGATCCAAGGCGCAATACGGAAAGCTACGCGGAGCGCGACCCACGTGGTCCTCCGCGCGATCTGGGGCGGTATGCGGAAATCCACCAAGGTCTTCCATTTCGCGGGGCTGCGCCGCTCGGGGAACCACGCCTGCATCAACTGGCTGGTGAACTCGATCTATGGAAGTTCCGTGGAGTACCGGCAACTGGACCACTACCTCTTCCGCGAATTTCCGGAGGGCCGCGTCTTCCTGATCAACTCCTACGCGCAGGAGCCGGCCCTCTCCGTATTCCGCTACGTCTGGAAATACCGGCGGAAGATCGCCCGCTGCGAATACCTCTTCCTCAGCTTGGAGGATGAACCGCCGTCCTTCACCCACTTTTTGCGCCCCAAGGACAATACGCCGGGCGTGGTCAACATCCACATCGACCGCACTGTGTTCAACCTGCTTTCCAGCCGGGCCAAGAAGATCGACGTGGAGACCGGCAAGCCGAAGACGGGGATCGCCGGCAACTTCCACATGGAGGAAAAACTGTGGGAGGGCTTTTTCCAATATCGCCGGGCAGCACTGCTACACTGGGAATACGATCAATGGCTGATCGACCCGGAATGGCGCCAGGCCTTCCTGCGAAGCGTGGGGTTGTTGCATGACATCATGCCCGGCATGAGCATTGAGGCCGGAGGGTCCAGCTTCGGCGATACCAGCACTGAGCAGATGAAGGACGCGGGAAAGGCACGCTACAAGGCACAAGCCGTACCCGCGGAATGGTTGGACCTGATCGAACAGCGGTTCCTCAATGATCTTACGCTCAAGGAAAGGGAACAACTGACCGAACTCCGTGCCGCCGCCACGCAGCCAGGTTGAGCACGCAATGTCCGACCGGCTGCAAGCCGGTCATCATCCTCGAAAAGGAATTTCGGCAACCTGTCGCTTGGCGGTGCGCCAACCTTTTACTTTGCACCGTCCCTACGGCATGACCTCCCCGCGCGTCACTTCCACCCTGAGCTTCCAGCATCGCTGCGGCTCCGCGTTTTCCATGAAGGCCATGGTCCCTTTGGGCGCCCTCTCCCCTTTCCGCTGATGTGCGTGCTCCACCCTCCCGGAATTTCCCGCGCCACCTGCGCGGTTCCCGGTCCCGAGGTGGAGTTCGTCATGTGCCCGCTTTTCCGCCGTCGAGGACGCACCGTTCTTGCCGACCCCTCCTTCACGCCCATTCCCAAACCCTTCCGCGCCGTTCCATGAAGACCCGTTACATCGACCTGATCGAGCAGACCTTCGACTTCCCGCAGCGCGAATTCAAGTTCGACAACGAACTGCTGACGTGGAACGATCTGCCGTTGACGGAGATCATCGCGAAGCACGGCACGCCGCTGCGCATCATGTACCTCCCGAAGATCGGCGAGAAGATCGACCAGGCACGGGAGTACTTCGCCAAGGCTTTCAAGGAGCACGACTACAACGGCACGTACGAATACTTCTACTGCACCAAGAGCAACCAGTTCAGCTATGTGATGACCGAGGTGCTGAAGAAGGGCGTGAGCCTGGAGACCAGCAGCGCGTACGACATCGATATCATCGAACGGTTGATGGGGACGGGCGAAATGCCGCGCACCTCCACCGTCCTCTGCAACGGCTACAAGGACGAGCGATACATCCGGAACATCGGCCGCTTGGCGAACGGCGGCGTGCGCACCATCCCCATCATCGACAACATGAGCGAGCTGTGGGCGCTGGACGAAGCCATCACCGGCCCGTGCGACATCGGCATCCGCATCGCGGCGGAAGAAGCCCCCAAGTTCGAATTCTACACCAGCCGCCTCGGCGTGGGCTACAAGGACATCATCCCCTTCTACATGCGCAACGTGATGAAGCAGCGCAAGTTCAAGCTGAAGCTCATGCACTTCTTCATCAACACCGGCATCAGCGACAGTGCCTACTACTGGAACGAGCTCACCAAGTGCGTCAACGTGTATTGCGACCTGAAGAAGCTCTGCCCCACGCTGGACACGCTCGACATCGGCGGCGGACTGCCCATCGACAACAGCCTCAACCGCCACTTCGACGTGGACTACATGATCGGCGAGATCGTGGGCCGCATCAAGGACATCTGCGAAGAAAACGGCGTGCAGGAGCCCAACCTCTACAGCGAGTTCGGCAGCTACACCGTGGGCGAAAGCGGCGCCACTTTCTTCAGCATCCTCAACCAGAAGAAGCAGAACGAAAAGGAGCGCTGGAACATGATCGACGGCAGCTTCATGACCACGTTGCCCGACACCTGGGCCATCAACCGCCGCTTCCTCATGCTGCCCATCAACAACTGGACGGACGAGTACGAGCGTGTCTTCCTCGGCGGCATGACCTGCGACAGCGACGACTACTACAACAGCGAGCAGCACGTCAACGCCATCTACCTGCCACGCTTCCGCGAAGACCGCCCGCAGTACTTGGGCTTCTTCAACACCGGTGCGTACCAAGACACGCTCGGCGGCTACGGCGGCATCCAGCACTGCCTCATCCCCAAGCCCAAATACGTCCTCATCGACCGCCTGCCGGATGGCACCCTCAACGATCGCGTCTTCAGTGAAATGCAGACCGCCGACCAAATGCTGGGGCTGTTGGGTTATGCGGCGAAGGAAAAGGCTGTGGTGAAGTGAGTGTCTCGGTGATAGGTGGCTGGTGATAAGTGACTGGACGTTCTAGGACCTAGCCACAAGCCATAAGCCATAAGCTTGCGCGCACAGCTTGAGGCTTGAAGCTTGTGGCTCCCGACTCACAGACTCACGACTCAAGACTCCCGACTCAAGACTCGCGACTCAAAGACTGCCATTAACTTTCCCCCACGAAAAAAACACAAGCGCCTCCCGGCACACATCATGAGCAATACCCGTCCGATATCGGCCTTCATGGAAAAGCACTACCTGCACTTCAATGCAGCAGCGCTGATGGACGCCGCCAAAGCATACAAGGTCCACAAGAAGAGCGGCAAGAAAATGCTGATCTCGTTAGCGGGCGCCATGAGCACCGCCGAGCTTGGCAAGAGCCTCGCCGAGATGATCCGCGCGGGACAAGTCGATATCATCAGTTGCACCGGTGCCAACCTGGAAGAGGACGTGATGAACCTCGTGGCGCACGACCACTACGAGCGCGTGCCGAACTACCGCGACCTCACGCCCACTGAGGAGCGCGCCCTGCTGGACCGTGGCATGAACCGCGTCACCGACACCTGCATCCCCGAGCACGAGGCATTCCGCCGCTTGGAGAAGCACGTCGTGGACCTTTGGACAGCCGACGACAAGAGCGGCAACCGCCGCTTTCCGCACCAGTACTTCTACGAGATGATCAACTCCGGCGTGCTGAAGCAATATTATCAGATCGATCCGAAGGACAGCTGGATGGTGGCCGCCGCCGAGCGCAACCTGCCCATCATCTGCCCCGGCTGGGAGGACAGCACCTTGGGCAACATCTTCGCAGGCCACTGCTTGAGCGGCGACTGCAAGCCGGGCATGATGAAGAGCGGCATCGAATACATGATGTTCCTCGCCGACTGGTACACGGAGAACGCCGGCACCGAAGGCATCGGCTTCTTCCAGATCGGTGGCGGCATCGCGGGCGATTTCCCCATCTGCGTAGTGCCCATGCTGCAGCAGGACCTCCAGCGCGAAACGCCCTTCTGGAGCTACTTCTGCCAGATCAGCGACAGCACCACCAGCTACGGCAGCTACAGCGGCGCCGTGCCCAACGAAAAGATCACCTGGGGAAAACTCGACATCGGCACCCCGAAGTTCATCATCGAAAGTGATGCTACTATTGTGGCACCACTGGTCTTCGCCTACATCCTTGATATGTAATAACACAACCATGGAACGCCGCATCCGATCCTTCGATACCCTGACGGAAGAACTGCGCGAAAAGCTGCAGGAGCAATACCCCGACGGAATAGAGAACAGCCACATCCGCACCGTGAGCACGCCCAAAGGGGAGAACCTCCGCGTGATCGAACTCACCACGCCCGAGGTCATGTACCTCATCAAGGTGAACCCCGCAAGCCGCGAGGAGATGGATGAATTCTTGGACCAGGACAACGACAGCAGCGACGATCGCGACGACCGCGACAGTGACGACCGCGAAAGCAACGACGACCTCGAAGGCGCCGACGAAGAGGAGGAAGAAGAAGTGGACAAGGACGCCCCGCTCGCGGACGACGGCGACGACGACGACGAGGATTGAAATGCTGGCGAGCCGCGCCGATCGGGCGGCTCGCACCCGTACCGTCGACCCATCGGGTCGACCCCACTAATAAAATCCCACCATGCTACACGGCCCCTTCCACCTCGCCTTCGCCACCACCGACCTCAAGCGCATCAAAGCCTTCTACGGCGGCCTGCTAGGCTGCGCGGAAGGCCGCAGCGCCGAGACCTGGGTGGACTACGACTTCTTCGGGCACCAGCTCACCATCCAGCAAGTGCCCATGGTGACCAAGACCGCCGGCACCTACAACCCGCAAAGCCAAGTGCCCAGCAACCACTGGGGCATCGTGCTGGAGCTGGCCGACTGGCGCAAGATGCGCGACAAGTGCAAAAAGCTCGGCGTGCGCTTCTTCATCGAACCCCAGCTGGTGATGAAGGGCGAAGTGGGCGAGCAACGCAGCTTCTTCATCGAAGACCCGGACGGCCACGCCATCGAGTTCAAGGCGTTTGAGGATGCGGGGAGCTTGTTCCGGAAGGGGTAGGTTGGAATTTGGGCTCTGATCGAGACCCTTTTTGCATGTAGTTGCGAAGTCCGAAGACTTCACGGTTAAGCATGGATAAGCGTTGGTACATCACCCACAAGTCGCCCCGGCCGTTCATGCTGGAGCGCCAAGCTTGGCTGGCCGGGAAGACCTGCGGGAGCGTGGCACGGGTGGACGGGTGGACAGTTGGTGGAATTCTCCATTTCCGAATATTCGAGGAAACTGATTTCGTGTTCATATTAGAGTCGCAAATCCAATGTTCAGAAAAAGCAACGAAAATAATTTTCTGTAATTCCAATTTTAAATAATGCCGGATGCAACTTCTTCAACTAGTGTAACTGGGATTATAACAGAAGATCCGGCATTAAATATGCCTGCTGGTTCTGAGTTGCATTTTAATCCAGCGCTCATTACTGGCGAATTTGAATCACCGATTGTAAGATTAGAAAATTGGGGCTCCTTTCAAGGCATACTACTACTAGTGCATTTGAATCTTGCAAATTCACATAGTGTAGATGGATCTGCAGTTTTAGTTGCGCCCGGAATTGCATTATCAGCTAAACACATATTTGAAGACAGCCTGAATCACATCAAGAATGGAGGGAAAAGCACGATGTGTTCAGCAATCACTACAGATGGGCTACAATTATGGCGTATTAGTAAAATTACTTTGGTCGGCAATTCTGATTTAGTGATTTTAGGTCTGACTTATTGCTCCAAACTTCCACAGGGAAACTTGTTTAACCTTGCAACAATTACAACAAGATTTCCAAAAATCGGAGAAAAACTGCTTCTTACAGGCTTCCGCGCTTCTGACTATAATTTTGGAATAGCCGATAATGAACGTGGTGATAAGGTAATAAATTTTTCTGGACTTGTTTTAGCTTCGAATGGCCCCGTTTCTAACCGATTTCCTACCGGACGAGATACTTGCATGTTACCATGGCCTACATTGGAAGTCGACTGTCCGTCATTTGGAGGAATGAGCGGCGGACCTGTCTTTGACTCAACCGGTTTACTAGTTGGCTTACTGTCTTCTTCTTTTGATGAAGGACCATCTTATGTTTCACTGCTATGGCCAGCACTAGTAGCAGAATTTGAAGGCGGATGGCCTAATTCAATGTTTAAAAACAAATCCACCTTAGTTGGTTTAACACCACCATTATGCGCTATCGATCGGCCTTCTGCCATAAGTCTAAATCAAAATCAAGATAATTCAAGCAGTCTAACATATGAAATTTGGGAAGAATGAATAGCTCCTCCTACGCTCCCGCAAGTCTTCCCGGCCCAACGATAAAGTGAGCTCCTGACCAGAACAGGCCGGGGCGACTTGTGGGCATGCTCTCAGAAGCCCATCAAGGCACAGAAGCTTCCCCCGCTCCCGCACGTCTTCCCGGCCCAACGATAAAGTGAGCTCCTGAACCAAACAGGCCGGGCCCGCCTGCCGCAGGCACGGGCGACTTGTGGGCATGCTCTCAGAAGCCGAACAAGGCAACGAAGCTTCCTTGCCCTGAGGCGGTCGAAGAGCGGCAGTCTTCAGACTGCAAATAGGAATCAACTTCCAGAGCCAAGCGATCGAGCCAATTCTGCGAGGAAGTCCCACAACGGTCAAGGCCCGAAGCGGCTACTTGGCTTGCGACTGGTGTGTCGGACCTGGTAGACATAAATGTCCGTCCCTTCCACTTGATAGACCACCCGGTAAGGGAACCGCTTAAGCTGTGCATGTCGGTAGGGTCCCGTCCGGTACTGGAAGCCGCCCGGATGATCCAAAATGGAATGATAGCAGGCTTGCAGTTCGTTCAGGAACTCCGTGCCCAAGCCACTTCGCTCCTTGTCATACCGCCGGGCCACATTGGAATAATCCTCGATAGCGTCCATGCGCACATGGAGGCGGAACTTCATTTCTTCAATGCCTCGCGGGCTATGCGCATCGCTTCATCCAGCGGAACGTAAGCATCCGTGCCATCCGACCGTCGCCTTTGCAATTCATCCAATTCCGCGGCTTCCTCATCCGTGAGATCCGGATACGCTCCCACTTCCTTGTCCAGGAACTCCTTCAATCGCTGCAGCACGCCATTGTCATGCACCAATATGAGACGTTCCAAGAGGTTCAACTTTAATTCGGAGGTGTTCATGATCGCTTGCTTGTTCGTCAAAGTTAAGCGGTGAAGAATGGCGTTGCCAGTTCAGATGGCAGGAAGAACGGAAATGGCACACGCCCACTTTTCAAAAGTTTTCCACGCGCACCAAGGCCCGCAAGCCCACCGGGTACCTTCGCGCACCTATCAGTGACAAAGCCCATGACCTCTACATCACAGGCCACCGCCAAAAGCACTTCCGTCGAAGAGCTCCAGTCCATCGCCAGCCAAGTGCGCCGCGACATTGTGCGCATGGTACACGGCTGCCAGAGCGGCCACCCCGGCGGTTCGCTCGGTTGCACGGACTTCCTCGTCGCACTGTACTTCCACCAGATGCGCCATGATGCGGAAAATTTCACCATGGACGGCATCGGCGAGGACCTCTTCTTCCTCAGCAACGGCCACATCAGTCCGGTGTTCTACAGCGTGCTGGCGCGCAACGGCTACTTCCCATTGGAAGAGCTGAAGACTTTCCGCCAGATCAACTCGCGCCTGCAAGGGCATCCCACCACGCACGAGGGCCTGCCCGGCGTACGTATCGCCAGCGGTTCGCTCGGCCAGGGGCTGAGCGTGGGTCTCGGCGCGGCCATGGCGAAGAAGATGAACGACGACCCTTCCCTCGTCTACACCCTGCACGGCGACGGCGAACTACAGGAAGGCCAGATCTGGGAAGCCGCCATCGCAGGCCCCGGCAAAAAGGTGGACAACCTCATTGCCACAGTGGACTGGAACGGCCGCCAGATCGACGGTGATGTGGACGACGTAATGCCTTTGGGCGACCTGAACGCCAAGTGGAAAGCCTTCGGCTGGGACGTGTTGGAGATGCAGGGCAACGACATGGCCGCCGTGCTGAAAGGCCTCGACGAAGCCAAGAGCCGCACGGGCAAAGGCAAGCCGGTAATGATCCTGATGCGTACCGAAATGGGCTTCGGCGTCGACTTCATGGTGGGCAGCCACGCGTGGCACGGCATCGCCCCGAACGACGCACAGCTGGCCGATGCGCTGAAGCAGCTTCCTGAGACTTTAGGAGATTATTGATCGTGCGCTTTGGCTGCTCTGATGGTTTTCGGCACGCTTTTGCCTTGTCTCGCGTTATGAGGCTTGAAATGGGAGTTGTCCGTTGTCCGCCTGCCCCGGGCTTTGACCCGGGGTCAGTTGTCAGGCCGGCACCGCCGAAGCGCTTTGGCGAAGGCTTGCGTTGCCGCGTCGGGCTCCGACATGTCGCACGCAGTTGCGAATTGGCACGGCATCAGAGTCGGCCTATTCTACATTCTACATTCTACATTCTAAATTTTACATTCCTTCTTCTGGCCTTACTATCCACGACATCAGCGTATTCCCAAAAAACCGACCAGAAGAAGGAGTTGACCCGCATTCTCTTCGTGATGGACGCCAGCAACAGCATGAACGCTTTCTGGGGCAACGAGCCGAAGATCATCGCCGCCCGCCGGGTGCTGCTGGAATCATTGGGACCTATTGAGGAAGTGCCGAACGTGGAGATCGCCCTTCGGCTTTATGGCCATCAAACGCGCATCGAGCCGGGCAAGCAGGACTGCGACGACACCAAATTGGAAGTGCCTTTCGGGCCGCACAGCGGAAAAGCCATCCGCGAAAAGATGAACGCCGTGCAATGCCTCGGCACCACGCCTATTGCGCGTTCCTTGGAAAAAGCCGCCGGGGATTTCCCGGACCGGAATTCGCGGAACGTCATCATCTTGATCACGGACGGCATCGAGGCCTGCGACGAGGACCCGTGCGCCGTCAGCCGGGCCTTGCAGGCGAAGGGCATCATCCTGAAGCCGTTCGTGATCGGCATCGGGCTGGAGGACGCCACCAAATTCAGCCTGAAGTGCGTGGGCAACTACTACGACGCCGGCACGCCCGAGATGTTCGACCGCGTGCTGAAGGTGGTGATCGATCAGGCGCTGAACAGCACCACCACACAATTGCTGCTGCTCACCGACGACAGCAAGCCCACCGGGACCGACGTCCCGGTCACCTTCTACGACCAGCGCACCGGCGAGGACCGCTACGACTTTGTGCATACCATGAACCTGCGCGGCGAGCCGGACACGCTGAACATCGACCCCGTCTTCACCTACCGCATCGTAGCGCACACGGTGCCGCCGAGCGTGAAGGAGAACGTCACCATTGAACCGGGGCAGCACAATGTGATCGCGTTGGTGGCCGGGCAAGGCCGCTTGGAATTGAAGATCGAAGGCGCGGTGACCGCGGAGTTCCCGGTGGCGTGCATCGTACGCAAGCAAGGCGAAACGGCCACGCTGAACGCCCAGCCGATGAACAGCTCGCAGCTGTACCGAACCGGCACGTACGACCTGGAGGTGCTCACGCTGCCGCGGCTGTACATCCCCGGCGTGGTCATCAAGCAGAGCGGCGTCACCCCGGTGAGCATCCCGAAGAGCGGCGTGCTGAACGTCGTGGCCAGCGTGGCCGGGCCCGGCGCCATCTTCCAGAAGGAAGGCAACGAGCTCAAGTGGGTCGTGGACCTGGACACACGGACTCCGCGCAACCAATTCAAACTGCTACCCGGCGACTACCGCGTGATCTATCGCCCCGGCGGCGCGCACGAAACAGCGTTCTCCATCGTAAAGGATGTGACGGTGGTGAGCGGAAGAGCGGTCAACATCGAACTTTGAGGCAGATAAGGAATGCGGTTAGTCTTGAGTCGGGAGTCTTTAAGTCGTGAGTCTTGAGTCGGAGTACGTCCAATCACCATCCACCAATCACCAAAATGACCACTTACCCTGTACTTGACAAGAAAGACACGCGCAGCGGATTCGGCGAAGGGCTGCTGGAGATCGGCCGAGCGGACGACCGTGTGGTGGCGCTTTGCGCGGACCTCACCGGCTCGCTGAAGATGGACGCTTTCGCCAAGGAATTCCCGGAGCGCTTCATCCAAGTGGGCATCGCCGAGGCGAACATGATGGGCATGGCCGCAGGGCTTACCATCGGCGGGAAGATCCCGTACACGGGCACCTTCGCGAACTTCAGCACCGGGCGGGTGTACGACCAGATCCGCCAAAGCATCGCCTACGCTGGCAAGAACGTGAAGATCTGCGCCAGCCACGCGGGTCTCACCCTCGGCGAGGACGGCGCCACGCACCAGATCTTGGAGGACATCGGCCTGATGAAGATGCTGCCGGGCATGACGGTGATCGTGCCTTGCGACCACAACCAGACCAAGCAGGCCACCATCGCCATCGCCGATCATGAAGGCCCGGTCTACCTGCGTTTCGGTCGCCCGAAGTGGCCGGTTTTCATTGCGCCGGACATGCCGTTCGAGATCGGCAAAGCACAACTGTTGAGCGAAGGCACGGACGTGAGCATCTTCGCCTGCGGGCACTTGGTGTGGAAAGCGTTGCAGGCCGCTGAGGAACTGGAGAAGGCGGGCATCAGCGCCGAGGTGATCAACATCCACACGATCAAACCCTTGGACAACGCTGCCGTCCTAGCTTCCGCAAGGAAGACCGGATGCGTAGTGACCTGCGAGGAACACCAGCGGAACGGCGGCTTGGGCGACAGCATCGCGCAACTGCTCGCGCGGGAACTGCCCACGCCCATGGAGTACGTGGCGGTGAACGACAGCTTCGGCGAGAGCGGCACCCCGGAAGAACTTCTGGCGAAGTACGGGCTGGACACCCCGGACGTTGTAGCGGCCGTGAAGCGGGTGCTGAAGCGGAAGTGAGAGCGGAAAGTGTGTGGCCATTGTTCATCTCGGAGTCCAGTGATCGCCTGATCGTCTGATCCAAATGGACGAGCATACCGACGAGGAGTTGATCGCTCTCTTCCGCAAGGAGGAAAGTCGTCACTACGCATTCAACCTGCTCGTGCGCAAGCACCAGCGGAGACTCTACACTTTCATCCGGCGCATGGTCACCGATCCGGATGAGACAAAGGACGTGCTACAGAACGTATTCCTGAAGGCTTGGACGGGCTTGGACAAGTTCCGGGAGGATGCGCAGCTCTACAGCTGGTTGTACCGCATCGCGCACAACGAGAGCATCACGCACCTCAAGCGCATGCGACGCGGGTTTTTCACCAGTGATGCCGCAGTGACCGAACGTCTCGTTGGCACTTTGGATTCCAGTGAACACTTCTCCGGAGACATGATCCAGCGCAAACTGCAAAGCGCCGTGATGACCTTACCGCCGAAGCAGCGCGCCGTATTCACCCTGAAATACTTCGACGAGCTGAAATACGAGGAGATGAGCCGCGTGACCGGCACCAGCGTGGGCGCATTGAAATCCAGCTATCACATTGCTGTGAAGAAGATCGAGGCCGAGCTGACCAAAGTCGGCCGGTCCGGCGATCAAACCTTATGATGCGCCGCATGTCCAATCACCGCACACTGATGAAAGAGCTGAACGACAACGAAGAACTGCAACGAAGCGCACCGACCCTTTTCGGCCTGCCGAAGCAGGATCCGTTCGTGATGGAGGATGGCTTCTTCGCCCGCTTCCCGCACGTGGTACAGGCCCTTGTGAGCGCGCCACGAAGCACGCACTACGGCATCTGGTTGAAGCGTGCGGCCTTTGCCTTGCCGGTGGTCGCCTTGATCGCGTTCGGCATCCACCGCCTCTCGGACGATACGCTGCCAAGCGGGAACGCCGTTACTTCCATCACTATTTCACCCGACGAGGCCGACCAATACATGGCGAGCACTGATCTGGACACCCAGGAACTATTGGCGGACCTCCCAGCCAGCGCATGGCCTGATCTGGGCACCGTCACCGTACAACTTTCCCCCGATGAAGCCTTGGCCTACGTGGACCAGGAGAACATCGACCTCACCGATCTTATCCTCGCCCAATGAACACCCGAATGCTCCGCCCGCTGCTCTTTCTGCTGCTCACGCCCATGGCCTTTAGCACGTTGCACGCCCAGGACGATGACACGGAACAACCGGCCATTTCCGCTGACCGCCTTCAGCAGATCAAGGCCCAAAAGAGTGCTTTCATCACTCAGCGGCTGAGCCTCACTGCGGAGGAAGCCCGGACCTTCTGGCCGATCTACGACAAGTACGACACCGAGATCGCGGCGGTCCGGAAGGAAATGCGCTCCGACCGGCGGAACCGCAAAAGCTCCGGCACGCTCACCGATGCGGAAGCTTCCAAGGCCATTGACGCCAACCTGCAGAACAAACAGGACCAGTTGGATATCCGCAAACGCTACGTGACGGAGTTCAAGAAGAGCATCGGTGCGTTGAAGACCTTGCAACTCGAAGGTGCTGAACGGGATTTCAATCGGGAGTTGCTGAAGCAGATCCAGAACCGCAAGCGTTGAGGGAAGAAAACCGCAGATGGCGCAGATGAGCGCAGGTAATGCCTTTGAGGGCGCGGCTTGAGGTTGAACACTTTCGTGCGCATTCTCTTTGAGACACCGCTAAAACGTCCTCCTCATCTGTGCTCATCTGCGCCATCTGCGGTTAGCATGAAACTGGATCCGTGACCGCACCGATCTTTGCGACATGTCGGATCTTCGAACGTCCTTCCTTGCCCATCTGGCGCAGACGAGTCCCTTCCCCATTGCCTTGGACATCGTGGGTGCAGAAGGCTGTCACCTGCAAACCCGTGATGGCAAACGCTATTTAGATCTTGTGGCGGGACTAGCGGTGAACAATGTGGGGCACCGGCAACCGAAGGTGGTGGCGGCCATCAAGGCGCAGGCGGACAAATACCTGCATGTGATCCCGTACGGTGAGTTCATCCAGGGGCCACAGGTGCGCTTCGCGGAAACCCTTACCAGTCTGTTGCCTGCGGGACTGGACAGCATCTACCTCGTGAACAGCGGTACCGAAGCCAACGAGGCTGCACTGAAGCTCGCCAAGCGCATCACCGGGCGCACCCGGCTGGTGGCCTGCCATAAAAGCTATCACGGCAGCACGCACGGCTCGCTCAGCATCACCGGGAACGAGGAGAAGAAGTTCCGCAACCGGCCTTTGTTGCCGGGCGTTCGTTTCATGCACTTCAACAACACGGATGATCTTTCGTTGATCGATGACGAAACTGCGGCCGTGATCGTGGAGCCGATCCAAGGGGATTCGGGCATCCGGGTGCCGGAGCGAGCGTGGATGCTGGCGTTGCGGAAGCGCTGCGACAAGGCGGGCGCAATGCTGATATTCGATGAGGTGCAAACAGGCTTCGGGCGCACTGGGAAGCTCTTCGCGTTCGAACATTTCGACGTGGTGCCGGACATTCTGGTGCTGGGGAAAGCCTTGGGCGGCGGTATGCCGATGGGGGCTTTTGTCAGCTCAAGGGAGCGCATGCACCTGCTCACGCACGATCCGGTGCTGGGGCATATCACCACCTTCGGCGGGCATCCGATCCCTTGCGTGGCGGGCTTGGCAGCGCTGGAAGTGTTGCAGGAGGAGCAATTGGCCGCGAATGCGGAGCGCATGGGCGCGCTCTTCAAGGAACTGCTCGTTCACCCTGCCATCAACGAAGTGCGCGGCATGGGCTTGATGCTCGCCGTGGACCTGGGCGATGCCGAGAAAGTGCAGCACGTAGTGATGGGCTGTTTGGATCGGGGCGTTTTGGGTTTCTGGTTCCTGAGCTGCCCCACAGCCTTTCGCATTGCGCCGCCGTTGTGCATCACTGAGGAACTGGTCCGGGAGGCTTGTGCCGCGATCTTGGCGGAGGTTGAGACGTTCTAGGAGATCGGTCGGCACGCGCGACACGTGAGCGCTTGCATCAGACCTCCGCTCAGAACTGCCCGGTGCTTAACATCACCAGCGTACAAGCCTCCAGTGTTTCGATGCCCGCCACTTCGGCCTTCTTGGCGAACGCCGGGTTCTCCGCTCCGGGATTGAAGATGATGCGTCTTGGTCGCAGGCCGATGAGTTCATCCTCCCACGCAGACTGGTTCTCGGCGTTCAGGTACATCGTCACCGTATCCACTTGGGTTCCCTGCGGGATCGCCTTCACCAGGAGCACATCATCCACCCTGCCTTCGCGCAGGCCCACCGCCACCACGGGATGCCCGTGCTGGCGCAGCGCGTGGATGGCCCGGTTGGAATAACGGTCCACCTTCAGGCTCGCGCCCATGACCAATGTCGGCAGTTCCTTGCTCATTCAACCTGTAACCTACTTGGCCACGGCCATTGAGCGCTTCTCGCGGATCACCACGATCTTCACTTGGCCGGGGTATGTCATCTCGTTCTGGATACGGTCGGCGATGCTCATGCTGATGGTATCGGCCTCGCCGTCGGACACATGTTCGCTCTCCACCATCACGCGCAGCTCGCGGCCTGCTTGGATGGCATAGGCCTTGGAAACGCCATTGTAGCTCATGGCGATGCTCTCCAGGTCCTTCAACCGCTTGATGTACTGCTCCACGGCTTCGCGGCGGGCACCGGGGCGGGCACCGCTGATGGCGTCGCAGGCCTGTACGATCGGTGAGAGCAGACCGGTCATCTCGATCTCGTCGTGGTGGGCACCGATGGCGTTGCAGACATCGGGCTTCTCGCCGTACCTCTCGGCCAATTGCATGCCTAACAGTGCGTGCGGCAGTTCGGGCTGGTCCTCGGGCACCTTGCCGATGTCGTGCAGCAGTCCGGCACGCTTGGCGGCCTTCACATTGAGGCCGAGCTCGGCGGCCATGGTGGCGCAAAGGTTGGCGGTCTCGCGGCTGTGCTGCAGCAGGTTCTGGCCATAGCTGCTGCGGTAGCGCATACGGCCCACCATCCGCATCAGCTCAACGTGCAGGCCGTGGATGCCCATGTCGATGCAGGTGCGCTTGCCGATCTCCATGATCTCCTCTTCGAGGTGCTTTTTCGTCTTGGCAACGATCTCCTCGATCCGTCCCGGATGGATGCGGCCGTCCTTCACCAACTGGTGCAGTGCCAAGCGCGCCATTTCGCGGCGGACGGGGTCGAAGCAGCTGAGAATGATGGCGCCGGGGGTGTCGTCCACCACGATCTCCACGCCAGTGGCTTCTTCCAGAGCGCGGATGTTCCGGCCTTCACGACCGATGATGCGGCCCTTCAATTCATCGTTCTCGATGTGGAAGGTGCTCACTGCGTTCTCCACGGCATGCTCCGTAGCCACGCGCTGAATGGTCTGGATGATGATGCGCTTGGCATCCTTGTTGGCGGTGAGCTTGGCCTCCTCCACGACGTCCTTCACCAGGGCCATGGCCCCTGTCCTGGCCTCATCCTGCAACGAGTCCATCAGCTGCTTCTTGGCCTCTTCAGCGTTCAGGCCGCTGATACGTTCCAACTGTGCCACCTGCTTCTCATGGGCCTTCTCCACTTCTTGACGGCGTACCTCCAAGCCTTGCACACGCTGGTCAATGTCCTTTTGCTCCGCATCCACCTTCTTCTCTTTGACGCTCAGTTCCTGCTGCTGTCGGCTAAGCTGTTGCTCGCGTTGCTTGTGCTTCTCCAGGCCTTGTTGAATGCGCTTATCCTTTTCACGGGCATCACGTTCATGTTCATCCTTCATCTGAAGGAATTTTTCTTTGGCCTGCAGGATCTTCTCCTTTTTCAGGGCTTCGCCCTCGGCCTCGGCCTCGCGCAGGATGCTCCTGCTGCGTTTCTTCATCAGGTTGTTGAGCACCACGTACACGATGCCTCCGCCTGCGATGAGACCGACGATGGTCCCGATCAATGTTGCAACGATGTCAATGTCCATTTTCCACTGTTGTTTATATGGTTCAGTGGACCATGGGTGCTCCGGGGAGCGAAAGCGGGATCTATCCGTTGAGGTCGTTCAGCAATCGTTCCAGTTCGTCCAGCACCTCCTTGTCGATGGATGATGGCTGGGGCTTTGCCACATTGAGGGCACGTGTAGTGACTTCCAACGCGGCCATGGCCAATAGGTCCTGCTTGTCGGTGAGCGGATAGCTCGCCTTCAAACGGGTGATGCTTTCATTTATCTCTTGGGCGGCCGCACGGATATTCTCCTCCTCATCCGGGTGGATGGTGAGGGGGTAGGCCCGTCCGGCCAGTTCGATCCTTATCGATCGCTCTTCCATGGTGTCTGTTGCCGGTGGGGTCACGCGTTCAGCAGTGCCAGGCATCGGTCTATTTCGTTCACCAGTTCGTCGATCTTTTCCTTCGTCCCTGCCCGCTCCGGCTGCTCAGGTGCAGCTTTCACGGTCCGGAGTACCTCGTTCTCCTGTTCAAGTTCCTTGATCCGGGCCTTGAGCACATCAGCTTCGCGGTTCCCTTCGCGGGAATGGGCCTCCAAGGCCTCAATTGCCGCTGTGGCACGGGTTTGCTCATGGAGCAATCCTTTTACCTGCGTGCGTGCCACACTGATCCGTTCAAGCAATCCTTCCATCTCTCTTGGACAAGAGACCGTTATGGTCCGAGGCCAAAGATAGCGGGGACTGGCATTGTGCCCATCCGTTTGTTTGCACGCCGTATTGTTCATCACCGGCCCGGTAAGGAATGGATGGCCCGGATCTTGGCCGGTAGCTTGCACCCTCATTATTGGCCGGACCAGAAGTACCCGCGACCGGTGAAGCACGGCGACATAGATCCAACCTGAAAGCAAAGTGAATACGATCAAAGTCCTAATGGTCAGCATTTTGTGCGCGACCATTCTCAACATCCACGCACAGGATAAGAACCCGGATTTCCGACATCCGATGGACCTGCCGATCGAGGTGGCGGGCAACTTCATGGAGCTGCGGACCAACCATTTTCACTCGGGGTTGGACATGAAGACGAACGGACGCATCGGGCTCCCTGTGATGTCCGTAGCCGACGGCTGGGTGAGCCGGATCAAGATCAGCCCCTGGGGCTATGGGAAGGCGGTGTATGTGGATCATCCCTCGGGCTACACCACGGTCTATGGCCACTTGGACCGTCTGAACGGCAAATTGGCCTCCACCCTGCTCGACCTGCAATATGCGGAACGCAGCTTCAGCGTGGACCGCTACTTCAAGCAAGGCGAGCTTCCGGTCTCCAAGGGCGAGGTCATTGCATACAGCGGCAATACCGGCGGATCCACGGCCCCACACCTGCACTTTGAGGTGCGCCGCAGCTCGGACCAGCGCGCATTGGACCCACAGGCCTATGGCATGACGGTGCAGGACCGGGTACACCCAACCATCACAGGCATCCGGATCTATCCGCTGGACAGCAGCGCCCGTGTCAGCCCCTATCCGACCGGTGCTGTGGGATTCGTGGTCTCGGAGGTGAACGACTCCACCTTCGTGCTGAAGCCTGGCACTTTGGCGAAAGCCTTTGGTACCGTGGGCATTGCGGTGAACACGACCGACCGTTACAGCAACAGCAACAATACATGCGGGATCCGTACGCTTTCGGTGAGCGTGGACGGGGGCACGGTCTTCAGTGCCGGCTTGAACGAGATCGACTTCGGGACCACGCGCTACGCCAACGCCTACATGGATCACAGTCTGTTCAAGGACAACAACATGCACTACAACCGGTGCTACAAGTTGCCGAACAACCAACTGAACGTCTATGGCAAGGAAGCGGCACAGGGCCGGATCCAAGTGGAACCGGGCAAGGACCATGCGGTGCAAGTGATCGCCACGGATGCCGCCGGCAACCGCTCCATGCTCACCTTCGTGCTGCATGGCGCCAAAGCTGACGAGTCCGCAACTTGGCCAGTGGACCAGCCTCCGGGCCAGCTTTACCACTACGACCGATCGAACGTGATCATGGGATCCGGTATGCGTTTCTCGCTGCCGCCCAATGCGTTATACGACGACACTCACATCATCACGTCGGTCTCGGCAGCTCCAGCCCATGCCCTTTCCCCGCTCTTCCAGGTCCAGGACGAGCTGACGCCTTTGCAGAAGTCCGGCGAGCTCACTCTTGATGTGACCGGTGAATATCCCGCAGCACAAGCCTCTAAGCTGCTGGTGGTGCGGATGGTGAAAGGACGGCCTTCCGCAGAGGGCGGAACGTTTTCCAACGGCAAGGTGACGGCAAGCGTACGGGCGCTCGGGGCCTTCACGGTGATGATGGACACCGTGGCACCGGTGATCACGCCCCTCGACCTGCGGGCGGACATGAAGGGACGAAGTAGTTTCCGGATCCGTGTTCGGGACAATTTGGCCGGCATGGACCAATGGTCGGGCAAGATCGATGGCCAATGGATCCTGCTGGAATACGAGCCTAATAGTGCCACATTGGAGCACACTTTCGACAAGAACACGGACAAACCGGGGAGCCACGAATTCACCTTGGAGGTGAGCGATGAGCGGGGCAACCGCAGCCAGATCTCGCGGGCATTCACCCGTTAGCGAAGGGCCGGATGCAACGATTTCATCAGGACCCGCGTACCATGGCCGTCTGAACGCAACCATGCGCCGCTTTCTCCCCATCCTTTCCATCACGTTGGTTACCGGACTAATGCTGCTGGCCGCCGGTTGCGGCCACTCCTTTATGGGCGGCGGCGTGAGCGAGGGAGAGATCGAGTACAAGATGACCTTCCCGGACATGGACCCCGACGGCCTCATGGCGGACATGCTTCCGGAAAAGACCGTCCTGAGCTTCAACAGGGAGAATCAATCGCTTGACCTGAGCGCGGGTATGGGCGTGTTCCGCACCAGCATGGTGGTGAACACCATGAAGAAGGTCGTGGACTACCACATGAGCGTGATGGGCAAGAACCTGGTAGCGGCACTGCGTCAGCACGATCTGATGAACCTGAGCAAGACCCCGCCCAACATCGCGGTATTGTTCACCGATGCAAGGGACACCATAGCGGGGTACCCTTGCAAGCAGGCCTATTTGATCTATGAGGACATCGCCATACCGGAGGCGGAAGTGTGGTATACCGATGCCATTTCCATGGAAACCCCGAACTGGTACGGGCCGTACAGCGAGATACCGGGGGTTTTGATGCGCTACGAACTGGTGCAGCACAAGATCCGGATGCGACTGGAGGCCACGAGTGTGAGGCCCGGGCCGGTGGATGCCGACAAATTCATCTTACGCCCTGATCATCAGGAGGTAAGCCCCCAAGTACTCTACCAGCAGCTCGACGAGGTCCTGGGTTCCTTCAGCAACTGACGGTCAATTGGGACCGCCCGCGTTGCGGCGTCCATCGCCTGCTGCGCAGACCCGAAACCGGGCAAGCAGCCGACCTATCACATCCGATTGTTGATAATAGAAGGGGCCGGAAGGGCGTTCCAGCCTTGCGGGGCCAATAGTTTTGCTACGACCGCCACGGCTGCGGGCACCGATGGTGCCAGCGGCCCGTTGTGGTCATAGACCCCGCGCCTGAGCCCCCATCCCCGTTTCCCGTGGCTAACGAACGAAAGAATAAAGTGCGCGAGCAAGAGCCCGCCGAGGACGAACGCCCTGCCCGCAAGGCCAAGTCCAAGAAGTCCAAGGGCGCTTCGGGACCGTCTTCGGAAAGCCGTTTTGCCAAGCTGCGTGCGTTCCTGAGCGATGAGCGCGTACACAAGGTCAGCGGGCTTTTTCTCATCCTCGCCTCTTTCTATCTGCTCGTGGCCTTCACCAGTTACCTGTTCACGTGGCGGATCGACCAGGACCTGATGAGCCGGAGCTGGGGTGAGATCTTCAGCCCGGAGGTGCGCGTGGAGAACTGGCTCGGAAAGATCGGTGCGCTGCTCAGTCACCAGTTCATCTTCCGCTGGTTCGGCGTGGCGGCGTTCATTTTCGTGCTTTGGACCTTCTTGGCAGGCGTGCGTATCACGCTGAACACGTGGCTCTTGCCTGCGGGAAAGGCGCTGCGCTGGAGCGTGATGGGGCTCTTCTGGCTGCCTACGTTGCTGGGCTTTTTCTTCCCTAAGGGCGGCTGGCAGATCATGGGCGGCGGCATCGGCTATGCCATCAACCACCACCTTTCCGGCTGGTTAGGCTCCTTCGGCGCGGGTGCGGCCATTCTCTTCGCGGCCGCAGCCTTCGTGGTATTCACCTTCAATCCGTCCTTGCACTGGGTGATGGCCCTGTTCGAGCGCAAACCGAAGGCAGACGTGGAAGCATCTGAAGCCGAAAGCGTGGACGGTTGGTCCGAGGTGCGTGGGAACCGGGTGAAGGAGGCGGACTTGGACGATGCCGACGTGACCGTGGTGGAACCCATGGTCGCCGAAGCCACTGCTGAAGCTGACCTGGAGTTGGAGATGGAACCTGCCACTGAAGATGAGGTGATCGAGGAGCCTGAAGAAACGGAGCTGGACCCGACATCCGTGGGCGGGAACACCGACCTGAGCGGCATCAACGACGAGGAGAACGGCTTCAGTGTGGAAGCGACGGTGAAGGAGGAAGCCCTGAGTGAGGCGGAGATCGAGACCAAGCTGAAGGAATTCGGGGAATATGACCCCACGCTGGACCTCAGCAGCTACGTCCCTCCTACCCTGGACCTGCTGGCCGAGCACAGCACCGGCGAGCTCACCGTGACCAAGGAGGAGCTGGAGGAGAACAAGAACAAGATCGTCACCACGCTGAACAACTACAACATCGGCATCGAAAAGATCAAGGCCACCATCGGGCCTACGGTGACGTTGTACGAGATCGTGCCGCAGGCCGGGGTGCGCATCAGCAAGATCAAGAACCTGGAGGACGACATCGCCTTGAGCTTGGCGGCATTGGGCATCCGCATTATCGCGCCGATCCCCGGCAAGGGCACCATCGGCATCGAAGTGCCCAACAGCAATCCGCAGATCGTGAGCATGCGCGCCGTGGTGGCCAGCGAGAAGTTCCAGAACAGCAAATATGATCTGCCCATCGTATTGGGCAAGACCATCAGCAACGAGACCTTCGTGACGGATCTTGCGAAGATGCCCCACCTGCTGATGGCCGGTGCCACGGGCCAGGGGAAATCGGTGGGCCTGAACGCGATCCTCGTCTCGCTCCTTTACAAGAAGCACCCGAGCCAGATCAAGTTCGTGCTGGTGGATCCGAAGAAGGTGGAGCTCACCCTCTTCAACAAGATCGAGCGGCACTTCTTGGCCAAGCTGCCGGGCGAGGGCGAAGCGATCATCACCGACACGAAGAAGGTGGTGGCCACGCTGAACAGCCTTTGCATTGAAATGGACGAGCGCTACGAGCTGCTCAAGGATGCCGAGGTGCGCAACATCAAGGAGTACAACGCCAAGTTCGTCAGCCGGCGCCTGAACCCGGAGAACGGCCACCGCTTCCTCCCTTACATCGTGCTTGTGGTTGACGAGTTCGCGGACCTGATCATGACGGCGGGCCGCGAGGTGGAAACGCCCATCGCCCGCTTGGCGCAGCTGGCACGGGCCATCGGCATCCACCTCATCATCGCTACGCAGCGCCCCAGCGTGAACATCATCACCGGCACCATCAAGGCCAACTTCCCGGCCCGCATCGCCTTCCGCGTCACCAGCAAGATCGACAGCCGCACTATCTTGGATACCGGCGGCGCCGACCAGCTGATCGGTCGTGGCGATATGCTGCTGAGCACCGGCAACGACCTGATCCGCATCCAATGTGCTTTCGTTGACACGCCGGAGGTGGAGGACATCACCGCCTTCATCGGCAACCAGCGCGGCTACCCCGATGCCCTGATCCTGCCCGAGGTGCCCACCGACGACAATGAAGGCGGCGGTGTGGATGACGGCGAGCGCGACAGCATGTTCGAGGACGCCGCCCGCGTGGTGGTACAAACGCAGCAAGGCAGCACCAGCCTGATCCAACGCAAGCTGAAGCTGGGCTACAACCGCGCAGGCCGCATCGTGGACCAGTTGGAGGCCGCGGGCATCCTCGGCGGTTTCGAAGGCTCCAAGGCCAGGAAGGTGCTGGTGCCTACCGAGGCGGCGCTGGACGAGATGCTGCACCCGGCGGGTACGGCGGCGGGGGCGGGCTCTTCAGGGTATTGACCAGCCCCATCGCCGGGTCGGCTGGGCTCCAGGGGTATCTGTGGGCGTGAACTGCAAGGATCCCATTATCCACCGCCTCACGGCTCATATCAACCGACCATCTGTCAACGGCCTTGTAGGGGCTTTCGGCAGCTGACCCCCCACAACCATGCTGCGCCTGTGAAAGCCACGAGCATCAAAACAGGTTCCACCACCAGACGGTGCCGGGTTTCCACATAGAAAAAGGCTTGCGCGATGGAATAGAGGAAGAGCGTGATCAACAACAAACGGATGGAGTTGTTGGCCTGGCGCATAGCAAGGATCAACATCACGAACACCACCGCAGCATATGCTTGGTACAACGTCGCTGCCCACGCCCCGATGCCTGCATGATGCATCCCGAGGTGGGTCCGGAAGACCCAGAAGTTGCGGAGCTTCACCCCCATCATCCTGAACCACAGCATCGGCTTCGCGCTTATCGCTTCCTTCCACCGGCGAGTGAAAAACGTGGACTGCTCCACGGGCGACATGCCGCTCAAAGCCAACAGGTCCGTTGGTTCCAACAACGCGGTGTAGTTCTGCCCATCAGCGAGTTGAGCCGTGCCTTCGGTGGTTTCTTGCACACCCAACCATAGGTTCTGCCCGGTGGCGGAATTCAAACTCCAAGCACCAAGAAGCGAATGGTTCCTCACCATCCAGGATCCGGTGGGCAGGACCAACAGGATCAACATGGCCTGCTTCAAGCGAAGGTGCTTCAGGTCGAATAGTAAAGCGCGTTGCCGCCAAACGAAAGGCAACAGGAAGACCACTGCCGTAGGTCTGTTCAACAGTGCGACACCGGCCAACACTGCATAACCGATCAACGCCTGCCAATTTGCCCACCGGACCGCCCAAGCACCAGTGAGCAAGGCCAGCGCAAAGAGCATATCCAATGCAAAAGGATGTACCATCCGCACTTGGTACACCGCAATGAAAGGACTTAGGCCGGTGCAGAGGGCGACAAGCAAAGCGGTAGGCCGGTTCTTTGCCTCATCATCAAGCACAAGCCGCGCCAAATGGTAGACGAGCCAAGCCGATGCTGCGCCACAAAGCACCTGGAACACAAGCACGCCGTATATACCAATGCCACTCGCCAACAGCGCTGCAACAAGGGCCGGGTAAACCGGGAACTGGTAGTTCGGGTTCCATACACCAAGGTGACCATAGCGGAACTCGCCCGTCCGAAGCCATTCAACAGCGATGGTATGCGGCTCGAACAAGTCCACGGGTTCCAGTACGAAAAGCTTGATCAGCACCGGCAACGCGATCACCCAAAACAGCGGGTCGGTGAGCAAAGATCGTGGCGGGCGCATGGCGATGCGAAGGTGTGGTAAAACACCCCCATCTTCACCTCCGTCCCATCATAGGGTCCGCTTTATGTTGGAGATGCCGGTCGGCGGGGGCCGCCAGGCGGCGCTGGACGAGATGCTGCGAACTGCGGTTGGACGGCTGATGAAGGGACCGCTCGTATTACGTTGGTCTCCTCCGAACATGTACTTCGAAGTCCCCGCAGTATCATCTCCTCAGGACTTTGCTTTGGGACTGCTCCCCATGCCGCACCCAATACCGTTTGCCATAGCCGCACAATACCTCCTCTCCCACCCGGATCCGTCGCGTAACTCGCAAACACACCCGATCTCGATCATCCAACGCGATCACGGCATTGTTGCGCAATTCGGTGCATGCACTCCCCTGCGCATCGTTGGCGAACTTGGCGAAGCCCTCCACGCCCATGGCATCCAAGGTGGTGCCGTCCGGCAGTTCCATGAAGTAACGGTCCAGCCCGTTTGCGGCACGATCGCTGGCTTCCTTGGCGGATAGCCGTTCGCCGTGGAAGATGGCGATCACCTCGTCCTTGTAGAGGGTAATGGCGGTAAATAGGCCTTGCCCGGCACCCGGCAAACCGGAAGGGGCCGTGTAGAGGTAATCCTCTTCCTCTATCTGAATTCCATCGGGGTCCATGCAGGTGCGAACATAGCCCGATGCTCCTGAAAAATTTCGAAGTCCCCGTATGCTGATCCAGAGACCAAATAAGAAAACGCCCCGGAAAGAGATCCGGGGCGTTCCAAAAGATCGAGGTGAGATCAATTCCCTCCCTCCATCTCCGTCGCCTTCTTCAGTCCGTCCTCGATCATGTTGTAGAACTGGTCCATTTTAGGCAGGATCACGATGCGGGTGCGGCGGTTCTTGGAACGGTCCGCAGGAGTGTCGTTCGGCACGAGCGGCACGAATTGGGAACGGCCTCCTGCGGTGATGCGCGCTGGGTCCACACCGAGGTCGTCCGTGAGCACCCGGGTGATCGCCGTGGCGCGCAGCACGCTCAGGTCCCAGTTGTCCTTGATACAATCCTTGCTGATGGGCACGTTGTCCGTATGGCCTTCCACGAGGACGTCCATCTGGGGCTTGTCGTTCAGCACGGTGGCCACTTTGCCCAGCACGTTCTTCGCGTTGGGCCCGATCGTGGTGCTGCCGCTGGGGAAGAGCATCTTGTCACTGAGGGAGATGAAGACCACGCTCTTCTCCACGTTGATGGTGACGTCCGTGTCGTTGAGGTTGCCGAGCGAGCTCTTCAGGCTGATCACCAACGCCAGTGTCACGGAGTCCTTTTTAGTCAGGGCGTCGCTCATGTTGCGGATCTGGAGGTCCTTTTCCTTGATGCTCTCCAACGATTTTTCCAGATTGGAGGCTTCCTTCGCGCTGAGCGTTGCCATGTTGCCCACGTTGTTCAGGAGTGCTTGGTTGGTCACGCTCATCTCTGCCACCTGGTCCTTGAGGTGGTCGATGCTGGTCTGCAGGTTGCTGTTCTTGGATTCCATGGCAGCCTTGGCGGCGTTGCATTCATCCAAGGCGCGGTTCGCGTCATCAAGCTTGCCGTGCAGCGTTTCATTGGATAGCTGGATGGCGGTGTATTTCTTTTTGGAAACACAGGAGCCGAGCGCGAGGGATACGGCCAAGAGAAGGAGAAGTGGTTTGTTCATGGGGGATGGATGAGGCCTCGAAGATAGCGCGCATGCAGTGCCGGCATTCGTGCCTTGTTCAAGCCTGAGGAAGCATTGTCTTGCACATCCCATTGTTCACCATGGAGCCATCCGTGGGCGCGTGCGGCACCACAAACGCCGCTTCTTTGCATGGCAACACCTGCGCATGGCACTCAGTCGTTTTTGGACGTTCATCCTCATCCTCAGCATCGGCTATGTGCTGGTGATGCTGGCGGCGGGCAGGCAGCACAGCCTCGGCACGCTGGTGAACGGGAACCAGGGCGACCCGATGTTGGTGGCGGAGAAGGACAGTGCGGACCTGCACGGTACCGGACTGTTGGTGGAATTGCGCGCCGCAGGTGAAAATGGCGTGATGCGCGGCGACACGCTGATCACCCTCGGCAAGGGCGGCATGGTGCGCTACACCCATGGCACCCAGGCGGCTGACGGTCTGTTCGAGACGTGCAAGAACACGGTGATGGACCTGTGGCTACCGCTGATCGGTTACCTCACCTTCTTCTGCGGCCTGATGAACCTGCTGGTGGACTCGCGTGCCATGGAGAAACTGGCCCACTTCCTCTCCCCGATATTCCGCCGCATTTTCCCGGATCTGCCGAAGGACCATCCGGCCTACGGCTACATGACGCTGAACTTCGCCGCCAACTTCCTCGGCCTGGACAATGCCGCCACGCCCTTCGGCCTGAAGGCGATGGAGAGCATGCAGGAGAGCAATCCCACGCCGGACCGCGCCACGAACAGCCAGATCATGTTCCTCTGCTTGCACGCGGCGGGCCTCACGCTACTGCCCACCAGCATCATCGGGTACCGGGCGGCGATGGGCGCGGCGAACCCGGCGGACATCATGATCCCCTGCATCGTAACCAGCTTCGTGGGGACGCTCGCGGCCATGATCTTTGTCAGCATCCGCCAGCGCATCAACCTCTTCAACCTTCCGGTGATGCTCTTCGTGGTGGGCATCAGCGTCACCATCGGCGGGTTGATGGCGTACATCAGCGGGCTGTCGGGCGCGGCCAAGTTCCACTTCACGGACAACCTTGGCAACGGGATGCTGCTCGGGATCATCCTGCTGATCGTCGCCTATGCCTTCGTGCATGAGCGGTTTTTCAAGGAGAAAGGCACCAACATGTTCGACTCGTTCATCCAAGGGTCGAAAGACGGCTGGACCACCGGCCTACGCGTGCTGCCCTACATGCTGGCGATGCTGGCGGCGCTGAGTATTTTCCGCAACAGCGGGCTGATGACGATCGTGATGGACGGCTTCTCGAGCGCATTGGCCTTTTTCAATGTGGACCGGGAGATCATTGACGCCATCCCGGTAGCCCTGATGCGCCCCTTCAGTGCGGGCGGCTCACGGGGCTTCATGCTGGACGCGATGAAGACCTATGGAGCGGACAGCCTCACCGGGCAACTTTCCTCCGTGCTGCAGGGCGCCGCCGAGACCACCTTCTATGTGATCGCGCTCTACTTCGGCTCGGTGAACGTGAAGGACACGCGCTACACCTTGGGCATCATGCTGCTGGTGGACCTGGTCTGCGTGCTGACGGCGATCGCGGTGTGTACGCTGTACTTCTAACGTCCCAACTCACCGTTTTTTACCGTTCTCACCGTTCGCGCTGTTGGCACTGTAAATTCGTGCCTCTTTTCCGCTTCCCCATGTCCAGCAAGATCGTCCAGCGCAACTCCAAGATCCATGGCCAAGGCGTGTTCGCCACAGCTCCCATCGCAGCCGGCGAGGAGGTGATCGAGTACAAGGGGAAGCTGCGCACCCATGCGGATGTGGACGATGAATACGGCGGCAAGGATACCGGCCACACCTTCCTCTTCATCCTGAACGACACCTATGTGATCGATGCCAACATCGGCGGCAATGTGGCGCGATGGCTGAACCATGGCTGCGCACCGAACTGCCAGGCCTTCGTGATCGAAGATGAAAGCGGCGACCCGCGCAAGGACAGTGTGGTGATCGAGGCGCTGCGCGATATTGAAGAAGGCGAAGAGCTCACCTATGACTACGACATCCGGATCGAGGAGCCCATCACTGCGGAAGAGCGCCGGTTGTGGGCCTGCCATTGCGGTGCACCGGGCTGCACCGGAACGATGATCCGGAGCGCAAAGACCGGCAAACGGGCCGCCGTCACGGCCTGAGCGATGGGATGCCCCATCATCGTGCGCCGATCACGGATCCACGGCCATGGGGTCTTCGCCGCACGTGACCTTCCAGAACGCACGGAGCTGATCGAATACACGGGACGGCTCATCACCTTCACCGAAGCCGATCTATCGTACGACGAGATCTATAAGGGGCACACCTTCCTGTTCACGCTGAACGATGCATGGATCATCGATGGCAACGTGGGCGGCAACGATGCGCGCTGGTTCAACCACGGCTGCGAGCCCAACTGCATCCCCTACCTGCACGCCCACCCCCGCGACAGGCGCAAGGACCGTGTCATCATCGAGACGCTTCGGGATGTGGACGAGGGCGAATAGCTGAGCTACGACTACGGCATCAGTTTCGATGTGCCCTATTCCGCAAGGCTGAAGAGGATCTGGGCATGCCGCTGCGGCGCAGCCTCCTGTTCCGGCACCCTGCTGAAGCCCATGAGCCATATCCGGCAGCCGGAACCCTGCTGAACTTGGCACGCCGCTTGCCGTTCCGGCACCGTCCTAACTTTGCACACCATCCGGGAAACCTTGCCGATTACCTTATGAAACAAACACTCCTCCTCCTCGCCACGCTGCTGTTCACCCTGCACGCCATCGGCCAGGACGACCCCAAGAGCAAGGCCATCGTGGATGCGCTGATCGCGAAGAACAAGAGCTACACCAGCTTCGACGCGGACTTTAGCAGCCGATTGGTCAACACGGACAGTAAATTGGACATCAAGCAGGATGGCAACGTAAAAGTCAAGGGCCGCAAGTTCCGGCTCACCCTGTTGGACAACATCGTGATCAACGACGGCACCGCACTCTGGACGTACAGCAAGAAGAGCAACGAGGTGAGCATCAGCGACCCGAAGGAAATGGACGAGACGCTGGACCCCGCCAACCTCTTCAACGTGTACGAGAAGGGCTTCAAGAGCCAGTATGTGGGCACCAGCACCGAGGGCGGAGTGGCGGTGGAGACGATCAAGCTCTTCCCGCTGGACCCCTCCAAAAAGCCTTTCCACACCGTGATCCTTACGGTGGACAAGAACAAGATGGAACCACGCAAAGTGGAGATGAAGTACAAGGACGGCAACGAGGTGACCTATGTACTGAAGAACTTCAGGCCCAATGCCGATATGGTGGAGGCGCTCTTCGCTTTCGACAAAAGCAAATTCCCCGGTGTGGAGGTGAACGATATGCGGTGATCTCGCCCAGGGTCCCACGAAGTGGACCTTGAGTTCGAATATCCGGTGATCGGGCGGCTACCGACCGCTACTGCTGACCGCCACTATCTACTCCCACTTCCAGCCGTCTCCCTACATTCGCCGCCCGTTGCCGGACCAGGCCCTCCGGCCGCCATTCACGGCCCATGCAAAAAGCGCACACGCATCCCTTGTCCTGGGCGGGCATGCTGGTCACGCTGGGGATCATCTTCGGCGACATCGGTACTTCACCGTTGTATGTGTTCAAAGCGATCATGGGCGAGACCACGCCCATCAGCGAGCGCGTGGTGCTGGGCGCCTTGAGCTGCATTTTCTGGACGCTCACCCTACAGACCACCTTCAAGTACATCCTCATCACCCTTCGCGCTGACAACCGCGGGGAAGGTGGCGTCTTCTCCCTGTACACGCTGGTGCGCCGCTTCGGGAAATGGGTCTGGATGCCGGCCATCATCGGTGCGGCCACCTTGTTGGCGGACGGGATCCTCACCCCGCCGATCTCCGTGGCGGCCGCCATCGAGGGCTTGGGCGGCGTTGAGGTGTTCGCGGGCATCATCGCCCCGGGCAACACGGCCACGGTGCTCATCGTGGTGGCCATCATCAGCCTGTTGTTCTTCTTCCAGCGCTTCGGCACCAAGGTGGTGGGCCTGGCATTCGGCCCCATCATGTTCGTCTGGTTCGGCATGCTGCTGATGCTGGGCCTGTCGCACCTGGTACGGACGCCGCACGTATTGGCCAGCCTCAACCCCATGTACGCGGTGGACCTGCTCACGCGGTACCCCGGCGGCTTCTGGTTGCTCGGCGCGGTGTTCCTATGCACCACCGGTGCTGAAGGGCTGTACAATGACATGGGCCATTGCGGCCGCCGCAACATCCAGAGCACATGGATCTTCGTGAAGACGGCCTTGGTGTGCAACTACATGGGCCAAGGTGCATGGCTGCTGGAGCATCAGGGCATGTTGCTGGAAGGGCGCAACCCGTTCTATGAGGTGATGCCGCAGTGGTTCCTTCTCACGGGCGTCGGCATCGCGACCTTGGCGGCCATCGTTGCTTGCCAAGCGGTGATCAGCGGGTCGTTCACCTTGATCAACGAGGCCATCACATTGAACTTCTGGCCCCGGGTGAAGGTGAAGTTCCCCACCGTGGTGCGCGGGCAGATCTACATCCCCAGCGTGAATTGGCTGCTCTGGGCGGGCTGTGTCGGCGTGATGTTCTACTTCCGCAGCAGCGGCAACATGGAAGCTGCTTACGGCTTCTTCATCGTGGTGGCCATGCTGATGACCACCGTGCTGCTCTTCGGCTACCTGCGCTTCGTGCGGCGCTGGCACATGGCGCTGGTGCTCCTGGTGATCGGCGTGTTCTTCACCTTGGAGCTCGCCAACTTCGTGGCGAATGCCGTGAAGATCCTGCACCGGCCCTGGTTGGTGGTGGCGGTGTTGCTGGTGTTCGGGGTGATGTTCACCTGGTACAGGGCGCGTAAGATCATCAACCGCTTCATCAAATTCGTGCCGTTGATGGATCACGCCCAAGCGCTGCGCGACCTCAGCGCCGACCGCGACCTGCCCAAGTTCGCCACGCACCTGGTCTACCTCACCAAGGCGAACAACCCCGGCCAAGTGGAGAGCCAGATCATCAACAGCATCCTGGCGCGGAAAGTGAAGCGGGCCGAGATCTACTGGTTCGTTCACGTGAACTACACGGACGAGCCGTACACCATGGAATACCGTGTCTCGGAGCTGATCGACGACAAGGTGATCCGCGTGGACTTCGACCTGGGCTTCCGTGTGCAACCACGCGTGAACCTGCTGTTCCGCCGGGTGCTGGAGGAACTGGACGCCGACCACGAACTGAACTTCCGGAACAAGTACGAAAGCATCAAGAAAGGCGACTTCCACACGGACATCTGCTACGTGATCACCGAGCGCATCCTCTCGGTTGAGAACGAGTTCAGCGTGCGTGACAACTTCATTCTGGACGTGTACTACAGTTTGAAGCACCTGGCCTTGAGCGACCGGGAGGCCATGGGACTGGACCCGAACGTAACGGTGGTGGAGCAGGTCCCGCTGGTGATCCAGGCCGTGCGGGAGATCCCGCTGAAGCGCGTCAGCATGACGCGGCAGGGGAAGCGGGAGTGAGGATCGAGGGATTTCTTTGGTACAGGGTATAGGGTACAATGCCGCACATTCGGTATTCAGTACCCTGTACCCTGTACCCTGTACTCGATACCCGGTACCCTGTACCAGCAATTACTTCAACCCTCTCTCCCGCTCGATCCGCTCCCAGGCCTCCTGCACCTTCTTGAATTTTTCGGAAGCCGCTTTCTGGAACTCCTCGCCGAGGTGGGCCACACGGTCGGGGTGGTGCTTCATGGCGGCGCGGCGATAGGCCTTCTTCACCTCCTCGTCGCTGGCTTTGGGATCCACTTCAATGATGGTGTATGCCGATGCCGCTGACGGCCCCCCGAACATGGCATCGAGCGAGGCCAGGTCCTTCTGACTGATGCCCATGTCCGCGGCGATGCGCTCCAGTACTTGGTGTTCGGCAATATGGACCCTGCCGTCGGCGTGTGCCAGGCCGATGAGGTAATGCATCACCTGCAGGCGCTCCGGATGGGACAAATGCCCACGGATCTGCGCACAGACATCGCGGAGCGGGATGTCGCGCTTCAGCACATCACGCAGGAGGCGCAGCAGTTCCGCGCTGTGCTGCGGTCCGAACTGTTGGACAAAGAACTTGCGGACATGGCCCAGTTCGCCGTGGGTCGGCTTGCCATCGGCCTTCATCACCGCGGCGGTGAGCACCACCAAGCTGAGGGCCAGATCCCCGGACGTGGCCGGCCCCTGCGTAGGCCGTGCCCGTTGCCCTGCACCCGGTTTGGCCACTACGATGCCTTGGGCGTTGTCCATCAACGCGCCGAGCGCAAAGCCCACCACGGCGCCGATGGGCGTGCCCGTGAGCGCGAAGCCCAAGCTCCCGAAGATCCACTTGTTGTAACCGGCCATACGATACGTTACCAGGAACCACCGGCCCCACCGCCGCCGAAGCCGCCGCCACCGAAACCGCCAAAGCCTCCCCCGCCCCCACCGAAGCCTCCTCCGCCGCCGCCGGAGAAGCCGCCCCAGCGTCCGCTATGCGAGGAACCGGCCGCGTTCATCAGCGCCCAAGCGGCCCAGAAATCGAGGCTGTTCACCCGGGCGTATTTCCGCGTACGGCGCACCATCGACCAGAAAATGAACAGGAATAACGCGAGGATCATCAGCAGCGGCACCCAAGGCACGGGCTTCTCACCGTAGCTCTTCGCGTTGATCTCGCCCTTGGCCAAGGCCATCAGCACGTCGGTGGCTTTGTCCATGCCGCCGTAGAAGTCGCCATTGCGGAACCGCGGCAGCACTTCCTCGTCCACGATGCGCTTGGCGATGAGGTCAGGGATGGCACCTTCCAGCCCATAGCCCACGGCGATGAACACATGGCGGTCGCCGGCCCTGCCGTTGGGCTTCACCAAGATCAGCACCCCGTTGTCGATGCCCTTCTTGCCAAAACCCCAGGCCTGGCCCAATTCGAAGGCGAAGTCGGAAGCGGGATAGCCGCAGAGCGTGTCCACGGCCACGATGGCGATCCGGTTGCTGGTCTCGCGGGCGAAATTCACCAGCTTGTTGTTCAGGTCCGCCTCTTGTTGCTTGTCCAAGAAGTTGGTGTACTGAAAAACAAGTTGATCCTCATTCGCGGGTTTGGGAGGGAAGCAAGGGTCCATTTCCGCCGCGGATCCCCACACGGTGATCGAAGCGAACGCAAAGAGAAGCAGGGACCGCAGCACTTTCATATTCCGAAGCTCACGTCGTCGTTCAGTTCGTTCACGTCGTCGCGCTGGTGGGGAAAATGCTCGCGGAGCTGCTCGCCGAGCCGTTCCACTCCGGCGCACAGGCCTTCGCAGAAACGGTCCTGCTTGAAATCCTCCAGGATCAGGTCCAGCACACCGTGCCAATAATCATCGCCCAGTTTGGCGTGGATGGCCACATCACCGATCACGGCCACCTTCCGCCCGGGAATGCTCACATAGATCAGCACGCCGTTGCGGTCCTTCGTCCTGGCCATCCCGAGGTCGTCGAAGACGAAGGCCGCGTGATCGAGCACATCCTCCATGATGGCCACGTCGAGGTGTACGCGGATCTCGCCACTGGTGCGCTTCTCCGCGGCACGGACGGCATCACGTACCCGGCCCAGCTCCTCGGCCGTAAGCCACTCCTCGATGTCCACCCGCTGCTTCACTTGCCGAAGTCGATGTCGGGTGCGGTATCAGTGCCTTCTTGCGCCGTGAAGTAACCTTTCTCGGTAAAGCCGAAGATGCCCGCGAGGAAATTGTTGGGGATCTGCTTGATCTTGGAGTTGTATGCCCGTGCCAGGTCGTTGAACTTGCGGCGCTCCACGCCGATGCGGTTCTCCATGCCCTCGTACTGCGCTTGGAAATCGCGGAAGGCCGTAGTGGTCTTCAGGTCGGGGTAGCGTTCCACGGTGACCATGAGGCGGCTGAGCGCGCCGGTGAGCTGCTGCTGGGCCTGCTCGAACTGCGCCATCTTCTCCGGAGTAAGGTCATTCGCGTTCAGCTGGATGCTGGTGGCCTTGGCGCGGGCGTTGATCACGTCGGTAAGGGTGGTCTTCTCGAAATCCGCCGAGCCCTTGATGATCTCCACGATGTTCTTCGTCTTGTCAGCACGCAACTGGTATGCGTTCTCCACGTTGCTCCATTGGGCTTTCACGCCCTCGTCCATGCCCACCATGCCCCGTTGGAAGCTGATGGCCCAGAGAACGACGGCGGCAATGGCCACGAGAATGATGATGGTGGAACGTTTCATGTTCAAGGATCGCAGGGTTGATGATCCGTACAAAGATGCACGGCTTGCCGGAACCGGCCATCAGGATCAGGGTGAACGGTCGGAGAAAGTGAATAGCGGTGTGTGGAGCGACCGCTTAGGTTGAACCGCAACGCTCGCAACGGACGCAACGGGAACAATGGCTACCGTATCGAAGGTCCGCTGGCCGAGCAGTGCATTCCGTTGGGCATTCGTTGAGAGCGTTAAACCAACTCCACCTTGACCAAGCCATTTCCATTGGCATAGTCGATCGCGGAGCTGTGCAAATAGTGTTCGGGCAGCCTAACAAAGTGTGCCTTCACCGGGTTGTTATGGATGTAATCGATCACATTGGTCCTGTGTTCAACATCTTCGATCAGCACGGCATGACTGTCGTCCTCCCAGAGTTTGAACTCATCGGATCGGGCTACTTGTCGTGCCCGGAAAGCCATCCTGTCAAGAAGCCAGTGGCGCCTGCTTTCTATCCCGGTCTGAATGTGTTCGCGGATCGAGCGTGAGGTGAATTTCTTCAGGTCCCGTGTAATATCGCTCAGCCGAAAACCCTCACGCGCATAACCCAATAGGTGCAGGTGATTGGACATGAGCACCCAAGCATTGATCGAAAACCCCTTGTTGGCGACACAAAAGTTGAGCGAATCCACGACGATCGCCATGTGCTCCTTGCGTGTGAACACATCCATCCAATCGATCACGGTGAACGTGAGGAAATAAAGATCGTTTTGACGATGGATGCGGTAGGCTTCGCCCATGGTCGGAAATTAAATACATAATCCCGATCGGAGATCGGCTTCCCGTCCGGTCGCGTCTGAGACGCCGACCGAGATCCGAGAACCCTCCATCGGCCGCCATCGGACACGTCTCCGACGTGTCCGGCCGGGAAAAGCGTCTCTGACGCTAAAATATCCCCACCTCCTCCCCGCGCCCGTCGATCCGCGCGCGGTACATGCCGGTGCAGTTGAAGTCCAGCACGATGTGCCCGTGTTTGTCCACGGCGATCAGGCCGCCCTCGCCGTCCAGCGGTGGCAGTTTTTCATGCACCACGATGTGCACCGCTTCTTCCAGCGAAAGGCCCTTGTAGGCCATCAACGCGTGAACGTCGTGAGCGGCCACGGCACGCAGGAAAGCCTCGCCATTGCCGGTGCAGCTGATGGCGCAGGTGGCGTCATTGGCGTATGTGCCGGCACCGATCACCGGGCTGTCGCCGATGCGTTGCCAGCGTTTGTTCGTCATGCCGCCGGTGCTGGTGGCGGCCGCCAAGTGGCCTTGCGCGTCAAGCGCCACGGCACCTACCGTCCCGAATTTCTTTTCGCCCGCGCTGTGGTCCAAGCGTACTTCGGCACTGCCGCGCACCTCCTGCCATTGGTCGTGGCGCAGTTGGTCGAAGAAATATTCGTCGTCCTCCAGTTCCACTTTCTGTTCGTGCGCGAATTCGAAAGCACCGCGCCCGCCGAGCATCACATGGCCGCTCTTCTCCATCACCAAGCGCGCTAGGCCAACGGGGTTCTTCACGTTCCCCACGCCGGCCACGGCACCCGCGCGCAGGTCGCTGCCTTGCATGATCGCGGCGTCCATCTCGTGCGTGCCACCCGCTGTGAAAACAGCACCACGCCCTGCATTGAACAGCGGTGTGTCCTCCAGCACGCGCACGGCGGCCTCCACGGCATCCAATGCGCTTCCGCCGGCAGTGAGCACGGCATGGCCGCGCCGGACAGCGGCGGAGAGCGCGCCTCGATAAGCACTTTCTTTCTCCGGCGTCAAGGCCGAAGGGTCCAACGTGCCCGCGCCCCCGTGGACGGCAATGGCCACAGGGCTGTGAGCAGCGGACATCACTCTTTGATCAGCACGCCGTCCGCCTCGAACGTCCAGCTCATCTCCGGCTCGGTGATCGCGGCGATCTCCTCCTTGCTCTTGCCGGCGTCCTCCGCATAGTGCTGCAGCATGGCCACGCTGGTCACGTCCTTCTTGGCGCGGCCTTGCATCACCACTTCCTTGCCTTCCAGGCCTTTGGTGGGCACGAAGAAGCCATAGTCACGGAAGCGGACCTTCATGGAAGACCCGTCGGCCATCTTCACGTCCATCCAGCAGCCTTTCTTGCCGCAGCTTTCAATGATCTCCGTCGTCACCTTGGTCGCGAGGGAATCCATCTCGGCGGCAGCTTTCGTGAATTCGGCCATGGTGATGGCACCGTCCGCGGTGATGGCATCGCCGTAGCTGACATAATCGCCTTTTTGGACTGCAGGGCTGGCGGAATCCTGTGCGCAAACGGTAAGTGCGGCCGGCGCGAGGAGGAGGAAAAGTAGGTGCTTCATGGGGATTGTTTGGGTCCGCGAAGATAGCTCCTCCCGGTGTCCCGCACTGAATGTCTCACGTAGCGGACACTGAGCGGGATTCCGTAGCTGGCTTTCAGCACTCCGTGTCCGCTTCGCGAGAGTGACACTCCGAGTACTTTCGCACCATGCACCACCATTTTCCCCTCTCCATCCTGCTGCTCCTCGCCGCTTGCGGCACCTCCACCGACACCAAGCAGGCGGAGGCCCCGCCGCGCGCCGACCTCCTCGCCTCCCACATCGACAGCACGGTGAACCCCGGTGACGACTTCTTCGATTTCGCCAACGGAGGCTGGATCCAGGCCAACCCGATCCCCGGCACCGAATCCGCCTGGGGCATCGGCAACTTGATCGTGGAGGAACTGCGGGAGAAGACCCGCAGCATCAACGAGGAAGCCGCCAAGGCCAATGCCGCCAACGGCTCCGACCAGCAGAAGATCGGCGACTTCTGGTCCACCGGCATGGACAGCGCCAAAGCCGATCGGCTGGGCACTACGCCGCTGATCGACCTGCTCCGGCAGATCGATGGGATCACCAATGCGAAGGACGCATTCACCGTGGCCGGCGTTTTGAACCGCGCCGGTGCGGACGTCCTCTACAGTGGTAGCGTGGACCAAGACCCCAAGAACAGCGAGAAGATGGCGGTGAGCCTGTGGCAGGGCGGCCTCGGCCTACCGGACCGCGACTACTACTTCAACAACGAGGCGGGCGTGGCCAAGAACCGCGCCGCCTATCCGGGCCACATCGCCCGTATGCTGCGCTTCCTCGGGCAGGACAGCGCCACTGCGGCCAAAGACGGAGCCGCCGTGATGGCCTTCGAAACCGCGCTCGCCAAGAAGAGCCGAACGCTGGACCAGCAACGTGATCCCTACGCCAACTATAACAAGATGGCCGTAGGCGGTAAGCTCCGCCAGACCACACCGCACATGGACTGGCGCGCCCTTTTAGACAGCTACGGCCTCCAAAAATGTGACACGGTGATCGTGGGCCAGCCGGAATTCCTCGCCGCCGTGGACGGTCTGTTGCAGACCACGTCCGTGCCCACCCTTAAGAACTATTTCCGCTATCACCTGCTCTCCGCCTTCGCGGGCAACCTCAGCAGCCCCATCGACCAGGAGGACTTCAACTTCTACGCCACGAAGCTCTACGGACAGGAACAACAGCGCCCGCGTTGGAAGCGGGTCATCAACGAGGAAGGCGGCTCCATTGGGATGATCGTGGGCAAGGTCTTCGTGAAGGACTACTTCCCCGAGCGCTCCAAAAAGCGCTATGACGGCTTGGTGGAAGCGATCCGCAGCGCCTACCGCGAGCGCATCAAGAACCTGGACTGGATGAGCGACCCCACCAAGGAAAAAGCCTTGGAAAAACTCAACACCATGACCAAGAAAGTGGGCTATCCCGACGTGTGGAAGGACTACAGCACGCTGAAGATCGACACCGTGAGCTATGCCGCCAACGTGCTGGCCGCCAACCGCTGGCACTTCGACGATGAGATGGGCAAATGGGGCAAGCCGGTGGACCGCACCGAATGGGATATGACGCCCCAGACCTACAACGCCTACTACAACCCCAGCAACAACGAGATCGTACTGCCCGCCGGCATCTTCATGCTGCCCGGCCTGCCGGATTCCCTGGCGGACGACGCCATGGTCTACGGTTATGCAGCCGCCAGCACCATCGGGCACGAGATCACCCACGGCTTCGACGATGAAGGCCGCCAGTCCGATGCCAAAGGGAACCTCGCACCCTGGTGGACCCCGGAGGACAGTGCCCACTTCACACAACGGGCCGAGGTGATGGCCAAGCAGTTCGACACCTACGAGCCGATCCCCGGCATCCACATCAACGGCCATGCCACCTTGGGTGAGAACATCGCCGACTTCGGCGGCATCCAGCTGGGCCTTGACGCGTTCAAGAAGACCAACGAGTACAAGAGCGGCAAAAAGATCGCGGGGTACACGCCGTTGCAGCGCTACTTCTTGGGCTACGCGCTGGGATGGCTGGGCCACCAGAAAGAGGAAAGCCTTCGCAGCCGCCTGCTCAGCGACGTCCACAGCCCCGGAAAATACCGCGTGAACGGACCCTTCGCAAACGTGCCGGAATTCTACGAGGCTTTCAACATCAAGGAAGGCCAGCCGATGTGGCGTGCGGACAGCGTGCGGGTAAAGATCTGGTGAGCCCCTTCTCAGGGATCATTCTGGTCGCGGGTATATTTCTTCATCGTTGGCTAACCACCGACGGCTCCATAGCAGCATCTGCTTCAAGCACGCGACCGCTTGGATGCGGTGCTCATTGAGAGCGGCCGAATTCAGGTTCTTGGAGCCGTTTGTTCTCAAGCAAAGGCATGATCCAAGGATCGCGCCGATCCGTCGACACATGTATGCCGGGTCAATAGTGTGTTCATCATGTCGATCCATCCTAGGCCAGGACAGTTCCAGATCCCATGTTCACGTGTTGATAATTCCAGATCTCACCGCGTTCAAAATGGAGTTCGGGGCGATTTATTTTTGTTGCAAGCGCCCATAGTGAAACCACTCTCGGTGCAGATCAAAAAACTTCACCACAACACCGTCCTATCGTATGAAAACGATCACTACTCCCCTTGCCTGCCTGATCCTTTCCTCCCTTTCGGCACAGGTCACCATTCAATACTCCGACTTGAGCGCGTTCGGCGCAGCCACCGATATGCACCAGATGACGGCACCGGCCGCGCTCCCGACCCTCAGCGACGGCAGCAACCAGACCTGGGACCTCAGCGGCATCACGCTCCAGAACATCGGCACCTTGAATTTCAATACTGCGTTGGGCACACCGTACGCCAGCACCTATCCCAACGCGAATTGGGTATGGGCGCAAAATGTCACCGGGGTGGGCACCTCGTACACCTACCTCACCATTGCTGCAAGCGGCATTGACGTGGTGGCCCGGAACGTGCCTTTCTCCACGGTGAACTACTCCGACCCTTCCCGCGTAATGCAATTTCCGCTGGCATACGGCGGGGTCTTTTCCGACCCGTACGTGAACGATAACGGGAGCGGCACGGTGGTCTGGACCTATTCCGGGCACGGCACCGCGATAACCCCGTTGGGTACTTTTCCAGATGTGGCGAAGCTTGTGAGCAACGAGGGCGACCTGCTGCTTTGGAACACCGACCCGCTCTATCCCATCTTGATCGACGACGGGGACAACACGCTCTTCTTCGCCCAGAACAACGTGGGGATCGCCGAACAAGCTGATGCTTCGGTGCTCACATATCCCAATCCGTGCCACAACCGGATCACCTTGGCTGGCACTTCGCCCGGTAGCAAATGGATCATCTTGGACGACCAAGGACGCAACGTTGCCCAAGGAAGCCTTGTGGCAACGGGGACGGACACGCGGGTTGACGTGAGCGCGCTTGTCGCGGGGCACTATACGATCGTTTTGAACGACAACAGTCGTCCGCGGCATTCCGGCTTTATCAAGCAATAACAAGCGCACGGCCCTCGGCCCCGGCGGCGTTGGGGAATTCCGGGAAAACGGAGGAGCGTTCCGCCCCCCTTCCTCCTGAAAGAATGCCAACATCCTCCGGCCCATTCCGCTTTGGCCCGCATCTTTGCGGACCTGCCGCACACAACTGAAGAGGTGTCGGCCATTGCATGAGCGACATCATCCGTCTCCTCCCCGACCATGTGGCGAACCAGATCGCTGCGGGCGAGGTGGTGCAGCGCCCGGCCAGCGTGGTGAAGGAGCTGCTGGAGAACAGTGTGGACGCGGGCGCAACGCAGATCACCGTGGTGGTGAAGGACGCAGGGCGCACGTTGATCCAAGTGACGGACGACGGACAAGGCATGAGCCCCACCGATGCGCGCACGAGCTTCGAGCGCCATGCCACCAGCAAGATCCGGCAGGCGGAAGAGCTACAGACAATCCGCACCAAGGGCTTCCGGGGCGAGGCGCTGGCCAGCATCGCGGCCATCGCGCAGGTGGAATTGAAAACACGGCAGGCCGACCACGAGCTGGGCACGCGGGTGCTGATCGAAGGCAGCCGGGTGCAGGCACAGGAGGCGGTGGCCTGTCCGGTGGGCACCTCATTGCATGTGCGGAGCCTGTTCTACAACGTGCCGGCGCGGCGCCAGTTCCTCAAGAGCGACCCGGTGGAGATGAAGCATGTGATCGAGGAGTTCCAGCGCGTGGCATTGGCGCATCCGGGCATCCGCTTCCGCTTGCTGCACAACGAGCAGGAGCTGTTCCACCTGGAACCGGGGAACGAGCGGCAGCGCATTGTCCACATCTTCGGCCGCAAGCATGACGAGCGCTTGGTGCCGGTGGAAGAAGCCACGGAATTCCTTCGCGTGGAGGGCTTTATCACCAAACCGGAATTCGCCAAGCGCAGCCGTGGAGAGCAGTACTTCTTCGTGAACCGCCGCTTCATCCGCAGCCCTTACTTGGAACATGCCGTGCGGCGCGCCTACGAGGAGCTGATCGCGCGCGACAACTACCCCGGCTGGTTCCTCTTTTTGGAACTTGACCCGTCGTGGATCGACATCAACATCCATCCGACGAAGACGGAGATCAAGTTCCGCGACGACCGCGCCGTGTATGCGATCGTGCATGCGGCCGTGCGGCGCGCTTTGGGGAGGCACAACCTCACGCCGAGCATCGACTTTGAGCCGGAGCCCGCGTTGCTGATGGGTGCCATGAGCAGCGGCCCCGTGCAGGGCGAACCGCCGATCTCCTCCGGGCGTTGGCGGCCCACGGACCTGCCGCCGCACACCTCTTCCGCTGGCTGGCAACAACTGTTCGACCTGGGCGGCCCCCGGGTGACGCAGCATGATGAGCGCCTGCCGGGCACAGCGCCCACGGAGGAGGTACTGCCCACCCGCGAGTTGGGCGAGTGGAACAACCACCGCCCGGTGTTCCAACTGCTGGGCCGCTACATCCTGGCGCAGTTGAAGAGCGGCTTCGTGGTGGTGGACCAGCAACGGGCACTGGAGCGGATCATGTACGAGCGGGCGATGCGCAGCTTGGAGAAAGGCAGTGGCACCAGCCAGGCGCAGCTCTTCCCGGTGACGATGGAATTGAGCGCGCCGGACCATGCGTTGCTGCTGGCGATCCTGCCGGAGCTGCACGCTTTGGGTTTCCAGGTGGAACCGTTGAGCGGGCGCAGCGTGGCGGTGAACGGCATGCCGGCGGAAAGCGGCGCGGACGACCCGGCGGAGCTGCTGGGCCAACTGCTGGAACAGGTCCACAACGAACGCGGCTCGCTGAAGGCCGAGCGCCATGCCACCCTCGCGCGGGGCATGGCCCGCAGCGCGATGAACCAGCCGGTGAAGGTGCTGGGGAGCGTGGAGATGCACGACCTCATCGACCGCCTCTTCGCCTGCGAAATGCCTTACTTCACACCGGGCGGAAAACCGGTCCTGATCACCTACGGGCTGAAGGAGCTCGATGAACGTTTTGAACGCTGACGAACATGTTCGGAAATCCCGCTTCCCGCTTGCCCGTGGTGGTGAAAAACCTCTTGATCATCAACGGGCTTATGCTGCTGTTAAAGATCGCCATGGGCAACGACCTGCTGGGCCGGAGCATCCTGGACACCTGGCTCGGCCTGCACGCCATCGGCTCCCCGGATTTCAAGCCGTGGCAGATCGTGACGCACATGTTCATGCACGCCGGGCCCAACAGCGGCGGTGGCTGGTATTGGCACATCGCATCCAACATGTTCGCCGTGTTCATGTTCGGCGCCCCCATCGAACGGGTGATGGGTCCCAAGCGCTTCCTGAACTACTACCTGTTATGCGGCCTCGGTGCCGCCGCATTGCAGATGGGCGTGAGCTACATGGAGACCCAAGGGACCGTGACCGCGCTGGAGCTCACCGGGGCCACCACGGACGATGTGCGGCGGATGGTGGAGGCCAGCCACATTTCCATGGACAATGCCAACGCGGTGATGAACGAGATCGTGGACCAGCATCCCGGCAGCGGACCCGCCGTGGAGGCGATGTTCTGGGATTATTCCGGGGTGATGATCGGTGCCAGCGGCGCCATCTTCGGCATCCTGATCGCCTTCGGCATGCTCTTTCCCAATGTGGAGCTCTTCCTGCTCTTCCTGCCCATACCGATCAAGGCAAAATACTTCGTGGCGCTGTACGGACTGTGGGAACTTTTCTCCGGAGTAAGGCAACAGGCCGGCGACAACGTGGCGCACTACGCGCACTTGGGCGGCTTGATCTTCGGGTTCTTCCTCATTAGGTATTGGCGGAAGAAAGGGGTGTTGGGAGGTACGTATTGAATTTCACCACAGAGACACGGAGACACAGAGAAATGCAGGTTTTGACCGGAGCGGTGCAGGGTACTGGGTATAGGGTACCGGGTACTGCCGACGCAGTACTCACAACTCAATGCTGGTGATCGGACAACCTACGACCCAAGACTAGCGTTCCCATCGCGGCAACGCCTGACAACTGATAACGAACAACTGACAACTTCCCTTAGCGCCCTCCGTGTCTCTGTGACTCTGTGGTGAAAAGCACACCTATTCTCCTCATGTCCATCACTGACGATATCAAGCAACAATGGGCCACCGGCGGGATGCTCAAGCGGCTGCTGATCATCAACGTCGGGGTCTTCCTCACCGTTTGGGCCGTGGAGCTCGTGGGCTGGCTCTTCGGCACCAAGGGAGCGAGCTTGTACCTGTTGGACCAGTTGATGGCCAGCAACGACGCTTCCCTGCTGCGCAAGCCGTGGTCGCCGGTGACGTACATGTTCACGCACCAGGCCCCGATGCACCTGTTCTGGAACATGGTGATGTTCTGGTTCAGCGCGCAGCTCTTTCAAGGCATCCTCGGCGAGAAACGGTTGTTGGGGAATTATCTGCTGGGGGGCCTCTCTGGTTTTCTCTTCTATGCCTTGGGCTCTTTTGCCCCCGCGCATTTGGCCTTGGGCAGCAATGGTCCCATCCTCGGCGCTTCGGCGGCGGTGATGAGCGTGTTGATCGGTATCGCCAGCTACCGCCCGGACATGCTGGTGAACCTGTTCCTGATCGGGCCGGTGAAGCTGAAGTATGTCGGCATCGCCATCCTGGTGCTGGACCTCATCGGCATCCGCGAGGGCGGCAATACGGGCGGGCATGTGGCCCACTTGGGCGGTGCGCTTTACGGCTTCCTCGCCGCGCGGCAATTGGCGAACGGAACGGACTGGTCGGGCGCTTTCGTGGACCGCTTGGACCGGATCCGCTTGTTTTTCGTGCGGAAGAGAGGGCCTCGGATGCGGGTGGAGAAACGTCCGCACCGGCCCAACGGCACCATCACGGACGCGGATTTCAACGCGGCCAAAAAGCAGAAGCAGGAGCGCATCGACGCCATCCTCGACAAGATCTCCCGCTCCGGCTACGACAGTCTGAGCAAGGCCGAGCGCGACTTCCTTTTCAAGAACGGCAATGACCACTGAACCAGCTCCCGGAAAGGGAAAACGCAAGCGGCCTTCGCGATGGCACCTGCCGATCTGGTGGGCCAACGGGGCGGCTGTGCTGGCACTGCTCCTCTCCTATTTGAGCACCCGGGTGGACCCTGCCGGGTTCTGGCCGCTGGCGCTGTTCGGCATGGTCTACCCGTTCCTGCTGTTGGCCAACCTGCTCTGCATAGGCTGGTGGCTGGTGTTCCGCCGCAAGCGGATCTGGCCCTCGCTGATCGTCATCCTCATCGGCTGGGGGCATTTGGGGGAATATGTGCAATTGTCCGGTGCCTCCAAGCCCGCCAAGGAAGTCCGCACCCCCTTCACCTTGATGAGCTGGAACGTGCGCCTCTTCGACCTGTACAACTGGACGCACAACCAGCAGACGCGGGATGAGATGATGGAGCTGATCCGCGTGGAGGACCCGGACATCCTGTGCATGCAGGAGTTCCTGAACGTGGCCCCCGGCAATCCGCTGATGGTAAAGGACACCCTGCTGACGAGCTATCGCTTTACCGCCTGCGCGGACGCGTACACAGTGCGTGCCCGCGGCGACCTGGACATCGGCATCGCCATCTTCAGCACCTGGCCCATCGTGGCGCAGGGGACCATCCAATTCCCGGACGACCTGAACAACCTGAGCCTTTGGGCGGACATCGCCGTGGGGCAGGATACGATACGGGTCTACACGGCCCATCTGGCCAGCCTGCGCTTCGGGGACAAGGACTATGATTTCATCCGGACGATCGAGCAGGGCGGCGGGAGCGATTCCCTCGCCACCGCTGGCAGCCGCATCCTGGGCCGCATGAAGGATGCCTTCATCCGGCGGTCGGGGGAAGTGTCCAAGATCCTGGCACACATGGAGAAGAGCCCATGGCCGGTGGTGTATTGCGGGGACCTGAACGACACCCCGATGAGCTACAGCTACCACCAGCTGGTCCGTTCAGGCCTTTCGGACGCATTCATGGAAGGCGGTCAGGGGTTCGGGCATACTTATATCGGCGCCTTCCCCAGTTTTCGGATCGACCATGTTCTGCACGGGTCCCGTTTCCGTTCGTGGAACTTCCGGACCTTGCCGGATGAGCTCAGTGACCACCGGGCCATCACCTGTTCACTCGGTCTGACAGGGCCGTAGCGCGGGCCTGTTCCTCAAGGAGGCGACCGCGGCAGGACAGCGGGCAGAGGCACGGGATCCACCACGTAGCCCATTCGCTGCAATTGGTCCAGCAGACCTTTGTCCCCCGGCAAGTGCGCCGCACCCAGCGCGAAGAGGAAGGTGCGCCCGCCCTGCATCAGGCTGTCCACGCGCGCGGCCATCACCTTGTTCCGGTCCGTGAGCAGGCGGGCACTGAAACTGTCCGGCAGGCCGCCCAACGTGGCGATCTTGGTGAGCCGGTCGAGGTCCTGTGAAGCATAGGCGTCCATCATGTTCTCCATGTCCACGCGGTAGAGGTCGTGCTCCACGAGTTCATAGAGCATGTCAGCCTGTTCCTGCAAGGGCAGGTCGTTCACGGCCGCCATCTGCTCTTCGGCCGTCTCGATGCCTACGACCTCCTTGCCCATCGCTTTGGCCTTCACTTCCAGATACTGGTCCAGCACCATGGCACTGTCGTCGCGCATCACGGTCTCGCTGAGCATCGCCATGAGGAAGAACGGCTTGATGCGCCCGGCCATCATCGCCATGGGGCCGAGTTCCTGCTGCACGGCGTCCTGCACCCGCTTGAGCTTCCGCTTGGTGTAGAAGTCCGCCAGTTCCTTTCCCTCCGGCAGCATCATGGCCATGGCGAGGTCCATCGAGGCCCCCATGGCCCCGGTCAGGTCCAGTTCACCGGCCACGGCATCCTGCCCTTCGATGATCCCCAACAATTGAGGCACTTGGCCGAAAGCCCGGGCATCGCGGCTGTGTACCGTTCCCACCACATAGCTGGGGCGGCTCAAGCCTTGACCGCTGATCTTCCACAGCAGGGCCTTGGGCGGCTGGGGCCAGCCCAGCAAGGGAAGCAGAAAGAGGGAGAGCGAAAAGGAGCGCACGGCCGAAAGTTAGGCCGCTGCACTGGATCTTGATCGGCGGGCGGCTACAATGGCACGTAGGCCAACATGAGCAACACCGTGGCAAGAACGGCACTGATGAGACCGCCCATGAAGATCACCTGGCTGCGGTCGATGGAGGGACTTTGCTGCATTGTATAACGTGTTCGGAACCTATAGACGGAAGACCATTGGCAGGGTTGCCGGGCCAAGGAAAAATACGGGCATCACAGTAGCAGCCACACCGTCCAGTTATACCATTTCGCATTACAATAACGCCCGAAGTAGCTGGTGGATCCGCAGGTCCTACGGATCCGCAAATTCCTGATTCCTAATTTCGACAGACCTCGTCGTCGGTCGGAATTAGGAATCAGCGGATCAGGAATTTGCATCGCTGCCATCACCATTAAAAAATCAGTTGCTTCTGTATTGTGAAAAGGTATTAGCCACCGCGGGACTGCTATTCCCTTCGTTGTGGAGCGCACAAAGGCACACGCCGAAAGGCATCGGCAACGCGATGCATGCAACTGGCGCACCGGGCGACCCCAGGCTACCGCCCGCGAAGGCTGAACAGCTACCTACTTCTCAAGGTCGCTGGATGATGAATGTTGCGTGCCGGATGCTTCCCTTACTGTCCTCGACAAGAAGGACATAGGAACCGGGTGCAAGTGCCTGCACGTTCAACCTGGCTTGTGATGCACCCACAGAGCGGGAAAGCACCTCCCTCCCATCAGCGGTCATGCCCCGTACCGTTTTGATCCATCCCTCATCCGTCGTCACGTGCAACACATCGCTCACCGGGTTCGGCCAAAGGCTCATGTTCACGTCTTCCGGGCCTTGCACCGTAGCCGTGGCATCCACCGTAAAAACCGCTTCATTGGTGATGATCGGGGCGTTGAAGTCGAAGTAGATGTTTGCGACGTTACCCACGCTCTCGCCCAGCAACAACGAATTCACGGGCTTCATGGAGAACTTCACGAAGCCGTGGCTCCCCAATTCGTCGCTCGTGCTGTCCGGCAGGTTGATGTTGTTGAACAGCACATGCAGCACACCATGCCGGATGTACCATGAGTTCTCATGGCTGCTGGAAACCAGCTGCATGGAACTCCACTGTAGGTCCTCGCTCAAGGTGTCGGTGATCAGCACGCGCTCCGCCAGATAGGTGCCCGTGTTCTGGAAACGCACTGTGTAATCCACGCGCTTGCCATCGGTCACTTGTTGCGGCGAGAGCAGCCGTGGTTCCACATGCTTGTCGTTCGGGTCGTAGCTGCCCACCACGGTGTCTGTGAAGTTGACGATGTTGTCCGCTGGCGTCAGGTCCGCCTGGTCCGGAGTGGCGAGGGCCGTATGGTCGATGGCCGTTCCGAGCGGCACGGTCACGGGTGTCAGGAAGGTGACATTCGCCGTCCATGTGTTTCCCGGATAGAGCGTGCCACTGTTCCATTCGATCACGTTACCGTTCACCGAGCTCGGGGTGTAGCTGCTGCTCTGGTACTGCAGGTCTTGATCGAAGGTGAACTGCACCAGCGCGTCCGTCGGTTCCGTTCCCGCATTGTGTACGCTGACCCATGCGCTGGAATAGAAGCCGGGGCGCACCACCATGCCCGCCATTTCCGTCACCAGGTCATAGATCCCCGGCACGTGCTCATAGCCGACATGGTTCAACGAATCCACTTCACCCGTTCCGGTGAATGTCACCGTGTGCGGTGCCGTGGTGATCGGCTCGTACTGTGATGGAATACCGGTGACGGTGAATGTGCCGGTGTCCAAAGGCAGCACATAGCGGCCATTGATATCGGACCCGGCCATAAAATCCCCGGGTTGCGCACTGACGATGCCGTATGAGCGCGGTGCCTCGCCCGTGCCGAAGATGCCGTCGGTATTCGCATCATTGAAAATGATCCCAGTGGCGTACGGTGTGAGCAGTTGGCAGGCGCTGTTCGTCAGGTCACAGTAGTTGGGCGCGATACCCAGATTGTCCTGCCCACCGGTAGTGTTCAGGTTCGGCGGGATATTCGGCAGGCAGGCCACCCCGCTGTTGTACAATTGGAGCGTTACAAGTGACTGTGGCAATTGGGGCAGGCACTCCAGCGCGGCACAGTTCTTCAACTGCAACGTGGTCATTCCGGCAGGGAGTGCAGGCAATTGCGTGAGCGGATTGTCGGAGAGCTTCAAGGTGGTCAGGCCGCTGCCCAATGGACCGATGGTGGTGAACAGGCAGCTATCGGCATAAAGTGAGCTCAAACTGCTCGGCATGCTGGGCAACGATGAGAGCGGGTTCTTCCGGATATACAACGTGGTCAGGTTCGGCGGAAGCGCACCGATGGACGTGAGCTCGTTCTCCATCAGGAACAAATTGGTCAATGACGTGGGCAAGGCCGGTAAGGCTGTGAGGCCGTTCCGTGGGAAATATAGAATGGACAAGGTGGCCGACAGCGTGGGAAGGTAAGAGAGCCCGACATTATCCGCATACAGGGAGAAGAGGCCCGTGGGCAGGTTCGTCCAGTCCGTTAACGGGTTGTTACTGACGGTGAGCTGGCTTACGTTCGGGCATGGGGGGATCTGCGTCAGACCACAGTTGGTCAAAGAGAGCGAGACGACCGAGTTGGGGATCACCACGGTCTGTCCGCTCAGGTCAATGTTCTCGAACGTCAATACAACCCCATTAAAATCCGGCACGTTGGTCAATCCGCACGCATCACAGGACAGGTTCAACAACCCGGAGGACAACGGGAGAAAGTTCGTGAACAAACCCACATCGATGTTGTCCAGATACATGTTCTGATTCACCCGTGGAGGCCCCGGCCAGATCACATTGATGTTGCTCTGCGAACCGTCATGGATACCCAGGTTGCCGGCCTTCAAGTACTGGATGCCCGTGAGGTCCACCGTGGATCCGTCCGGCAAACTATTGAAATAGATGCTGATCGCGGTCGGTGGAACCGCGTTCCAGCTCACCGTATCGCAGTAACCGCTCGCGTCCACTATGCCCGGCTTGGCATTGTTCAGCCACGTGCGCAGGTTCAGGTCCGGAATGAACATCGTCTGGGCGGAGGCTGCTCCGGTGAACAAGACAACCAATGAAACGAGTAGTGCATTTTTCATGTGCATGTATATCAAGTGGCTGGTCAAGGTATGGGGGATGGTGCCTTCGTGAATTGAAACGTACCAATTGGATATGTAAAAGACGCATTGAACGCTAAAGGATGCCTGCTCCGAATTGATGCCGAGGGAATTCGCCATCTTCCGCCAACGGGTACCTTTGCCACCCTTCAAGCTTTTCGCCCTCCGCAGAAGGTCCTGAAGCCGCTCGCAGAACTGTTTCATGCGCCACACCCGCACCGCCGCTTTCCATACCCTGGGCTGCAAGCTCAATTTCGCTGAGACGAGCACCTTGTCGCGCTCGCTGGAAGAAGCGGGCTATGCACGGGTGCGCGTAGAGGAAAGGCCGGACGTCTTCGTGCTGAACACGTGCAGCGTTACGGAGAACGCGGACAAGGAATGCCGCCGCCATGTCCGCCGCTTCCGGGAGATCAACCCCGAAGCCTTCATCGCCGTGGTGGGCTGCTACGCGCAGTTGAAGCCGGAGGAGATCGTGTCTATCGAAGGCGTGGACCTGGTGCTGGGCGCCAATGAAAAATTCGACCTCGCTGCGCACATCGAGGCACGTTACTCGGGGCTGGACCCGGAGTCCCGGCTCCCTACCGCGGTCTTCTCCCCCATCAAGGACGTGAAGACCTTCATTCCGTCGTACAACGCCAACGATCGCACGCGCACTTTCCTAAAAGTCCAGGACGGCTGCGACTATTTCTGTTCCTTCTGCACCATCCCCTTGGCGCGTGGAAGAAGCCGCAGCGCCACCATCGCGGAAACGCTTCAGCACGCGAAGGCGATCGCCGCATCCGGCGTGAAGGAGATCGTGCTCACCGGCGTGAACACCGGAGATTTCGGTCGACAACACGGTGAAAGTTTCATTCAATTGATCGAAGCGCTGGACCGTGTGGAAGGCATCGACCGCTTTCGGATCAGCAGCATAGAGCCGAACCTGTGCAGTGATGAGGTGATCGACTTCGTAGCCGGCAGCCAACGCTTCATGCCACACCTGCACATGCCCTTGCAAAGCGGCAGCGATGCGATCCTGGAGCGCATGCGCCGCCGTTACGACACCGCGCTCTATGCCGACCGTGTGGCGCATATCAAGCGCGTGATGCCGCATGCCTGCATCGGCGTGGACGTGATCACCGGTACACCGGGCGAAACGGACGAGGAGTTCCTGAAGACGCACACTTTTCTGCGTTCGATCTCCGCCTGCCCCGGAGCCTCATCCGGGGTGGACTACCTGCACGTCTTCACCTACAGCGAGCGCGCCAACACCACGGCCGTGCGCATGGTCCGGAATGCTCCGGACGACAGCATACCGATGAACATCCGCCGCGAGCGCACCAAGCAACTTCGGATCCTCAGCAGCAAGCTGCAACGTGCGTTCTACGAAAGGCACATCGGGGACACACGCCCTGTGCTTTTCGAGCACGGCGATGAGCCTGCTGAAAGCCTCGCCACCGAGCAGCTCTTCGGTTACACGGACAACTACATCCGCGTAGCCATACCGTACGACCGGAACCTCTTCAATTCCATTGAAACCGTGCAATTGGGCCACATCAACGCCGATGGGCATGTGGACTGCACGATCACCCAGATCGCCACCGAAGCCGAGCGGCACTGCAACCTGACAACTGCCAACTCCCGATGAATATCGGGACAACTGGCAACTGACCCACCATGTACCCTACCCTCTACCACGCCCTCTTCGATCTCACCGGTCTGGATTGGCCCGTCCTGAAATTCCTGAACAGCTTCGGCTTCTTCGTGGCCTTGGCCTTCATGGGCGCCTACTGGACGCTGGTTCAGGAGCTGAAGCGCAAAGAGGGCATCGGCCTAATCAAAGCCACCACCCGCACGGTGATGGTGGGCGAAGGCGCGAAGCCCGCCGAACTGGCCATGCAGGGCCTCATGGGCTTCATCGTAGGCTGGAAAGGGCTATACATTCTGCTGAATACGGCCGAGGTCACTGCGGACCCGCCCGGATTCCTGCTCAGCGGAACAGGCAGTTTTATCGGCGGCATCGCCGTGGCGGCGCTCTTCGTCTGGCTGCTCTGGCGCGAGAAGGAAAAGCAACGGCTGAAGGAGCCGAAGAAGGAAACGGTGACCATACATCCCGCGCAGCACGGCGGCAACATCACGATCACGGCCGCGCTATGGGGCTTCATCGGCGCCAAAGTCTTCCACTGGATAGAAAGCCCGCGTGACTTCCTGGACCTGATCAACACGGGCAACATCCGCGACCTGATCTCCGGCCTCACGATGTACGGCGGCCTCATCGTCGCAGGCATCATGGTGATCCGTTACTTCAAGAAGAACGGCATGGCCATCCTGCCTTCCATGGATGCTGCCGCACCGGGCTTGATGCTGGCCTATGGCATCGGCAGGCTGGGTTGCCAAGTGGCCGGCGATGGCGACTGGGGGATCGCGAACACCGCGCCCAAGCCGGGCTGGATCCCACAGTGGCTTTGGAGCTACGACTATCCGAACAACGTGAACGCCGTCCTTGGTGCGCACCGTGGCGGCTATGTAGGCGAGCACATGACCAGCGGCACCATCTTTCCGGGCTACGGCACACATCTGGTGCCGGGCGTCTTCCCAACCCCGCTGTATGAAGTGATCATGTGCCTGCTGCTCTTCGGCGTACTGTGGGGCATCCGCAAACGCATCGCACTGCCCGGCGTGCTCTTCTGCATCTACCTGATCATGAACGGTGTGGAGCGCTTCCTCATCGAACATATCCGGGTCAATAATTTGTTCATAGGAACTTGGACACAGGCGGAGATCATCAGCCTCGGTCTGGTCATCATCGGCGTCGGGGGCATCCTCTGGCTCCGCAAACGCAACAGCAATGGACAACCTGAAAGAGCTCACTGAACGCGTCGCGCTGCTGAGCAAGGAGATCGCGGCCTTCATCCGTGCGGAGAGCCCGAGCTTCACCGAGGCCAGCGTGGAGAGCAAGAGCCTGAACAACCTCGTGAGCTACGTGGACAAACAGGCGGAGCAACGCTTCGTGGACGGCCTGAAGGACCTGTTGCCGGAAGCGGGCTTCATCGCCGAGGAAGGCACGGGGGAGCAGGTTGAAGGCCTCAACTGGGTTATCGATCCACTGGACGGCACCACCAACTTCGTTCATGGCGTACCGTGCTACTGCACCAGCGTGGCCTTGATCAAGGACGGTGACATCCAGCTCGGCGTGGTGCTTGAGGTGAACCGCGATGAATGCTTCGCCGCATACCGCGGTGGCGGCACCACCATGAACGGCAAACCGGTCAAGGTCTCCACCCGTGCGAATTTGCAGGAGAGCCTGTTGGCCACCGGATTCCCGTATGACGACTTCGGTTTCGAGAGCGAGTACATGGACCTGCTGCGCGAACTGATGCACCGCACGCGCGGCATCCGCCGTTTGGGCAGCGCCGCCGCCGACCTCGCCTATGTGGCCTGTGGCCGCTTTGAGGCCTTCTATGAGTACGGCCTCAACAGCTGGGACGTCGCGGCCGGCGTGCTCTTGGTCCGCGAAGCCGGGGGCAAGGTCAGCGGCTTCCATCCCAGCAAGGACCCCGTGTTCGACGAGGAGATCGTCGCCAGCAACAGCGCCATACACGAGGAACTGCTGGAGGTGATCGAAAAGAATTGGCAACGGCAGGACTAAGAGAGTGCCTCTTCGCCGCGTCAGTAGTGGGCATTTCGGCCCAATTTGCATTTCGCGTTCCGGTGTCCTTATCTTGTGTTGGAATCAACACCACACACCCATGCGCAAGTTGACCATCCTGCTGCTCATGGCCGCGCTTACCGCGACCGCGTCAAAACCAAAGAAGATGTTCGTGGTGATCCATACCACGGACAAGGTGATCGTGAATTATGTCTGTGCTGAAGAATCGGAGAACACGGCGGACGTCCCGGTCCTGGGCAGCTGCATAAAGTCCACCGGTGGATACATGTGGCACGTGGTGGGCGGAGTGGCACCGTACACGGTCTTGAAGAACGAGTTGCGCACCATGACCAGCGGATGCATCACGGTGATGGACGCGGAGGGGACCATCGCCACGAGTTGCGGTGTGATCGGCGTTCTGCAAGAGAAACTGGCGGTGGATTGTTATGCGAAGAAGGACTTGGACGATGGGCCTTACGGACTTGTACCGAACGACTCCACCGACGCGGCCCGGGTGGGCTGGAAGACCCCACCGGTCGAACACGACCCCGGCGACACGTATGTGCCTCCCGTGAGAGGTCCCATTCCCACTGTGGACCCTCCTGTCGACCCCGATCCGATCACCACCAAGCCTGAAGGTCGTACGCCAAGGACAAGCAAAGGCCCCGGCAACCCGCCGCCCGTGAACCACAAGGCTGTCCTTCCTCCGGCCAAAAACCCGCTGGAAGGCTCGGGGCAAGGGCCGAAGAGCTTAGGCAACAAACCTGGCCGCTTATCCAGCGACCAATGCGATCAACCGAACAGGACGAAGGCCCTAAAAGATCGTTGAGGACCGATGGGCAAAATGGTCCGTTGAGCAGATCCGACCGTCCACGCATCAGAAGTGTCCAATGCACGAAAGCATAAATTGACAAGCGGATATCGGTGTTCACAGAACGCCACAAATGCAAAAGGACCCGGTCGGGTCCTTTCGCATTTCCACACCAATCAGCACCTACAGTCCATCCAGGTCTGCTTGGTACTGTGATAAGGAGGTGGGCTGCATAGTGATCGCCTGCTCATGGTCCATCGCAATGGTGATCGGCGTGAATGAGGAATAGTACTGTCCATTCTGTTGCGAGAGCGCCACAATGGTGCCCTGCAGGCCAACACGGACCGGAAAGCCCGCGCGGATCCCGGTCGCCGAGGAAGCTTCCAAATAGACCATGCAGTTGATCGCAGGGAGCACGACCCAGACCATGGTATTGTTCGCGAATCCAACAGGAAGGTTGATCGTGACGTCCGTGCTATCGCCTCCCGGAGGGATCGGATGATCGCAATTGATGAAATCGTAGGGTGGCCAGGTGGAACTTCCGAAATTTCCAGCAGGCCATGGTGCATTGTAGTAGTTACCGGTGATCCAGCCTCCTGCACTGTCAGGTAGAAAGATCGCGGAATCCGCCGCCAATGCAACAGGGTCCTGCCAAAGCACATCTCCATTTCCATCCTCGACCCCTGCATATTGAAGCATCGCCGGATCGAGCGCGTTCGCAGGAAAATTCACCATCGCGGCCCCGGGGGCCACGGTTACTTGTTCCCCGCTAGCCGTGGCTCGCAAGCGTACCGCCCCTCCACTCTCAAGCATGTATTTCGTGCCATTCGCGATTGCGACGGTCCGGATGTTCGTACGCACCATTTCGGAAACGGACATCACTTCCATGAGATCGATCGTCACAACTCCGTTGACAACACCTCCTTGATGATCCCGGAACGCATGCGGAGCGAAGGTGAGCACGGTGCCGTGGCTGCCCACGAACACCCCGCCGAATGAAGCATTCACCGTAAAGATTTGCGTGGCGTTCATACGGGCATCCGTAATGATCGCCCGTACCGGATCGCTCGTAGTGGGTGTGGGCGAATAACCTTGGGATTCCTCCTTCTTACATCCTCCCGCCACCGCCAACGCGATGATGAGGGTGATCACTGTTCCTGTGGTTTTCATGAGATGGGGTTCGGGGTGGGTCCTTTGTAACACTACACGCATGAGCGTGGCTCGAGGTTGGGTACCTGAAAATTAAAACAATCCGCTACAGCCCCGGAGCCGCATGAGCATGATGAGGCATCCCCGGTATGAATGACCTTTGGACCATGTCTCAATCGCTATCATCAAAGGAGATCCATGGCCTGCTGGACGAGGCCTACGAGCGTTTCGCCACGCCCGTGTTCATCGCGCTCGATCCCATCCAAGTGCCTCGCTCGTTCAGCAAGCGTGAGGATGCGGAGACCATCGGCTTCATCACCGCCACCATCGCATGGGGCCAACGGAAGACGATCATCTCCAATGCTTGGAAGCTGGTGCGATCGATGGATGAGGAACCGTTCGACTTCGTGATGCATGCCTCGGAAGCGGAGCTTGACCGGCTGGACCACTTCGTCCATCGCACCTTCAACGCCACCGACCTGCGCCACTTCATCCTGGGCCTTCGTCATCTTCACACCACGTTCGGCGGACTGGAAGCGGCCTTTTTGCCCAGCACGCCCGATGCTCCCCTTCCGGCCATGGCCGATATGATCGCCAGCTTTCGGGAACGTTTCTTCGAACCTGCTCATGAAGCGCGGACACGCAAACATGTCGCCGATCCCTCTCGTGGCAGCAATGCCAAGCGCATCAACATGTTCCTGCGTTGGATGGTGCGGCCCAACGACCGTGGCGTGGACCTCGGCCTGTGGAAGCGCATCCCAACGCACGCATTACATGTGCCGTTGGACGTCCATACCGGCCGCATGGCCCGCGAGCTGGGACTATTGCGGCGGAAACAGGACGATTGGAAAAGCGTGATGGAGCTCACCGAAGCCCTTCGGCTCTTCGACGCGGAGGATCCCGTGAAGTATGACATCGCGCTGTTCGCGCTCGGCGTGGAAGCCGGTCGTACACGACTTTGATCAGGTTTCCATCATGCCCACGGCCGTATCTTCGCCAAAGCAACCCAAGCCCCATGCACACCATCCAACGGACCCTTTCACTGCTCTTCGCCGCTGCCGCGCTATCCGCCACCCTGCACGCGCAGGACAAGTTGAAGGACGGCACTTCCCTCACTTGGGACAAAACGATCGGCGTGGGCCAAGACTCCCTGATGAACGACACGGTGATGGTGCCCGCGCGCACGGTCCCCGTCTATGAGGCCGACGATTCCCAAGTGGCGAAACTGCTGGAGAAGGTCATTCCCGGCTCCTCTTTCAAAAAGCAGGGCAAATTGCTGAGCGCTTCCGATGTGATTTTCCCGGCCGCCTCGGAAAGTCCGGTGCAACTGCTGGCGGGCATCGAGAGGGACAAGAAGGCCAACCTCAGTACGTTGAAGTTAGCATTCCTTCAAGCCGGAACCCCTTTGGTCGGGAACGACGCGAAGTTGAACGAAGCGGTGCGTGACCTCGGGGTCAAGCTGAACAAAGGGGTTGTGCAGGAGCAGATAGACGACTGGAACAAGCAGTTGGACAAGGCCGGAAATAAGGCCGAGAGCGCCAGCAAAGCCAGCGATAAGACGCAGGGGAAATTGAACAAAAGCCAATCCAAGGTGGCCAAGGCCAGCAAGGAAAGAAGCAAATTGCAAGGGGATCACGCGGTACTGCAGAAGGAGATCGATCTGCTGAACCAGAAATGGACGCTCAGTCAAGACCCGAAGGACTTGAACAAGCTGACAAAGGCCCGGGGCAAGATCACCAAGAACGAATCGAAGATGGCCAAGGCGATGAAGGCCGAGGCCGATGGGCAGAAGGACGTCTCCAAGTACACCGAGGCCTTACCGGACGCACAGAAGACGGAACAGGCCAAAGCGGCCACGCAGGCTGAAGTCCAGCGCACGGTGGACGCCCTGCAGCGAAAGATGGAGAGTATCCGGTGATCGCACCGGACGAGTCCTGCTCAGCCGGCTCCGGGGTCCGGACCTATCCTACGCTATAGTTCGGCGCTTCCCGCGTGATGAATACATCGTGCGGATGGCTCTCTTTCATGCCGGCGCTGGTGATGCGCATGAAGGTCGCGTGCTGCAAGGCTGCGATATCCGCCGCTCCGCAGTAACCCATCCCTGCACGCAGACCACCTTCCATCTGGTGGACCACCTCATGTAACGGGCCTTTGAAGGGTACGCGCCCGCTGATGCCTTCCGGCACGAGTTTCTTGATGTCGTCTTCCATGTCCTGGAAGTAGCGGTCCTTGCTGCCGCGCTGCATGGCCTCGATGCTGCCCATGCCGCGGTAGGTCTTGAAGCGACGGCCTTCGTAGATCACGGTTTCGCCGGGACTTTCCTCCACGCCTGCGAAGAGCGACCCGATCATCACGCTGTCCGCACCGCCCGCGATGGCCTTCACCATGTCGCCAGTGTAGCGGATGCCGCCATCGGCGATCACGGGAACGCCGCTACCCGCGATGGCCTGAGCACAATCATGCACAGCGGTCAGTTGTGGCACGCCCACGCCCGCAATGACGCGCGTGGTGCAGATGCTCCCGGGACCGATGCCCACTTTTACGGCGTCGGCACCGGCGTCCACCAAGGCTTTTGCGGCGGCACCGGTGGCCACGTTGCCCACCACGAGGTCCACCTTTGGAAAGGCTTTGCGGATGCTGCGCAGCATGTCCTGCACGCCAATGTGGTGGCCGTGCGCGGTATCGATCACCAGCGCGTCAACACCGGCGGCCACCAATGCTTTGGCGCGTTCCAGGCTGTCGCCGGTGACGCCGATAGCGGCAGCAACGCGCAAGCGACCCAGATGATCCTTGCAAGCATTGGGGCTTTGCTTCAGCTTGATGATGTCCTTGTACGTGACCAAGCCCACGAGCTTGCCCTTGGCATCCACCACGGGAAGTTTTTCGATCTTGAATTCCTGCAGGATGTCGGCGGCTTGGGCCATGGTGACATCCGGCTTGGCGGTGATGACCTTATCACTGGTCATCACTTCGGCCACGGGCTTGGCCATTTTCTTCTCGAAGCGCAGGTCCCGGTTGGTAACGATGCCCACGAGCTTATCGGCCTTGTCCACCACGGGAATGCCGCCGATGCCGTGCTCGGCCATCAGGCGGAGCGCATCGCCCACGGTGGCGCCTTCGAGCAGTTTCACCGGGTCGGTGATCATGCCGCTCTCGCTGCGCTTCACCCTTCGCACCTCGTTGGCCTGTTCCGCGATCGATTGGTTCTTGTGGACCACACCGATACCGCCCTGCTGGGCGATGGCGATAGCGAGGTCGGCGCCCGTCACCGTGTCCATGGCGGCGGAGACGATGGGGAGGTTCAGCGTGATGTTGCGGCTGAACCGGGTGCGGATGTCCACAGCGCGGGGCAGCACTTCGGAGTATGCCGGCACAAGCAGGACGTCGTCATAGGTGAAGCCTTGTGCAGCAAAGCGATCGGAAAAGGAATTGGCCGCTGGGACCGGGCGTTCGCTCCGTTCGGGAGCGAGGGCGGAGGTGGATCGTTCCATGCACAAAAGTACGGTCCGGGCGCGATCATCACGATGTCCGCAACTTCCTCTATTTGTGAACAGCCCGTGGACAACCGGTCAAAGGCCCGGCAGGAACGTGACCGTCCCACGGCGCTCCACGGTCTTCCCGGCACCGTTCAGAAAGGAACAGTAGTAGGCATAGACGCCCTGGGGCACAAGCCGTCCTTCCACCCGGCCATCCCAAGCCTCGTAGCGGTCCGAGGTGGTCCAGATCTGTTGCCCCCAACGGTTGAAAATGGTGAACTCGTATCGTTCCACATCGGCATAGGAAAGCACCGGTTGGAACGTATTGTTGTAGCCACCCTCGATGAATGCGTTCGGGATCCAGACCTCCTCCTGCTGGATGGCACAAGCGATATTGCTGGTGGAGATCGCATCGATGCCGGAGGTATTGCCCGCTTCGTTCGCCACCACATAGTAGCAGAACTTGCCGGGCGTGGATGCCAGGCCTTGCACGTCGTCATCGAACTCCCATTCCCCCATCGCCGTGTTGCCGATCAGCTGGAACGGTCCGTCGGCGACGCTGCGGTAGACCGCATAACCGGCCACCGCCCCCGCCCACTGCACGTAACCGTTCCAGCGCAACCGGTTGAACCCGTCCAGGTCCGGTGATGCCGTCAGTAGTATGGTCGTTCCCAGGTTGCTGGTGACCACGGTGTTCCCGCAGCTGTCCTCCACCAGTACGCGGTAGGTATAACTGCGTTCCGAGGTCAGCACGTCCTGGTCGTCGAAGGTGATCACCGGGCCGGTCCCACCGGGCACGCTTGCCACGTCTTCCCATGGCAGGCCGTTGTTGGTCCGCTGAAGCACAAGCCGCCGGGTAAATGCGTTCAGGTCCACACTGTCCGTTACCTGCACATGGTCCTTCCCCAGCAACGTCGCGGTGCGCACGTAGTTCCATTGGGGTACCGGCGGGTACGAAGTAGTACGGCATGCCATGTTGGAAAGGGAGACATGGCCGGGTTCCGTACCGATGGCCTTGAGGACATAGCAGTAGGTATGACCGGCGATCACGTTGGAGCTCAGGTACTGGTCCGTGACCGGGTCCAGCGTGGCCAAGAGGTTCATTGGTCCTGCATTATCGATCCGGCCATAGAGCTCATAATGGTCCACGGGCCAACCCACGTACGGGGTGCGCGCCACGAGGACGGTCCCTGCGCAACGATCGTAAATGGTGGAGAGGTGGACCGTGGTGTGGGGATCGCGGGTGGCGCTGGTGTTGGGGCTTGGCGGAGTTCCCTTCCAGCAGGTGTCGATAGCCGCGATGGTGTACGATTCCGGCCCTGCGCCGGCATCGCTGAACGGCCAGATGAAGGTGGTGTTCAGCCGTCCGTAGAGCGTATCGAGGATCACATTCCCCCCGGGTGTGGACAGCACGATGATATAGCCGTCCGTATCCAATTCCGGGCTGGGGTCCCAGTGTACCACGGTCTGGTTGGTGGTCGTGTCCACGGTAACGTCCACCATGTTCGGCACCGAGGGCGGGGTGATGTCCTGGAAGTTGGCACCGGCGGTATTGCTGGTGGACACGCAGCCGGACGCATCAGGTATTTGGACACGGAAATTCAATGTGTCCTCGCAGATGGAAACCTCTTGGGACCAGTGGTGGACCGTATTCGCCACACTGTCCGTCAGCGCCCAGGTCCCGAGGGGATATTCCCGATCGATGCGCGTTTCACTTCCGGAGGAACTCAGCGGTGGCTGATGTGGAAAATTCCAGTCCACCACGGAACTTCCCAATGGAACGCTCTGCGATACCTGGAGAAAGAGGGTGGCCAGCGTATCGCTCGGAACGGACGAGTTCGGCGCACCGGAAGTGGAGACGGTGACGAGGTAGTAGTACTGTACCGCCGCGTTCGCTCCCGCCGCCACATGGGTGTAGCTGGTCTGCGCATACACGGGCACAGGTGCCACCAAGGCATAGGGCCCGGCAAGGGAAGCAGCGTGGTACACTTCGTAGTGTAGGAATTCTGCCGTGGGATCGGGAGGAATGACCCATGTGAGCACGGCGCTGCCCCCCGGGCCTACCGAGGCGCAGCGCAGGGACGGCGGGTCCAGCACGGTGGCGCGCAGGACGACCGGAAAAAACAGGAGCAGGATCAAGCTCAGGTCACGCACATTCCTCCAACGCGGTTCCATGGGGATCGGTATCGGGGAATAGACGTTGTGGACCATCGATCGGTTCATCGGGGACCTGACATTTTCACGGGTCAGCCGAAATGAAGCGATGCGAGTTCCTGCTGCGCCGCCTTGAACTCGTTCATGACCTTCTCCACGATCGTGGCGGCGGGAAGCACATCTTTCAGGGTTGCCCCCACTTGTCCGATCTCCAGCTCGCCCTGTTCCAGATCGCCTTCGAACATGCCCCGTTTGGCGCGGGCCCGGCCCAGCAGGGCTTTCAGCTCCTCGGGCGTGGCGCAGCGGGCATAGGCCTGCCGCACTTCCTCGAAGAAGGGGTTACGCATCATGCGCACGGGCGCCAGTTCCTTCAATGTGAGCAGGGTGTCCCCTTCCTTGCTGTCCAGCACATATTGCTTGAAAGCCGCATGACCGCTGGATTCCTCCGAGCAGACGAAGCGGCTGCCCATCTGTACGCCATCCGCGCCTAAGGCCATGGCCGCCAGCATGGCGCGGCCATCACCGATACCGCCTGCGGCGATCACCGGCACCTGCACGGCATCCCGGACCATCGGGACCAGCACCATGGTGGTCGTTTCCTCGCGCCCATTGTGGCCTCCGGCTTCAAATCCTTCGGCCACCACGGCGTCCACGCCGGCATCCTCGGCCTTGCGGGCGAACTTCACGCTTGCAGTGACATGCACCACGATGATGCCCGCATCCTTCAGCTTGCGCGTCCACGTCCCCGGGTTGCCCGCACTGGTGAACACGATCGGGACGCCCTCCTCGATCACGGTATGGATGTGCTTGTCCACATCGGGGTAGAGCATGGGGATGTTCACCGCGAACGGCAGGGAGGTGGCCGCCTTGCACTTACGAACATGTTCCAACAGGACATCCGGATACATGGACCCGGAGCCGATGACGCCCAAGCCGCCCGCATTGCTCACTGCGGCGGCCAAACGCCAGCCGGAGTTCCAGATCATGCCCGCTTGCACCAAGGGATAGCGGACGCCGAACAGGGATGTGACGCGGTTGGACAAGGAGCCGAGGGGTCTAATTGAAGTGGGCTGCGAAGGTAGGACGGCCCTCCTCATGGATATTGTTGATATCCAATGCGAGACTAATTCCGTTGAACGTGGCTTGTTTTTCCTAAGTTTGCCAGTCAATCCGAGAACCCATCGCATGAAGGCAGGAAGAATACACATGGCACTGGTGGTGCTTATGACGGTCGCCCTGGCGGGTGAGGCCCGTGCCCAGTACGATTGGGACATCGGTGCCCATCTGGGCGGTGCCAATTATCTGGGTGAGTTCGGTGGCAAGGAGAAGACGCGCCAGGATTTCATCTGGGACATGAAGCTGGCACAAACCCGCTGGGCAGTGGGCGCTTTTGCGCGCAGGAAGCTCAACCGCAGTTTCTCCGTCAGCGCAGGCCTCATGTACTACAGGATCCAAGGTGGGGACTATCTGAGCACCAACCCTGAGCGCGTAGGGCGCAATTTGAGCTTCCGCAACGACATGTTCGAGCTTTACGCCCGTCCCGAATTCACCGTTTTCCAGGACAATGACCTCGGCGGCCGGGGCCGGTACCGCACGGACTTCCGCCTATTCGTTTACGTGGGAGGTGCGGTCTACTACAGCAATCCCAAAGGCCAGATCAACCATACCGGTGAATACTACAAGCTGCGTGACCTCACCACGGAGATGGAGAACTATTCCAGCTTGGGCTTCGCCATCCCTGCGGGCATGGGCTTCCACTTCACCTTCCAACGCCGCCATCGCATCGGCTGGGACTTCGGTTGGCGCACCACGTTCAGCGATTACATCGACGATGCCAGCACCGTTTATGCCGATCCGAACGACCTTCCCAGCCAGCTCTCGGTAGATCTCGCCAGCCAATCCACCTATGTGGACGATGGCAGCGGCCCCATCCCTGACCCGAGACAGTATTCCGCCGGGACCAAGCGTGGAGACCCCACCCACAACGACAGCTACCTGACCATGACCCTTACGTACAGCTACGTCCTGCGGGGGCAGTCCAACTTCTACCGCCAGCGCTACAACTGGATGCGCGGCAAGAAGCGGATCGGTCGTAAGAGCCGTGCGAAATTCTGATCACCGGACAGATCTAATGAAAGAGGGGCTTCGGCCCCTTTTTTTATTGGGCATTCACCTTATACCGCTTCGCGATCACTGGCTTCCGAAATGATCATAGCCAACACTTCCGCCCCCGGCGTTACCGGGGCCAGATCAAGCCCGGAATGACGGTTGCTCTTGGGTCGGGTGCTCGAATAGCCGCGCCCAGCGCGGCCATTCGAGCACCCGACCCTCCCATGGTTGTCACCCCGGCCCCCGAGCCGGGGTCGCGAAAAAGCTTGGAGAATAATTATCTCGGACGTCAGTGATCGGGCATACGCCCTACTCGATCCGGTTGGCGTGCAGCCACTCCTCCAAAACCACCAGCGTCCAGATGCGGCTCCATGTCACCGCGGGGTCACCTGCGAGAAAGCGCTGCCACAGCCCGCTCACGCCGACGGCGTTGAACTGGGGCCTTAGCGCTAAAGCCTCCATGCGCGCTTCGCAGAATGATCGCAGTTGGTCACGCATCCATTGGTCCCATGGCAAGGTGAAGCCCATTTTGGGCCGGTGCGTCACTTCGCGGGGCAAGAGGTCTCCCAATGCGTCCGTGAGCAATTTCTTGGGCGTGTGCGGGTATTTCAGATCGTCCGGCACGCCCAGCACAAAGTCCGTGAGGTCGTGGTCCAGGAACGGCACCCGGACCTCCAAGGCATGTGCCATGGACATCTGGTCGGTGTCCCGTAGCAGCACGTCTGGCAGGTAGGTGCTCAGTTCCGCGATGCTGACCCGGCTCAAAGGTTCAAGCCGGGAACCGCCCATGGTGTTCATTAAGTGGCGCACGTCCGCGGCCACGGCATCCGGGCGAAGCTCAATGGCCAGTAACTTCTTGCGCAGCTCCATGTCGCTATAGGCCAAACGTGCCAGCGGATACGTGTCTTCAATATTCCATGATGACAGCTTGAGCAATTCGGCCGCCTTCCAACCCGCGGCGCCCGGCTTCCGGCTCTTCACGGCCATGCCGATCAATGCCCGCAGCGGCCGCGGGACCGCCATGATACCCTTCTTCCGCAACAAGGCCACGGAGCGTTTGAAGACCTCATAACCCGCAAAGACCTCATCGCCTCCCAGTCCGCTCAAGGCCATGGTGATGCCGGCCTCCTTGGTCATCTTGCTCACCACCCAGGTATTGGGCCCGTCCGCGCTGGGGTGGTCCATATCCGCCAAAGCCTGAGGCAGAAATCGCAGCATATCATCCGGCCGCAGGCGGATCTCCGTGTGCTTGGTACCGAACTTCTTAGCGATGAGCTTCGCAAAGCGTGCCTCACTGAATTCCGCCTCGTCGAACGTGACGGTGAAGGTGTGTACCCGTGCCTGTGTGGCTTGGGCCATGGCCCCAACGACCGCACTGCTGTCAATGCCACCACTTAGAAAGGCCCCGAAGGGAACATCGGCCACCATGCGCTTCTCCACCGCACGCGAAAACCGGTCACGCACTTCCCGGAGCACTTCCCCCGGGGCTAGGTCCAGCGAAGCATCGCTCGTGCTGGCCACCATGTTCCACCATGGCTTGATCGCGGTCCCGGCTTTGGACCAGCGGAGCGAATGGCCTGGCAATAGCATTTGGACATCCTGCACGATCGTGGCCGGCGCATGCACGGCCCCGTGGCGCAGGTGATCGCACAGCGCGGACTCATCGAGTTTTCGGGGCACCAGTTCCGAGGCTAGAAGAGACCTCACTTCACTGGAGAAAAATAGTCTTCCGCCCAATGAGCAGTGATAGAGCGGTTTGATCCCGAAGCGGTCCCGGGCGATGAACAACTCTTCTTTACGGACATCCCAAACGGCAAATGCGAACATGCCTTCCAGCCGGTTCAGGCTTTCCTCTCCCCACTCCCTCCATGCGGCCAGCAGTACTTCCGTATCGCTTTTGGTCCTGAACACGTGGCCGACAAGGCTTTCACGCAACTCGCGAAAATTGTAGATCTCCCCGTTGAAGATGATCACATGCCCGCCATCGTCACTGTGGAAAGGTTGGTGGCTGGCGGGCTCAGGGTCGATGATGCTGAGCCGCCGATGGCCGAGCACTACCTGTGTGCCCTGCCAAACGCCTTGGGCATCGGGCCCACGGTGGGCCAAGGCATCGGTCATACGACGCACTGCGGCTTCCCCGGATCCCGGGAGCGCCCCGTCAAGATCCAATGAAGCGATCCCGGCAATGCCGCACATGGTCCGCGCTCAGCCCAAGATGAATGAAGTATCCGCCAGCACCCGTTCCAATCCTTGGCGCAACGGTAACAGGTCACGGCCAAGCAAGGTGCGCATCCGGGCGATGTCCGGCATCCTGCGGGTCATGTCGCCTTCCTCCAACGGCGGCAAGTGGACGATGCGGGAGGAGCTACCGGTAAGTTCGATCACCAGTTGGGCAAGGTCCAGAATGGTGGTCTCCAAGTCATTACCGATGTTCGCCACATCATTGATAACCTTGTTGTTCCTAAAGGCCGCCACGGTGGCATCGATGTTATCGTCGATATAGCAGAAGGTCCGGGTCTGGCCTCCGTCCCCGTAGACGGGGATGTCCTCCCCCTTCAAGGCCGCGCGAATGAACTTACTGACGACGAAGTCCTTGCTTTGCTTGGGCCCGAAGGTGTTGAAGAAACGGAAGGTGGTGTATTCCAGGCCGAATTCCTTGTAATAGCTGCGCAGGAACGCCTCCCCGATATTCTTCACGATAGCGTAGGGCAGCTTGCTGTTCAGCGGGGTGGTGTGCTCATTTTGCGGAAACTCCACGGGCTCGCCGTACACCTCGCTGCTGCTGCTGAAGAACACGCGCTTCACGCCGGTGTTCTTGCACAGGTCCAGCACGTTCCGTATGCCATCGATGTCGTGGAGCACGCTCACGGGATTGTCCGTGGTGCGCTTCACCCCCACCACGGCGGCGTAGTGGAAAACATAGTCGAACCGATAGGCATAGAACACACCGCTGATATCCTCGAAACGGTTGGCGTCGCACTTGATGAAATGGATGCCGGGATGCTTTGGCAGTTCCAATTTGTTGAGGTCACCGGTGGAAAGGTTGTCCACGGCGACGACATCCGTATCCGGCAGGCCTGCAAGGCGTATGGCCAGCGCGCTGGGAATAAAGCCGGCACCGCCGGTCACTAGGATTCTTGGCATTGGGAATGAATTTGGCGCGTGAAGCTAACGGTTAGCGTGCAGGCAGGACCAAAGGCTCCATGGCCGGGTCGACCTCCTCCTGTAGCGGCACAGGTTGGTCCCCTTGGTCAGCGGAGATCATGATCTCGTCCTCGGAGACGATCGTGAGGATGATCAGCAACATGGTGGTATAGGGGCTGAGCGACCCGGCGAGCCAGCTTTCATAAAGGATGGAGAAGAGCACGGAGAACATGATCGCCATGGAGATGGGGGTGTTCTTGCTGGCCTTGATGAAGATCAGCACGAAGCTCCGCAAGAAGAGGATCAACCCCACGATGCCGGTATTGAGCCAGAATGCCAGATACGTGTTATGCACACCGCCCTGATGCCCCAGGCTTTCCAAGTAGGCGCGCGCCTCCTTCATCACCCAAGCCTCATTGTCAAAGCCGCCCCCGAACAAGAAGAAGCCCTGGGTATTGAGCTCCTGCCATGCGAAATTCCATGCGAAATACCTCCCCGAACCGTCCGCCAGGGAATCCACGCGCAAGTAGTCCTGCAGGCCCATGGCGGTGATGATGGCGGGAAGGTTGCTCGATACCAGCTCACCAATACCAACAAAAGCAACAAAGGAGATGATGCCCAGAAAGGTGGAGATCCGGAAGAATTGAATGAAGAGCACGAACATCAACGTGGACATCAGAGAGGTACGCGCGCCGCAAGTGATGACGTAATAGATCAACAGCGCATAAATGAAGAACTTGGCCGGGGTGGAGAAAAGGTCCTTCCGCAAGTGATTGATGACCGTGAAAAGGACAAAGGCCAAGTAGGTGAAAATGGCCAGACCGTTAGGGTTGCCGAAATACCCACGGAACCGGTCCGCGATATAGGCCCACTTCACCGGCCCGAGGTACGGAAGTAAATGCTGCGTAAGGAGAACAAGGACGATGAACCAGATCAGATTCCGGAAAAAATCCCAACCGTGCCGCCTGTAGTTGAACAGCACATAATTCGGGACGACCAGAAATATCAACGCGTAGGAAATTGTTTTTTCAACGGCAACAACGGGTACGGAGGAATTGAGCACCGGGAAGAAGGCGTAAATGAAAAACGGCAGGAACACCCCGAACACCTTTGCCACCGGGCGCATCCGGGCCTGATCCAGAATGATAATGAGAGCCATTGCCAGGATATAGGTGTACTTGGCCGTTTTCATCACGGCCATCTCCCGGATGTCGATGTTCATGTCGGAAAATATCAGGCATATGAGAAATCCTAACATGATGTCCTGCCACATATCGCTCCGGCGCATGAGGAATACACTGATGGGCAGGACCGCGTATAGCAGGAGCCCGGCATATGCCGCCACGATCACCCAGATGAAGATGAAGATCAATAACGGGTAATGTTCTCGGAGGAACTGCTTCATGGCCAAACGGAAGGGCTGTTCAGCCCGGGGGGCGGCAAATGTAACCGGTGGCCCATGTAGCAGGCCCCGCGAGCAGGGCATTCAGCGGTCGGGGCCCCGCCCATTGAACAACCCGGAACATCAAGTCTGACCGCAATGGTGATGACCGCTGCCTATCGCAGTCCTGCTTAGCGGCCACCCAACGCCTTGTCATACAACTTGATCAGGGCCGCATTCCGCACTTCCAAGGTGAAGCGCTCCGCAATGATGGCACCGTTGGCATTCCCCATCCTCCCGCGCAGCGCCGGATCATCCATCAACTGCAAGATGCGCGCGCCGGTCTCCTCCGCGATGTCATCGCTGTTCCTTCCGGTCACGGGCAGCACCCAACCGTTCACACCGTCCCGTGCCACTTCCGGTATGGCCCCGGCGTCCGAACAGATCACCGGCAGACCGGTGCCCATGGCCTCCAGCACTGTATTGTTGAACGGGTCCAGGAACGTGGTACTGACGAAAAGGTCCGCGGAGCGCATTTGGTCGATAAGCTGATCGTGGGGGAGCTTCGCGTGCAGGGTGATCCGGGGATCTTCAGCTATGGTGCGTTCGGCCCATGCGATCAACTCCTGCTCGGGGAAGACGCCCCAATCGACCTCCAGGGTGCTGATGATGACGAGCCGTGCTTCCGGCCTTCCCAAGCTCTTAAACGCTTTCAACAACTCCACGCCGCCTTTCCTGTAAAAGCCATTGCCCGCAAAAACAATGGTGAAAAAACGTTCATCGCGCGGCTTGGGGGCGTACTGCTCCACTGCTCGGTAGACCACGGACATCTTGCCGATGTCCACGCCCGCCGCGAGCAAGTGCTCCTTATTGCGGCGCATGGCGTTCCGGCTTGTGAAGATCATGGCCTTGCAATCGTTCCCCTCCAGCCGCCGCAGCGCCCATTTGTACAAGGGGTTCCGCGGGCTCATGGTCTCATACCGCGGCATGTAATCCTCCACTTCGATCACCCAGGGCCTGGGGTTCGCGACCACGCCATTGTACGTGTGAAGCAGATCAGCGCGGGAAAAGGGCATGAAGAACTTGGTGTTTGCCAGAAATTCCGCTTTGACCCCCATCATGTGCCAGGGAATATCAAGCTTCCGCTCATAGCGATAGCCAGCAGGCGGGTTGGAGAAGCAGTAATGCTGCCAGTACCGTGTCTTATGGCTGATCCCGATGGTACGCATGAATGCCTCCGATCTACGGTTTGTTCACGGTGCTGCGGGCAGCCGCCATTTCATCGTACCACCGGTGGAAATGCCTGAGGCCTTGTGTGATACCGGTGACGGGCACATAGCCGAGGTGCTCCTTGGCCTTTTCCACGCTTGCAAAGGTCTGTGGCACATCGCCGGGCTGTTCGGGCCGGACCTCGATAATGGCTTTCCGTCCGGCCTCCTTCTCGATCGCGGCGATCAAGTCGCGCAGGGGAACGGTGGCCGAATTGCCCAGGTTGAAGATCTCGAACGCGCCCCTACCGTCCTCCGTCCGGAGGGACCTGTCCATGGCACCGCGCACCCCGCTGATGATATCGTCCACGAAAGTGTAGTCCCTACGTGTGGAGCCATCCCCGAACTGCTGGATGGGCGTGCCTTCGATCACCTTCTTGAAGAACGCATGGATGGCGAGGTCGGGGCGTTGGCGCGGCCCGTAAACGGTGAAAAACCGCAGCGCCGTGGTATTCAGCCCATGAAGATGGGCGTACATCCGCGTGTACTGCTCCGCGGCCAATTTCGTGGCGGCGTACGGACTGATCGGTGCCAGACCGGTCAAGGATTCCTTCCAGGGGACATGGGGATCTTCCCCATAAACACTGCTGCTGCTGGCGAGCACGAAATGGGCCACCTTGTTGGAACGCGCCTTCTCGAGCAGTTTCAACGTTCCGGTGACGTTGACACGATGATAGGCCAGTGGATCGGCGATACTGGGGCGGACCCCGGCCAAGGCCGCCAGATGCACCACGGTCGTATCCGCACCGGAGGCCATTGCGAATGCCTTGTCCAACGTCTCCTCATCCACGATATCCCCCTCCAGAAGCGTGTAGGACGGGTGGGAGCGGTGAGCAAGTACGTTGGCCTCCTTGACGGCACGCGGGTAGAAGGGATGAAAATTGTCCACCACGGTCACCTTCCAGCCTCCTTCATCCAGCAGTCTGTCCACCAGATGGCTGCCGATAAAACCGGCCCCCCCGGTGATGATCGCGTGTTTTGACATCTCTCTTTATACGGGCCGCCAAGCTAACCAAAACATGTAGTGCATACTTCCTCTACACTCATCTACCTTCGCGAACAAATGCGCCCCGGAGAGCCGATCCTGATCATCTGCCATTCGTTTCCTCCGAATTCCGGGATCGGGGGACGCAGGTGGGCAAAATTTGCCAAGGAGCTGGCGCACAGGGGTTATACGGTGCATGTGATCCGCAATTCCACAACGGCCAGGGTTCGGACCTCGCTGTGGACGAATGACGTCAAGAACCCCAATATTATCGCCCATCCGCTGCCCGACCGCTATCCCGGCGCAATGACCCGGTGGCCGGCCACAACGTTGTGGGATAAGTTGGGCTATGGGTTGTGGAAGCGCATACTGCCCCTCTGTACCAAAGGCAACTGGTATGACCGGGGGCTGTTCTGGAGGAAGCCCTTGCTGGACGTCGCCGGCGAGCTCATCAGCGAGCACGGCATCCGCAATGTGATCGTCACCGGTGCCCCGTTCAGCCTGATGGCCTACGCCACGGAACTGAAGGAACGTTTCCCGGGCATCCATCTGGTCTCCGATTTCCGCGACATGTGGACGTGGGGCAACTACTACGGCTATCAGACCATCGGGGCCAAGCGCCTGCGACATGAGCAGCACTTGGAAGCCTTGGTGGCCAGGGTCAGTGATAGGCTCATTTCACCGCATCCCGCCGTCATCGATCATTTGCGGCAAGCACATGGGGTTCCAGCGGAACGCCTAGGCGTACTGGCCCATGCCATCGACCCAGAGGATCTGGAGAGGCCCGCGACAAAGGTCCGGGACGGTCAGTTCAAAATGATCTATGCGGGCAGCATGTACGGCACAAAAGAGGCCCAGCACTATTTCGCGCTGCTGCTCGAAGCCTTTGCGTCACTGAAGGAGGCCAAGCCGGAACGGTTCGCCAAATGCCGGTTCGATCTGTACATCACCGACCATGGAACCCAGGCCTTGGAGCAACAGGTGAAGGATAAAGGACTGGAGGGGACGGTGCGCTTCCATGCACCCTTGCCTCCCAAGGAGATCATGAAGCGGATTGCGGCCTCCGATATCGAGATGGCCTTCCTGCCCCGGGACAAGAAGAACACGATGGTCACGAAATTCGCGGAGATCTTTTACTTGGGCTGCCCCATTCTTCATATCGGGGACCCGGGCTTGGTGAGCAGGACGATCACGGACCGGCGGATGGGGGATTCGCTACGCCTCGATGAATTGGTGAGCGAATTACCGAAGATCATCAGTGGGGAACGCGCGATCGAGATCGACCTGAACGCGGACCACGGTGGGAACTTGCTGGCGAACCTCACCGACCAGTTGGTGGAAGAGGTGCTGGTATAAGTAGATCTTCGCCGAACCTTGAGCCGCACCATGTCGCAATACGGACCGATACTGCTGATCTGCCATGGCTTTCCCCCTGTGCGGGGGATCGGTGGCCGACGCTGGGCCAAATTCGCCAAAGAGCTTGCACGGCGCGGGTACACGGTGCACGTGATCCGCAGTGCGGGCAGCAAAGGCCGCATGGATTCGCTTTGGAGCGAGGATACCCGGCACGAGGGGATCGTCCACCATCCGTTGCCCCACGCCTACCCCGCCGTAATGACCAAGCGACCGCTCACTTCCGTAGTGGAAAAAGTGATGTACCGGGTCTGGTCGAACCTACTTCCTTTCCTGGTGCGGGGCAACATCTACGACCCCGGCGTATTCTGGAGACGTCGGCTCTTGGCGGAAAGCCGTCGGTTGATACGCGGACACGACATCCGTACCGTGATCGTCACCGGCGCGCCTTTCAGCCTGATGGCCTTCGCTGCGGAACTGAAAACGCCGTTCCCGGAACTGCACCTGGTGGCTGACTTCAGGGACCCGTGGACTTGGGGGACCGACTATGGCTTCGGTACGCTGGCCCCCGAGCGAATGCGTCATGAGCAGGACCGGGAAGCCATGGTGGCCAGAACTTTTGACAAGCTCATCGCGTCCACCTCCTCCATCACGGAGCACCTTCGTTCAACGTATGGTGGTGCCCCTGAACAGTATGCGACCATCCCCCACGCCGTGGACCCTGACGACCTTCATGTGGCACCATCACCTGTGGATGACGGGATGTTCAAGATGATCTATGCGGGCAGCCTCTACAGCAGCATGGAGGCGGAACGCTATCTCCAAGCCCTGATGGAAGCCTTCAAAGCGCTGCGGGAAAAGCACCCGGCCGTTTTCGCTAAATGCCGGTTCGATCTGTTCATCACCGGGGATGGGACCAGGCCGTATGAGCAACTGGCCAAAGACCATGGCTTGGAAAAGCAGATCCACTTCCACAGCCCTTTACCTCCGAAGGAGATCCTGGAACGCATCGCGGGATCTGATCTCGTGCTCGCTTTTCTTCCCGGGAACAAGAAAGACATCATGGTGACAAAGTTCAATGAGATCTTCCATCTGCGGCGGCCCATCCTGCACATCGGCGAGCCCGGCGTGGTCAGCCGCACCATCGTGGGGCGCAAGCTCGGCGATTCACTGCGCGTGGAGGAACTCGTGACCGAGCTGCCGCGCATCATCAGCGGTGAACGCACGATCGAGATCGATCGGAACGCCGATCATAGCGAACACCTGCTGGCCACGATCACGGACAAGCTGATCAGCGAGGTGTTAGCCTGACCACTTCGCGGAACAAGCGCAGGAATTGCATGGTCGCAGCGGGCCAACTGAACAACTCCCCCACCCGGTCGAAGCTCTGACGACCCATCTTGCCGCGGCTTTCCGGGGATAGTGCACAAAAGGACCGAATGGCCTGATGGAGCGCTTCGACATCGCCCGGGGGCAACAGGTAGCCGTTGAGCCGGTCCACCTGCTCGGCCGTGGCGCCCACATCGCTTACGAAGACGGGCTTCGCCTGGGCCATGGCCTCCAGCACCACCGTTGGCATGCCCTCGAAACGGGTGGGCAGGACAAATGCGTCGCAAGTGGAATAGAGGGAGACCAGTTCGGCATCGTCCACACGGCCCAGCAAGCTGACGTTCGGTGGGACCCCTTCCGCCTTGATCCCCTGATACAAAGGACCCGTACCGGCCAGGTCGAAGCGGACCTCATTCCCCTTTCCTTCGGCGACCAGCCTTTTGGCCACTTCCAATAGCACGTCGATGCCCTTGTTGAAGGCGAAGCGCCCCACAAAGAGCAGAACAAGTGGCCCGGGAACATGGTCCGTGGCGTTGTTGGACTTATCGTGCGCACTTCCCAACGCGCCCTCTTCCTCTGGCACGTCCACCGCATTGGGGATCACCACCACCTTACATGCGGAACCGCGGGCAACACCTTCCAAGATCCCTGTGAGCTTTCCGCCCAAGGAGACCACGGCATGGCTTCGACGCACGATATGACGCAATGCCATCCGGAAGGGTGCGCCCAATGCACGTTCCTTGCGGGTAAGGCCTTGGAACATCTCCAGCCCGTGCGGATGCGTGATCAGCTTTTCACTGAACCGGCCAATGCCCTGCCAGACACAAAATCCTTGCGACAGCACCACGTCCGGAACTACTGCTTCCAACGCTTCACCCATCCGCTTGCTGTACCGCCAAAGCTCCCGCAGGTAGAACTTTTCCGTGTCCATGGGCGGCACATGGACCTCGCGAATGCCAAGATCAGCGCTGAATAAGCCCACGGGATGCGGGTGCAGCACCGTGAGCTCGACCTCCCCGGTGCGTGCAAGGTGCTCCGCCAACAGCCGCGAATGGCGCTGCATGCCGCCCATGGCCTCGGGGAATACGCCGTCCGTGGCGATCGCGACCTTCATCCGTGGATCAAGTGGCGACGTTCTCCTTCAGCAGGGTGGCCACGCCCTCATCGATGCCCCAGCGGGGCTCCCAGCCGGTGGCTTGCTTCAATTTGGCCACGTCGGCCAACAGGTGCATGCGTTCCACATGCCGCACCCTTGCCGGGTCCACCTCGATGGAAAGTGTTTCGCCGAGCTGCCGTTCAAAGGCCTGCACCACTTCGCGCACGCTGTATTCGATGCCACGCCCGATGTTGTAGACGCCGCAACCTTTCGGCGCGCGGTCCAGCAGGGCCTCGATGGCACGGCTCATATCCTCCGTGTGGATGTAGTCCCGCTTGGGGTCGAGGTTGCCTAAGCGCAGCGCTCGCGCACCCTCCAGCACTTGACGCTGGATCTCCGGGAAGAGGTGCGGGTTGGTCTCGTTCGGCCCAAAGGCATTGAAAAAGCGTCCGATGACCAAGGGGACGCCTACCCGGTAGTGGAATTCCCGAGCGATCTTCTCCGTGGCCAGTTTGGTTGTCCCGTAGATGTCCATCGGCCCCAGCGGATGGTCCTCCGCCATGGCGCCATCGGCGATGGGGTATACGGCTGCGGTACTTGCCACGAACACCTGCTCCACGTCCGAACAGGTCTCCACGGCATCGAGCACCTGCACGGTCCCGTTGATGTTGATGTCGGCGGCTTCCGCAGGGTGCTGATTGCAATAGGGAATGAAGTGGACGGCAGCCAGATGGAGCACGCGTTGGGGGCGCACTTCGGCCAGGATCCGGCGCATCGCCGCCCCATCGCGGATATCCGCCTTGAAGAAGCGCTCGTCCGGCACCCCGGCCAGCTCACGCCGCCCGAAGGAGAGGTCGTCCACCACGGAAATTTCATCGCCCGCCCCTTGTAAATGCTTGCTCAATGCGGACCCGATGAAACCCGCACCACCGGTGATCAATGTTTTTCTGGCCATGGGCCGCGAAATTAGCCCTTTGGCGGACAGGGATAAAAAGCGCAGCCTTCAGGAAAAGGTTGGCCACCGGATCCCTTACGGATATCCGAGAGAATAGGGCCTTGATTCAATGGATAACCCCTGTCCGTTCTTTTGCGATACCGGGTCAAGGCCCGGAATGACATTCGCTCTTGAAGTTGCTGCTTGGAAAGCCGCGCTGGGCGCAGCTTCCCAAGCAGCAACTTCCCCTATGGTCGTCACCCCGGCCTTTTGAGCCGGGGTCGCAACAGAACGTGGCTATGGTTTTCCCGGACGCCAGTGAAGGACGAATAAAACCAGAGGCGATAGTCCTGTGCCGCAACGTCTTCGAACTTACCGCAGCGCCTCCAACACTCGGCGGTACTCGCCATCGAACGCGCTCTTCGTCAGCGTTGTCAATGCCAGTTGCTCCAGACGACGGCGGTCCTCCGGGCTTACCCGTTTGAACGGGGCCAACGGCAGCCCCGGTCGCCAGACGCATCCGAGGTCCTCACGTTCCACCCGGGCGGAGACGTCCCCGAGGTGTTCCGGGGCCACCACCTTCAGGCCGGCACGGAGGTATTCGGCAAATTTCGTGGGCGATGCCACGCGGTTGGTGATGCTGTTCTCGCGCACCAGTATGCCATGGTCGCATTCGGCGAGGATCGCCGCCACTTCCGCCGGCCTCACCCATTGGCGGTCCACCCTGCCGGGGAAGGCTTGGCCCAAGGCATCGATGCGCGGGTCAGGGCGGCTCAGGAACAAGACCTTCACCTGTGGTTGTGCGATCAGGGCTTCCTTCATCAAGTTCTCCAACAATTCGAACGATTGCCATCCGGCCGTTGACCCCGAGTAGACGAGCACTACGTCCTCCCCGTTCCGTTCTGTGGGCTTTTCTGCGACCACTTCCAAATGGTCCTCGCCCAAGGTGCAGGGGATCACCACATGATCATTCCCTGCGTACCCATAACGTTCCCGCCAGTGGTCAACCAGCGCCTGGCTCACGGCCAAGCGGAAATCGCTTTGGGCCACTGCTTCATTTTCCACGGGCCGGAACTGGGCGATCAGCGCGTCGTCGTCGATGATGCGGTATTCCTCCCATTCGGCAGCGTACGCACCGCGGGCATCGAAGCAGACTTTCTTGACCAGGCCCCTGTCCCGCGCACGTAGGGCCAACCATGTGCCCAAGGCACCGCGCACCATCAGACCCGTGGGCCGCAAAAGGCGGCAGACCATATTCACGATGGAGGCATTGTTCCGCCAACGCTTCATCTGCGGTACCATCGGCAGCACAAGGGCATCGGGGCAGTGCGCCCGGATGTTTCGCCGGGTGGAGCGCAGATCGCGGACGCTCACCAACGCCACCAGCCGCACGCGCGGGCCGCCCAAGGTGTTCAGGTGCGCCACCACGTCCGTCACCTGGCTCCAGTAGACGCCCGAGGGCTGGTCGTTATAAGTGAGATAGACGATCACAGCGTTTCGATCACGTCAAAGACCCGTTCGGTGGCGTGGCCGTCCCACAGGGGCGGCACCTCCCCTTTTTTGGCGCGGCCTTCGGTGATGTCGGCGATGGCCGCCTGCAACAGCGGCAGGTCGAAGCCGATGAGGCGGTTGGACCCCATGGTGATGGTGATGGGCCTTTCGGTGTTGGGACGCAGAGTGAGGCAAGGCACACGGCGATACGTGGTCTCCTCTTGGATGCCGCCGCTGTCGGTGATCACGAAGGCGCAGGTGGCGATCAGTTTTTGGAAGTTGAAGTAGTCCATCGGCCCGGTCATCACCAAGTGCTTCAGCGCCTTCAGGCCTTGCATCAGGCCGGTGGCCTCCAGCTTGGCCGTGGTGCGCGGATGCACCGGGAACACCACAGGGCGGTCCTTCGCCACAAAAGCGATCAGCTCGGTCAGCTTGGCCAAGCCTTCGGCGGAATCCACGGTGGCGGGGCGATGGATGGTCATTAATACATGGCCTCCATCCTTCAGGCCGAGTTCTTGGAGCACAGGCGCCGCCTGCACCTGTTCGTCATAGGCCACCAAGGTGTCGATCATGGTATTGCCGGTGAAATGGATGCTCTCCTCCGGTCGTCCTTCCGCCTTCAGGTGGTCGATGCCGCTTTGCTCTGTGACGAAGAAATGGTCGGTGATGCGGTCCGTGAGGATGCGGTTGATCTCCTCCGGCATGCCGAGGTCGCCGCTACGGAGGCCGCTTTCGAGATGCCCCAAGGGGATGCCCATCTTATTGGCCACCAGCGCACCGGCAAGGGTGCTGTTCACATCCCCGGGCACGATCATCAGGTCCGGCCGCATCTCTGTGGCCGCGGCCTCCAAGGCGATCATGATATGGCCCATCTGGGCGGCCGGGCTGGCTTGCGGGGTATTCAAAAAGTGGTCCGGCAGCAGGCCGAACTGATCAAAGAAGACGGTGCTCATCTTCTCGTCATAATGCTGGCCGGTATGCACCAGCTGTACCTCCATGCCGCGTTCGGCGGCCACCGCCTTGAAGCGGGTCACCTTGATGAAATTCGGGCGCGTGCCCACCACCACCATCAACTTCTTCATCTTTGATCTGCTCACCATGCACCGTCCAGAGTAAGGCGCCGGTCAGGTCGGCGCGAAAGTAGAGCGGATGGTCCGGAACGGCTCAGGTCGATACGTGCCGGACCCATGCTCGGGGCTCCCTTCCATTTTAAAAGGAAGGGTTGGGTGTGGTTCGAGCGGCACAAATGCACCACCCCTGCCTCACTTGAAAAAAGGAGGGGAAAACCAAGACTATCTGATCGAGGGTCGTATGAGGATCGTCTCCCCTCCTTCCTAAAAGGAAGGGACGGGGGTGGTCCTAACCAATGATCCAGGTCCGATCAAACTAAGGCTGAAACCAACTGCGGATCAGATCGAGAACCCCAGGAAGATCATCAATGATGCTCTTGTTGTCAATGCGAAGCACTCGGATGTTCTTGGCATTCATGTATTCATCCCGCAATCCATCATTAGCTGATGCAGTGGGGTTATCGTGAGACGCTCCGTCCACTTCGATCACCAAACGTTCCGAAGGACAGTAGAGATCAGCGATGAAAGGACCGATCCCGTGCTGCCTTCTGAATTTCCTTCCATCCAGCTGTTTACCGCTCAATGCTTTCCAGAGTGTGGCCTCGGAGGAGGTCAACATTCCTCTGAGAGCCTGACGCTCACCTTTCTGGTCGGTGCGGTTGTGGTATCTCTCGGGCATGGGTCATCAATCAAGGAGCAGAAGTGGATCGATCAACAAAGCAACTTCATATTTATCCAAAGGGAATGCACCACCCCTGCCCCTCCTTGAAAAAAGGAGGGGAAAACCAAGACTATCTGATCGAGGGTCGTATGAGGGTCGTCTCCCCTCCTTCCTAAAAGGAGGGGACGGGGGTGGTCCTAACCAATGATCCAGGTCCGATCAAACTAAGGCTGAAACCAACTGCGGATCAGATCGAGAACCCCAGGAAGATCATCAATGATGCTCTTGTTGTCAATGCGAAGCACTCGGATGTTCTTGGCATTCATGTATTCATCCCGCAATCCATCATTAGCTGATGCAGTGGGGTTATCGTGAGACGCTCCGTCCACTTCGATCACCAAACGTTCCGAAGGACAGTAGAGATCAGCGATGAAAGGACCGATCCCGTGCTGCCTTCTGAATTTCCTTCCATCCAGCTGTTTACCGCTCAATGCTTTCCAGAGTGTGGCCTCGGAGGAGGTCAACATTCCTCTGAGAGCCTGACGCTCACCTTTCTGGTCGGTGCGGTTGTGGTATCTCTCGGGCATGGGTCATCAATCAAGGAGCAGAAGTGGATCGATCAACAAAGCAACTTCATATTTATCCAAAGGGAATGCACCACCCCTGCCCCTCCTTGAAAAAAGGAGGGGAAAACCAAGACTATCTGATCGAGGGTCGTATGAGGATCGTCTCCCCTCCTTCCTTCAAGGAGGGGTTGGGGGTGGTTCGAGCGAGCGAATGCACCACCCTTGCCTCACTTGAAAAAAGGATAGGATAACCTATCGTGCCTGCACATGAATGGACCACCACTTGGCCAATGCGTAGTGCGGCCATAGGTCCTTGCCGGTAACCTCGCCGCGCCCGATCCGCGTGCGGAAGTCATTGGAATAGATACGCAGTTCATCGTCCATCCCCAGGATGAGCTCCTTCTGGCGCATGGCCTCCGCCGCGTTCAAGATCTCGTGCAGCGGGATGGTGAAACCGTCCTTCTTTCGCTCAATGATGGAGCTGGGCAGGATCTGGCGTGCGAAATTCTTCAATGCCAATTTCTCCCCTTGCGAGGAAACCAGCTGGTCCACCGGTATGCGCATCGCCGTTTCCACCAGCCGATGATCGAGAAAAGGAACACGCGCCTCCAAGGAAGCGGCCATGGACATGCGGTCCACACGGGCCAGCAGGTTTTCCGGCAAGCGGAACTGCAGGTCCAACGCGCTGACGCGCTGGAGGAAGTCGGCATGGCGCATGTCGGGCAGGATCAAATTCCTTTGCACCGCCGCGTACGGGTTCAGTGCCTCCGCCAGAAAGCGGGCATTGAACATCTGGCCTCCGCTGTCATTCGCTATCGCGTCCGTGCCGCCCCAAAGGATGAAACGGCCCCGCATGCGCCGCCTTGCCCACCGCACCCAGTCCGGTTTACGGCCGGCAAGGCCGGGCGCCCCGATGGCGAGGTAGGCCCGCACTGCGGCCTTGGGCATCCGGCGGAGCCAGCGGTCCACCAAGTAGGCATCATGCCAATGGCGGTAACCGATGAAGAGCTCGTCCGACCCCTCCCCGCTCAAACACACCGTAACACCGTTGGCCCGGGCCAGTTCGGACAGCAGCAGCAACGGGCCGCACGCGGTATCGGCGATGGGCTCGTCCAGCACTTTGAACGCCCTTTCCTGCGCGGCCAGATACTCAGCCGGGGAGATGGTGATGGGGAAATGCCGAGCGCCCACATGTTGCGCCACCAGCTTGGCATACGGAAGTTCGCTGACATAGCCGGGGACGGAATCATCGAAGCCGATGCTGAACGCGTTCACTTGCCTTCCCCGGGAGGCCAGCGCCGTGATCACGGAGGAATCGAGGCCGCCCGAGAGGTAGGTGCCCACCTCCACATCGGCCTCCATCTGCAGGTCCACCGCGTCCTTCAGCAGGTCGAAACAGGAGGCCACGTCCACCAGGTCACGGCCCCGGTTCCCTTGCAGCGGATGCCAATAGCGCTCCGTGCGCATTCTTCCGTGCTCATCGATCTCGAAGAAGTGCGCGGCGGGGAGTTTGTTGATGCTTTCGTAGAACGTCCGGGCACCCTCCACTTGGAGAAAGCGGAAATACTGGAGCAACGCATCGCGGTCCACCGTGCGCTTTCCAAGGATGCCCTTGGGCTCACTGGCGAAGGTGAAGGTGCCGCCGGCCATGCGGTAGTACAGGGGTTTGATGCCCATGCGGTCCCGCGCCCCCCAAGCGCGCCCCGTGCGGTTGTCCAACAGCACGAAGGCGAACATCCCGTTGAGCCGGGCAAGTGCTTCCGGCCCCCAGGCGATGCAAGCGTTCAGCAACACCTCGCTGTCCGAATGGTCCGTCCGGAAGGTGAAGCCCATACCCTCCAGTTCCTGCCGCAGTGGCCGGTGGTTGTAGATCTCCCCGTTGAACACGAGCCAATAACGCCCGTCGGTCGAGCTCATCGGCTGGTTGGCGGTAACAGCCAGGTCCAGGATGGAGAGCCTTGCATGGGAGAGCTTCCAGCGGAGACCGCGCGGAGGGTCGGCGATCTCGGCGGAGCGGGTGGTACAGAGCGCATCCGGTCCCCGATAGGCCAAATGGGCGATATCGAAACCGTCCAGTTCCGCATCGGGTCCGTTCCCCCACAAGATCGCGCCCGCTATGCCGCACATGCGTTGTTCAGGCCTTGAAGGAAATACGGAGTTGTCTTCTCCATGATCGAACGGTCCTCCGCCGCACCTGCGAGAAAGAGGACGTCCACGGTCCGGACACCGTTCCAAGTCAATTGCTGTCGCTCTTTGATGTTCACAGGTCCGATCGTAGGACCGCGAAAGTACCGCCGAAGCTCATGGGTCAGGGCCGAGATGATGGGAAATACCAAAGTTTCTCATGGCACAGGGCCATGGTCGGGTCCGCATGGTCCTGGTCTCCAACAGATCACTCCCCGATGGACGGACCGCTTTGGCCCGCATCCTTTTCATCCCTTCGGCCATCACGTGGCAACGTTGCGGCGATGAGGACGAAGAGCAGGAGCACGGGGTATTGGAGCATGTGCGAAAGGCGCACGGACACCAGTTCGAAGGGCGGTGCCCAACGCGCTAATCCGTGCATCGCCAAGGAAAGCACGGCGAAACCCGTGAAGCCGGCCAATATGGGTAGTGCGTGCCTCCAGGACCCGATCAGGATACGCGCCAACAAAATGCACAGCCCTGCCATCACCGCCATGGAAAGAAGGGCCAAAGACCATTTCAATGCGAGCAGCCCGTCCATGCCGATGCCGCGCGTCCAACCTTGTACTAAGGAGTGTGCATAGGAAAAGGGCGTGTGGTGGGCGATATGGTCGATCTGGTAATTGAGGTTTATGAATGCGAATTCACGCCATGCCCCAAATAAGATCCCCGCCATCAGCACCAAGGCGGCCTTCCACCGTCGACCCGGATAAATACCGCTCGAGCTCATCGCTTCCGGCCAACCGTGGCGAAACGCTTCACCCAAACAAACCAAAGGAGGAACACCCAGCCATAGACGATGACGTAGAAGGTGTAGTCATGGTTGAAGTTGAGCCATTCATAGTTGATGCTCACCACGATGCAGAGCACGGCGACGCGCAAAGCGTTCACGAGGTGGATGGAGAGAATGCCGAGGATGCCGAACCAGACCTTGTGGCGCCACGGTCCGCCGTAGGCGATGAGAAAGATGAGGAAGACCGCAAAGAGGCCCACGCCGTTGCAGGGGTCGCCGATCCACAGGAGGTGCCCGCCTTCCACACCGATGGTGCGGATGTGGTCAGCATTCACCGGTTCGGGGATCAGGTCGTAGCCCAAGATGGTCAGGACCAGCCCGGCCACAGTGATCAGGTTGTCGATCACCGCATGATCAAGCACACCCCAAGGATGGAAGACGAAGGCATAGAGCAGATACCACGCTCCATAGAGCGAACCGGCAATGATCAAAAAACGGAAGAGCGGGTCACGTGCCGCCATTCGGGACGGCGCGCCGAGAGGCATCAGATCGTTGACCTGCGGGCCTTTCGGGCGTCCAAGGCTTTCTTAGTACCGAGCAGCGCACCGGCACCGATCAGCAGGGAAAGCCCTCCATCGATGGGGATGCAGGGGGGCGGCCAGCAGGGAGGTCCGCCGCCTGGGCCGGGCTGCGCCATCAATGCACCGATCAACGGCGCCACCAGCAGGAAGCAGAGAAGCAGAAGGCGGAGCGATACTTTCATAGTTGAGCGTCAAGCGGAAAAGGAGGCCAAATATAGAACGATCCCGGCAATTTAAGGTTGCCTCCTGACGAGTGTTCCGTACTTGTTGACCCGGACGGTCGACGGACCGAGGGATATCAGGATGGAACTGGTCGGCGCAGCGCCTTGTATGGCTATATTTGCCGCCCTTCAAAAGCCGCCACCCCGCACCCTGCCGGGCAACGGCCGGTACCAGCGATCAACACATGGCAGCAGCCCCAGGCCCCAAAGGGGGTATCATCGAGGTGAATGACCTGCGGACCGTGCTCCGCATCTTCTCGAAGAACTGGTATTTCGTGGCGGTGGCGCTGGTGTTGTCCGCGGTCCTGTCCTACCTCTATTCATACAAGATCCCCAATGTCTTCGGGGCCAGTACCCAGATCCTCTTGAAGGACAAGGAGTCCTACGATTACCAGAACCAGGTCTTCAAGAATATCGGCTACATCAGTGCCTATGGCGACATCGTGAACCAGAAGCGGGTGCTCACGAGCTATGACCTGATCGACCGTGCCCTGAACAGATTGGATTTCGAGGTCTCCTATTACATCATCGGCCGCTTCAAGACCACCGAGGTCTATGGGAACCTGCCCTTCTCGGTAGAGATGCAGGTGCTCAACAACAGCCTGTACGAGAAGCCCATCGACCTGCGCATCGTCGACCCGGGGCACTTCACCATCAGCTATGACGGGGGCCAGGGCATCGTGACCAAGAATTTCCCCTTTAAGAAGGACATCGCCGACAGCGACTTCACCTTGCGGGTGGACCCCAATGTGGACCTGAAGTCCTCCACCATTGACCGGTACACCGCGAGCGACTACCGCTTCGTTCGGCACGAGCGGTCCCGCCAAGTGGCCAAGTACGCCGGCAGACTGGCCGTGGAGAACCTCCCCTACACCACGATCCTCCAAGTGAACGTGGAGGACGAGATATCCGAGCGGGCGAAGATGTTCCTCGACACCCTCAGCAACGAGTATATCAAATACACGCTCCAAGGGGACTTCGACATCAATGAGAACACCTTGGGGTATATCGACAAGCAATTGGACGAGGTCTCAGGCATCCTTAACCAGTACGAGGACGATCTACAGAATTTCCTGCGCAGCAAGAATATCCTCGACCTGAACAGGGAGAACAGCCAATACTTCAATCAACTGGTAAAGTTCGATGCCCAAAAGCGCGAGTACGAGCTGATGGTGGAGAGCGTGGACCAATTGAACGATTACGTGCTGAACATCGGCGATGCCAAGCTGCTGCCGCCATCCTTCTACATTCTGGAGGGTGATGATTTTCTGAGGAAAACACTGTCATCGCTCTATGACATGCAGATGGACGTGAACCGGTATCTGTATTCCGCGGAACCGGGGAACCCGGCGATCGAAGAGGCTAAGAACACCATCCAGCTCACGCGTGCCAACCTGTTGATCTATCTGAAGAACACCCGGATCGCCATTGTGCAGAAGATCGGTGATGTGGGAAGGCAGATCAATGACTATACCGGATTGATCCAGGCCGTGCCCCAGAACCAGCGCGATGTTGAGAACTACCAACGAAAGGTGGCGGTGAACGAGAAGCTCTACGAATTTCTCTTGGAGAAACGGGCGAACACGGTGATCGCAAGGGCCGGTATCATCCCGCAGACGAAGGTGATCGAGGCGGCGCGTTCCATCGGCATCGTGCGGCCCAACAAGACCAAAATACTGTACACCTTCTTAGTGGGCGGCGGCCTGATCTCCCTCCTCTTGGTCTTTGTCCGCGTGCTGTTCTATGACCGGATCGACAATGCGGAGCAATTGCGAAGTACCACGAACGCACCGGTGTTCGGGGAAGTGATCGCCAGTGAAAAGGCGGAGGAGAACTACGTGGTGGTGGACAGCGACCCGAAGGCCGCGATCACCGAGAGCTTCCGCACCATCCGCACCAACTTGGAGTACCTCCCCGCCACCGACACCGGCAGAGCAGTGATGGTGACGAGCTACCGACCCAACGAGGGCAAGACCTTCTGCTCGGTGAACTTGAGCGCCATCTTGGCCAAGGCCGGCAAAAAGGTGCTGCTGTTGGAGCTGGACCTGCACAAGCCCAAGGTGGGCACGGGCCTCGGCATGACCAGCAACATCGGCATCAGCACCATCCTCGTGGGCAAGAACAACATCGAGGAGTGCGTGCAACACACGCAGATCGAGAACTTCGACGTGATCCTCGCCGGGGCCACGCCGCCGAACGCCTCCGAGCTGGTGCTCAGTAAAAAACTCCCCGAGCTTTTCGAGTTCGGCCGCCAGCACTATGACTACGTGATGATCGACACGCCGCCTGTGGGCCTGATCACCGATGCCCTGCTGATGATGCGCCATGTGGACGCCACGCTTTTCGTGATCAACACCCGCTTCGCCAACAAGGACCACGTGCGCAACGCCATGGAGATCCACGCGGCGAACCCCGCGAAGAATTTCGGCTTCATCCTGAATGGGGTGCGGATGAAGAAGAGCAAGTACTACTACAACACCAACTACGGCTATGGCTACCGCTATGCCTACGGCTACGGCGGATACGGGTACGGCTACGGCAGCAAGCGCAAGAAGGAAACCCCAGGCGGAACGTCCACGGATGGCGACAATCAGAACTCCTGACCACACCACCAACGGACCGGCTGTGCAACCCTCGGACCTGCGCGATGGCTGGGACGTGGTGATCGCACCGTCGTCGCCTTGGTGGCGTTTGAACCTCGGCGAGATCTGGCGCTACCGGGACTTGTTGAAGGAAATGGTGAAGCGCGACCTTACCGCCACCTACAAGCAGACCATCCTCGGCCCCATCTGGGTGCTCCTGCAACCCTTGATCACCTCCATCATGTTCGCCGTGATCTTCGGGCTGGTGGCCCGTATGTCCCTGCCGGGGATACCACCGCTCCTCTTCTACATGTCCGCTGTGGTGCCCTGGGCCTTTTTCGCGGGTGTGATCAACAAGACCGCCGCCACGCTCATTGCCAACTCGGCACTGATGACCAAGGTCTACTTCCCGCGCCTGATCCCACCGTTGTCCACCATGGCTTCCACGGCCTTCACGTTCTTCGTGCAGCTCGCCCTGTTCTTCATCTTCGCCACGGGCTACCGCATCTCGGGCAGCTATGCCTGGGCACCGGGTCTCACCCTATTGATGCTTCCAGTGATGATCCTGCTGGAGATGGGCTTGGCCTTGGGCACGGGCCTCATTGTGGCGGCGCTCACCACCAAGTACAAGGACCTCGGCTTCCTGATCACGTTCGCCGTGCAGCTATTGATGTACATGAGCCCGGTGATCTTCCCTTTATCCAAGGTGGCGCCGGACAGCCCCGTGCGCCCCGTGCTGGAGGCCAATCCCATCACCCCGGTGATCGAAGGCTTCCGAGGCGCCTTGTTGGGCACACCCATGGATTGGAGCACCCTGTGGTATTCAGCGATCTGCGCAGTGGTACTGCTCGTTGTCGGTATCACGCTCTTCCAACGCGCGGAACGTTCCTTTGCTGATGTTGTTTGAAAGCTGAAAACTGAAACTTGAAATTTGAAGGCGGAAACACATCCAACAGCGTTGCACGGTACCCGGTACCCGATACCAGAAATTCCAGGCCCCCTTCTCCCTATCTTCACCGCCAGCAAGTTGAATACATGAGCGCACACGAACAACCCCTGATGGTACAGGTGCAGGGCGTGGGCAAACGCTACCGCCTTGGCACCATCAACCGTCAGCAGCTCACCGACGACGTGAAAGCTTGGACCGCCAGGCTGCTGGGCCGCCCGGACCCCACCGTGCCCGTCGGGGCGCAGGTGGACCCGCAACGGATCGGCGAGGATTTCTGGGCGCTACGGGACGTCTCCTTCGAGGTGCGTCGCGGCGAAGTGGTAGGCATCGTGGGCCACAACGGGGCTGGCAAGAGCACCATGCTGAAATTGCTCTCACGGATCACCCTTCCTACCGAAGGGACTATCAAGATGCGAGGCAAGATCTCCAGCCTGTTAGAGGTGGGCACCGGCTTCCATCCCGAGCTCACCGGCCGGGACAACATCTACCTCAACGGCGCCATCCTCGGCATGCGTAAGACCGAGGTGAACGCCAAGCTGGACGAGATCATCGCCTTCAGCGGTATCCAGCACCACATCGATACCCCGGTAAAACGCTACAGCAGCGGCATGCGGGTTCGCCTGGGCTTCGCCGTGGCCGCGCACCTCGAACCTGAGATCCTCATCGTGGACGAAGTGCTCTCGGTGGGCGATGCCGAATTCCAGCGCAAGAGCATGGGCAAAATGAAGGACAGTGCCGCCAGCGGCCGCACCGTCATCTTCGTCAGCCATAACATGACGGCCATGCGCGCTCTTTGCGAACGCGTGATCTGGCTGGAACACGGCCGTGTGCGCATGAGCGGCCCCACCGAGGAAGTGGTGGCTGCCTACCAGGCCAATTACAACCAAGTGACCACCGAAAGGACCTGGGCGGTGCACGAGGCCCCGGGAAATACGGTCGCGCACCTCCGCCATGTGAGGGCATGTCCCGCATCCGGCGGGGAGATCTTCCAGTGGGGGGATGCCGTGGACATTGAGGTCCATGTGGACAAACATGACCCCGGGCCTATCAACGTAACCCTCCAGGTGGTCAACAGTGACGACCTCGTTGTATTTACCACCGGCCTTGCGGAAAGCAACCCCGATATGCTGCAGGGGACCGGCAGTAAAATGGTGGCCTGTCGTTTCCCGCCCCATCTCTTCAACGCCGGTGAATTCCGGCTCAACATCGGTGTCATCAGCAATAAGGACTCAAGCTTTCAGGAAAGTCAAGCCGTGGCATTCACCGTGGTGGAACCGCCCAGGACCGGTACCTGGCACGGTCGTCGGAAAGGCATGTTCAGATTGAAAATCCCTTGGGAAATCCAGCATTCCTGAGCGGGCATTACCGTTCCGAAGCCCATGAACATGATCCATCGCATTCGCCGAAAAGTAGTCGGGATACGCCCTCGCGTGAAGCCCGGGCTCTTTATCATCGGGTCACAAAAGGCGGGAACGACCGCATTGTTCGAAATGCTGGCCCTGCACCCGCGGATCGGAGCGTCCACCCCCAAGGAACTCCGCTTTTTCAGTTCGGATAGCAACTATGCGCAGGGAATGAAGCATTACCTTTCGCACTTCCCCCCACAGTCGATCGTGGGCGTGCGAAAATTGGGGGTAGAGGCCACGGGATACATGTTCCAAGGGGAAAAAACGGCCGCTCGGATCAAATTCCATTTTCCCGATGCGGTCTGCCTGGCCACATTGCGTGATCCCGTGAAACGCGCCTACTCCGCATGGAACATGTACCATCGGTTCAAGGACCATCCGCAAAATGCCAAGAGGTACGATGCACGGACGTTTGCCCAAGCCGTGGAAGACGAGCTGGCGGGACGGCCCTATGCACCATACCCCTACCACAACTATTTGGCCTTGGGCTGTTATGCTGGGCAGATCGAGGCATACCAAAAACATTTCCCGGCCAAGCAACTGTTGGTTCGTTCGTACCTGGACCTTAAAAAGGACCCGGATGCCTTCGTGCATGACGTTTGCGTGAATGTGGGCATCCCCCCCATGGAAAAGAGCGTGTCCTTGAAGGAGGTGAAGCCCAACACGCATGCCTATCCGGCCCCCATGGACCCGGGCCTAGCGGCTGAGCTGTACCGTTGGTTCGCACCGGAGTTGGCCAAGCTGGACGAGGTACTCGGTTATCATCTGGAAATCTTGGAAAACCCGGCCTGACGCCATGGAACGGCCCATGCCCACACGAGCGATGAAAGAAGCCGCGAAACCCGGGGAGTCCATTTACGTTACCCGCACCTTCCTGCCGCCACGTGAGGAATACCTCCACTGGTTGGACAAAGCCTATAGCAGCCACGTGCTTACCAACAACGGGCCCATCCATCGTGAGTTGGAGGAAACCTTGCGTGCCCGCTTCGACGTGCCTCATTTACGTTTGATGGCCAACGGCACCTTGGCCCTGCAGCTCGCCATCCGGGCCTTGGGGGTGAAGGGTAAGGTGATCACCACCCCGTTCAGCTATGTGGCCACCACCAGCGCCATCCTCTGGGAAGGTTGCGAACCGGTCTTCGTCGACATTGACCCGAAGACGTGCTGCATCGACCCGAAAATGATCGAGGCGGCCATCACCCCTGATACCTCAGCGATCCTGGCCACCCACGTCTATGGTATTCCCTGCGATGTGGTGGCCATCGACGCCATTGCCAAGAAGCACGGACTGAAAGTGATCTACGATGCCGCGCACGCCTTCGATGTGGAGTACAAGGGGAAAAGCATCCTGAGTTATGGCGACGCCAGCACGCTGAGCTTCCACGCCACCAAGCTCTTCCATACCGTGGAGGGCGGGGCTGTTGTGTTGAGTAGTGCTATCGAAGATGAGAAACTGAGCCTCTTGCGGAGCTTCGGCCATACCTATGACATTCATAGCTGCCTTGGGATCAACGCAAAAATGAGCGAGGTACATGCCGCGATGGGCATGGCGGTGCTTCCTCATGTTCAAGAATTGATCCATGAACGCAGAGAACTTTCGGAACAATACGATGCCTTGTTGGGCGATCATTTGGAACGACCGACAATTCCGGAAAATACGGATTTCAACTACGGGTATTATCCGGTTCTATTGAAAAATCGATCTCAACTGGCCAACTTGATGTCCGTTTTGGCAACGGAGGGGATCCATGTCAGAAGATATTTTTACCCATCCTTGAACCTGCTTCCGTACGTGACCACGAGATCTTGCCCGATCAGCGAGGACAAGAGTGATCGTGCCATTTGCCTACCGCTCTATCCAGGACTTGGGGCGGACCAGGTCGAACGGATCGCTTCCATGATCCGAACTTTACTTCAATCCGGATAGGATGATCATTGCTGGTGCTGGTGGCCATGCCAAGGAACTTGTGGATGAGTGGCTCAAGGCCGGAGGAAGTCTGGACGATATTGAGTTTTTCGATGAGGTCGAGCCGGACCGCACATTATTGGGAAGACCGGTCAAAGGTCGAATTCAGGATTGGGCCGATAAGCAGGACTTCATACTTGCTGTAGGTTCTCCTGCTTTGCGTCGGGACCTGTTCGAAAGGTTCAAGAAGGCAGGGCATGATCCAGCCACATTGGTGTCTCATAGTGCTCAGGTGAGTACACTTACCAACAGTTTGGGCAGCGGATTGAACATTATGGCCCTGGCTGTGATAGGGCCGAATACGCAATTAGCGAATGGCGTCCTCGTGAACAGCGGGGCGCACATTCATCATGATGCGTGGATCGGGGAGTTCACGGAGATCTCACCACGCGTTTCAATTTTGGGCGGAGTCCGGATAGGATCCATGGCGCGTATCGGGGCCAGCGCGACGATCCTTCCAGGAATGCGGATCGGAGATGGTGCAATTGTAGGAGCCGGCGCAGTAGTGGACCGTGATGTCCCTCCGGAAACACTGGTCGTAGGCATACCGGCGAGGAAGATCGCAAGATGAGCGACATAGAGGACATTGACCGGATCCTTCATCCGGATCGGATCTTGGCCTCAATTTGCATGATCACCTATCGCCATGAGTCCTTCATCGCGGAGGCCATTGAAGGTGTTTTGGCCCAACAACTCAATGGCGCATTTGAGCTGGTGATCAGTGACGATAAGAGTCCCGATGGAACGCCCTCCATTTGCAGGCAATATCAGCAACGTTATCCAGAACAGATCCGGTTGCTGCTTCCACAGCGGAATCTGGGAATGGCAAGAAATTTGGAACTGGCATTGGATAAATGCAGAGGTCGCTATGTCGCCTTTTGTGAAGGGGATGATATTTGGTCCGATCCGTTCAAACTGGCGAAGCAGGTCGCGGTCTTGGAATCAGATGCGACCTGTTCGGGCAGCTATCATGAAACGCGCTTGATCTCGGAGAACGGTGAACGGACCGGGCACTTGTTCCGAACGCAACTCCCCGACCAGCTCAGCGTCCAGGATGTCATGTCTGAACTAGCCCCATTTCATACCTCTTCGTTTGTAATCAGAGCATCACCATTGTTGCATGCATTGCCCTCTTGGACAATGAAAGTAGCCAGTTTGGACATGGCGTTATTCGCTTTGGTCGCTGGAACTGGAACACTTCGCAAGGTGGATGGGGTCATGAGTTCGTACCGCAAACATCCCGGCGGGATCACAAGAAGCCAAACCCATACCGGCGCCACCTTCCACTATCAGCGAATTCTTCTCTGGCTCTTTTTGGACCGGCACTTTAACCATGCGCATGCGGACCGTTGCAGAGAGCTTTTTCTGTTCCACTGGCGTTTTATCATTAAACAGAGCACACCAAGGGCCAGACTTAAATTTCTGGCCTCCTTATGTCGCAATGTACCGACATGGTTCAGCCACAACCCATTTTTCATAGCGAAACGCATGTTTGAAGCTGTTCAACCATAACCTCCCATCGATCCAGTATCTCAAAGCCTCTTGGACCGATTCAAACCAGAGGGCATGGCCAGTTCACCTTGTGCGGCGTCTTAGAGTTCCCAAAGCACCACGGCATCCGTTTGGGTACCTCGAAGAATCCATTTGGAGCAAAGCATTACATCTTTTCTGACCATTCCGGCATAATCGACCGGCATTGCGAGTATTAGTTGGCTCTTAGATTGAAAAACCGCTGAACAAGTTAAAGCGATTCGTAACGTGCACGATCACTCCCTCCTGATCATTTCGAGGCCCATTGCACGTCTCGCAAAGGATAAAGGCAAATGATTCCTCAATTTATAAACCCCTCCTTGGGCCTGATGGGTAGTCCGAAGAACCACTGTTGACGGTTCTGGGCATTGGGGTTGAGTTGTCCATGGGTCATTTTGTGGTTTTCAGGCCGTGTTTCAGGCCCATTTCGATTCGTCAGGTCACACGATCCCCACGGTTGATCCAGGTATGAGATGCAAGGAGCGCAGGAAGTTGTAGCACAGGTTGGTGAGCCCCACGCGGAAGGTTGCACGCTCCAAGCCGATGCACCGCACGCTGAGTCCGTGCAGTTGCTTGTTCATGCTGCCGAAGACGTGCTCAACCCGTGCGCGGACACGGCTTAGTTCCTTGTTGCGTTGCTTGTCCTGTTCGCTGAGCGGCTTGTTCTTGCGGGGCTGCTTGAGCACGCAGTCCTTCATCTGGGCCAATGCGATCCCGTCCTTCACGTCCTGCCAATCATAGCCCTTGTCCCCGTAGAAGCTTTGTCCGTGATCGGCCTCATCCAGCAGTTCCCAAGCCATCTTGCCATCGCTCACCGATGCAGGCGTCACCACGTAATGGTCAATGACCTTGCTTCCCGCGTCCACCTTCACGTGGTTCTTGTAGCCATGGTAACTCTTGCCGTGCTTCTTGGTCCAATCGGCATCCAGGTCCTTTTGTGCCTTTTTGCGCGAGGACCAGTTCTCCGGGACCTCCCCGTTCTCCAACTTCTCCCGGTCATCCCGCCCATTGTGCTGGATGGGCGCATGTACCATGCTGGCATCAACGATCTTGCCTTCATTGACCACCAGGTTCGCCGCGCTTAGCCGAGCATGGTAGGCGGCAAAGAGCTGCTCCATCGCCTTGGCCTTGGTAAGGTGTTCGGCGAAGAGTCGGACCGTGGTGGAATCAGGTACTTGATGCTGTGGCTCCAAGCCCAGGAAACGCTGAAAACTCGCGCGGTCGTTGATCTGGTATTCCAAGGCTTCAGCACTCAACCCATAGAGTTCCATCAGCACGATGGCCTTGAACATCATCACACGGTCGTAACGTGGCTGTCCTCCCTTCTTCGGGTCTCGCACCGGGAAAGCCGAATCCAGTTGCACACGAAATGCCTCCCACCGGATCATCCGCGACAGGCGCGGCAACACATCGTTGATCTGCTCCAACTTTTGGTGCTTGAACTGCTCATCAAACAGGCTGCGCGAGGGTCGCTTCTTCATGCCCCAAAGAGATCGATCGCAGTTCAATTTGTCAAGATCCCAAACCGCTGAGTTGTCAACAGGTTCTTCGAACTACCCTGATGGTGGTGCCATCGGGCGGCACCGGGAAGCCTCGATGGTGGTCCTCTATGTCGCATCTCCGATTTAAACCAGACTCACCTATTTTTGCCGACCTTGAACCCCATCCCAGCAACCGAACAAAATGCCAATTCCTGACTATCTCACTCTCGATGAGTACGCCCAAAAGGTGAAAGCCCTAGAAGGCGGCCACTGGACGCCGCACACGATCACGGCCCGCTGGGACTATCATGCACGGGTCATCCATTTGATCCAGGCCTTGGGGCTGGATGAGGGCAAGGACATCCTGGAGATGGGTACGATGGGCGTACAGTGCGTGAAGAATGGACGGTCGATGGACTATGTGGAGAAGTGGGACTTTCCCGGCAAGAACCCCGACCTGGTACATGATGCACGCCATCTTCCATGGCCGGTGAAGGACAAGGAATACGGCCTCTTCGTGGCCTTGCGGGTATTCCAGCACTTGACACCCTTCCAGAAAGAATGCACTCTGGAAGTCATGCGTATAGCGAAAAAGGCGATCATTCTGGTACCTGCGACCTATGACAACCCCCAAATCCCCGATTCAAAAGGGATCGCCTATTCTGATTTCGTGGAGATGCTGGACGGGATCCATCCCAATCTTTATACCACGACCCGGTTCGGCAACCTTTATTATTGGGACACGGAACATCCTTCCTACATGGACATAGAAGGGGTCATGACGCCCCAAGAGCAAGAGCAGGAGCCGGCCAAGGCGAAAGCTCCGGTGCAGAACAGGAGCGTTGCACACCGTCTGGTCCGTCGGGTCAAGATGATCCTGGGTGGTTAGCCGATAGCCTCGCATTTTGGGGAATGTGAAGTCCATGGTCCTGCTTGGGATAACGGACCCCCGCGAGCCGTAGTGCTGTCCTGGACGAACAAGAAACTCTCCCGTACGCCAACCGATCATGGTGAAATGGATCATTAAACGGCTATTTTCCGTGTTCGGCTACCGGTTGGCTAAAATGCGGCCCAAACCGGAAGAGAGACCGCAGCACCGGGGGGCCATTCGGGACCAACCGGTCTACATCGAATTCATCGGACCGTCCGGAGTTGGTAAAAGCACGTTGTACAACGCGTTCAAGCAACACCGCACGGACAAGGACACATGGATCGGGATCGACGAATTCCTAGGCACCTTGCCCGACCGGAAATTAACCAAAGAGGTACCCGCGATTTACAAACGCATCATCAAGCGGAAATGGGAGTTTGTGGCCAAGAGGGATCCAAGTTTCCGGGACCTGGATTTCTACATGAACTATTTCTTCCGCAACCTCAAGGAGGATATCCTCCAATTCTCGCACAACACCCAATCCATGGTTGTTTCCGATGAAGGATTGTTCCACAATTTCGGTGACTGCCTGATGGCCCTGCAAGCCGAAACCGAAGCGGAGGCACAGGTCAGGGCCATAACCCGGAACAGGGCCATCGTGCTATGCCATGGCGCACCGGAGACCATAGCCCGGCAAATACGGGATCGCGAAAGCCGAACCGGTGTGATCAATCCTCGGCATGTAGGGCTATCCGATGAGGAATTGATGGAGATGCACCGATCACTGGAGGATACTTATGCTGAACGGTCTTCTTTCATCACCAGCCTGGGAATACCCATTCTCGAGCTTCATACCGCAGACCTGCCGGATGACAACATGGAGAGGTTCCGGACTTTTCTGCGTACGCACTTCCGAGGAATGGATGAATCCGGCAGGCCTTAGCAAGGCGCCGTCTTTTTCTGAGGTTTCTGATAGACCTCAGGTGGACCGGGGCTTGCTTGTGGCCTCAAGGGTACCTCGAAAAATCTCACTCCGGCGGCATCAGCCCTACTGGCAAGCACTTCTCGTTTGGCCATCCGTTCGAGGTTCATCGAAGTACCCGCAAGCCTCTTGCCATCCTGAGCCGTTCACCGGAATGTATAGGAGGAAGTGCATAAAGTGAAGACCTTGAGCCTTTGTATTCCATCCGTTCCGCCAGGGACTCCGTCCGCATTCTTTTCTCCTTGCCGGAAAACCGGATACTTTCGCCGTGAACGACTACCATGCCCCAACACGAAGCCTTTCTGAACCCGAAGCTGTCGCTGGACATCCAGGACCGTTACATCGCGCGGAGCACCGTTCTGCATGCTTTGCCCGCGCAACCCCACCACTTTCACAGCACATTCTTGAGCATTGGCAGCGGCGTGCAACCATACCGGTCCCTCATCACCGCAGAGTCTATCCGCGAGGAGCACCATGTGGGCATGGACTTGGAAGATGAGCATGTGGACAGCACAATGGCCACCGAACTGCTGGAGGCTTGCCGGATCCAGCGGCGGTGTTCTGCGAGGTCCGCCGCGTATTGCGGCCCGGTGGCCTACTATTCCTCACCGTACCTTTTCCGGGGCCCTTGCTTGACGTTCCCCACGATGAATACCGATACACCCCTTTCGCGATGAAGCTACCGCTGAATAACGCGGGCTTCGGGGATGTGACGTTGCCCCCTTGGGGCGGCTGGAGCGCCAGCTTGGCCCAAATGCCTGCCCACTGGTCGATGCGGAACCCCATGTTGCCAAGGGACAGCAAATTGTTCCCCAACCTGTCACCGCCGCTCGTGGGGTATTTGCTGAAGGGTGACCGTATTCCGGATTCCATGTCCAACCCGATGATCACGGGTTTGGCCGGAGCTGCCCGAATACCAACTGCATGAACTCTCTTCTCCGCATCGCCATCGCCACCCCGTCCCGCGACACTTGGAGCGAGACCTTTATCGCTGCCCATTTGGAGCGATTGAAGGAAGTTGTGCTGGTGCTTTCGGACGGTTCCTTGCCGTATACGGCGAACGGTGCGCCCATGCTCACGCCGAGGAGCCTCAGCGGCAGGCTGGTCAATGTGTTCGAGCAGCGGGTCCGGAAGAAGAGTAATGCGATCCTGCTGCGTGAGCGGATCACGAAGGAACTACGCCACCACCGGACCGATGTGCTGCTGGCGGAATATGGCCCCACCGCGGAAGAACTGATCAAAAGCGCCCGCGCCGCCGGTGTGCCCTTGGTAGCGCATTTCCACGGTTACGACGCGCACAAGAAAGCGCCGCTGGAACGCTACGGCAACTACAAGCGGCTATTCTATGCGGCGGCCGCCATTGTGGTGGTGAGCCGCGCCATGGAGCAGCAGATGCTGGCACTGGGTGCGCCCCGCGAGCGGCTGCACTACATCGTTTACGGCACGGATACAGAGCGTTTCACTTCCGGCGACCCGGCAGCGAACCTGCCGCACTTTGTGGCCGTGGGCCGCTTCACCGATAAAAAAGCACCGCAGCTCACCTTGTTGGCCTTCCGGGAAGCTTGGCGGCAACGCCCGGATGCACGGCTCACCATGGTAGGTACCGGCCCTTTGTGGGAAGGCGTGCGCCAACTCGTTCAGAGTTACGGCATGGAGGATGTCGTTGACCTGCCGGGCGTGCTGCCGCCGGAGCAAGTGGCAGAACGCCTACGCGGGGCACGAGCGTTCGTGCAGCACAGCCTCACCACGGGCGAGCACGACATGGAAGGCACACCCTTAGCAGTGCTGGAGGCTATGGCCACCGGACTTCCCGTGGTTTCGACCTATCATGCCGGCATTCCCGATGTGGTGGCGCATGGCGAACGGGGGCTGCTGAGCGCTGAATACGATATCGATGCCATGGCAGACCATCTCGTGCAGCTGATCGACCACCCGGAGCAAGCAGCTTCGATGGGGCAAGCGGGCAGAGCATACGTACTAGCGCACCACCGCGTGGAGGATCGTATCGGGGTGCTGCAATCGCTGTTGGAGCAGGTGGCTGCTGGCGGTTAAGGAGCGAGGGTAGTGCTCCCCTCCTTGTCATTTCGAGCGCTAGTCGAGAAAGACAAGGAGGAGTTGGGGGTGGTTCAGTGAGAGTCGTTCTCCCCTCCTTCCTTCAAGGAGGGGTCGGGGGTGGTTCAGGCATTCAATCATATAGCCTCGAGCAAATGCACCACCCCTAGCCCCTCCTTAACCAAGGAGGGGAAACCGGTATCGAAGTGAGAGTCGTGTTAGACGGTCGTCTCCCCTCCTTGTCATTTCGAGCGCTAGTCGAGAAAGACAAGGAGGGATCGGGGGTGTTCAGCCAGACGACCATCCGATCTCGAGCAAATGCACCACCCCTGCCCCCTCCTTAAAAAAGGAGGGGAAACCACTATCGAAATGAGTATCGGTGCATGAGGGTCGGGCTCCCCTCCTTCCTTCAAGGAGGGGTTGGGGGTGGTTCAGCCATGCAACCAAATTAAGCCGATGAGTTTAGAACGCTCTCGGAATGCACCACCCCTGCCCCCTCCTTAAAAAAGGAGGGGAAACCAGTATCGAAATGAGTATTGTTCTAGGAGATCTGAAAGTGCTACCATTACCCCGAACGCAACGGCGGCCCTACTTTCGCAGGGCCGCCGTTCTTGAGGTGGTATGTTACGTGGCTTCGGAGCGTGCCGGGGGATCCTTCAGAGAACCCGGCCGCACCGGGCTACTTCACTAGGCTGTGGGCCACTTCGCTCACCGGTCCGATACCGGCGGTGCCCACGGCGCTCACCCGGAACCATGTGATACTTGCGGGCGTTAGGCCGGTCACCTTGAAGCTGGCCTTGGTGCTCGTGCCCGCCAATTGCCAGGCCGCAGCGTCAGCGGGATCGGTCCCGTTGCGGTGGATCTGGTAGGCTGCGGCATGCTGCACCGGTCTCCAGCGCAGGTCCACCCGGCCCGCGAAGGCGCTGATGGAAGCCTGTAGGTCCGGTGGTGCTGATAGTTCACCCGATGGCACCGGGGTGCGTTGCACGTCGAAGCCGCTGCTGAGGATGGCCAGGGTGTTGCCCTCCGCGAGGGAGGTCACGTAGCCGGCCAATTGGCTCAACATCAACTTCAATTCCTTGGTCCGCGCCCGTCGGATGGCCGTGGCTGTGCGCCCCCCGTCCATGGCCGCCGTGATGGCGGCCTCGAGGTTCGCACGCGCTGCGGCGATGTCCGCCAAGGCGGGTTCAGGTAAAGGGAAGGCCGGATTGTCTTTCATCCGTCCTTCTATGAACTTGCTCTTGTCCACCACTTGGGTGGCGTTGAGCCGATCGAGGTACTTGGCTAGTTTACCCATTGCTGAGTAGTTTTTCTTTGCTGTTGTCGGGCTGCACCAAGGCCCATGAATTCGGGTGCGGATCGTTCGCTTACTTGCAGGTAAGGTGTGCCCGTACGGCGGTGGCCGGGGGCGTGGAATGAGCAGTGGCGGCGGGGGGCGCGCTCGTGCGGGGGTTGGCCGCGACAACGCTGAAGCGCGACCCCAGGTCCATATGATCGCCTGTCTCAACCTCGGAATGGCCGCTGAACCGACCGGAACCGATGTTGAATGGATCCGATCAGCATCGGAATGCATGAACATCAGGATGAATTGGATCCGATCAAGGATGGATCCGATCGAAATGGATGCTATGCTGATCAAAAACGCGATCGTTTCAACCGGTTTCGTTCCGAAACCGGTTGAAACAGCATCGAATTCAATTGAATTCGGCACTGATCCGATCGGATCAGCATCGTTCTCGACCCAACCACGGAGTGATCGAATGGAACGAGCGATCCATTCAATGCACTTCGCTTGTGACCCAACCGGTTTTCGCCCCATGTTCGATGTTGACCCGGAGTGAGCCCATGCCTGCCCGTCGGCTAAGACACCAGCTTCCATAACAGGCCGGGTATGTGATCTACTTGCTCTCATTTTCGGTGGGCAAAGCACCCGCCTTGGGAGGGGTCGAAAAAGGACGATCGAGGAGTTGCCATTTAATTTTTGAAGGGCTGTGTCAATTCGCTGGTCGGTAGGGATCGGTTCCATGGCTGCGAAGAAATCCGGTGAGCAGGGGGGGTTCAAACGACAAATAGGCCTCCGTTTTGGGCTATTTCGGGGGTAAAACCTTCTCATGCAGGTACAAAGGACGGAGGAACGAAGACCGGGCGTGTGCGACTTATTCACATGATCCATCCCGTCCATCTAGGCTGCAGAGCGCCCGGGGTGGAATTGGGTACATTGGCCAGCACGCTCCGACATCCCAGAAAAGGGTCAGTTCGGGGCGTTCACCGGTGTCGTTTGAATCGGGTCGGCTATTTTCGCCACGATCCCGCCGCTCTGGCACCAATGAACTTATCTACCATACCCGCACTGGCGCATGCTTTCGGAGCAGCCAGCAGGAAACAGGAGCTGACGGGAATGCATTTGATCTCCGTCCCTTTGCGCGTGCATACCGCGAGAAGCATCACCCCTCGAAGCGGTCTTTGAAGATCTCAGGATGCTCTTCAACACCCTCCAGTTCGGGCTCTTCTTTATACTGATCTTCGTGCTGTACTGGTTCGCCACGCGCAAGTCGTTGCGCTTGCAGAACGTGATGCTGCTGGTGGCCAGCTACTACTTCTACGCCTGCTGGGACTGGCGCTTCCTCTTCCTCCTGATCTTCTCCACGGCACTGGACTATTTCAGTGGCCTACAGATCCACCGCACGCCCACGCGCAAGGGAAAGCGCTTCTGGTTGACCGTGAGCATCGGGATCAACCTGGGCTTTCTGGGCGTCTTCAAATACTACAATTTCTTCGCGGAGAGCTTCGCGGAACTCGTGGGTCGCTTCGGCCTTGATGCGCACCCTGTCTTCCTCTCCGTGGTGCTTCCGGTAGGCATCTCCTTCTACACCTTCCATGGCCTCTCCTATGTGATCGACATCTATTACGATCGGATCCAACCCACCCGCGACCCCTTCGACTATGCGCTCTTCGTGGGCTTCTTCCCCTTGCTGGTGGCGGGTCCCATTGAGCGGGCGTCCCACCTGTTGCCGCAATTGCAACGCCCCCGGCAGTTCAACCGCGCGCAAATGGTGGACGGCTGTAAGCAGGTGCTCTGGGGCTTGTTCAAGAAAGCGGTGATCGCCGACAACGCGGCGCCGATCGTGAACGCCATTTTTGCCGGCCAGGAGGATCTCGGCGGCAGCACGCTGCTCTACGGGGTACTGCTCTTCTCCCTTCAGATCTACGGCGACTTCTCCGGCTATTCGGACATCGCCCTCGGGGTGGCCCGCATGCTGGGGATCGAACTGCTGCAGAACTTCAATTTCCCCTACTTCTCGCGGGACATCGCCGAATTCTGGCGGCGCTGGCACATCAGCCTCTCCACTTGGTTCCGCGATTACCTCTACATCCCCTTGGGCGGCAGCCGCGGCGGCACTTGGATGAAGGTGCGCAACACCTTCATCATCTTTCTGGTGAGCGGCTTCTGGCACGGGGCCAACTGGACCTTCATAGCCTGGGGAGGCCTGCACGCGCTGTTCTTCCTGCCGCTGCTCCTCTCCGGCTCCAACCGTAGCCACATGGGCACCGTGGCCCAGGACCGCCTCCTGCCCACGTTGCGGGAGCTGGCCGGGATGACCGTCACCTTCACGTTGGTCACTTTGGCCTGGGTGTTCTTCCGCGCCGATGACCTGGCCCATGCGTTCAGCTATCTGGGTGGCATGTTGTCCATGTCGCTTTTTTCCTTCCCTGCCAAATACCTACCGTGGCTCACTTGGGCCATTGGCTTCTTCGTGGTGGTGGAATGGCTCGGCCGGCACGGGAAGTACGGCCTGCAGACCATCGGTGCGCGTTGGCCGCGCGTATTCCGTTGGGGGCTTTATTATTTCATCCTGTTCGTGATCTTCCGCTATTTTGGCGAGGGCGAGCAATTCATCTACTTCCAGTTCTGATGCGGGCCTTTCTGAAGACCTTTGCCCTGTTCATGGTCCTGCCGCTGGCGGTGTTCATCGCCACGGTCTACCGCGCCGATGGGAGGACGGACCCCTACTACCTGCGCTTCACCACGCCCCGGCAAGGCAGCTTGATCGTGGGTGATTCCCGGTCCGCGCAGGGCATCCATCCCCAAGTGCTGGATAGCGTGCTGCACGCAGGGGGCTGGCACGGGAAGGTGTTCAACTACAGCTTCGCGCTGTACAAGTCGAATTTCGGAAAAGCCTATTACGAAAGCATCCGGAAAAAACTGGACCCCGACTCCCGGGATGGCGTTTTTGTGGTCTCGGTGGACCCTTGGAATATTTCCCGGCACAAAACGATGACCGAAGCAGAAGAAGAGCAACGGGACCAAGATCGCTCGTTCGTAGCGCGGATGTGGTGCGTGAACATGTACCCCAACGTGGAATATCTGCTGCATGAATACCCCTATCCCTTCCTTACCATCCTGGCCCCCGCACGCGGCCAGCGTTCCGGCCAATTGGAACTCCACGAGGACGGATGGTTAGAGGTGCAGGTGGACCTCTCCCCAGAGGAGGTGGCCAAGCGGGTAGAGGGGAAGGCCCGGTTCTACTTGGACCATCACCTAGCAACGGATACCCTTTCTGTGCGGCGCATGGCATACCTCCGCAAAACGATCGACCTGCTCAAACAGCATGGCACCGTGCTCTTGGTGCGGCTCCCGGCCCACTCGGCCATTTATGCGAGCGAGGAGCTCTATATGCCGGACTTCGACCCGATCATGGAAAGCTTGGCCGAAAGCGAGGATGTCCCCTATCTCGTGATCCCCCCGGATGATGCCAAGTGGAGCTTTGTAGACGGGAACCACATGACCCCGGCATCCGGCGCGAAGGTCTCGCAGCTCATCGGCGAGGAGTTG